>ERZ837487.2484-NODE-2484-length-18801-cov-10.573722_pt1 | contig 18801 bp, 21 predicted proteins | sample MGYA00519911_ERZ837487 | MGnify/ENA primary metagenome ERZ837487 (study PRJEB31850, sample SAMEA3708818) | human gut metagenome | biome: human gut; feature: human-associated habitat; material: faeces | place: China | collected 2014 ...
TCGCTAAAGCGACCCGCCGCAGGCGGAGAATCCTGCGAGCAGGATTCTTTTTTGTATAACGGGAAATTCCATAGAGATTGATCACTGCATAGTCATAATACTGTTTCTCAAGGCATATGATGTCTGTAGAAACCGATCCTGTGGATCAGGCGGGAAATCTGGGACAAGAGGTGAAAATGGTATGGCAGAAGCACGTTATCTGATATCGGATGCGGCGAAGAAGGTGGATGTGGAATCACATGTCCTGCGCTATTGGGAGGAAGAACTGGAATTAAATATTCCGAGAAATGAGATGGGACATCGGTATTATACCGATTATCATATCCGTCTGTTCCGGCGGGTGAAGGAATTGAAAGAAAAAGGGTATCAGCTGAAGGCGATCAAAGGGGTTCTGGACCGTTTAAACGGTGTGAGTGGAGAGATTACCATCACGGAAGAGGATATGGAGAGGGAAATGAGAAAGACCTGGCTGGCGGAGCGCTGGCCGGCACCAGATATGGAGGGAGAGCAGATGAAGCGTGAGAAACGGATTGTGGTAGATGGAGGACGGAAGCGAAGTGTGGAAGAGGCAGCAATGCAAACTCCGTCTGCAGAACAGGCTGCGGAGGCAGGAGTAGAAAAAAATACAGAAAATCATACAAGAAATAACGTAGAAGAAAATACGGAAGATGACGCTGGAAATGAGGATCTGCGTCCTGTCGGAAACGAGACGCAAGGGGAAATGTGCCTGACCAGCCAGGAAAAGCTGCAGCAGCTTCAGATGCTGTTTGATCATATGGTTGGACAGGCAATGGATGAGAAACTGGAACGTCTTCAGAACGAGCTGGCGGACAAGCTGGGAGATGTTGTAAGTAATACCGTAGGTGACCGGGTGACAGATCGTGTCATGCGGGAGGTGGAATATCTGATGCGGGTCAGCGATGAGAAGGAAGAGGAACGTTACCGCCAGCTGGATGCAGCGATCCGCTCTACTCAGAAGAGTGGCAAGAGCCACGCAGAAGCAGCGGCCACGAAGCTGCCATTTTTTCGAAAAAAGCGGTTTGGAAAAAGTGGAAAGAAACTGTTTTGAGTGATGGAACCGGGAGCCGGTTCAGGTTCACGCATGTTCACTACAAGCGGTTACGAAGAACGTAAAAAGCCGTTCAGCAGCTGCATCTTCTGGCCAGAGATACTCCGGATGCCACTGGACGCCGACAAAAAACGGATAATCAGGCATTTCTACCGCTTCGATCAGGCCGTCGGAGGTTTTTCCTGTGGCGACCAGTCCATTTGCCAGAGCTTTGATGGCCTGGTGATGGGAGCTGTTGACACCGATGGAATCTGCCTGGCAGATGGTGTGGAGTCTTGTACCTGGGGTGATGGCTACGCGGTGGGAAAAGGAAACGTAGTGAAATGGCTGTTTGTGGGCGATTGGAAACTCCCGGGTTACCTGGCTGGGAATATCCTGGTATAAGGTTCCGCCCAGGCCGACATTAAGAAGCTGGATTCCGCGGCAGATGCCCAGAACCGGCTTTTTTGCTGCCATGACCAGAGGGAGAAGAGACAGCTCCATCTGATCCCGCTCCGGGGAAACGTTGCCACATTTCTCGTGGGTTTCTTCTCCGAAATAAAATGGATGGATATCAGGACCTCCGGTAAAGAGAAAACCATCTAAGGTTTCTACAAGCTGTTTCAAATCTTCTGTTTCAGCCTTTAAAGGAAGGATCACCGGGATTCCTCCGGCATGACGGATGGCTGCCAGATAGGTGGGACGACAGGTGCTGTCTTTGGTTTCCTGGTCAAGGGATGGGGTAACACCGATCAATGGTTTTTTCATGGACAAGATACCTCCTTTTATAACAAATGCCCCTTCCGATTACCGGAAGGGGCATTATGTATGATCTTATAATTAAGCCTCGCTGATAGCGCCAGTTGGGCAAGCAGCCTCACAAGCACCACAATCGATACAGGTATCAGCATCGATAACGTACTGAGAATCGCCCTGGGAAATAGCTCCTACTGGACACTCGCCTTCGCAAGTACCGCAAGATACGCAAGAATCACTAATAACACGTGCCATAATAGATTACCTCCTTATATATTCTATAGATTTGTTTTTATTTTATACTAAAACCCCAGAATATTCAAGTGGAAATTGTTGCACGATTGTTCAAAATTCAAAGCAATGTCAGTTAGTTTTGGCTAATTGCATCAACGCTGGTTATAGCTTCCAGGGAAAGCAGCGTTTCGGACTTGCAAAGACGAAGGAAAAGTATTAATATAGTTAATACTATATAGAAGGAGGAAATACCCATGCAGATTAATAAAGATATGCTGATCGGAGAGCTGGTTGTTATGGACGAGTTGATCCCACAGATGCTGATGGGCGCTGGCATGCATTGCTTAGGATGTCCATCTTCCCAGATGGAGTCTCTGGAAGAGGCTTGTATGGTACACGGTATCGATTGTGATGACCTGGTATCCAAGATGAATGAGATCCTGGCAAATCGATAAGATTGTGCGCTTATAACATATAGGCATAGAGAAACAGGCTGCTGGTCTTCTTAAGATCAGCAGCCTGTCTGTTTTTGGAAAACGATCAGTACGTTTGCGCAGCTGTCTGGCAGCAGGAGCTTTTAGATATTTTTTAATACCTGTAATGCTCGGTCCCTGGTAATGACCTCGTAGTGTTCTGCATAAAATGCCTCGCTGGCATACTCGCTGCGGGTTTTGGTGCCGTACTCGGACAAAATGTTGCATACCCGGCTGAAGGAGCGCAGGTCGCTGCCGTCAGAGCGGATCACCAGATAATACTGGGAGGTCTCCGGACGCTTGTAGAGGGTATTGATCCCGTCGTACAGTCCGTCGCAGGCCCTGGCCGCCTCAGACACCTGATCTAAGCTGGTGAATAAGAAGACTCGGGACGCTGTTTTCTGGGCAGATTCTTCGTATCCGTCGTCATCGGCTTCTGTCTGGTTCTCTAAGGAAGCTTCTTCATCACCTTCTGGAATCTTAAAGCCGCTAAATAGTTTCAGCAGTTCATCCGCACCTTCCAAAGTACCGCCTGCTAAGTCGGAGAGAAAATCCGGAGTTTCATCGGTATATGGGGAAAACTTGGAGAAACGGGTGTCTAATTCCTCTGGGTCTTCAATTTTGGTGATGACCAGCATGATGCTCTCATTGGACAGCGGAATTGCTTCCACCATCAGCGGGATATCCTCTGCCTCAAAACCAACTTCACTGGACGCTTTCTGGACCATTTCCCGGAACAGATTTCTTGCTTTTTCACTGCCATAGGCAAGCTCACGGATATTTAAGTCTCTGGAACTGAGATCGAAGCTGGATAAGGTGCAGCGGATCTGGTTCTCGTTGATACGTTCTATTTTCATTTAAGATCACTTCCTTACTTTTCGTTGTAAAATCCTATGTAATTGTTCGGCAGGTCTGCGCATATGCCGCACTGACCGTAAGAAATACAAGTCAAAACTGCCCTGCCCATAAAAGATCACAGGCATTATAACTATACTATATAATACGGTCAAATAGCAATTCCTATGTATATTATTTTAGGAAAAATTTATGATATGGAAAATTTCCATTGCATTCCCAGGGGATTTATATTAAGATAAAGCCATATAAGAGAGGTACCGGACAAGGAGGTGAGCCAGTTGGGGACACCATTTTGTTTGGAAAATACGAATTGATCAGAACACTGGGGCGAGGCAGGTGCAGTACCGTCTATCTGGCAAAACACCTGGAACTGGATGAATACCGGGCGATCAAGTGTGTGTCCAAGATGGATACGGACTATGAGCGTTTTAAGAAAGAGGCGCTGATTTTAAAGCGGCTGAGGCATCCGGGTATTCCCATTGTATATGATTTAGAGGAAGAAGCATTTCAAAGTTATCTGATTGAAGAATTTCTGGAAGGAGATTCTTTCTATGACCTGATACGAGAAAAAGGTCATCTGAATCAGGACACAGTGATCCGTTATGGGATTCAGATCTGTGACCTGGTCCAATATCTGCATTCAGCAGAACAAATCCCCATTTTATATTTAGATCTGCAGCCGAAGAATCTGTTGGTTTGCCATGAGCAGGTAAAACTACTGGATTTTGACCATGCGGATTTCCTGGATGGAGCCAACCGGGAACCTGTGCGTTTCGGAACACCTGGGTATGCGGCGCCGGAGCAGTCAGGCGATATGGAACTTGGTGTTTATACGGATGTGTATCAAATCGGGGCGCTGCTTTTCTGGCTTTTGACGGGAGAAACCATGGAACGAGGAGACATACGGAAAGTACCGGGGGAACTGGGACGGATTTTAAGAACCTGTACCAGGGAAAACAGGGAAAAGCGTTATGGGTCTGTGCATTTGATCCAGGAAGATCTAAAGCGGCTGGATACCCGGACAAATGGGCTCCGGACAGAGGAGGGAACCTCTCTTATATGTGCGTTTGCCGGAACAAGGCCAGGGATGGGAGTGACCCATCTGGCGCTGGGATTCTGTGGCTGGTTACGGTCCAGAGGGTACGAGGTTCTTTATGAGGAAAGGAATCATTCCGGGGATATACGGGAAATGGCAGAATTTCTGAATAAAGAAATGGATTCCTCTGGCATCTGCAGGCTGTTTGGAATTCCGGCAAAGCCCCTGTATGGCAGGGCCGCCCGCTTAGAACCGTGTCATTATCCGGTGATTGTCCGTGATTATGGTTCAGAGTGGCAGACACAGAAGACGGAGATGACGGAAACGGTATTATTTCTCACCGCAGGCGGAAAATGGTGGCACAATGGCGATGTGAAAAAGTCGCTGGCCCGCATGGAAAACGTCAGACGAGATGGGAACGGAACATCGATGGTAATATTGTATACACATACAGTTCCCAAGGCAGTAGCGCAGGAGGCGAGAGAGATCCAGGCTCTTCTGGTCCCGGAGTTTACGGATCCCTTTGTACGGACAGCGCAGATAGACGATTTCTATGAGCAGCTTTGGAAAATGGCAGGGGAATTATGGGAAAAATCCGGCAAATGCTTACCAGAAAGAAAAACAGGAAAGCTACGAAGGAGGATACGAGGATTATTGGGATCGTTGGCGCGGGACGACATGTGGGAGTCACGCATCTGACGGTTCTTCTGGCAAATTATTTTTCCAGTATCTGTGGAGAACATACAGCAGCTCTGGAGTGGAACGGTCATGGGGATTTTGACCGTTTTGGAAGGGCATGCACAGGAGAAACGGAGGCAGAATGTTATGAGATCCAGGATGTCAGCTTTTATCCTCATGGGGATGAGGTGGTCCTGGGAAAATGTCTCCGGAAAAATTATGAAAAGATCGTGGTTGATTTTGGCGCGCTGGGTGAACAGAAAAAGGCAGAACTTTTACGATGCCAGAAGGTGTATCTGGTGATATCCTTCAGTGAATGGCAGGAGGGGGCGTTTGGGAATCAGAACGACTGGGAACAGGAGGCTGTAACCTATGGCTGGCACTGCCTCGCAGCCTTTGGCAGCGAGGAATCCAGAAATAAATGGAACCAGGTACGGCATCCGGCAGTGGATCGGATTCCGCTTTCAGCAGATGCTTTCTCAATTGTTCCAGAACAGATCCAGTGGCTGGATCAGCTTCGTTAGAGCCCTCCCGAAAGGATGTGTCATGGCCTTCTTTGGGGCGGGAGGGCAAAAAGGAGAAAAGTATGGAGATGCAGGGAGATATGGAAAAGCAGAACCGGAGAAAAGAACAGGAATATATAAAAGGGTTGAAACGCTACGAACAAAAGGGGATTCCGGTCTATATTGATGGAAAAAAGCCGGAAGAAGAGGACTGGGAGAAGATTTTCCAGATTCAGGAGGACGGTGGATTTTACATGAGTGATTTTATTGGTCTGGAAGATGGAAAACTACAGGAAATCCATTTTGATAAGGTTTACAACCATTAGGCGTCTTTGGTTTATGACAGAAAAAGATCCAGGCCCGGATCAGAGCACTACCTTCCGCTTAAGACAGTCAGACCCGGGCCTGGATATTCAAGTCGAACGTCCGTATTAAAAAAAATGTAAGGTGCAGCGCCAATAAAACGGTGGTATACTAAAAAATAGATGTTGGGGTCAAAAATAATTGGTATTACAAAAGAATCGATCAGGAGGATAGGCAGTTGAAGAAAAAATGGACTCCGGTTTTCGTGATAGCAGGAATCGTGCTTCTGCTTTTTGGCGGAGTAGCGGGAATCCAGCTCGTGCAGAGATATATGCCGTCTAAAAATCAGGCGGATATTGGAGAACTTCTGGGGATTACCGATGATGCGTCCCAGGCGGCTATTTATCTTAATGGTGAACTTCAGGAAGAGAAGGGCCTGGTAGATGGAGAGCAGATGTATCTTCCAGTTACCTGGGTTGATGAGTATGTCAATGAAAAGTTTTACTGGGATGATGTGGAGAAAATGCTGGTATATACACTGCCGGATTCCAGTGTCTATGCGGATAAACGGACATTGGGAAGCAATGGACAGCCGCTGGTAGTGGAAAAAGAGGGACAGATCTATCTTTCCGTGGGTCTGGTCAGCAATTATACCAACATCCGGACAGAGCTTTATAATGGAAATTATTATGATTCGGTTGTATACAGCCGGATCTATGTGGATACAGATTGGTCGCCGTGGCAGCAGGGAACTGCGTCGAAAAATACAGCAGTCCGTGTGGACAGTGACATCAAAAGCGATGTGATCGTGAATTTAAGTAAGGGAGACACCTTCCGGATTGAGGAGCAGAGTACCGACTGGTCCAGGGTACGGACAGAAAGTGGATATATGGGTTATATTCAGAATAAACGGATCGGCCAGGTGGAGACGAAGCAGGAGACCAGCTTATTTATCGAGCCGGAGTACACCTCGATCTCACTGGGGGAAGAAGTCAGCCTGGTATGGCATCAGGTGACATCCATGGAGGCCAACAGCGCCCTCAGCACATTAATGGCCAATACCCAGGGGGTTAATGTAGTAGCGCCTACCTGGTTTGCCCTGACAGACAATGACGGAGGTTATGTGTCCTATGGAAGCCAAAATTATGTAAACCTTGCCCATGACATGGGGCTTCAGGTGTGGGCAGTAGTGGATAATTTTAACCAGGGAACCAATGTGGATTCAGCGGTGTTATTTGCAAAAACATCCGTGAGAAAAAAACTGATCGCCAGCCTCATGGAAGAGGTACAGAATTTAGGATTAGATGGTTTGAATCTGGATATTGAGGGGATCAAGTCCTCGGCGGGTCCGCAGTATGTCCAGTTTATCCGGGAATTGTCTGTGGCATGCCGGAATGCAGGGATTATTTTATCGGTGGATAACTATGTGCCGATGCCGTATAATTCTTTTTATAACTGGGCAGAACAGGGCCGGATGGTTGATTATTACATCATTATGGCGTATGATGAGCATTACGCAGGTGGAGAGGCTGGTTCTGTTTCTTCAATTTCTTATGTGGAAAATGGAATCACAGACACTTTAAAGTATGTTCCGGCATCCAAGACAGTCTGCGCACTGCCATTTTATACTAGAGTATGGACAGAATCTGGCAATGAGACCTCTTCTTCCGCCCTGGGAATTCAGGGAGCGAAGCAGTGGATTGAGGATAACCAGGTAGAGCTGTATTGGCAGGAAGAACTGGGGCAGTATTATGGAAGTATCCAAAAAGATGATGCAGTAAAAGAGATCTGGATGGAGGAAGAAACTTCCCTTGGATTAAAAATGAACCTGATCAGTAAATATCAGCTGGCAGGTGCGGCATTCTGGAAGCTGGGCTTTGAACCGGCATCTGTGTGGGATGTGTGCAAAATTAGTGACAAATAATCGAGGCGAGAAACATGAAAAGGAAAGTATGGCTGCTGACTGCAGCAGCTTTATGGATCATAAGTGCGGCAGCATTAGGAGGTTGTTCTGCTTATCACAAGATAGAGGAGGAGACCAGCGGACCGAAGGTCGAGGTGGTGGAGTCCCAGACAGAGCAGGAAGAGGGACCGACCCTGGCGCCGAATACAGGAGAACCGGAGACGGTTCCTTCTCTGGAGGTGGAGGAAGAGGACACATTTAATCCGGAGATCATCCTGGCTACTGATGTTCACTATTTTGCCAAGGAACTGACAGATTTTGGTCAGGCGTATCAGACAATGGCAGAACAGGGCGATGGAAAGCTGGCACTTTATGTGTGGGAGATTACGGACGCATTTCTGGATGAAATGGTTGAGCGGAAACCGCAGACATTGATTTTAAGCGGAGATCTGACGTTGGAAGGTGAGAGAGGAAGCCATGAGGCTCTGGCTTCCAAACTGGAGCGGGTAAAAGAAGCGGGAATTCAGGTTCTGGTAATCCCTGGAAACCACGATATCAACAATCCCAAGGCGGCTGCCTATAAGGGTAGTGATGCGATCCCGGTGGTTCAGACAACACCGGACGATTTTCGGGAGATTTATGGAGAGTTTGGTTATCAGGATGCCATCAGCTGTGATCCGAATTCTTTGAGTTATATGGCGGAGACACCGGATGGTACCTGGCTGTTGATGCTGGACAGCTGCCAATATGAAAACGGCAATAAGGTGGGCGGTATGATCCGTACAGAAACCTACGGCTGGATGGAGGAAATCCTGGATCAGGCATGGTATGAGGAGCGCAATGTGATTGCAGTGGCTCATCACAATCTGCTGGATGAAAGCCGGATCTACGAGGAAGACTGCACCATCGAGCATAGTGATGAGCTGGAACGTTTTCTGGATGACTGGGATGTGGAACTGTTTTTAAGCGGACATCTGCATGTACAGCATTACCGGACATCAGAGGACCACGATATTGATGAGATCGTGACAGGGGCGTTAACTACTTCTCCGTGTCCCTATGGTGTGTTAAATTATAAAGGACCTGGTGATTTTACATATCATACGGAAAAAGTGGATGTATCTTCCTGGGCAGAGAAAAAGGATAATCCGGATACAAATCTCCAGAATTTCGAGGAGTACGCCGACGAATTCCTGCAGAACGTATTTTACCGCCACGCCAAGGCGGATCTTGAGCAATATTCCATTTCCCAAGAGGAAAAGGAAAAAATGGCGGAATTGTATGCATTAATGAACGTATATGCCACAGCCGGACATGCACAGGATCTGAAGGCAGATGTGGAAGGCAATAAAGAATATCAGTTGTGGCAGGAATATGACCGGACGGATATCTACGCGATGTATCTGGAGGAGATCATGGAGGACGCAGTCTGCGATTATAATGTATTTTCCAGAGGTCAGGAGTAGGTTTCTTGGTGAATGCGGAACAGTTCCATAAAATTTTTGTGTGGAGTTATTGTGTATTCGTAACTGTTCAGTAGGTCTGCGCATTCACTGCGCTGACCGTACGAAAACATGGGCTTGCAGGCAAAAATCCTATTGCCGAAGGCAATTTTCAATGGATTTTTGCTCGTAACTGTGAGGGTACTGAACAGTTGCGTGTATTCAAATATCTGAGAATGCCCATGTGGAGTGTCCAGGCCAGACGATCCTGGTAGTCGGTGGAATTCAGGCGGGCAGCCTCGTCCCAGTTGCTTAGGAAACCACATTCCACGATGACGATGGGGCTTTTGACATGAAGTAAAAGATAATAGGTATCATTGGGCTTCGCCTGGCGGCGATTATTTTCTCCAAGAACGAAATCAAATCGTTTCTGGAGAATGTCTGCCAGGCGTTTTCCTTTTTCTGAAGTTTTATAATAGAACACCTGACCGCCGTTGATCGCTTCCTCGTGATAACTGTTCTGGTGGATGCTGATGGTCAGGGCGGGAGCGGTGTCGTTGATCAGCTGGCAGCGGGCTTTTAGGTCCGCTGTTTTTTTATGGGAATCCGTTTCCTTATATAGTCCGGTGTCAGAATCGCGGGTCATGATTACCTGGACGCCGGACGTCTCCAGGTAGTATTTTAATTTCCGGGCAATGGTGAGATTCAGATCCTTTTCCAGACTTCCGTCTATACCAATCTTGCCGGGATCATTGCCGCCATGTCCGCTGTCGATGACTACAGTAGGAGGAGCCGTCTGGGCAGAGGCGGAAGAAGCCAGAACGAGTGCGGCGGCCTGGCGGGAGAGGACGTAGATCAGAAATAGAAACAGGATCGTCATGAGAAGCTGGGCAGTTTTTATGGTGAAAAGACGTACTTTTGGACTGCTTGATGGCATAAGAAACTCCAGACGGGGAATGTTATTCTAAATATATTGGAAAACATGGAAAAAAGAACTTCCCTGTGGTATGATAAGGGGCAGATTCTGATGATAAAATCCGGTGATGCTTCCCGGAAACCGTGTCATAAGATGAGGATTTGCAGGAAAATAAGGTCATGATGGAGTTGGTTGAGAAATAAGGAGAAATAAAATGGATACAAAGGTTGTAAAAATTGATAAAGAACAGATCGATGATGAGAAATTAATGGAGGCAGCGGAGATTTTAAGGGCTGGCGGTCTGGTGGCGTTTCCAACAGAGACGGTGTATGGACTGGGGGCCAATGCGTTAAATGAAGAGGCGGCGAAGAAGATCTATGCCGCCAAGGGCAGACCATCGGATAACCCGTTGATTGCCCATATTTCCAAGCCAGAGGAACTGGCTCCATTAGTAAAAGAGGTTCCTGAGGCTGGAAAGAAGCTGATGGAAGCGTATTGGCCGGGACCGCTTACCATGATTTTTCCGAAGAGCGATATCGTGCCGTATGGAACGACTGGTGGACTGGATACAGTAGCGATCCGTATGCCAAGTGATCCCATCGCCAACCGGATGATCGCACTGGCGGGAATTCCCATCGCTGCGCCAAGCGCTAATACTTCCGGGCGTCCAAGTCCGACGACAGCGGAGCATGTATATCAGGATATGAACGGGAAAATCGAGATGATCTTAGACGGTGGTGCTGTGGGAATCGGTGTGGAATCTACAATTGTAGATGTATCCGGCCCGGTTCCGATGCTGTTGAGGCCAGGTGCGATCACCATTGAGATGCTGCGGGAGACAGTTGGCCAGGTGGAGATCGATCCGGCCATTCAGGGTCCTATGGCCGCCAATGTGAAACCAAAGGCGCCAGGTATGAAATATCGTCATTACGCTCCAAAGGCAGAGCTGGTTTTAGTGGAAGAGAAGAATCCGGAGACGAAAGAAGTGATCAGTGACCGGGTGATCGAGGAGATCAACCTTCTGGCAAAGAGCCGTCTGGATCAGGGACAGAAGGTGGGGATCATCTGTACAGAGGAGACCAGAGACTGCTATCCACAGGGAATGGTAAGAAGCCTGGGATTTCGTTCCAGACCGGAAACGATCGCCCATAACCTGTTTGCGGTTTTGAGAGAGTTCGATGATCTGGGAGTGGATTATATCTATTCAGAGAGTTTCCCGAAGGATCATCTGGGGCAGGCCATCATGAACCGTCTGACGAAAGCGGCGGGATATCATATTTTGGACGTAAAAGAAGAAGTGTAACGATGATAGTATGGAACAGGTACGAAGAAGCGGAGAAGTAATTTTATGAAGTTTTTATTGGTAGCGATCAATGCCAAATATATTCATTCTAATCTTGGAATCTATAGTCTGAAGGCATATGCGGAGAAGGAACTGCGGAAAAAGAAAAAAGCAGCGCTGGCTGGTACTGGCAAACTCGTGAGCAGCGTGGCTGAAGCAGGCGCGCAGGGTGCAGAGTGGGAGGCTGATGGAGCGGTCGTGACGGAAACGCAGAGCGTAGCAGGTGTGTCCTCTGGCCAGGTGCAGGTTGAAATCGCGGAATACACCATCAATCATCAGATGGACCAGATTTTACAGGATATCTACCGGAGAAAGCCGGATGTGATCGGATTTTCCTGTTATATCTGGAACATCCAGTATATCCGGCCATTTTTAAAAGATATTCCGAAAGTACTGCCAGATGTGAAGATCTGGATGGGCGGTCCGGAGGTGTATTACCGGGCGGAGAGCTTCTTGAAAGAAGAGCCGACAGTTACGGGAGTGATGGTTGGGGAAGGCGAGGCAACGCTGGCTGAATTGGCTGAGGTGTATGGAGAAGCAGAAGACATCGACATTCGATTGGAACAGGTTCGCGGCATCGTATTTCGAAAAACCAGCGGCGGGATCCTGCATACCCCTGTGCGTCCTCTTCTTCCCATGGACGAGATCCCATTCAGCTATAACAACTTAGAAGGAATGGAGCACCGGATCATCTACTACGAGAGCAGCAGAGGCTGTCCTTATTCCTGCAGTTACTGTCTGTCCTCTATCGATAAGACGGTGCGGTTCCGCAGCCTGGACCTGGTGATGAAAGAGCTGGATTATTTCCTGGAGCGGAAGGTGCCTCAGGTAAAATTCGTAGATCGTACCTTTAACTGTAAAAAGAGCCACGCCCTGGCCATTTGGCGGTATCTGCTGGAGCATGATAACGGTGTGACCAATTTCCATTTTGAAATTTCTGCGGATCTGATCGACGAGGAAGAACTGGAGGTCATGGAGCAGATGCGTCCGGGTCTGATCCAGCTGGAGATCGGCGTCCAGACCACCAATCCGGACACCATCACGGAGATCCGCCGGAAAATGAACCTGGACCGGTTAAAGCAGGTGGTGGACAAGATCAACGGCTTCCACAACATCCATCAGCACCTGGATCTGATCGTGGGGCTTCCATATGAGAATTATGAGCGGTTCTGCCAGTCCTTTGACGATGTATACTGGATGCGGCCGGAACAGTTACAGCTTGGTTTTCTGAAGGTTCTGACTGGTTCTTATATGGCAGAAAAGACGCAGGATTATGGTCTTTTGTATCACCAGGAGCCCCCATATGAGGTTCTGGCGACCAAATGGCTGGATTATGGACAGGTGCTGCGGCTGAAAGCTGTGGAAGATATGGTGGAGGTACACTATAACAGCGGTCAGTATACGGAAACTCTGCGGGAAATGGAACAGCACTGGGCGTCTCCCTATGCCATGTTCGAGGCGCTGGCAGATTACTATGAGAGGCTGGGATACACGGGTATTGCCATCAACCGCCTGACCCGGTATGAGATTTTATTTGGATTTTTGCAGGAAACGGAACCAGAAAAGACGGAACGTTACCGGGATCTTCTGACCTACGATCTGTATCTGCGGGAAAATATCAAGAGCCGTCCGGCGTTTCTGCGGGATGAGAGCCCATGGAAGACTCTGCGGCGGGAATTCTTCCAGGGTGAGGAGAAAGAACCAAAGTATCTGAAGGGATATGAGGGGTACGATTCCAGACAGATGGCGAAAATGGCACATCTGGAGGTTTTCGGAGACGGCAGAGTGGTCGTATTTGACTACAAGAACCGTGATCCGCTGACGTATAATGCCAAAGCCTTTCTGATTGCGGCGAATCCCGCATGAGGATCATTTTTTCAGCGTGCCAGGCGGCACATGTATATGTGATGGGTGGTAACGTTACTGTTCACGCGTTGCGCAAACAGCAACGGATTTTGCCGATGCTTCGCATTCCAAATCGGCAAAATCTGTTACCACCACTGTATCATACGGCATTTTCAGTTCAGAAAATGCCTACCCGTGTACAGTAACGTGGTAACAACTATTCGGTAGGTCTGTGCACACGCTGCGCTGACCGTAAATTTGTCACTGCATGAATGGTGGCGGGGCGATCAGAATTGAGAGAGATGGAGGCAGAAAATGAGTATTCCCCAGGATTATGTTTCTGTAGACCTGGAAACTACGGGCTTAAACCCGAAAATCGACAAGATCATCGAGATCGGCATGGTGATCGTGCGAAATGGCCAGGTGGAGCAGGAGTATTCCACTTTAGTCAATCCTTACCAGCAGCTTCGGCCAGAGACGGTGGAACTGACCGGAATCCGGGATGAGATGCTGATGGACGCGCCTGGAATCAGCCGGGTGATCGGAAAATGCCTGGAACTGTGCGGGGATCTGTCGTTGTTAGGGCATAAGATCCTATTTGATTACAGTTTTTTAAAGAAAGCGGCGGTCAATGAAGGGATGGAGTTTGAAAAACAGGGAATTGATACATTAAAATTATGCCGGAAGTTCATGCCGGCGGTGGAAAAGAAGAATCTTTCCAGTGCCTGTGCCTATTATGGTGTGGATTTAACAGGGGCTCACCGGGCTTCTCATGACGCGTTGGCCACGCATGAACTTTATCAGAGGCTGACGGCAGCTTATGGGGAGGCAGCAGAAGAAGATTTTCTTCCTAAACCGTTGATTTATAAGATCAAACGGGAACAACCAGCCACAAAAAGGCAAAAAGAAGTCTTGCGTGAACTATTAAAATATCATAAAATAAGTGTAACTGTGCAGATTGACCATCTGAGCAGGAATGAAATTTCCAGACTGACAGATAAGATTATTTTACAGTATGGAAGAATGTTAAAGAGGTGAAGGAATCATGATGGATTTTAATAATAAAAGAACCAGAAAGATCGTATCTTCTGTGATCATTATTCTTCTGGTATTGGCGATGGTAGCGCCGATGGTGCTGGGAGCACTGTCCATGTAGAGAATGATGCCGCTGTCGGGCGGCAGTGATAGGAATAGAGAGGACTTCTTATGAAGAGTAACATGTGGCTGACAGGAGCCTGTATGATCGCTCTTGTCGGTGCTCCAGCATTGCAGGCGGATGCGGCAGTCATACCGGAAGGTATTTACGCGGGAGAAAGAAGCCTTGGCGGAATGGAAGAGGATGACGCTTTAACGGCAGTGGAAGAGTATGTGGCCGGATTAGCCGGTCAGCAGATCACCATGGATGTGAATGGTGTGGCTGTAGTGACTACGGCTCAGGAGCTGGGTTTTTCCTGGTCGAACAGGGATCAGGTGAAGGCAGATCTGGAAGAATACACCTCTGGCAATGTGATCCGTCGTTATTTTAAAAAGAAAGATTTGGAGAAAACTCCGCAGAAAGTCGATATCCGCATTAAATTAGATGGCAGTCGGGTGGCAGAGTTTGTCCAGAACCAGTGTGAACCGCTGGTACAGGAAGCTGTGGACGCTACGATCCACCGGGAGAATGGAACGTTTGTCATTACCCCGTCCCAGACGGGGCTGACCGTAGACCAGAACGCCACCATTAAAACGTTAAATGAAGCTCTGGCCCAGGGGCTGGAAGAACCGGTAATGATCGATGCGGCAGTGACGGTATCAGAACCGAAGGTCACGGAAGAGATGCTGGGGACCATCCAGGATGTGCTTGGAACCTGTTCCACCAGCTTTTCCAGCAGCGGTGCGGCCCGCAGTAAGAATCTGAAGGTAGGCAGCGGCAAGATCAATGGAACGGTATTGCTTCCGGGAGAGACACTCTCCGGTTATGGGGCGATGGCTCCATTTACACTGGAAAATGGCTATGCTTCAGCAGGGGCCTATGAAAATGGACGGGTGGTGGACAGCGTTGGCGGCGGTGTCTGCCAGATTGCGACCACATTGTATGATGCGTCCCTGTATGCAGAGCTGGAGATCACCCAGAGGCAGAACCATTCCATGAGCGTCAGTTATGTAAAGCCGTCCATGGATGCGGCGATCGCAGGAACCTATAAAGATATTAAGGTAACCAATCCTTATGATACCCCTATTTATATTGAAGCGGGGACTTCTGGTAAGACGCTGACCTTTACCATTTACGGAAAAGAGACCCGTCCAGCCAATCGGACGATCCAATATGTGTCGGAAACCCTTAGTGTGACGGATCCGGGTGAGACGGTGGTGCAGGATGCATCACTGGCTCCAGGAGCGCGCGTGCGGGTTCAGGTTGGTCACAAGGGCATCCGTTCCAGACTGTGGAAATGTGTCTACATCGATGGTGTAGAGCAGGAGAAGACTCTGCTTTATACGGATACTTATAACGCGTCCAAGGCTATTTACCATGTGGGACCGGCGGCTCCAGCACCGGCACCGGCGGAAACCACGACACCGGAGACTACTCAGGTGGAGCCGACTCCAGACCAGGGACCGAAGGGACCGGGAGAAATAGGCCCGGACAGTCAGAATCCGGCTGCTGGTTGATCAAATTTGATGGAAAATGACCGAAAAAGCAGGAAAATGATAGAAAACCGTAATTGTGACAATGCGGGAACAATTACAGAAAGTCAGAAGATATGAGACGGATTGAGAGAGAAAGCCGCGGCGAGATGCGGCCGGGACAGGATCTGGTGGTGGCAGGCTATGCTGGCCTTGCAGGAACCAGAAAGATCATAGAGAAAAAAGGAGAAGAGCTTCGTACCAGATATGCGAAATCGTATTTGGAGGATGTAAAATGTGTTCCAGAAAAGGAATTGGATCCAGAGGATCCGGTGTGGAAAAGCCTTGGCGCCACCGAATGGGAGGCAGCAGGAGAAGGCGGCATTCATCAGGCTCTCTGGAACCTGTCCGGCGCTTACCAGAAAGGCTTTGAGATCGATCTCCACCAGATCCCGGTGCGTCAGGAGACCATCGAGGTCTGCGAATTTTATGATCTGAGCCCTTACGATCTGTTATGCGGAAACTGTATGGTTTTCGTGGCGGACAACGGGGCGCATCTGGTAAAAGAACTGGAAAAACTGGATATTCCCGCCAGAACCATCGGTGTGGTGCAAAAGGGAATTAAGAGAGAAATCTGTTATGGTCAGGTGCGTGGCTTCATGGACCGGCCTAAAAAGGATGAGATATATGAGATCATTGATGAGGAGGCAGTTTTATGAGAGAAAAAATTTTAGCGATTATGGAAAAGAACAGCAGAATTGATATCAAAGATCTGGCGGTCCTGTTAGGTGAAAGTGAGGTCGCGGTCGCCAATGAGATCGCAGATATGGAGAAAGAACACATTATCTGCGGTTATCACACTTTGATCAACTGGGATAATACCAGTGAAGAGAAAGTAGCTGCCCTGATCGAAGTGAAGGTGACTCCACAGAGAGGCATGGGATTTGACAAGATCGCAGAGCGTATTTACCAGTATAATGAGGTCAATGCGGTGTATCTGATGTCCGGCGCTTTTGATTTTGCTGTATTTATTGAAGGAAAGACCATGAAAGAGGTAGCATTATTCGTTTCCAGCAAGTTATCTACCTTGGATTCTGTTTTAAGCACTTCTACCCATTTTGTACTGAAAAAATATAAGGACCACGGAACCGTTCTGGTAGAGGAGGTCCAGGATGAAAGGATGCTGGTGACACCATGAGAAACCCATTATCAGAAACTATCGTACAGATCGAACCGTCCGGCATCCGCAAGTTCTTCGATATTGTAAGCGAAATGAAGGACGCGATTTCCTTAGGTGTAGGCGAGCCGGATTTTGATACTCCGTGGCATATCCGCGAGGAGGGTATCTATTCCCTGGAAAAAGGATGTACCTTCTATACCTCCAATGCCGGATTAAAGGAATTAAAGCAGGAGATCTGCCGTTATTTATACCGCCGTTTTGATGTGTCCTACAACCCGGATTCCGAGGTGATGGTGACGGTCGGCGGCAGTGAAGCGATTGATATCGCTCTTCGTGCGATGTGCGATCCGGGAGACGAGGTGCTGATCCCGCAGCCAAGCTATGTGTCTTACGTGCCATGTACCATGCTGGCAGGTGGAAAGCCAGTTGTCATTGAACTGGAGGAGAAAGATAACTTTAAGTTAACTCCTGAGAAATTATTAGCGAAGATTACCGATAAGACCAAGATCCTGGTGATGCCGTTCCCGAACAACCCGACGGGTGCGATCATGACGAAGGAAGATCTGGCTCCGATCGTGGATATTATTATTGAGAAAGATTTATTTGTCATCAGTGATGAGATCTATTCCGAGCTGACTTATGGAACCGATCATGTGACGATCGCCGCATTTCCTGGTATGAAGGACCGGACGATCCTGATCAATGGATTTTCCAAGTCCTATGCCATGACCGGCTGGCGTTTAGGCTATGCCGCAGCACCACACCGGATTTTAGAGCAGATGTTGAAGATCCATCAGTTTGCCATCATGTGTGCGCCGACCACCAGCCAGTATGCGGCAGTTTCCGCTCTTCGTGATGGAGACAATGATGTACAGATGATGAGAGAAGCCTATGACCAGAGACGCCGTTTCGTTCTTCATGCTTTTAAAGAGATGGGGTTAGACTGCTTCGAGCCGGAAGGCGCATTCTACGCATTCCCAAGCATCAAGCGGTTCGGCATGACTTCGGATGAATTTGCCACCCGTTTCTTAAGAGAAGAAAAGGTCGCAGTCGTTCCGGGAACTGCTTTTGGAGCCAGCGGAGAGGGATTTTTACGTGTTTCCTACGCATACTCCTTAAAGAACTTAAAAGAGGCCCTTGGCCGGATGGCAAATTTTGTAAAACGTCTGGATGAGGAGAGAAAATAAGCATGAATATCGTCTTATTAGAGCCGGAAATGCCGGCAAACACTGGAAATATCGGAAGAACCTGTGTGGCTACCAATTCCAGGCTTCACCTGATCGAACCTCTGGGCTTTAAGCTGAATGAGAAAATGTTAAAGCGTGCGGGCTTAGACTACTGGGATAAGCTGGATGTAACTGTTTACAGCGATTACCAGGATTTCTTAGACAAGAATCCAGGTGCCAAGATTTATATGGCAACTACAAAGGCCCATAAGGTTTACACAGAACCGGAGTATGAGCCGGACTGCTACATCATGTTCGGCAAAGAAAGCGCCGGAATCCCAGAAGAGATTCTGTTAGATAACCAGGAGAACTGCGTCCGGATCCCTATGTGGGGAGATATCCGGTCTTTGAATCTGTCAAACTCCGTTTCGATCGTGCTGTATGAGGCGCTGAGACAGAATGGGTTTGAGAAGATGCAGATGCAGGGGGAATTGCATCATTTGAAGTGGAA
>ERZ837487.2498-NODE-2498-length-18695-cov-18.592275_pt1 | contig 18695 bp, 17 predicted proteins | sample MGYA00519911_ERZ837487 | MGnify/ENA primary metagenome ERZ837487 (study PRJEB31850, sample SAMEA3708818) | human gut metagenome | biome: human gut; feature: human-associated habitat; material: faeces | place: China | collected 2014 ...
GTGCACGCTGCACACGCTCTATAAGAACCGCACTGCGGTCTTACCTTGGTAAACGTTCCTTGCCGGTTGGTTACGGCAGTTCGACCTGGCCGATCTCCACTTCTGCGGGAGTTTCGCGGCCGAACATGTTGACCTTGAGCTTCACTTTGAAGTTCTCGGTATCAATGTCCTCTACAACGCCCATAAAGCCTTCCAGAGGACCGGCAGTGATCTGCACAGTATCGCCGACCTTGAAGTTGAGCACCAGCTGTGCTTCCTTCTCCACGCCCATCTTCTGGACTTCTTCCATGGTCAGGGGGACGGGCTTGGAAGAGGGACCGACAAATCCGGTGCAGCCGCGCGTGTTGCGCACGACATACCAGGTATCGTCGTTCATCACCATCTTCACGAAAACGTAGCCGGGATACAGCTTGTGCTCCACCGGGTGGAGCTTGACGTTTCCGTTTGCAGCATCCTTCTTTTCCGCGGCATCGGAATCGATGTAATCGTCCTTGATGGCGGGAGCGTCAGAAAAATCATCGTAATCAGAAGTCTTCTTCTTACGGGTGGTCTTCTTGACGGGGACAGGTTCGAGAACCGTCTCGGTAGGGATCCGGATATCGCAGATCAGATCCTCCAGATGACGGTTCTTCACCAGCGTCTGCAGGTCGCCCGCGACCTTGTTTTCATAGCCGGAATAGGTATGCACAACATACCAAAGTGCCTCATTGGATTGTTCTTCCATTGTGTCTGGCCCTCCGTTTCAAGATGATTCTCAGGCGCCGATGATCAGGCCGAGGATGCCGCCGAAGACAGCGTCCAGCAGGATCATCACGACCGCTGCGATCGCAACAGTCACGAGCACGACGATGGTGTTCTGCTTGGTGTCCTCTTTGGACGGCCAGACCACCTTCTTCAGTTCGCTCTTGGTGTCGCGGAAGAACTTGGCGCATTTGCCGAAGAAGTTCTTCACAGCGGCCTTTGCTCTGGCCACAAAGCCCGGCTTGTTCTCGGTTTTGTCTGCCATGATGCGTCCGCCTTTCTTACTTGGTTTCGCGATGAACGGTGTGCTTCTTGCAGAAACGGCAATACTTCTTCATCTCGAGACGATCGGGGTTGTTCTTCTTGTTCTTCGTGGTGTTGTAGTTGCGCTGCTTGCACTCGGTGCAGGCCAGAGTGATTTTAACGGTCATTTGTTGACACCTCCATTATAACGGTTGTTTTGAACCTCCCTCGGGTTGCGGGAACACCCGCAAAAACGGGCGCACTTAATAACCCCGCAAAAGAGGTGATATCATTGTACCACGCACTTTTCGGTTCGTCAAGCGGAAAAATGCGATTTTTGGAAAGTTTTTTTGAAAAATCTCTCTTTTGCACTTTTCGCATTCTGCTTGCATCCCACGCATAGATATTGTATAATAAGCCAGAACGGCATTTTTACCGGTTTGATCCTGCCCCGGATACGGGACTTTATAAATAGGAGAGAGTTATCATGCAGTCTGAAAAAATGTGCGTAGCCCTGCTGTTCGGCGGAATGTCCAGCGAACATGAGGTCAGCCGTGTGTCGGTGGGCAACTTCGTCAACAATATCGACCGCGACAAGTACGAGGTGGTCACGGTCGGCATTACCAAAGAGGGCCGCTGGCTCTACACCGAGGCCACTGCTGCCCAGATGGCAGACGGCAGCTGGGAAGAGGCCGCCGGCAACATGGCCTGCGTCATCAGCCCGGATCGTGCCGACCACGGCATGATCCTGTTTACCCCGGAAGGCCGGGTGGAAAAACTGCACATCGACGTGGTCATCCCGGTGCTCCACGGCCTGTGGGGCGAGGACGGCACCGTGCAGGGTCTGCTGGAGCTGGCCGGTATCCCCTATGTGGGCTGCGGCGTTCTGGCAAGCGCTGTGTGCATGGATAAGGCAGTGGCCAACGCCCTGTTCGAGGCCAACGGCGTGCCCCACACCAAATGGTTGGCTGCAAACCGCTGGGAGATCGAGTCCGATCTGGAAGGTGTGTGCGACGGCGTGGAGAAGAAGCTGGGCTGGCCGGTGTTCGTCAAGCCCGCAAACGCCGGTTCCAGCGTGGGCATCTCCAAGGTGTCCAACCGCGAAGAGCTGAAGAAGGCCATCGTCCTTGCTCTGGAAAACGACCGCAAGGTCGTGTTCGAGGCCTTTGTGGACGGTCAGGAAGTGGAGTGCGCCGTCATCGGCTCCGACCCCGCTGTGGCTACCCGCCCGGGCGAGATCCTGGCCGGTGCCGAGTTCTACACCTACGACGACAAATACAAGAACGGTGTCAGCCAGACGGTGATCCCGGCTCACCTGCCCGAGGCAAAGCTGGACGAGGTGAAGACCTACGCTGCCATGGCCTACACCGCACTGAACTGCGAAGGCCTTGCCCGCTGCGATTTCTTTGTGGAAAAGGGCACCGGCCGGGTGCTGATCAACGAGATCAATACCTTTCCGGGCTTCACTTCCATCAGCATGTACCCCAAACTGATGGAGCACGAAGGTCTGCCGGTTCCGACACTGATCGACCGGCTGATCGCGCTGGCTCTGGAAAGGACGGAAAAACAGCATGGATAACCGCCCCATCGGCGTATTTGACAGCGGCCTTGGCGGCCTGACCGGCGTGCGTGAGCTGCGCAAACGTCTGCCCCATGAGGAAATTATCTATTTCGGCGATACCGGCCGCGTGCCTTACGGCAGCCGCAGCCCGGAGACGATCCTGCAGTATGCCCGGCAGGACGTTGCGTTCCTGCTTTCTAAAAATGTAAAGTGCATCATGGCGGCCTGCGGCACGGTGTCCAGCACCTACCCGGCAGAGGAAGCCGCAAAGCTTCCGGTGCCGTATCTGGGCGTGGTGGATGCCGCAGCCCGGGAAGCAGCTTTTGCCACCCGCAACCGCCGCATCGGCGTCATCGGCACGGCGGCCACCATCCGCTCCCGCAGCTACGAAAAGCTGCTGCGTCAGTTGGTGCCGGGGGTGGAGATCACAGCCCGCGCCTGCCCGCTGTTCGTCCCGCTGGTGGAAGCCGGCTATGTGGACCACAGCGAGGAGGAAAAGCAGCAGGTGACGAAGTTGGTCATTGCGCAGTATCTGCGCGAGATCCGGGAAGCGGGCGTGGACACCCTGATTCTGGGCTGCACCCACTATCCGCTGCTCAAGACCATGATCGGAGAGTTCATGGGCCAGAGCGTGACCCTGATCGACCCGGCCAAGACCGCTGCCCATCATCTGGAACGGATGCTCGCCGAGCGCGGCCTGCGGGCGGCACCGGAAAAGGAAGGCCAGGCGCATTTCTATGTCAGCGATGTGCCGGACAGCTTTGTGCAGACCGCCGACCTTTTTCTGGGTGAGTACCGGGGTGGCCCGGTGGACCAGATCGCCATTGACAAATATTGACAGGGAACCAGAACGTGAACAAACCTTTGAAGGAAGACTATATCATCCGCATCAAGAGCCGCATCGAACAGCATGTGGACGAACCTGCGGAGACGGAAGAAAAAGAAGAATTTGTGGAGCTGATGACCCGGGGCAGTTTTACGCTGAAGGGTGGCAGCTACTATCTTACCTATAAAGAGACCGAGACCACCGGTTACGAAGGCTGCACCACCACCCTGAAGATCGCCGCCGACGGCAGCCGTGTTGCAATGCTGCGGTTTGGTAAGGGCGGAGGCGCGGGCACCCAGCTGGTGATCGAAAAAGGCCGGCGCAACCTGTGCCATTACGAGACCGGCTACGGCTCCATGACGCTGGGCGTGACCGCAGATGAGATCGTCTGCGACCTGACCGAAAAGGGCGGCACCGCAAGATTCAGCTATCTGCTGGACGCCAACAGCGCCGACCTTGTCAGCCGCAACCGCCTTGAAGTGACCGTGACCCATGTGAACTGATCGATTTTTCGCCAGACTGTGAAAGGAATCAGACCAATGACTGAATTTGAAAAGACCTACCAGAACTACAATCCCCGGCAGGCTGCGCTGGACGAGGCACGCGCCCTGCTGACCGCTGCCGCAAAAGCTGCCATGGCAGACGGCACCCTGCCCGAAGCCGAGCTGCCCGCCTTCATCGTGGAGATCCCCGCCGACGTGAAGAACGGCGATATCGCCTCCAACCTTGCCATGGCCGGTGCCCGCGCCTGGCGCAAGGCCCCCAAGATGATCGCAGATGCCCTGCTGGCGCATCTGCCCGACCTGACCGGCAGCATTTTCTCCAAGGTCGAGGTGGCCGGCCCCGGCTTCATCAACCTGTTCCTTGCTCCGTCCTACTGGGCGGGCGTGGTGCTGGGTGCCTGCGCCAATAAGGAGTATGGCCGCACCGACCACGGCAAGGGTGCCAAGTACAATGTGGAGTTCGTTTCTGCCAACCCCACCGGCCCCATGCACATGGGCAACGCCCGCGGCGGTGCGCTGGGCGACTGTCTGGCCGCTGTGCTGGACTGGGCCGGTTACGATGTGACCCGCGAGTTCTACATCAACGACGCAGGCAACCAGATCCAGAAGTTCGGCAAGAGCCTTGCCGTGCGCTACCTGCAGCAGTTCTGCGGCGAGGAAAACTATCCTCTGCCCAAGGAGTGCTATCAGGGCGGCGATATCAAGGTGCTGGCCGGCGAGTTTGCAGAGATCAACGGCGACAAGTATGTTGCTGCATGTCAGGGCATGGACGAGGAAACGCTGTTCGAGAGCGAAGCCTTTGCAGCCCTGAAGGATGCACTGGTGGCCTACGCTCTGCCCAAGAACATCGCAGCCCTCAAGCGCGATCTGGGTAAGTACCGCATCGACTATGATGTGTGGTTCCACGAGAGCACCCTGCACGAATCCGGCGCGGTGATGGCCGTGGTGGATAAGCTGCTGGAACTGGGTGCATGCTATAAGGCAGAGGACGGCGCCGTCATGTACCGCAGCGCCCAGTACGCTGCCAAGTACGGCACCGTGAACAAGAAAAAGACCGAGGACGGCACTGAGGAGGAGGCCAAGGACGAGGTGCTCGTCCGCGCCAACGGCATCCCCACCTACTTTGCCGCCGATATCGCCTACCACTACAACAAGCTGGCTACCCGCGGCTTTGCCAAGGCCATCGACGTGTGGGGCGCTGACCACCACGGCCATGTGGCCCGCATGAAGGGCGCGATGGACGCCATCGGCCTGAACGGCGAGGATCTGGATGTCGTGCTGATGCAGATGGTCAACCTGATGCGCGACGGCCAGCCTGTGCGCATGTCCAAGCGTACCGGCAATGCCATCACCCTGACCGACCTGCTGGAAGAGGTGCCCATCGACAGCGCACGCTTCCTGTTCAATATGCACGACGCAGGCAGCGGCATCGACTTTGATCTGGATCAGGCCGTCAAGACCGACAACGACAACCCCGTGTACTATGTGCAGTACGCCCATGCCCGCATCTGCTCCATCCTGAAGAAGATGGAGAGCGAGGGCGTGGTCTTTGCCGGGGCAGAGAAGGTGGACGCCGCCCTGCTGACTGAGCCGAGCGAGATGGACCTGATCCGTATGCTGGCAGCCTTCCCGCAGGAGATCGTCATGGCGGCTGAAAAGTACGACCCCAGCCGCATCAACCGCTTCGTCATCGATCTGGCCAGCGCCTTCCACCGCTTCTACGGCAACTGCCGCATTCAGGGCGCAGACCCCGCCGTGCAGCAGGCCCGTCTGGCTCTGTGCATCGGCGTGAAGAACACGATCTATAACGTGCTGACCATGTTCAAGATCAACGTGCCGGAGAAGATGTAACGACCATCTGCGGGCTGTGACAGAAAAATCAGCAGGCAGAAACGGCTTTGCGTGAAAACTGCATTTTACGGTTGCGGCCTTTCTGGTGAAAATGCAATTCCGGGCAGCCCGCAGGCTGTCCGGAATTGCTCTTATATAGAATAAAATTCCGCTGTGATTGCCAGAGCGCAGCGGAGGCAATTCAAAATCGTTTTCTCTCTGGTCATTCAGAACAATCGAGGAACACCAATGGAACCTTTGAAAATCGGAAACATCATCCTGCCCCACCGGGCAGTGTTCGGCCCCATGGCGGGCTTTACGGATGCGCCCTGCCGCCGCCTGATGGCGCAGCACGGGGCGGGCTTTACGGTCAGCGAGATGGTGTCCAGCCGGGCACTGGTGTACGGCGACCACAAAACTGTCGGGCTGCTCAAGGCCGAACCCAACGGTGCGCCCTACGGTGTGCAGATCTTCGGCGAGGTGCCCGAGATCATGGGCGAAGCCACGGCCGCCATTGAGCAGTACGCATTCGACTTTGTAGACATCAACATGGGCTGCCCGGCACCCAAGATCGTCTCCGGCGGTGCGGGCAGCAAGCTGATGCTGGATCCCGACCGCTGCGGGCGCATCGTGGAGCAGGTTGTTGCCCACACAAAACGCCCTATCACCGTCAAGATGCGCAAGGGCTGGGATGCCGACCACATCACCGCCGTGGAGTGCGCCAAGGCCTGCGAGCAGGCGGGTGCGGCTCTCATTGCAGTGCACGCCCGCACCCGGGAGCAGATGTACACCCCGGGCATCGACCCGGAGATCATTACCCGGGTGAAGGACGCGGTGAAGGTGCCGGTGCTGGGCAACGGCGATATCCACACGGCGGAGGACGCAGTGAAGATGATGCAGGACACCGGCTGCGACGGCGTGATGATCGCCCGGGCAGCGCTGGGCGACCCGTGGCTCTTTGAGCGGGTGAACGCGGCGCTGGAGGGGCTGCCCGCCCCCAAAGAGCCGAACCTGCAGGCGCGGATGAACGCACTGCGCCGTCAGGTGGAGGAAATGGTGGAGCAGAAGGGCGAGTTTGTGGCCATGCCGCAGGCCCGCGCCCAGACCATGCACTACATGAAGGGCCTGAAAGGCGCGGCCGCCCTGCGCCGCTACTGCTGCACCCTGACCCACTTGGAAGACCTGGACGAGCTGATCGACGCTGTTTTTGCCGAGCAGCGCAAGGCCGGCATCGACCCGGACGACGCCCGGGAAGTTCCGTTCCCCTGAGCGGGATGGTGTCGGTGTGCCGGGAGCTTTCTCCTCGGACACGAGTTCGAGTTGCGGCACCCAGCGGATGCTTCGTGCCTTGAGCAGAACTCGCATCCTGCTGGCCGCTGTCCCAACAGCAACTCCTTGTTTCCGCCGCAGGCGGCAGTCGTTGCTGTTGCAGGCCATTCCATCGCCCGCCCTACTGCCTGCGGCAGCAGGGTCCCACCCCATCGGACGGTCCTCGGAGAAACTCCCGGCTCACCGTGAACAGGTATCTCGAATGTCTGCGTCCGCAACGCGCGATAAAATTATAAGGCAAAATCAAACCTTCTGCCCTCCGGCAGAGAAAAGAGGAACCCATGAACTGGTCTGATACTGCCCGGCAGCCGCAGCTGCTGGGACAAAAAAAGGATAAATTCTGGCTGACGGTGGGGCTGTGCGCCCTGACAGCGGCGCTGTTCTTCCTGCCGTTCTACATCATCGACGGCGGTTTCTTCCATTATGCCGGTGATTTCAACAGCCAGCAGATCTCTTTTTACCGCTATATGAACGGCTTTCTCAAGGGAGCCGGCTACCCGGACAGTGTGTTCACCACGGTGCGCAATACCTTCTCCTGGGCAACAGACCTCGGCAGCGGTGCCATGAACGCCTATTCGTTCTATCTGTACGGTTCGCCGTTTTTCTGGTTCTCGCTGATTTTTCCGCAGAACTGGCTGCCCTACCTGATGGTTCCGCTTCTGGTGCTCAAGTTTGCCGTGGCGGGCGGCGGCGCGTATCTCTATCTGCGTCGCTACGTCGAAAATATCGACTATGCGGTGCTGGGTGCCTGCCTGTACACCTTCTCCGGTTTTACGGTGTACAACGTGTTCTTCAACCACTTTGTGGATGTGGTGGCGCTGTTCCCGTATCTGCTCTGGTCGCTGGACGAGGCGCTGTATAAAGATCGCCGCAGCCTGTTCGCATTCTGGGTGGCGGTGAACCTGCTCAACAACTATTTCTTCTTTGTGGGGCAGGTGCTATTCCTTGTCATTTACTTCGTCTGCAAGCTCAGCACGAAGGACTTCCGCCTGACAGCGAAAAAGTTCGGTCTGCTGGCCTTCGAAAGCCTGCTGGGCGTGGCCATGGGCAGTCTGCTGCTGGTGCCGGCAGTGCTGTCGATCCTGCAGAACCCGCGCACCATCGATCTTTCATCCGGCTGGGGCTTTTTGACCTACAGCAAGGTGCAGCAGTATTTTGCCATTCTGCTCAGCTGGATCCTGCCGCCGGATTCGCCCTACCTCACCTCCATCTGGTCGGAGGGCGTCATCAAGTGGACCAGTATGTCGGCCTATCTGCCCCTGTGCAGTCTGGCCGGTGCGGTGGCCTACTGGCAGGCACGGCACGGCGACAGCAAAAAGCGCATCGTGGGCACCTGCGCGGTCTTTGCTCTGGTGCCGGTGCTGAACAGCGCGTTCTATGCCCTCAATTCCAGCTACTACGCACGCTGGTATTATATGCCGGTGCTGATCCTTGCCGCCATGACGGTCAATGCGCTGGAAGATCACAACACCGATCTGGATGCGCCGGTGCGGAGCATCAGCTGGATCATGATCGCCACCGTGGCTTTTGCTATCGTACCGGTGCAGGACAGCGAAACGGGCAGCTGGTCCTTCGGCGTGCTGAAGAACCCCGGCCAGTACTGCGCGGTGCTGGGCTTCGGCCTGCTGGGGCTGATCCTCTACAGCCATATCTGCCATAAGTGGCGGGGCGACCGCCGCTTTGCTCAGCGCATGACGGCTGCGGTGCTGGTGTTTGCCTTCGCGTTCAGCGTGGTGCACATCGGCATCGGCAAGTTCGGTCAGTGGTATACCGACAGCGACCTTGTGGAGCAGGACACCAATGCGCTGAAACTGAAAGAAGACCTGCCCGAGGGCAGTTACCGCGTGGACACCTATGAGATCCATGATAACATCGGTATGTGGCTGGATAAGAGCTGCCTGCAGTACTTCGGCAGCACCGCTGCGCCCAGCATCCTCAGCTTCTACCCGGCGCTGGGTGTCAAGCGGGATGTGCGCAGCGAGCCGGAACTGTCCAACTATGCGCTGCGCGGCCTGCTGAGCGTGGAATACCTTATCACCACCCCGGAAAAGCAGGGCGCTTTTGAGGCCGAAGCCGATGACGGCTGGACCTACAGCTTTGCAAAAGACGGCTATGCGGTCTACCGCAACGAAAACTATGTGCCCATGGGCTTCACTTATGATTACTACCTGACCGTGTCCGAGTACGAAGAAACGAACAAATCCACCCGTTCCAACCTGCTGCTGCGCACACTGGTGCTGCCGGACGAAGACGCCGCGGTCTACGGCAAATACCTGGCCCATCTGCCGGACGGAAAGCGGGAAGAGCTGGATTATGACAGCTATGTGCAGGACTGCCGCGAGCGCCGCGCAACGGCTGCCAGCGTGTTCCAGATGAACAACGCCGGTTTCCATGCGGAGATCTCGCTGGAAAAGGAAAATCTGGTGTTCTTCTCGGTGCCCTATGACGACGGCTTTACCGCTTATGTCAACGGAGCCGAAACGGAGATCGTGGAAGTGGACGAGGGCCTGATGGCGGTGCTCTGCCCGGCGGGGGAGAACAGCATCGACTTTGTATACCAGCCGGATGGCCTGCAGGTGAGCCGGCCGCTGATCATTGCCGGAATCGCGGTGTGGCTGGTGTACACGGCATACTTCGTCTGGCGCAAGCGCCGCACAAAAAAGGCGTGACAAAAAGAAGAACGACTTCTTCGGAGAGAAAAAAGAAAATTTTGCATTTTCCTCTTGACTTTACGCGGATAAAGTGTATAATGCAATCAAACCAATGAGGCGGAAGAGAACCTGCACAGCGCATCTGCAGTGAGCCCGGACAGTGAAAACGGGCGAGAGCGGGGCAGAGATTCGTGGGCCGCCGAGGGCCGGGCAAACGAGGCAGAGCCTCCAGTAGCTTGGGACGGAAGCCTCCGTTACAGGGCAGGGGAGTGTTGGCTCTCCGTGAGAGGCTCTGCGCTGGAAAGCAGAGCAAGCAAGGTGGCACCGCAGAATCGTATTTTACCGATCCTGTCCTTGTGGATGAACACACAGGGACAGGGTCGTTTTTCTTTGTAAGACCCGTCCCGCAAAGGGAACGGGTCTTTTTTACGCCGCCCGCTCCGGGAAAGGAGTTACCATTATGAAAAACGTTACCATGATCTCCCGCCGCAGCTTCCTGAAGGCCGCTATGGCTGCTTCCGCCGCTTCTGCTCTGGCTCTGACCGGCTGCGGCGGCTCCACCGCTTCCAGCACTGTGGCTGCATCGTCCACGGCTTCCTCGGCAGCTGCTTCTGCAGCGGCCGAGGGCGGCCAGACCTTCAAGGTGGGCATCGTCAACTATGTGGATCACGCATCCCTGAACCAGATCGTGGCCTCCGTGGAGAGCCGTCTGGATGAGCTGGGCGCTGAAAAGGGCGTCACCTTCGACTACGCCGATTACTACTCCAACGCACAGGCTGACCAGTCCAACCTGAACCAGATCGGTGCCGACCTCGTGGCCGACGGCGTGGATGTGATCGTGGCCGTGGCCACCCCCACAGCGGCCACCATGCTGGCCGCTGTGGAAGATACCGAGATCCCTGTGGTCTACTCCGCTGTCACCGATCCGGTCTCTGCCGGTTTTGACGGCGAGGAGAACATCACCGGCACCTCCGATGCGCTGAACACCGAAGCCATCATGAATCTGATCACTGCTGTGAACCCGGACATCGACACCATCGGTCTGTTGTACGATCTGAGTCAGGATTCTTCCACTCAGGCCATCGCAGATGCCAAGGCGTTCTGCGATGAAAAGGGCATCAAGTACATTGAAAAGAACGGCACCACCACTGCCGAGGTACAGATGGCAGCCGAAGCACTGATCGCTTCCGGCGTCAAGGCTGTGTTCACCCCTACCGACAACACCATCATGACCGCCGAGCTGTCCATTTACGAGGCATTCAACGAGGCTGGTGTCCAGCACTACACCGGTGCCGACAGCTTCGCGCTGAACGGTGCGTTCGTGGGCTACGGTGTGGATTACGTCCAGCTGGGCGAAGCCACCGCCGACATGGTGGCCGAGCTGCTGTGCGACGGCAAGACTACGGCCGACCTGCCTTACCAGACCTTCGACAACGGCATCGTGACCATCAACACCGAGACCTGCGAGGCGCTGGGTCTGGATCTGGAGACCGTGAAGGAAGCCTTCAAGCCCTATGCTACCGAGATCGTGAAAGTGACCACGGCCGAAGATTTTTCTTGAAGATCAAAAAAGCCTTCCCCCTCGGGATAGACTCTCCCCGGCCGGGGAGAGATGCCGCGCAAGCGACAGAGTGGGGAACAGGTGCTGAACAAAGTGAAGCGGATGAGGGGAAGCTGAGGAACAGCGCTCTGTTAAGGAGCGGTGAAACTGTGGTTTTCCCTCATCAGTCGCCATACGGCGACAGCTTCCCCGAGGGGGGAAGCCGAATAAAAACAAAGGAGCACACACCATGCTGGCGAGTATTTTTTCGCTCAACGTACTGCAGACGGCGCTGGAACTGGGCTGTATCTATGCCCTTGTTGCACTGGCGCTGTTTCTGAGCTATTCCATCCTGAACATCGCAGACCTGTCCACCGACGGCTGCTTCACCCTGGGCTGCGCCGTGGCCTGTCAGGTGGCCCTGACAGGCCACCCCGTTCTGGCCCTGTTTGCGGCCATGGCGGCGGGCGTATGCTCCGGCTTTGTCACGGCCTTTCTGCAGACGCGGCTGGGTGTGGAGAGCATCATGGCCGGCATCATCGTCAACACCGGTCTGTACACCATCAATCTGGCGGTGATGGGCTTCTCCTCCACCATGTCGCTGGTCAAGACGGATACCATCTTCTCGCTGGCAAAAGGACCGTTGGGCTTCCTCGGCGGGTGGTATAAGCTGGCCATCGCGGCGGTCATCATTGCCATTGCAGGTGCGGCGATGCTGGGCTTCCTCGGCACAAGGCTGGGTCTGTCCATCCGCGCCACCGGCGACAATGCCGCCATGGTGCGTGCTTCCAGCATCAACCCGGCCTTTACCATCACGGTGGGTCTGTGCATCTCCGGTGCGCTGTGTGCACTGTCCGGCGGCCTGTTGGCGCAGTACCAGAAGAGCTGTGATATCAACGTGGGCACCGGTATGGTGACCATTGCGCTGGCGTCCCTCATCATCGGCGAAACACTGGTGGGCAAGCGTACCATGCTGCGCCGCGTGGTCGGCGTGGTGTTTGGCAGCTGCCTGTACCGCTTCATCGTGGCCGTGGCCCTGCGCTTCAATGTGCCGGCCGCTGCCATGAAGCTGGTTTCGGCCATCATCGTGGCTATCGCCATTTCGATGCCTGCCATCAAGGCACATTTTGCCTTTGAAAAGCGCCGCCACTTGGCCCGCAGCACCGGCAAGGAGGGAAAGTAAGATGGAAATGCTTCAGCTGAACGATCTGCACAAGACCTTCAACCCCGGCACGGTCAACGAAAAAGTGGCGCTGAACGGGGTCAGCCTGCACATGGAAGCGGGCGACTTTGCCACCATCGTCGGCTCCAACGGCGCAGGCAAATCCACCCTGTTCAATGCCATTACCGGCGGGTTCATCGCCGACGAGGGCAGCATCATTCTGGGCGGAAAGAACATCACTTTTGAGCCGGAGCACCAGCGCAGCAAGGTCATCGGCCACCTGTTTCAGGACCCCCTCAAGGGCACCGCGCCCAACATGACCATCGAGGAAAACCTTGCGCTGGCCTATCTGCGTGCCGGTACAGCCCCCCACGCCATCTTCTCCCGCATCTCCCGCAAGGATAAAGAACTGTTCCGCGAGAAGCTCTCTCTGCTGGATATGGGCCTTGAGGACCGCATGAAGCAGCCGGTGGGTCTGCTTTCCGGCGGCCAGCGTCAGGCGCTGACCCTGCTCATGGCAACGCTCGTCACCCCGAAGCTGCTGCTGCTGGACGAGCACACTGCCGCTCTTGACCCGGCGACCGCCGAAAAGGTGTTGGAACTGACCAAGAGCATCGTAGCGGAAAAGAAGATCACCTGTCTGATGGTCACTCACAATATGCATCAGGCATTGGAGCTTGGCAATCGCACCCTGATGATGGACAGCGGCCGCATTGTGTTCGATGTAAAGGGCGAAGAGCGCAGTAAGATGACGGTGGATGACCTGCTGGAAAAGTTCCGCGAGAATGCGGGCAAGAACCTCGACAACGATCGTATCCTGCTGAGCAAGGTGGAGCAGTAAAAGGGGAGAGGGTAGGCAGCGGTCGTCGCCGCCCTTTTCGAATCCCTCCGGATCCAGCATCCACGGTAGACATTCCTATGGGGTGGGACTTGCAACAACGACGACCGCTGCCTGCGGCAGAAACAGGGAGGAGTTGTTGGGGCAGCGGCCAGCAGGATGCGAACGCCGCGCAAGGCGTGAAGCAGACGCTGGGAGCCGCAACCCGTGGCACTAAGCAACAGCCCACTGGGCTGATTGCTTACCCTGTTGCGCAGGGTCGTGCTTTTCGAATCCCTCCGGTCCGATATAAAAATAGCACCCGTGCCACATGGCACGGGTGCTATTTTTATGGACCTGGAGGGATTCGAACCCTTGACCTTTCGGATGCGAACCGAACGCTCTCCCAACAGCCTCGCTTTTGTGCACACCTTATGCATCGTGAGAAAAGAAAAATCAACGTGTATTCGTCTATATAAAATGCCCTGCCAGCCCAATGGACTTTCCTGACTGTAAGTACGACCACCAAGCCGCTGATTTTCAAGATGATGCAGTTTGGGGCGTAATATGGCTGGCGGACAAGTGAGCTACAGGCCCTTGAGATGTAACTCATCTGGGGTTCAGATGTATCGCATCCCGATTCAAAAGAAAACACGATGTACCGTAAAAACGCAACTTTCACTCGAAAAGAATGGAAGCTGCGTTTTTTATGTTTGACAGCAAGTTGTGGATTGACAAGAGTACGCATACACGATAAACTTTATATAGTATCCTGTAAATCAGAAGGAGGTCAAACCATGAGCGTCAAGTACACTACCCCTGCCCAGCACAAGAGCAACCTCCGCAATGTGTATGGCACCTTTGCCATTGAGGGAATGACCATCAGCAAAGATACACGCAGCAACCTTGATCGCATTGGCAACGGTCAAGCCAGCTATCAGCAAATCGTGAATGAATTGCGAGCAAAGTACGCAAAGAAGGGCTGACGATGTTCTCGAAGTACGATGTCTATACCACGGTGCAGTCCATGTACTGCTACCCGGATACGGATGTTCTGATCAACAAGTTGAATATTCATGATAAAGCCGAACTCAAACAGGCCGAAGAAGAATTTACGGCTGTAAAACAGATGGCTCTGTTACAGGAGCCAATCAAGGGACGTTTTACCAAAACTCACCTATTTCGGATTCACCGCTTCCTTTTTGAAGATGTGTACCCTTTTGCAGGGCACATCCGTAAGGAACAGATCAGCAAGGGCGACACGATGTTCTACCCGCCAGACCTGATTGACCGAGAATTGGAGCGTGTGTTCAAAAACATTCACTCCAAGAAGCTGCTTGCCGAACAAGATGAAGAAAAGCAGATTCAGAATTTGTCGCAGACGATGGCAGAGCTGAACATCATCCATCCTTTCCGCGAGGGAAATGGCCGCAGCACCCGTGAATTGATTCGCTGCATGGCATTAGAATATGGACTGCACATCAACTGGGGCAACACCGACCGAGAAACCTTGATTAACGCCGCAATCGCTGCCGTAGATGATGATATGGCATTCTGTGATGTTCTAAAGCAGTGCATTGAAGCATAAAAGTTCAAGTAATTGTGAAAATACTTTGAGCACAGCTTCTATTGAAAATTGAATCAACATAAAGAACCAACATAAAATAGCTACAAGACCCAAAGCCTCTCCGCATAGAAAAATAGGAACTAAAACAGTTCATTTTCTACACAGAGGGGCTTTTAGCTATTCTCAGGAATGACTCACTTATTATTGGAATGAAGAACCTGATAATACTCCTGCATCAACTTTTTGTATTCTTTTTTTACTGTTTCCGCACTACGTTTTGTGCTCTTCGGTGCGTAATCTAGAGTCCATTGAACAACGTTCTGGAATGCAGTAGATTCCAGAACCTGTGAAATGAAGTATTCACAGCTTTCAGTATCGGCAATCAATTTCTGATCATGATTGAAAGGAGAAAGGATAGCTCCATTAGCAAAAAGACCTGTATATGCAATACCATCCGGAAGTTCTATTACAACGAGGTTCGCGTAACCGGGAAGTGCCGAAATTGCACGGCGACGTTGGAAAAGTTCCTCATCATTATAAAAAATGGGCTCTTTGATAACATCTTCACCTAACCCCAGAAGGAAAGTTTTTCGTGTTTCCTCATCAACATGAAAAGGTACTTGATGCAAAGATACTTGATAGTAAAAGCGATTCCGAATTTTTTGGACACAAGATTTCCAACAATTATACGATGCACCAATCAAACGTTCATCGACCGGAATAATAATGCGACTTAGCTCAGAATTTTCTATCACTGCAGCAGTTAATTCTTCACAAACAGTATTAATCTGTTTGTGATCCAAACCATCTGGCGACCGAAAGCTAGTACCGTACAAAAAACGGACGTCATCGTTCGGTGGCAGAATACTACAAAGTTCAACCTCTTCCATAGAAAAGACTGTGCCATTATATTTCAGTACTGGAACCTTTTCCTTTAATGTTTGCAACTGCTCCGACCTAATTTTTTCTTTCTGAGAAGGTGAACAAGCAAGCCAGAAATCAACCAGCTTGAAGCTTTTACTTTGGAGCAGTGTTTCGGCCGCTATATCATCTTCATTATCCAAAATTTTTAGGACAGAGTTAATATAGCAATCATGGAATTCTCGGCACTGCAATTCCAGAATATGTATACCATTCTCTGTTAGATTGGAACGGTTTAATTTTAGACAGCACTTTGTATCAAAGCCATAAATATCGATAGAACCGTCTAAGCATTGTTCCCCAAAACGAACAGATTCCTTAACCTTTACGCCTTTAAACCGTGCCTCTGAACGGTGTCGATTCTTGTTTCTCAGTGACAATTCAGCATAAACAAAATCTTTTTCATTCCAAATTTCTGCTTGAGAACACTCTTCTTTGAATTTAATTCTGTAATCACCATATCTTTTCCATTCGTCTTCCTTGAAATCCTCGCAAACCGGGATCGGATGACGCACTTCTTGTTTTCCGATAGCAGGTTCTTTGCTCTCAATGTTAATCGGAAAAATGGAATTTCCGCAATTCTCCAAAAAGCCATCCAATAGCTGCATTTGTTCTATACAGTTTTGACCATCCATTGGGTCATATTGAAAGTGCCAATAGTAAAAGGAATTACTGGCATAGCGAATCGTGTATGTGCTAGGCAGTTTTAAGTAAATGCGGATGGTTGTACCTCGGAAAAGCCGCTTGCCCCCTTTTTTAATCTGCAAGTATCCACCATTTTGACTGGAATATGCAACCGCCGTCAAAATTTCGGTACCATTGTTTGTCTCGATTTCAAAACGGTCTGTCACTAGAAAAACTGATTGTAGTCCGATGCCAAAGCCAGCAGTGGGCTGCAACCATTTTGGCATACTTTGGATTTCTTTTTTTAACGCATCTGAACCAGAGGGGCTGACACCCACATTACACATACGCTTAAAGGTATCAATAGTAATGCCAGTTCCTCGATCCTCAATTTCAATTTTAGTTACCTTGTTTTCATCTGTATCCAATCGAATCTGGATTGGATAGCTACGGTAGATTTCCTCTTTTAGGTCATATGGCTGCAAATTCTGGAGCTTTCTCTTTGCTTTTTCACCAATCCACGCCTGATAAGTTCCGGCACAAAGATCCCGCCAAAGCTGAATTTTGGAAGCATCCATAGCATTTTGTAACAGTTCTCGGATGAAAACCAGCTTATTTTCATAAATACTAGAACCCTCAATAATTTCAAATGCCTTTTTCTGTTTGATTTCAAAGCGAAGTCCAGCCAATCCTTCCAAGTCGGGCACACCGTTGATACATAGTTTACTTTCATCAAAACGTGGTGCAAAGCCTTGGAAGCCCTTAGGAACGATTCGAACCCAGTTGTTTGTCAAAAAATGGATCTCGTCTTTAAGCCAAGTTACAAAACGGCGTGCTTCCAAATAAGAAGATTCATTGGGACAGTTGCTGGAAAACTCGATTTTTTCCGGCGTAATCAAAAGATGTGTGGTCGCCTCATGCTTTTCCTTATGAGCCTCAGAGGTTGCTGGCAACCCACCAATCATTTCCTCTGCGACCATGTTAAATCGACCATTGTCCACGTCCAATAAATCGCCCAGACGCAAAAGCATGGCGGCAAAACGAGGATGTGCATAGTCAGAACCAAAACCGTTTGTTTCATGCGGTAATTCTAGTACTTGTTCATCATTGGCCGTATGGCAGGCGCAGATGTCCCCTAATACCTGTAACAAACGGTTTTTAACCAGTCCGCTGTGGCCCAAATCAATCTGCAATCCCTGAGAAATACGCTCGATATAGTTCTTAGACATAGATGCATGCTGACTGCGGAAATATGCAGCATCAATTAGTTGAACGCTACGAACGGCACGGAGCGGCCACAGTACACTTTTGTCGCCATTTTTTTCCATTTGACGTAACCAGAGTACCGCCTCTCTTAAATCTTTGTCCTCACTTTCAGTGAGCAAATCAAGATATTCCTTGAATTTCGGCGTGGACCATGCTTCCTGAAGCTCTCTCCACTGCACAACCATACCAAGGTCATGCGCATAGGCTGCATGAAGTACTAGCCAAGTATCTGTTGGAGACAGCTGTTCGATACGGTCACCCAGAAGCATTTCAATCTTAGACAGAATTGCCTCAGCATGGCTTGCATCGTGTAGACTGTAATGGGGATAGCGCAACAAGACATTTTTCAGAATCTCAGAACAACTTTTTCGATTTAGGCTCCAAGTTGCATACAAATTCTGATATTCTTCATGCATATCACAATATGCTTTCAAATGACGGTCTAAATTGTGCTCGTCCATATGTTCCTCCTTAAGTCATGATACCGCATGATACTTATACGTCTTATTAGGTCTGATTCGATTTTGTGCATTAGATTCTCATGGCAATCTTTAATATTATTTTAACACAGTACGATACAGATTGCAAAGAAAACAAATATTCGATAAGATGACTTATACTTTCGATTTCTACTCTGAACAGACGATTCGCTTTTATTTTTACCCACAAAACATTTCAAAAAGGAGGATGCCAATGGATAAAGACTTTATGCTGAACTACTACGACAAAATGGTGCGTCCTATATGGACGGAACTGATGAAAACACCTCGCTACCAGCGGGCTGCCTGTGAGCGCGACAAAATTGAACGTGAGTTCCGGAGGCTGCTGGATGAAAAACTGGGGCGGAAATATCTTGAACTGGATGACGCGCTGTTCCGGGTGATGGACGACATCGCAGAAGCCATGTATATGAAAGGTGCCGCAGACCGTGAGATGATGATTCGTTAACACCATGAGTTACGACTACTTCTACGGTCAGTCGGGCGAGCTGTTCTCCTAGTGCGGGAGCTGCGGCTGATGCAGTGCTACCTGATGCCGGATGAAACTGCTTTGCGGGAACTGTCAGAGCAGGTCATTGAAAAGCTGAAACGGCTGACGGATGCCGAGTTTGCAG
>ERZ837487.2520-NODE-2520-length-18598-cov-7.871596_pt1 | contig 18598 bp, 20 predicted proteins | sample MGYA00519911_ERZ837487 | MGnify/ENA primary metagenome ERZ837487 (study PRJEB31850, sample SAMEA3708818) | human gut metagenome | biome: human gut; feature: human-associated habitat; material: faeces | place: China | collected 2014 ...
TGTTTTGATGATGGACGAATACATTTATGCGAATATGAAGAAACAGAGAGCTATCAGATAACGGAAATGTTCATAAATAATAGGCAGATGTTGCTTGATAGACTGCTCACAGATTAGTGCTGATGAAAATCGAAGGATAAAATATGGAATTGAATAAAAAGAATATGCCGTTGGCAAAATGGCTGATTAATAAGACGAATACAAAGGACTATCGCATAGGAAATCTCTCAGGAATGAAACATCCAAAGGTGGATGGGAATCTTTTGAAAACAGTAGGTGGCAGAGAGGAACTGGTCAGACAGGCAAAAGTTTTGGAACGAATTCCAGCATTAGGCGGAAAAGAATATCTGCATTTTGACTGGAGAGAAATGAATACAGATATTACGAGGATTGATTATCGGGTAGAAGTGATTCCAAGATTATGTGAGCTGATTGGAATCATGGATCCAAGAGAACGCCAGTTACAGGCAATTTCAAGAATATGCAAACTGCAGGTGGATGTATCCGAAAGCTGTCTAAGCGCTTATTGTGATCATGTGTTAGAACAGCTGAATAAAGGAAATACGAAAGAGTTATCCAAAGCGGAGGATGAAGAATTTCTTAAATGCCTGAAAGCATTAGCTCATCTGAAAGAACCGGAATGGAAGCGTGTGTTCAGCTCTAAAGTATTTGAAAAGAAAAATGATATCACACCATCTAAAGTTTTCGAACGCATTTATCAAGGTGCAGTCATTGAAGCTTTGAAATACTCTCCGCAATATGAAGAGGGCATGTCAGATGATGAGATACTAGCAACACATGGAATATTGAGTTATTCTCAGACATTAGAATGGAAAGGTGCCGTGGAGTATTGCCTGACAGATCGAAATGGCATAGCGAGCGAGAAGAAAATTGACACTTCTTCGAATTATTATGGAACAGTAATTAATGCACAGACATTAGAGCATGCTATTCCAACTTTACGAAATAGTGTTGAAAAAATCATTGTGATTGAGAATAAAGCGAATTATGAAAGCATGGAATATGATCCAAAAGTTTTATATATCTTTTGTCATGGCTACTTTTCGCCAAAGGAAGTTCGCTTTTTGCAAATGTTAATGAAGACAGCACCGGAAGAAATCCAGTGTTATCACTGGGGAGATATGGATTACGGTGGAATACAGATCTTTTTATACAATGAGAATAATATTTTCCCAAATCTGATTCCATGGAAGATGGACGAGCCCTCTTATAAGGCAGCGCTGGAAAATGGAAAAGGAATTAAGCTAAGCAGCGGAAAGCAGAAAAAGTTAGAGGCATTAAATGCCGGTAAATTGGAAGCGTTGAAGCAATGTATCCTGGAAAGTGAAATGGAAATTGAACAGGAGATGTTAATAGGATAATGTGATTTATTAAGGGACTGTGGAGAAAACCACAGTCCCTATTATTCAATCTTATTTTCAATTCTCCAATTTCTTGGGGATATCCCATAGACATTTTTGAATGCACGTGAAAAATGCAGCTGATTCGGATATCCGACGGCATTTCCAATATCTGCGATCGAGAGTGAAGTGATCTTCAAAAGCTCTGCAGCCTTGGTCATACGATAACTGATCAGGAATTCCTGCGGAGAACGTCCAATCGTGTCATGAAAGATTTTCCCAAAATAACTTCGATTCAATCCGCAGAATGCGGAAATATCTTCTACAGAAATATCATTCTGAAAATTCTGTTCTATATAAGAAAGAGCTTCTTTAATATAAAAATCCCGGATACTTCCGTTTTGCTTTACATGAACTGTCGCAGCAGAACGCATGAAATAATCTAAAAATAAATAGAGATGTCCAATCAGATGAAAAGGGGACTCTTCCGAATGCCTGCTGAGATAAAGCATCTCTCCCATCATCTGATTGCGAAGTTCTTTTGAACTTGCATGATAAACAGGCTGGTTCAAGCTCAGTCCTGCGGTTGTAACAATCTCACGGGCACGAAGACCGTCGAATTCTACCCACGTATATTCCCACGGAAGTTTAGAATCAGCAATATAAGTATTGACCTGTCCGGGGAAAAGCATGAAGCCCTGTCCGCTTTTTACCTGCCAAGTGATGGTGTTTCCGTTTTCATCATTTGCAAGTAATGTTCCTGTTCCGGAAATTACATAATGGAAAAGGTAATGATTTCTTGCGGCAGGACCAAAAGAATGTGCCGGTGCACATTGTTCCCATCCATATTGATATAATCCAAGATCAACAAAATTTTCATTTGGAAATACAGAAAAAAGTAAATCGCTCATTTAAATCACCTCTGATATCATTATATATCAAAATGCTAGATAACTTCAATATATGAGAGAGAAAATTGCATTTTGCTATAAAACATAAAAAATACAGATATTTATAGTCGCATAAAGATATGTTAGAATTTATTTATCAAATAGAAAACCCGAATAAAGAGACAAAAATATTCCGGAATGTGTCAAAATGAAAGGTGTATGGTAGAAGGAAGGAGTAAGGAAATGTATAAGAAGAGCAATCGAATCATTTGCATGGGATTGATGCTTTGTATGACTTCGGCAATGGTACTCGGAGGTTGCGGACAGAAGAGTGAAAATAGCGGAAAGATAGAAATCGAGCTTGTACAGTATAAACCGGAGGCAGTAAAAACCTTTGAAAAGATTGAAGAAGAATTCAATGCAACTCATGATGATATTCATTTGACGATCGAATCTCCAAATGATGCAATGACAGTACTTAAAACACGTTTTATTAGAGAAGATGCTCCGGATATTATCGGAATCGGTGGAGATGTCAATTTCTCTAACTTTATTGATTCTGATATGTTGATGGATATTTCAGATTATGAAGGCCTGGACTCTATTAAACAGGCTTACCTGGATATAGACAAAGCGCTTGAATTTGTACCGGAGGATGGCGTGTATGCCGTTCCATATGTGGCAAATGCAGCAGGAGTTCTGTACAACAGAGCAATGTTTGAGGAATATGGCTGGGAAATTCCGGAAACCTGGGATGAATTTATAGCCCTCTGTGAACAGATCCAGAGTGAAGGAATCCAGCCATTGTATTTTGGTTTTAAAGATACATGGACTTGTCTTGCACCGTGGAATGCGATCGCCGTTGATCTTGCACCGGCAGATGTCTGCAGCCAGGTGAACAAAGGAGAGACAACATTTTCAGATGAATATAGAGAAGTAGCAGAAAAGACAAAGGCACTGCTTGCATATGGACCGAAAGATCCTTTCGCTTATGATTACAATGGAGCTTGTACAGCATTTGCAAACGGAGAATCTGCAATGTACACGATCGGAAGTTATGCAATCCCACAGATTCAGACAGTAAATCCAGATATGGATATCGATTCCTTTGTAATGCCGGCTAATAATGATGCATCAGAGAACAAGCTGAACTCCGGTGTGGATCTTCAGTTCAGTGTTATGAAAGATTGCGAGAACAAAGAGGCAGCGTATGAAGTGCTTGATTTCCTTTTGAAAGATGAAAATGTACAGAGTTATCTGGATGAACAGAAAGCGGTTCCTTGTAAGGAAGGAGATTTTGAACTTGCTTCAACACTTGATGGAGTGAAATCTTTCATAGAAGAAGGAAGAATGGCAGATTACCAGGATCATTACTATCCTTCAGAGATGTCAGTAGATGCACAGATTCAGACATTTCTTATGAAAGGGGATGTGGATGCATTCTTAACAAAGTTTGATACAGACTGGAAGAGATATAACCGTGATATCATCCGCAAAGTGGAAGATTACGAGAAAGAGCATGCGGACGAAGATTAAGGAAGGGGAATTCAAGCATGGGAAAGAAATCAATGAGTGGAAGAAAAATGACCTTTCTTCTGATTACAATTCCGATTGTGGCACTGTTTTTCTGTTTTAATACATTGCCACTGATCAAAGGTGTGATTTACAGTTTTACGAATTTCAAAGGTTATGGAAGCTTTGACTGGGTAGGACTTAGAAATTATCAGGATCTTTTTACAGACAGCAGAGTCGGAGGTTCTTATCTGTTTACATTTAAACTTGCAATTGTAGCTACGATTGTGACAAATGTAATCAGTTTGATCCTTGCACTCGGACTGAATAGTAAGATTAAATTCAAGAGTGCGTTTCGTGGTGCCTACTTTATTCCAAATGTTCTCGGAGCGTTGGTTGTAGGATACATTTTCAATTACTTTTTTACATACATTCTTCCGGCTTTCGGAGAAATGCTTGGAAGCAAGCCCCTTTCTTCCAGTATGCTGTCCAGTACAAAACTGGCATGGATCGCAGTTGTAATCGTATGTGCATGGCAGTCGATCGCGATGAATACAATTATTTATATTTCAGGACTGCAGACAGTTCCGGAGGATGTTTACGAAGCAGGAGCGATTGACGGTGCAACAGGATGGAATAAGTTCAGACATCTGACATTCCCTCTCATTATTCCATTCTTTAGCATAAATATGGTACTCTGTGTGAAAAACTTCCTGATGGTATTTGATCAGATCATGGCGTTGACCAAAGGAGGTCCGGCACAGAGTACAGAATCCATTTCTTATCTGATTTATAACAATGGTATGAGTGGCGGTCAGTTTGGATTCCAGAGTGCAAACGCAGTGATATTCTTTATCGTTATTGTTGTAATTTCTGTATTACAGATGACAATCACAGGGAAAAAGGAGGAACAGCTGTAATGGAAAAAATGAAAATAAAAGAACGAGTAAACTGGCCTGTAACGATTTTACTTTTACTTGGTCTGATTACGGTTGCTTTTCCACTGTATATGACAATCGTAATTGCACTGAAGAAGCCTTCTGAGATGACGAATAGTATCAGCGGAATCCTTTCCTTGCCAAGTCATTTGAGCCTTGATAATTTTGCTGAGGCAATGAGAGTGACAGATTTCTGGCATTCTCTCGGAAACAGTGTATTTATTACACTTGTAACAGTTGTCCTTTCAATTCTGATTCATTCACTGTTGGGGTATGCAATCGGAAGAAATAAGAAGAGTAAATTTTACAAATTCATTTATTTCTATGTTGTCAGCGGAATGTTTGTGCCATTTGCAATTCTGATGATGCCTGTTGTAAAACAGACGGCGCAGATGGGACTGGCAAACAGAGCAGGAGTTATTATTCTGTACGTTGTATTTTATATGCCAATGAATGTACTGCTTTATTCCGGATATCTTACAAATATCCCGTTGGCATTGGAAGAAGCAGCCTGTGTGGATGGTGCGAGTACATGGAAAACATATTGGAAGATTGTTTTCCCAATCATGAAACCAATGCATGCGACAGTTGCAGTTCTGACAGCACTTGGTACATGGAACGATGTAATGACACCACTCGTCATCATGTCCGGTTCAGGAAGCGGAAATACACTTCCGCTGGCACAGTTAAACTTCCAGACACAGTTTGGAACAAATTATAATCTGGCATTTGCCTCCTATCTGTTGGCATTGCTTCCGATTCTGATCTTCTATCTGATCTGTCAGAAGCATATCCTCAACGGAGTTGTTAATGGAGCAGTGAAATAATAAAAAGTAAAAGATAGCGAAGCGAGAACAGACAGTAATGCAGATCTTGCTTCGCTAAAATGGAAAACAGGAGTATTTAGATATGGGAATTATATATTGCGAGAAAGACAGAACATTTACTTTACAGACAAAAAATACAACATATCAGATGCAGGTGGATCGCTATGGATTTTTGTTACATCTATATTACGGGAAGAAAACCGATGGATGTATGGACTATCTTCTGACATATTATGACAGGGGATTTTCGGGAAATCCATATGATGCAGGAGAAGATCGTACGTATTCAATGGATACACTTCCACAGGAATTTCCTTGTTACGGGAACGGGGATTTCAGAAGTACAGCATTTGCAGTAGAAAATGCAGATGGAAGTATGAGCTGCGACCTTCGTTACAAGAGTCATAAAATCTTTGATGGAAAATATAATCTGGAAGGACTTCCGGCAGTTTATGCAAGTGAGCAGGAAGCACAGACACTGGAAATCTTAATGGAAGATCCGGTGACGGGAGTTAAGGTGGTGCTTCTTTATGGAGTGCTTCCCGCACAGGATATTATTACAAGAAGTGTGTGTGTGAAAAATGAAAGCAGTGGCAAAATCTATTTAAACAAAATTGAGTCAGCAAGTCTGGATTTCCTTTACGGAGATTATGAGCTTCTAACATTTTATGGTAGACATGCGATGGAGCGAAATGTTCAGAGAGTTCCGGTTGTGCATGGAACACAGAAAATCGGAAGTGTCAGAGGAACCTCCAGTCATCAGTACAATCCGATGATGATCCTTGCAGAAAAAGAAACGACAGAAGACAAAGGAAATTGTTATGCAATGTCCTTTGTATACAGTGGATGTTTCCAGGGAGAAGTGTTGAAAGATCAGTTAAACCAGACAAGAATGATGCTAGGACTTCAGGAAGAAGCTTTTCGCTATCCGTTGGAAGCAGGAGAAATGTTCCAGGCTCCGGAAGTGATTTTATCCTATTCCTCAGAAGGAATGAATCGTTTGTCTCAGAATCTGCATCATTGTATCAGACAACATATCTGCAGAGGCAAATATAAAGAAGAAATTCGTCCAATCTTGATCAATAGCTGGGAAGCAGCTTATTTCGATTTTACCGGAGATACGATCTATGAGCTTGCCAAAGCGGCGAAGGAAGTCAATATTGACATGCTTGTTATGGATGACGGCTGGTTTGGAAAACGTGATGACGATAACAGCGGACTGGGTGACTGGTTTGTGAATGAGAAGAAACTTGGTGGCACACTTGGAAATCTGATCAAGAGAATTAATGATTTGGGTGTGAAGTTTGGTATCTGGATCGAGCCGGAAATGGTTTCAGAAGACAGTGATCTTTATCGGAAACACCCGGATTGGGCATTGACGGTTCCGGGCAGAAATCCGGTCAGAAGCAGAAATCAGCTTGTATTGGATTTTTCAAGAAAAGAAGTTGTAGATGAAATTTATGATCAGATTTGCAAGGTGTTGGATCAGGGTAATATCGAATATGTAAAATGGGATATGAACCGAAGCCTGATGGATGTTTATTCTTCTGTAACAAGAGATCAGGGAAGAGTGTTACATGATTATGTATTGGGACTATATGATTTTCTGGAACGTCTTGTGCAGAGATATCCGAATCTGCTGATCGAAGGCTGCAGCGGTGGAGGTGGAAGATTTGATGCCGGTATGATGTATTACACTCCGCAGATCTGGTGTAGTGATAATACGGATGCAATTGACAGATTACGGATTCAGTATGGAACATCCTTTAGTTATCCGGTATCGGTAGTAGGTTCTCACGTGTCAGCAGTGCCGAATCATCAGACGGGAAGAAAGACCCCACTTCATACAAGAGGTGTTGTTGCAATGTCCGGAACTTTTGGGTATGAGCTGAATCTTATGAAACTTTCTGAAGAAGAAAAGCAGGAGATCAGAGAGCAAATCGCAGAATATAAGAGCTATGCGCCGATCATTCAGAATGGACTGTACTATCGTCTCTCAGATCCGACAACAGAAGAAATCTGTGCATGGGAGTTTGTGCATACAGATGAGAAAGAACAAAGTAAAGTTCTTTTAAATATAGTTATGCAGGTGATTCATGGAAATATGACAGTAAATTATGTAAAACTTCAAGGGCTTGAAGAAACAGCTGTATATCGAGAAGAAAAGAGTGGAAAAAGATACACCGGAGCTGCACTTATGTATGGCGGCATGCCGCTTCCGATAGAGCCAGGCGAATATCAGGCATATCAGTATTGTTTTGTGAAAGAGTAAAATAAATTAGTTGACGATGGAACAGAAAATGGTGAAGAATGTGAATAATACAGAAAAAATCTTTGCACAGCGTATGGAAAAACATCAGGATGAATTACGCTGGCTTTACATGGAGTTGTATGGAAATGATGCAATGTATGCAGAACTTTGTGAGCAGATGCATGAGTACTACTTGAAGCGTAGCACAGAGTTGAAAAAAAGAGATATTAAGAAAGAAAAGAATCCTGACTGGTTTAAGGAAAAAGAAATGCTTGGCATGATGTTGTACATTGACAACTTTGCCGGTAATCTGAAAGGTGTAGAAAAAAAGTTAGCTTATCTGAAAGAGTGTAATGTAAATTGTCTTCATCTTATGCCTTTTCTGGATACTCCGAAAGGAAAATCAGACGGCGGATATGCCGTGGCAGATTTTCGGAAAGTAAGACCGGATCTCGGTACAATGAAAGATCTTGCCAGATTGACAGAAAAATGTCATGAAAATGGTATGAATGTATGCATGGATTTCGTGATGAATCATACTTCTGAGGAACATGAGTGGGCAAAACGTGCCAGAGCAGGTGAAGGAGAGTACATGAGCCGTTATTTCTTCTATGATAACGGTGATATTCCGGCAAGATATGAAGAAACCGTTCCACAGGTCTTTCCTACAACAGCACCTGGAAACTTTACATGGCTTCCGGAAATCGGACATTATGTGCTTACGACGTTTTATCCATATCAGTGGGATTTGAATTATCGTAATCCAAGAGTATTTAATGAGATGATGTATAACTTCCTTTTTCTTGCGAATCAGGGAATGGATATTATCCGTATCGATGCAGTTCCTTATATCTGGAAAGAACTTGGAACAAGCTGTCGTAATCTGAAAGAAGTACATACAATTGTAAGAATGATGCGTATGATTGCGGAAATTGTCTGCCCAAGCGTGATACTTCTTGGCGAAGTGGTTATGGAGCCGGAAAAGGTGGTGCCGTACTTTGGTACAGTTGAAAAACCGGAATGTCATATGCTCTATAATGTGACAACAATGGCGACGACCTGGAATAGTATTGCGACAAGAGACATCCGGCTTTTGAAGAAACAGATGGATATAGTTAGCCGTCTGCCAAAGCAATATACATTTTTGAATTACCTTCGTTGTCACGATGATATCGGGTGGGGGCTTGATTTTGATACAATGAAACAATGGGGAATGGAAGAGCCTTCCCACAAGCGTTACCTCAATGATTATTTTACAGGAAAGATAGCAGACAGCATCAGCCGTGGAGAGCTATATAACGATGATCCTGTAACTCAAGATGCACGATTTTGTGGAACAACAGCATCCATGTGTGGAATTGAAGCAGCAGGATTTGAAGGAAATGCAGAAAAAATGCAGACGGCAATTCAAGAAGATCTCATGCTCCACGCTTACATGTTGACACAGTCAGGAATCCCGATGCTTTACAGCGGGGATGAGTTAGGACAGGTGAATGATTATAGCTATAAAGAAGATGCTGAAAAAGTATCTGATTCACGGTATCTCCACCGAGGAATATTTCAGTGGATACTTGCGGATAAGAGGAAAGATCTTTCTACTGTACAGGGACAATTATTTCAGATGTTGAACCGATTGGAACAGATCCGAAGACAGGAAAATGTCTTTTCCCAGGAAGCGGAAGTATATACTTATGATGTTCACAATGATAGTATTTTAGGAATCCTTAGAGAGTATAAGGGAGAACGATTTATTGCACTGTTTAATTTCAGCGAAAATGAACAGACTGCGTGGATGCAGGAGGAAGGCATTTTTAGAAATCTGGTGAATGGTGAAATTGTAGAAGTGAAAGATCCAGTTTTGAAAGGCTATGAATTTGTTTGGATGAAATATAAAGCATAAAACAAAATGTAAAATATAGATAAATAGATTGAAATACTGAAAGAAGAATTGTATAATTTTACCTATAACAACAAAGGAGGATCTTTGAAATGGATCGTTTGAAAGGTAAAGTAGCTATTATTACAGGAGGTAACTCAGGAGTTGGAGAAGCAACAGCAAAGATGTTCGCAAAAGAGGGCGCAACTGTTGTTATCACAGCGAGAAGAGAGGCTGCACTGGAGAAAGTAGCAGAAGAGATTAAGGCAGCAGGAGGAGAAGTTTTCGCTGTTTCAACAGATATCTCAAAGAAGGGAGATCCGGAGCGACTGATGGATCTCGTGATCGAGAAATATGGCAAGGTAGACATTCTTGTGAATAATGCAGGAATTCTTGAGGAAGGACTGAAACCAATCGATCGATTCTCAGACGAAGATCTTGATCGTATCATAGAGACGAACGAAAAAGGAACTATGCGTTGCATGCGTGCTGCATCACAGAAGATGCAGGCAGGAGCATCTATCGTAAATGTTGCTTCTATCGCTGGAGTGAAAGGATGTGGCGGAGCTGCTTATGTAGCATCTAAAGCAGCAATCGTAGGAGTGACAAAGCATACAGCACTTCGTTTCCAGGCAACAGGAATCCGTTGTAATGCAATCTGCCCGGGAAATATCATTACACCAATGACATCAGGAACAAATCCGGCATCACTTGACCCGGATATGATCGGTGCAATGTCAACACACAGTAATCTTAGAACACCATCTTGTACAGCAGAAGATGTAGCAAATGTAATCCTGTTCTTTGCAAGCGATGAATCAAAGGCGATTACAGGACAGGCAATCGTAACAGATTTCGGAGCTATGCTGTAAGGAAAATAAGATAGCAACTATTTAAAAAGGACAGAAAGGTTAACAAAGCGAAACCTTTCTGTCCTTCTTTGTATATAAATAAAAAAGAATGTTGCAAAATGAAACATAAAAGCGTATACTAAAAGAAAAAAAGCGGTGATTCTATGAAAACAAAATTTAACGAGTATTTGACAAAATTACGTAAATCCAGGGTCTACACTCAGGCGCAGATGGCAGAAAAACTGGGGATTTCCAGATCGACTTATACCAATTATGAGAATGGAAACCGGACACCGGACTTTGAAGTACTGGAACGAATAAGTGAGGTGTTAGCCTGTTCCTTAGATGAATTATTTGGAAGAAAACCAACTTATGTTGCAAGTTGTGACGTGGTAAAGGAAGACAGCAGTCTGTACAATGTATCTAGGATACAAGAGGAAAAACCTAAACTTGCAATAGGAGTACAGGACTTTCGTGATTTGCGTGAAAAACAAGCCTATTATGTGGATAAAACACAGTTTATTGAACAGTTTTTAGAATCCTGGTATCAGATTACATTAATTACAAGACCGAGAAGGTTCGGTAAGACACTTAATATGTCAATGTTGGCAGAATTTCTTGACTGTACAAAAGATTCCTCCGATTTATTTTGTGGAACAAAGATTACAAAATCTGTCCACTACAAGGAGCTGAATCGATATCCTGTTGTATTTTTGTCTTTCCTTAACGTGAAAGCGGGGGATGCAGAATCTCTTTGTTATGCATTGAAAGATACTGTACGTGCGGAGTATGAGCGCTTTTATCAGATACTTAATGATGGAAGACTGTCAGAATTCCAGGTAAAAGAATTCAATATGATTTATAACAGTTTATATCAGGAATGCATCGGAAAAGAAATAGAAAATCATGTAATTCGTTCAATTGCTGTTCTTTGTCAGACACTGAGTACGTATTATGGAGAAAAAGTATTTTTGCTGTTAGATGAATATGATACTCCGTTTATGTCTGCAAATTCCGAAGGATATTATGATGAAGTAAGAGCCATGTTGAATCGTTTTCTGGCAACGTCCCTGAAAGGCAACGATTATCTTCAAAAGGCAATTCTGACAGGAATTCAGAGAATTGCGAAGGAAAATATATTTTCGGGTCTCAATAATTTAGTTGTCTGCACAGTGCAGGACGAAGATTATGATGACTGTTTTGGTTTTACAGAGCAAGAAGTAAAAGAGCTGCTTGCTTATTGTAAAGCAGAATTTTCAGATGAGCTGAAAAAGATGTACGATGGATATCATTTTGGCAGTACAGATGTATATAATCCATGGTCAATATCGTGTTATGCGGCAAGAAGAAGGATGGAATCTTATTGGGTTAATACAAGCGAGAACAGTATTTTACGTAATGCACTTGAAGTACAGGGAAGGTCTTTTGAGAAAGAATATGAGGCCTTGGTCACAGAAGGTGAAGTAGAAGTGACAGTAGATTTTTCAATGGCTTATTATGAAAAAATGGACGAAGCAAATCTATGGGGACTTCTTGTAAATGCCGGAATTGTAACAATTACAAAAGAAATCGAAGAGGACTATTACCGACTTCGGGTTCCTAATCTGGAAGTGTGGAAAGTATTCAAAGAATTAACAGCATGTCATCTGAAAATCGATGAGAGACATATGGAGAAGATGTTAAATGCTCTTAAAAGAAAGGATATGGAACGTTTTGCAGAAGAGTATCAGAGAGTTCTTTTGGAATTGCCATCTTATCATGACCTGAAAGATGAGAATAGTTACCATATGATGACGCTTGGAATGTGTGCATTTCTTAGAAAGGATTATGATATCAAAAGCAATCGGGAAACCGGAGAAGGCAGAAGTGATATCTGTCTTTATGCAAAACATGACAGATATCCAAATTTAATTTTGGAATTCAAGTATACCAAAGATGAAAAAGACGATTTAGAAAAGCTTGCAGAAAAGGCACTGGAACAGATAAAAGAAAAACAATATGACGCAGAAATGACCGGAGAAGTGTGTTATGTTGGACTGGCACATTGTGGGAAAAGAGTTACTGTTCACTCCCGTGTCAATCACTCCGCTGATTGACACGGAGGATGGATGTTTTGGCTTGAATGCATCTCGCCCCATCGCCAAAGGCAATTTAAAATGGCGAGATGCGTTGCTGGTCGCACATTGTGTGAACAGTAACGGAAAAGATCTTGTATCAGATGGAGAAAAAACGGTTGACATCTATCAGACAAGCTTTTATACTAATCATGTGAAGAAAACACGGGGAGCTTGTGTACCAGGCTGAGAGGAAGTTGAGAACTTCGACCCATAACCTGATTTGGATAATGCCAACGTAGGAATGTATAAAGCAGTACTTTAGAGAGATACATTTGTTGGTATCTCTCTTTTTTAATCAGACAAAATTGACAATTGAAGATCGGATAAGTTGAGATTGAGCGAGAGTTCATGAAGGGGTGCACCACCACGGGTACATTTCTTTCATGAACTCTTTTTTCAATTATCCGGAAAGGAGTAGTTATGATTACAGTAAATGGAAAGCAGATCCAGCTGACATCTGAAATGAGTGTTGCGGATTATCTGGAGCAGAACAATTACCAGATTAATAGAATCGCAGTTGAAATGAACGAAGAGATTCTTCCGAAATACAGCTATTCAGAGACAATGCTCAAAGACGGTGACCGTCTGGAGGTTGTGACATTTGTAGGAGGAGGCTGATATCAGATGGCATCAGAAAGAATATTAAGCAAAGAAGAAATCGAAACAGCGCTGAATGAACGCCATTCGCCGGAAAAACAGAAGCTTTTATCAGTCGGTCAGGTGACGATTGCCGGACTTGGTGGACTAGGTTCCAATGTAGCGTATTCACTTGCACGAATTGGAGTAGGGCATCTGCATCTGATTGATTTTGATGTGGTGGATATTACCAATTTGAATCGGCAGCAGTATTTCATGGAGCATATCGGAATGTATAAGACCGATGCGCTAAAGTCACTGCTTTTAAAGATCAATCCATATCTGGATATCCGTACGGATTGTGTGAAGGTGACGGAAGCAAATCTGAAAGAGCTGTTTGCAGATGCACAGATTGTCTGTGAAGCATTTGATAATCCGGTAGCAAAAGCAATGCTGGTGAATGGAATTCTGGAGCATTTTCCGGAGAAGAAGCTTGTGTCTGCAACAGGTATGGCAGGCTATGAAAGCAGCAATATAATCAGTACTAAGAGAATGATGAAGAACTTTTATTTATGTGGAGATCGTGTGACAGAGCCGACTTATGGGAATGGATTAATGGCTCCACGAGTTGCAATCTGTGCAGGGCATGAAGCAAATATGATCACGCGTTTGCTTCTTGGAGAAGAGGATGTATAGAAAGACATCTAAATGAATAAAAAAGAAAGAAGGATTTAAGTTATGAATCAGAAAGATACATTTACACTTGGAGGAAAAGAATTTAGTTCACGTTTTATTCTTGGATCAGGAAAATTTTCACTTGATCTTGTAAAAGCATGTGTAGAAAAAGCAGGAGCGCAGATCATTACACTCGCGCTTCGCCGTGCGAATGAAGGAGGACTTGCGAATATTTTGGATTATATTCCGGAAAATGTAACACTTCTTCCGAATACTTCCGGAGCAAGAAATGCAGAGGAAGCAGTTCGTATTGCAAGACTTTCCAGAGAAGTTGGTTGTGGTAACTTTGTAAAAATCGAAGTTGTCAGAGATTCCAAATATCTTCTCCCAGACAACTATGAGACAATCAAGGCAACAGAAATTCTTGCAAAAGAAGGCTTTGTAGTTATGCCATATATGTATCCGGATCTGAATGCGGCAAGAGATCTGGTGAATGCAGGGGCTGCCTGTGTAATGCCACTTGGGGCACCGATTGGTTCTAACAAAGGACTTTGTACAAAAGACTTCATCCAGATTTTGATTGATGAGATTGATCTGCCGATTATTGTAGATGCAGGAATCGGACGTCCATCTCAGGCATGCGAGGCAATGGAAATGGGAGCAACAGCTGTTATGGCGAATACAGCAATCGCAACAGCAGGAAATGTCGAGGAGATGGCTGAGGCATTCAAGAAAGCAATTGAAGCAGGAAGAAGTGCTTATCTTTCAGGTCTTGGAAGAACAATTGAACGAGGTGCAAGTGCATCTTCACCATTGACAGGATTTCTGGAAGACTAGGAGGCAGTTGAGATGAATGATACACATGTTAATGAAAGTATTTTAAGTGAAGAAATACTGGAAGATCAGAAGAAAAACAGAATCGATCATATGACTTATCTTCCGGGAATGGAGGATATCGGATCAGAAATCATGGCTCAGGTGATCGAGGCAATGGAAGCCTATGATTATAGTAAATATACGGCAGCAGATGTGAAAAATGCACTTGCACATTCGGAACGTACTCCGGAAGATTTTAAAGCATTGTTATCACCGGCAGCCCTTCCATTTTTGGAAGAAATCGCCCAGGCAGCCCAGACAGAGACAAGAAAACATTTTGGAAACAGTGTTTATATGTTCACACCGATTTATATTGCAAACTATTGTGAAAACTATTGTATTTATTGTGGATTTAACTGTCACAATAAGATCAACCGTGCGCAATTGAATGCAGAAGAGATTGAGAAAGAAATGGCAGCAATCGCAGAGACAGGATTACAGGAAATCCTGATCCTGACAGGGGAAAGCCGCAACAAATCTACAGTAGAGTATATTGGAGAGGCATGCAAGATTGCAAGAAAGTATTTCAAAGTGATCGGTCTGGAAATCTATCCGGTCAATTCAGATGAGTATGCGTATCTGCATGAATGTGGAGCTGACTATGTAACAGTATTCCAGGAAACATATAATTCAGATAAGTACGAGACGCTTCATCTGGCAGGACATAAAAGAATCTTCCCATACCGTGTCAATGCACAGGAGAGAGCAGTGAAAGGTGGTATGCGAGGAGTCGGATTCGGTGCGCTTTTAGGACTGGATGATTTTAGAAAAGATGCTTTTGCAACAGGATATCACGCATATCTGTTACAGAGAAAATATCCACATGCAGAAATCGCATTTTCCTGCCCAAGACTTCGCCCAATCATCAATAATGACAGAATCAATCCGATGGATGTTCATGAGCCACAGCTTCTGCAGGTTGTCTGTGCATATCGTCTGTTTATGCCATTTGCAAGCATTACAGTTTCAACAAGAGAGTGTGCGCGTGTCAGAGATAATCTTGTAAATATTGCAGCAACTAAGATTTCAGCAGGGGTAAGCACAGGAATTGGAAGCCATGTGGATGATATCGAGGATAAGGGCGATGACCAGTTTGAGATTTCAGATGAACGTTCGGTAGATGAGGTTTATGATGCATTATTGAAAAATAATCTCCAGCCGGTTATGAGTGATTATATTTATGTGTAAGATGAAATGCGATTTATCGGAGATAGATTTGAAAATTATAGCTGTCAGTAATAGAAAACTGTGCGAAAGACCATTTTTGGAGCAGATTGAACGGGTTTGTCAGATGAAACCGCAGGCAATTATTTTGCGTGAAAAAGATCTGTCAGAAGAGGAATATCGGATTCTGTCAGAAGAAGTTCTGTCTGTTTGCAAGAAGTATGAGATTCCGTGTATTTTACATAAGTTCTGGAAAACAGCACTGGAATTGGAATGTACATCTGTACATCTGCCATTGCCGGAATTAAGGAAACTTCCGGAAGGTGTGAAAGAACAATTTCAAAGAATCGGTACTTCCGTTCATTCAGTGGAAGATGCAAAGGAAGCAGAAAGACTTGGTGTGTCTTACATGACAGCAGGACATATTTATGTTACAGATTGCAAGAAAGGCCTGGCACCGAGAGGGCTTGGATTCTTAAAAGATGTCTGCAGTACGGTGAATGTTCCGGTATATGCGATTGGTGGAATCAAGTTTGATGAAAAACAGTGGGAAGAATTGAAACAAAAAGGCGCTTCCGGTGGATGTATTATGTCCGGAATGATGGAGGTGTAAACCGTGAAGGTGGACGTACTGTAGGATCAGGAAGTGTTGCTACAATCATCGAGTAATACAATCTGAATATAGATTTGTTATCGCAAGATAACGTTGTGTCCAAACGTAAGATACCCGTAGAACTTCGGTTCTACGGGTTTTTCTGTTACCTGGAAATATGTAAAAAGAGCAGTAAAGAATAACGAACAGTATAGAAAAACGGTTGCCGGGAGAGTATCCTGACAACCGTTTGTGATAACAGAATGATAACAAAATATGTAGTTAATCAGCTTGATTTGAAGATTCATTCTGCGAGTTAGTACAAATTTCGATGGTTTGTTTACAAATTTTGTCTTCATTAATTCCAGCAAGATGTAATGAAAGCTTTACAAGTAGTTGATCTCTTACATCAGAATTGGAAATTTCTTTCGTCATATGCATTGCGTGTGTTGTATTTGAATCTAAAGTGAGTTTGTCGAAAAACTCAGATATTTTTTCATTTGCTTTATTAGACAATGTGAAAAATAGAGCAGATGTTGCTTCAATAATAATACCAGAAATATATCCAACAGCAGAAGGATTATCTGAAGCAATATATATAAAAGTTGTAATAATTAAAACAGCAAATCCGGCAATAGCACCCCAAAAGCTAAGCCAAAATGCCCACTTTGACTGTTTGAGTCTTTGAGTGTGATAATTGTTTTTGGCTTTGTCTGGTAGCCATGTATCGTCAGCAATAGTTATTTGTGATTTTTTCTCTTTTGAGTGTAAAAATGTATTATTGGTTTCAGAAATTATTTTTGAATCATTAGTATGAATTTCGGACATTGACTACTCCTTTAACAATCCAGTTGATAAAACATTGATAAAAATTGTATTGCCACAATTCGAACAGGTGACAGGCACAACGGGAGTGATAGCACTTGAGGGACCGCCAATAACCAAATCTCCATTGTTAAATTCACGAAGTTCAAAAACTTTATTACTGACATTCCAATTTCCAGCATGACACATTGGACAAGTACTTCCTTGCCATTTAGAATTTAAAAAGTTTATAATTTCATTGTTATTTATTTTTTTCATGGTATTCGTTCCTTTCAAACATTTTATATTAAGTTAAAGAATATGCCTTGATAGTATTGCCCTCGGTACCTTTTTTAACGATAGTATGACAACCTATCGTAGTTCCCATGGCACGCAGTTTCCATTCTTCCTGGGTAGCGTTCAGCTTACCCATTTCTTCCTGTCTTTTATCTTCATCTTCAATAGCTAATATTTCAGCTTTTTCCTTTTCATAGACATTTTTAAATTGACACCATTTCCAGAAAAAGTCCTACATTGTAGGATTATCGAACGTCAGTGAAACCTTCTGATCAGGTGTTTCTGCAAGTGAGAGGTTCACTGAATTATCAATAGAAAACAACAGGGAGAGCACATCTCCGACTGTTTCAATATTAAAATCCAGAAAAACACTTACATTTAATCCCAGTGCAGTTGCTATCTTTTCTAACTGATCCGGTTTTGGATTCCGGATTCCCAGTTCATATTTTCTGATCGTACCTACGTTAATGCCGGACAGCTCGGCTAACTGTATCTGACTGTACCCTCTGAATTCCCGGTATGCCCGGATTTTTTTACCTACCATAATGCTGTTTCCTTAATAATATTTGTGATTCTATTCTAGCACAAAAGTGAATGATACGAAAGAGGGTGATTTTCGCAGAGTATGAAAATGTAGAACGGAATATAAAAATAAAATTCGCAAAAGGTTATTGACAAAGTCACAAAAGTAAATTGCAGTAAAAAACATCAAAAGAGTCACAAAAGTAACTGGAAAGAAGGACAATATGAGAACTAATTATATGATGATTGTTGATGATGTCATGGAAGAATTAGGTGTAAAACGCAGTAAGGCATATTCCATTCTGAAGCAGCTTAATGATGAACTGGCAAAGGAAGGATATGTGGCAGTTCGTGGGAAGATACCACGTCCTTATTGGGAAACAAAATTTTATGGATGCTCTCAGAGAGCAGTATGAAGTCCAGCTAATAAATGTCAATAGTTAAATGAAAAAATTGCTCTTATTTTCTG
>ERZ837487.2532-NODE-2532-length-18535-cov-4.678463_pt1 | contig 18535 bp, 15 predicted proteins | sample MGYA00519911_ERZ837487 | MGnify/ENA primary metagenome ERZ837487 (study PRJEB31850, sample SAMEA3708818) | human gut metagenome | biome: human gut; feature: human-associated habitat; material: faeces | place: China | collected 2014 ...
CTCCGGCAGGATTGCAGAGGTGCGCAGTAGAAGTATGTCATGCAATTGCATGACGTGCACCTCGCAGCAAGAATGCTGAGACATTCTTGAATTATTTTTTTTGGCATACATCTAAAAATTCTTGTACGATAGGAGAAAGTTTCTTTTCTTTTTTCCAGATTAATACAATTTGTGTTATAAGAGTTGGTTCATCAATTTCATAAATTTGAAGTCCTGTACACAATGACTGCATTGATTGAGGGAAAATGGCAGTTGCGAGTCCATCTTTAGCCCAGAGCAAAGCGCTTTTTGCGTCATCACAGAGACAGAATATTTCAGGCTCAAGATTTTGTGCATGAAATGTATCAAGAATTAATCGTTCATATCTGCGATAAAGAATCAATGGATGTTTTGACAGGTCGTTTAGCTGTATTATTTTTGAAGAAAGCATTTTGCTATTTGAATTTGTAGCAGTATTATTTGTGACAGGGACAGCATTAGAAGATTGGAGATTTGCTGAAAAGTTTGACACAGCAATCATTGGCTCAGAACATAAAGTAAAAGAGTTTACTTTGTTTAACTGAAGCGGGGTACGTGCAACGGAGATATCGATAATTCCATCCATAAGATAACTATATAATGTATAGGTACTTCCGTCCCTTACTTCGAAGTTTACGTCAGGATATTTTTTGGCAAATGTAGAGATAAATGGCATCATTACAGCAGTTGTTGTTGAGGTCATTCCGATACGAAGAACTCGCTTTTTTCCGGCTTTTGTAACTTCAAGCTTTGCAGAATCTGCATAATCAAGCAAATTTCCGGCGCGCTCGTATAAGACTTCGCCGGCATTTGTCAGAATAACTCCTTTGCTTGTCCGCTCAAAAAGTTGTACGCCCAGTTCTTCTTCTAATTGGTGAATCTGATAGCTGAGAGGAGGCTGTGACATATTTAAATGTCTGGCTGCTTCATTAAAGCTATGTGTATCTGCAATTTGTCTAAAGTATTCTAATTGTCTAAGTTCCATAATCCATCTCCATTTCTTGAAAGCTTCCAAAACGTATGTAACACTATATTATAATGAAGGTATTACAAATGCAATATAAAAAATATATTACAAAGCAATAAAAGGAATATTATGCATATTACTGAATATGCGTTATAATAGGCATAGATTCGTGAAACAGGAAGAGAGAGGAAAATAGAGACATGAAAAGTTTGGCAGTTTATCTAAAAGAGTACAAAAAAGAAAGTATTCTGGCACCGCTTTTTAAGCTTCTGGAGGTTGTTTTTGACCTTTTAGTTCCGGTAGTTGTGGCACAGATTATTGATGTCGGTGTCGCACAGGATAACCGAAGTTATGTGGTTCAGATGTTTTTTGTATTGATCTTAATGGCGGGAGTCGGACTTGCCTGCAGTTTCACCGCACAGTTTTTTGCGGCGAAGGCAAGCTGTGGATTCGCGGCAAAATTAAGACAGGCAATGTTTGATCATATTCAATCATTGTCATTTACAGAATTAGATACCATGGGAACTGATACCTTGATCACACGTTTGACAGATGATGTGAATCAGGTTCAGAATGGATTGAATCTGGGTCTGAGACTTCTGCTTCGAAGTCCATTTGTCGTACTTGGCTCCATGGTCATGGCATTTACAATCAATGTAAAATGTGCATGGATATTTGTGATTGCGATTCCGGTATTGTTCGTTGTTGTATTTTCCATTATGCTGGTCAGCATTCCATTATTTAAGAAAGTGCAAAATGGACTGGACCAGGTGACAGGACTGACAAGAGAAAATTTAACAGGTGTCCGTGTGATCCGTGCATTTTGCAGGGAAGAGCAATCTGTAGAAGAATTTGAAGACAGCAGCCGGGAACTGACGAGATTGAACCTTTTTGTCGGAAGGATTTCAGCACTTTTAAATCCAGTGACTTATGTGCTGATTAATATTGCAACAATTATTTTGATTGACCGCGCTGGTATTCAGGTTAATATGGGAAATATGCAGCAAGGTGAAGTGGTTGCTCTTTACAACTATATGCTTCAGATAATTGTTGAATTGATTAAATTAGCATCACTGATCATTACATTGAACAAATCAATGGCGTGCGCAGACCGTGTGGCAGGAATTTTGGCAGTGAAGTCCAGTATGACATATGTAAACGATGAGATGCGTCAGAAAGAGAAAAAGCAGAATCATACACCTGCAGTTAAATTTGATCATGTCACATTTACTTATGCGGGCGCGGGAGCACCGAGTCTTAAGGATATCAGTTTCCAGGCGATGCCGGGAGAAACGATTGGTATTATCGGAGGAACCGGAAGTGGTAAATCAACACTGGTATCTTTGATCCCAAGATTCTACGATCCGCAGGACGGACAAGTCTATATGGACGGAGAAAATGTTACAGAATACACAAGAAAATCTATCGGTGAGAAAGTCGGAATTGTTCAGCAGAGAAGTGTACTGTTCCAGGGAAGTATCCGTGATAATCTGAAATGGGGTGACGAGAACGCCACAGATGAGGATATCTGGAAAGCAATTGAAATTGCCCAGGCAAAAGAAGTGGTTGAAGGAAAGCCTGGAAAGTTGGATTTCCAGTTGGAGCAGAATGGACGTAATCTGTCTGGTGGACAGAAACAGAGGCTTACCATTGCAAGAGCCTTAGTTAAGAAACCGGAGATATTAATTTTAGATGATAGTGCGAGCGCTCTTGATTTTGCAACAGATGCAGCGCTTCGAAAAGCAATCCATGGTCTGGAAGGCAAGATGACAACATTTCTTGTATCTCAGCGTGTAGCTGGAATTAAGCAGGCAGATAAAATACTTGTTCTTGGAAATGGAGAATTGGCTGGACAGGGAACGCATGAAGAACTGATGAAAAATTGTGAAGTTTACCAGGAAATTTATTATTCACAATTCCCGGAAGAAAAATTAAGAGAAAAAATAAATTATGACGAGAAAGGAGAGGCATAGAAGATGAAGAAGATTTTAAAATTCATTGGAAAATATAAAATATTTCTTGTGCTGAGCGTGTTGCTTGCAACCGTTTCAGTAATATTACAATTATATGTGCCGATCCTGTTCGGAGATGCCATTGATCAGATTGTTGCAGAGCATCAGGTTCATTTTGATGCTATGTGGGTATTATTAAGAGAAATTCTTGTATTAGTGGCAATATCAGCGCTGGCAACATGGATCATGAACATGATCAATAATCATATGACTTATCATATTGTACAGGATATCCGTTCCCAGGCAATCCGTCATATTCAGCGGCTGCCCCTGTCTTATCTGGACCGTCACAGTTCCGGAGATATTGTAAGCCGGATCATCGCAGATACAGATATTTTGTCTGATGGAATCTTACTTGGATTTACCCAGTTGTTTTCCGGAATTGTAACGATTGTTGTAACTTTGATTTTTATGTTTTCCAAGAATTTCTGGATCACACTTCTGGTCATTGTGCTGACACCAATGAGTTTCTTAATTGCCAGATTTATTTCTTCCAGATCATTTGAAATGTTTCATAAGCAAAGTGAGACTCGAGGAAATCAGACGGCACTCATTGATGAAATGATTGGAAACCAAAAAGTAGTCAAAGCATTCGGATATGAAGAAAAAGCGTCAGAGCGATTTGCACAGATCAATGCAGATTTACAAAAATACAGTCAGAAAGCAGTTTTCTACAGCAGTTTGACAAACCCGTCTACGCGTTTCGTAAATAATGTTATCTATGCAGGTGTTGCTCTTGTAGGAGCATTTATGATACCAGGCGGAGCTCTGACAGTTGGAGGTCTGTCCGTGTTGTTATCTTATGCGAACCAGTATATGAAACCGTTCAATGACATTAGTTCTGTCATTACAGAGATGCAAAATGCGCTAGCGTGTGCGAACCGTATTTTTGATCTTCTTGAGGAAGAGGAAGAATCACCGGACGTGGAAGGAACGATCAACGAAGTGAAAGGAAATGTGTCCATCAGCCATGTAGACTTCAGTTATGATAAGAATCATAGCTTGATTGAAGATTTTAATCTGGAAGTAGAACCTGGTATGCGAATTGCCATTGTAGGACCGACCGGCTGTGGAAAAACAACATTTATCAATCTGCTGATGCGCTTTTATGATGTGGATCAAGGAAACATTAAAATTGACGGCAAGCCAATTGACGGAATCAGCCGCCATGCACTTCGCAGTTCCTATGGAATGGTGCTACAGGAGACTTGGATCAAAGATGGAACAGTCCGGGAAAATATCGCATTTGGAAAACCAGATGCCACAGATGAAGACATTATCCGTGTAGCAAAAGAAGCACATAGCTGGGAATTTATTGAGCGTCTTCCAAAAGGATTGGATACAGTGCTTCATGAAGACAGTATTAGCCAGGGACAGAAGCAACTTCTATGTATTACAAGAGTTATGCTTTGCCTGCCGCCAATGCTGATACTTGATGAGGCCACATCAAGTATTGATACAAGAACAGAGCAGCAGATTCAGGAAGCATTTGATAAATTAATGAAGGGACGTACAAGCTTTATCGTAGCACACCGGCTTTCTACAATCCGGAATGCATCCCTTATTCTCGTTATGAAAGACGGAAAAATCATCGAGCAGGGAACACACGAAGAACTGCTGGCACAAGGAGGATTTTATAATAAGTTGTATAACAGTCAGTTCCAGGCTGTGTAATAACATTTGTTGTTATAATATAGTGAATTATTCGAGGCAGGATTTCAGATATGTATAAATATCGATATCTGCTGCGTCGCTTTAGAACAAGATTCAGAAAGTAAATTGAAAAAAATTGAGTTATCAAAGATTCGGAGGAAGTGTCAGTGACGGATTTTGTAGGTGATGCTAAGTAAAAAATATTATTTAATAACTTGAGAGTTAGTTAAATTATAGTAGTGAGCAACATTACAGATTTAGATGGAGACAGAGATTCTCAGATAATTATGAAAATGCCGTTATATCTGCGAGCATAGCTCACATGATTATGTACTGTTTGAACCTGCTTGCAGGTGAGTTTACATAATCATGTGAATATAAGTGGCGCAGCAGATAGCGGCATTTTTATATATCTGGAATTCTGTCTCCATATGGATTTGTTTTGCATACTGCTATGATTTTGTGTATGTTGACGCAGATATGGCAAAAAAAGGTGTAGATTGTGTAAAGATTATACAATCGTTCTATGCCATGATGGAAGATATGATAGAGAAAATTTTAGTATATCAATAGAAAAAAGTGAAAGAGATGCTAAAGACATCTTGAAAGTGCATGTTAGAAGGCCTGTTGAGGGATAAAATTATAAGAAGTGGGAGGTATATTATGACAAGGCTAGTATTTGAGACGAAGCGTATGAAAGTTGCAGAACTGGGGGAGGAGTCTTCGGTACCGGATCTTTTTGGGGAACTGACAACTCAGAATTCGCTTGTGTTTGATCTGGACGAGGATGATGAGATTTATGAAGGATATGGCAAAGTAAATAGTGCGTTTCCATATCGTCAGCTTAATGGATATACAAGAGAGCTGCATGAGAAAGATGTAAAGACGGCGGTTCTGGAAAACGAGTATTTGAAGGCAGTATTTCTTACGGAATATGGTGGAAGATTGTGGGAGCTGTGGGATAAGAAAACAGGAAAGAATCTTCTTTACACGAATGATGTGCTCAGATTTAGCAACCTTGCTATTAGAAATGCATGGTTTTCCGGAGGTGTCGAGTGGAATCTTGGAATTATCGGCCATAATCCATTGACGACGGAGCCGCTTTATGTAGCAAAGACGCAGACAGATGAAGGTGATCCGGTACTTCGTATGTATGAATATGAGCGAATCCGGGGAGTTATCTGGCAGATGGATTTCTGGCTGGAGGAGGCTTGTCCGTATCTGAACTGCAGAATGAGAATTGTTAATGACAGCAATCAGGTTATTCCGATGTACTGGTGGAGTAACATGGCAGTACCGGAGTATGAAGGGGGACGCCTTGTTGTACCGGCAAAGGAAGCATTTACAGCGGTAGGGACGAATGGTTTTAAAGTAGAGATTCCGTTTGTTAATGGAATTGATGTAACAGATTATAAGAAGATTCCGACCAGTATAGATTATTTCTTTCATATTCCGAAAGAAGAACCCAAATATATTGCCAATATTGCGCCAGACGGATATGGACTTTTACAATTTTCAACACCAAGACTACAGGGAAGAAAGCTATTTTCATGGGGAAATATTGATGCTTCCGACCGCTGGCAGGAGTTCCTGACAGATGATGCAGGACGTTATGTGGAGATCCAGGCAGGACTTGGAAAGACACAGTATGGCTGTATTCCGATGGCACCACACACTGCATGGGAATGGATGGAACGCTACGGAGCAGTGGATCTTGGTGCAGGTGCATGTGAACAGTCCCATGAATGGCGTTACGAGAAGGTGACAGAGGAACTGAAGGCAAATCAGGAGATTGAGAAACTTGAGAAACGTCTGGAAGAGACAAAAGGACTTGCAAAGAAGCAGGCAAAGCTAGTCCAGGCAGGAAGCGGATATGGAACATTTGCACCAAAAACAAAAAGAACTGGACATCTGGAATTTGTGAATCAGTCAGAAACATTAAAGAAGTGGAAACATTTCTTTGAAACAGGCATTCTACATATGCCAAATCCAGAAGATGAGCCGGACGAGTTCTGGAATGGAGAGAAATTCCTGGCATATCTGGAAGAGAAAACAGCCAGAAAAGATGCACCGAATGCCGCGAACTGGTATGCACATTATCAGCTTGGTATCAGCTATCTGATTGCAGGAAGAAATGAAGATGCAAGAGACGAATTTGCAAGATCTGTTGATCTTACATCCAATGCATGGGCATATCATGGACTGGCGTGCCTGTATCTGAAATCGGATCCTGAGAAGGCAAAACAGTTTATTATGGAAGGAATGGCGCTTCAAAGAGAGAGACTCTCTTATCAGAAGGAAGGGTTTAAGATTCTGGAAAAATGTGGGGCTTACAAGGAAATTGATGAAGAATATAAAAAACAGACCGCAGAAAATCAGAAGAACGGACGAATTCAATATTATTATGTGGCAGCACTTGCAAAATTAGAAAGAAATGAAGAGGCGTATCATTTGCTGAATGACGGCGATGGAATTGATGTGTCAGATATCCGGGAAGGAGACAGCGATATCCAGTCAATCTGGGAGAGCCTTCACGAAAAAGTGTACGGGGAAAAAGGGCATTTGCCGCACTACTATAATTTTAAAGTGAATTAAAAAAAGTGCCTATAAAAATGGAGGAAATGTTATGAGAGTGTACAGAGCAAAAGATTACAAGGATATGAGCAGAAAAGCAGCCAATATAATTTCTGCGCAGATCATTTTGAAACCAAACAGTGTACTTGGACTGGCAACTGGCTCTACGCCAATAGGAACTTACAGTCAGCTGGTAGACTGGTACAAAAAAGGAGACTTGGATTTTTCAGAGGTGACAAGTGTCAATCTGGACGAATATAAAGGACTGCCGGGAACCAATGAACAGAGCTATTATTACTTTATGCATCAGCATCTGTTCAATCAGGTGAATATTCAGGAGAGACATACACATTTGCCCAATGGAATGGAACCAGACAGTGAAAAAGAATGTGAACGTTATGAGGAACTGATCAGAAGCCTTGGAGGCGTAGATCTTCAGCTTCTTGGAATGGGACATAATGGACATATTGGATTTAATGAGCCAGGACAGGCATTTGAGACGGGGACACATTGTGTGGACCTTCAGGAGAGTACTATTGAGGCAAATAAAAGATTTTTTGCTTCGGCGACGGATGTTCCAAGGCAGGCTTATACCATGGGGATAAAGACAATTATGCAGGCAAAGAAGATTCTTGTTGTAGTAAGTGGGGAAGACAAAGCAGAGATTGTAAAGAAAGCATTTTTCGGACCGGTAATTCCAGGTGTGCCGGCATCAATCCTTCAGATGCATAATGATGTTATTTTGGTGGGAGATGAAGCAGCATTATCTCTGATATAAAGAATCAGGGATAAAATAATCAGATGAAAATCGATAATAGGTCTTAATGATTTGTGTGATGTAGAATAAATAACAAGATTGTGAAAATATTAATTTATACAATGTGTACAAAAAACAGCCCGTTATTTTGCTGAAAATAGCATTTTAGAGCAGATTGTGCAAATTAATGAAACTTTAGGATAAAGATTATTGTGCAAAATTGTGACATAATGAATCCAACGGGAAAAGAGTAATTGCAAAATTACTAAAAACGATTTACAAAAATGGTATAGGAGGAAAAAGAATGAAAAAGAAAGTAATCAGTGCACTTTTATGTGCGGCAATGGTTGCGACCATGTTAGTTGGATGTGGCGGAAGTTCCAACGATTCCAAGTCATCTGGAGGAGATGGCAAGAAACTTGTATACTGGGCTATGTGGAGTAAAGATGAGCCACAGGCGAAAGTAATCCAGGATGCGATTGCAAAGTATACAGAAGATACCGGTGTAGAAGTAGACGTTCAGTTCAAGGGACGTTCCGGACAGCGTGAAGGTCTTCAGCCTGCACTCGATGCAAAGCAGACCATCGACCTGTTCGATGAAGATGTAAACCGTGTAAACGGATCTTGGGGAAAATATCTGTTAGATCTCGAGGATGTGGCAAAAGATTACGAGTCAGAGCACGGAAACGAGACATTATTCAAAATTGCACGTGCAGCATATGAGGATGGAACACTCCATTCAATCCCATATCAGCCATCAATCTTCGGATTCTTTTACAATAAGACATTATTTGATAAAGCTGGTATCAAAGAAGTTCCTACAACATGGGATGAGTTAGATGCAGCATGCGCTAAATTAAAAGACGCTGGTATTACACCAATCACAGCAGACGATGCTTATATGACATCATTTATCGGATATCATCTTGCAAGATATATTGGACAGGATGGAGTAAAATCTCTTGTAACCGGAGAAGAAGTAAATGGTCAGAACGTAACATGGGATGATGAGAGAGTTCTTGCAGCAGCTCAGAGCTTTGCAGATTTCGCTAAAAAAGGTTACTTCTCAAAGAACATTGCGACAAATGTATATCCGGCAGGACAGAATCAGGAATTCGCTCCTGGAGATGCAGCAATCGTTATCTGCGGATCATGGCTTCCAAATGAAGCAAAAGCTTCTGTAGCTGAGGATCTTGAGTGGGGATATTTCAACTATCCATCAGTTCCGAACGGAACAGATGACAATACAGCTAATAACATTGCTAATCAGGTATTTGCAATCAATAAAGATTCCAAGATGGCTGACGAAGCATTTGAGCTGATCACTTATATCACATCAGGTGATTATGACAAAGAGATGACAACAGAAGCTCTTTGTATTCCAACTGACAAGGCAAATTCTGATGCATGGCCAACAGAGCTTGCAGAAGTAAAAGCTGGATTTGATGCAACAACAACATACTATGACTGGGCAGCAGGCGCAGAGAGCAACAATGACCTGACTGGTACATTAAAGACAAGCGCACTTGAGCTCGCAGCTGGTAAATTAGATGCAGCAGGATTCATTTCTACAATGAAAAAAGCAGCAGGAAAATAAGTCATTTGAGATAATCAAATAAGATGCATATTATAATATGGTGGCGGGGCGGTTATGGCATCGCCGCCATATTTCTTTTAAGAAAACGGTCGCAGGACATCTGAAAAAAGAATGAGGCAGATGGCTGAGATTATGCGAGAAGGAGGAAATGAGATGAAAAATAATAAGAAAATGATTGTAGGCTTCCTGGCGCCGGCAGTTATCATCTTCCTCATTGTTTTTTTATACCCGATCGTCCGGACGATTATGATGAGTTTCTTCAAAATTGATTCCGTTACAGACACAACAGATTTGTGGACATTTGTAGGTATACAGAACTATGAGAAATTATTTGCAACTGCAATTTTTAGAAAGTCTATGCTGAACCTGTTTAAAATCTGGGCAATCGGTGGAGCAATTGTACTTTCTGTTTCTCTGCTGTTTGGAGTTATCCTGACAAGTGGAATCCGCGGTAAGAAATTCTTTCGTGCGGTAATCTATCTTCCGAACCTTGTAAGTGCAGTAGCCCTTGCAACTATGTGGTTACAGTATGTATATAGTTCTAAGTTCGGATTACTAAAATCTATTCTTGATGCAGTCGGTATGCATAAACTGGCAGAGACAGCATGGCTGGATACAGATCACAAATTCGGAGCATTGTTATTTGCATATTGCTTTGGAATGATTGGATATCACATGCTGATCTGGATGAGTGGAATTGAGAGAATCAGTCCGGAGCTATATGAAGCGGCAACCATTGATGGTGCCAACAGGCCACAGCAATTCCAGCATATGACACTTCCTTTATTAAAAGGAGTATTTAAGACGAACATTACGATGTGGTCAGTAAGTACAGCGGCATTCTTTGTGTGGTCTCAGATGTTCTCAACCGTAACAGCAGATGAGGCAACTATTGTCCCGGTACAGTACATGTACATGCAGACATTTGGAGCCGGAAATGCAGTTACAGAAAGAAATGCAGGATATGGAGCAGCAATCGGTATTATCTTGTGCATCTGTATTGTAGTTATTTTTACAATCTGTAATAAACTGATTAAAGAGGATGACTTAGAATTTTAGAAAGGAGGAGACGCAAGATGGCAAAAGAGAAAAAAATAAAAGTGAAAAAGAAAATTGACTGGAAACATGAAATGGCGCTCGCTCCTGGATATATTATTGTAATTTTATGGGTGGCATTTACATTCATGTTACTTGGATGGATCATAGCAGCCAGTCTTTCTACTACAACAGATATCTTTGCAGGAAAAGCATTGAAATTCCCGTCGGGACTACACTTTGAAAATTATGTGCAGGCATGGGGAAGTGGCGGAGTTGCAACATTCTTTACAAACTCCCTCCTTTATGCAGTAGTATCTTGTGTATTGTTGATCCTGATCTGTGCGCCGGCAGCATATGTCCTTGCGAGATATACATTTATCGGGAATAAAATTATCCAGACAAGTTTAGTGTCTGCGATGGGTATTCCAATCACGATGATCGTTCTTCCATTGTTTGGAGTTGTAGCAAATCTGGGAATTCTGAATAATGTTGCAGCAAGTAAGGTAACTTTGATCTTCTTGTATGTAGGAATTAATATTCCATATACAACGATTTTCCTACTTACTTTCTTTGCAAATATTTCCAGCACATATGAAGAGGCAGCAGCTCTTGATGGATGTCCTCCGGCAAAAGCTTTCTGGAAGATTATGTTCCCGATGGCTCAGTCCGGACTGGTAACAGTGACAATATTCAATTTCATTAATATCTGGAATGAGTATTTCCTGTCACTGATTTTTGCAAACAACGATGCATTACGTCCGGTAGCCGTAGGACTTTATGGAATGTTGCAGTCCATGCAGTACACCGGAAACTGGGCTGGAATGTTCGCAGCAGTAATTATTGTATTTGCACCGACATTTATCCTGTATCTGTTCCTGTCAGAGAAATTGATCGGAGGAATTACCGGAGGAATTAAAGGTTAGAGACATAAAAAGAATATTATATAAAGCAAGGAATCTGTTTTCGAATCCAGCTATTAAAAATTAACTGATGATTCGCACACAGATTCCTTTGCTTATTACGCTTATAGAAAAAGTAGTGGGAAAATAATATGTTAAGCTCAAGAAGGTGCCTCAGATTTATTGACGTATTTCCGTCATGTCTGCGAGTATAGCTTGTCTTTCGAAGCGTGTCTGAGTTGTTTTTTAGACGAGTTCGCGGAGAAAGACAGAGATAAGCGACGCAGCAGACACAGGAAATAGTCAGAATCTGAGGCAGCTTTTTGAGCAATATATATTTTATTTTCCACTAATTTTCCTCAAACTTCCCTTCTGACATTGCCTTGATCGAAGATGCATATTCAGACGGTGTCATTCCAGTCTCTTTTTTGAATTGTCTTGAGAAGTAATGAATGGAGGTATATCCAAGATAATCGGAAATCTGTGTAAAATTCATATGTCTGGATCGGATCAGTTCTTTTGCAGTGTTGATCTTCAGCTTCGAAAAATAGTCGATGATGCCAAGTCCACATTGATTTTTGAATATCTTCTGCAGTCGCGATCTGCCGACCAGGTTGTCCTTGCAGATCTGTTCAATAGTGACATGAGAACGAATATGTTCTTTCATGTATTCGGTGACCAGACTGTAGACTTCAATGTCATTTTTGGATTTTGTTGATTTGGCTGCAGGCATAGTGTCTTTTGGACGGACAACGCTGGTGTAAGAGGCTGAGTAACGTCTTGCAAGGTGGATTAAAAACTGTTCTATTAGCAGACGGATCATTTGCTGTGAGCCGAAAATGTCAGGTGGCTGTTTAAGCGGCATATTCTGAAGATATGGATCATCCAGCCGGCATTGGAAGGTATGTCTGGCTTCAAAAATAATGCTTGCCAGAAGATTGCGTTCTACGTCATCCATCTTCAAAATTTTTTTGCGAAAATAATATATAGCATTATCATCACATTGAAAGGAGATAACAATCAGATTCGGTGCAATCGTTCCAGTAGCTGTAACATTATGAAATTCATTAGGTTCATGAAAAGCAATTTCACCTTTGTGAAGAATAAACTTCTTATCACCGCCGGTCACTTCGACTTCTCCTTTATCTACACAGATAAATTCCCAAAAATCGTGGCTTTCACCTTCGAATGAAAAATCGCTCATGTATTCAAAATAATGAATACTGTATATTTTACCGATGTTGATTACATTCTCCGGTAAAAATCCATTGTATGCCATGTTAAAGTCTCCTTTGCGCAATTGTATTTTTTTGTACAAATGTTATAAATAATTATAACGTATATATTAAAAATTGCAAGAAATAGAAGCAGATAATATAAATTATGAGTGAAATATGATAAAGATTTTTGTACAAATTTATACTACAATAATCAAGTGATAAAAGACGTCAATAATAAGTAGAAGGATTTTTGAATAAAACCGGGAGGAAGTATTATGACACAGGTAGTCAGAACGCAGAAAGCAGAAGCAATTGCACATTTTCAATATGAAGGAAGACTGATCCAGGATGTACCATTTGGAAATGGACACATTAATGACACATATTTGCTGACATTTGAAGTAAAACGCATGGGGATTTTGAAGGTCATTCTTCAAAAAATGAATAAAAATGTATTCAAGAACCCTGTAGAGCTTATGGAGAATATTCTCGGAGTGACTTCCTATCTTCGCGAAAAAATTATAAAAAAAGGAGGAAATCCAGACAGAGAAACGTTGAATGTAATTCCGGCATTGGATGGAAAACCATATTATCAGGATTCGTTTGGAGATTACTGGAGATCCTATATTTTTATTACAGATGCGAGCAGTTATGATCAGGTAGAGAATCCGGATCAGTTCTATCAGGCAGCAATGGCATTTGGAAATTTCCAGAATCTTTTGGCCGACTATCCGGCCGATACATTGTTTGAGACAATTGAAGGATTTCACGACACAAAGGCAAGATTTGAGGTTTTTAAAAGAGCGGTAGAAACAGATATTAAGAGCCGTGCGGCTGGTGTTAAGAAAGAAATTCAGTTTGTGTTGGACCATGAAGATGTAGCATGCTGTTTTTCAAACCTTCAGGCAAAGGGAGAGATTCCGCTTCGTGTTACACACAATGATACAAAGCTTAACAATATTATGATTGACAATAAGACAGGCAAGGCAATCTGCGTGATAGATCTGGATACTGTTATGCCGGGACTTGCTGTGAATGATTTCGGTGACGCCATTCGTTTCGGGGCAAGTACAGGTGCGGAAGATGAAAAAGATCTGTCTAAGGTTGAATGCAGTATGGAGCTTTTTGATCTGTTTACAAAAGGATTCATTGAAGGCTGTAATGGCAAGCTGACAAAACGGGAGATGGAACTTTTGCCGATGGGAGCAAAGGTCATGACATTTGAATGTGGTATGCGGTTCCTGACAGATTATCTGCAGGGAGATACATACTTCAAGATCCATCGCGAGGAACATAATCTGGATCGGTGCAGAACACAGTTCAAGCTGGTCAGCGATATGGAGAAAAAGTGGGGCCAAATGCATGAAATCGTTAAAAAATATATGTAACCCCCTGAATATACAATAAGAGAGAGCCAGAACATAGATTTCCAAAGTAAAATATGCTAATATTTCTTTTAAGTTCAGATTTGACGTATGTGAAGTTACTACTTGTAGAAGTGGGGATTTTCAGACAAATACGAAAACGAAAGAAAAGGAGAAGTATATGTACTCAGGATATGAATTAATCTGGCTCTTTTTTTGTACCAGTTTTTTGGGCTGGTTATTGGAGACTGTATCAGCAGCAACACATAGCTGGCAGAAAACTATGGATCAAAAGTTTGATGATGGCCGGCTTAAGAAAATATATCCGAATGCATTGAAAGTAGAATAAAATTCTAAAATATTTTTGAAATTTATAAAATAAGCGACAGAAACAAATTTTTGATGCATTTCATGAAGAAAAGGAGTATAATAATTTCCAAATGAACTGAAATGGAACAAAGGAGTAATCTGTGATGAACTTTTTAGAGGAAAGAATTGTAAAAGATGGAATCGTAAAAGAGGGAAATGTTTTAAAGGTAGACAGTTTCCTGAATCATCAGATGGATATAGAATTATTTGATCAGATGGGTGCTGAATTTAAGAAAAGATTTGCAGACAGACCAATTAACAAGATTCTTACTATTGAGGCCTCTGGAATCGGAATCGCCTGTGTTGTAGCACAGCATTTCGGGGTTCCGGTTGTATTTGCTAAAAAAACAAAAAGCATTAATATCGAAGGCGAGATGTATACGGCAGAAGTCGAGTCATTTACCCACAAATGCAAGAATCAGGTAATCGTTGCAAAGAAATTCTTAAGTGAGGACGATCATGTATTGATTATCGACGATTTTCTGGCAAATGGCTGTGCACTTCAGGGACTGATCCAGATCGTGAAAGCTGCAGGAGGAACTGTAGAGGGAATCGGAATCGCGATTGAGAAAGGATTCCAGAGTGGAGGGACAGTGATTCGTAATCTTGGATATCATCTGGAATCGCTTGCAATTGTGGATGGCATGGACGCCTCCACAGGAGAGATTACATTCAGAGAGCAGTAAAAGACAGGAATTATAAAAAGAACCAACACTTTTGAAAGTGCTGGTTCTTTTTTTGAAAGGGTTTGAATATTTTATCTATGTAAATTTTAATTGTTGTTAGGCGAAGTCCGGTAATCATACTTGATTGTGAGCAGTAAGCCGTCATTTTGGAGGGCATCGTATACATTTGCCAAGTACGGCTCTCTGCAAGTACGACTACCGTCTTCTTCAATTGATAAGTTTATTATAATGGAGAATTGTGAATGCCTTGTGTCAGAAAATGGAAAAGTTTCTAAAATTTCTTAAGAAAATCTGATGAAAATATAGAAATAGCTTAATTCTTTTTCATATCTTTCAAAATAAGGAGATATAATACGGTGTATTGACAATGCGTTGCAATATACTATATAATAATATTGAAAATAAAAATTATATCATTATAGAAAGTTGGGTGAAACTTATGGCAAATGTATCAATCAGAATGGACGATGCTTTAAAAAAGCAGGCAGAAGAGTTATTTAATGATTTAGGAATGAATTTAACAACAGCATTTACAATATTTGTAAAACAGGCAATCAGAGAACAAGGAATACCATTTGAAATTACAAAAGAAACGCCGAACAGTGAAACGCTTTCAGCATTAAGAGAAGTAGAAGAAATGAAGAAGAATGGATATTGTCTACACTGTTGTGACGTCATATTAAAATATGCAGCAAACAATTTGTGGAAGGATTGATAAAAATGGCTATCTTTCGAGATAATAGTGAAAATCCAGTAGAACACGATAGAAGCATTGAAGATAGAAGACGGCATAGACAATTAGTTGAAAAATCTATCAAAGAAAATTTAGGGGATATCCTTTCTGAAGAAAGTATTGTAGGGGAAACGAAAAATAAAAAATTTAAGATTCCCATTAGAGGAATAAAGGAATATCAATTTGTATTTGGAAATAACAATAAAGGTGTTGCTACTGGTACAGGAGAAGAAAAAAGAGGAGACAAGATAGGTTCTGCAGAAAGCATTGGAAAGAAAGGTAATAAAGGCGCTGGAAATAGTGAAGGTGATGATGTTTATGAAACAGAAATTACCTTAGAAGAATTAATGGACTATATAGTTGAGGATTTGGAACTTCCAAATTTGGATAGAAAGAAATATTCACAAATCCTTTCAGAAAGTGCCAGCAGAAAAAGAGGTTATGCAAGACATGGAATTAACCCAAGACTTGCTAAGAAGAAGACAGTTATAGCTAAAACAGCTAGAAAGCAAGGGAAAAAGAGAGCATTAGCTGAAGCAGGATTAGATCAGGAAATAGAGAGATTTCCATTTAGAGAAGATGACCTTAGATATTATAGAGTAAAAATGAAACCAAAAAAAGAAAGCAATGCTGTTATGATATTTATCATGGATGTATCAGGATCTATGGATAGTACTAAAAAATATCTAGCAAGGTCATTTTTCTTTGTGTTATCTAGGTTTATCAAGAGAAAATATAATAATATAGCTTTTGAATTTGTATCTCATACAACAATAGCAAAGCTGGTAAATGAATATGAATTTTTCCATAAAGCTGAATCAGGTGGGACATATATATCCAGTGGTCTTAATGTAGCTTTAGATTTAATTAAGGAAAAATATCCACCAGAAATGTGGAATATATATCCTGTATATGCTAGTGATGGTGATAACTGGTCTGAAGATAATGAAAAGGCAATTGAGTCAGTTAAAAACCTTTGTGAAATAAGCAATATGTTTGGATATGCTGAACTTTTACCATCAACTTATTCAACAACTATGTATTATAGGTTTAATAAGGAAATAGTAGATAAAAAGTTTGTATCTGTTATTGTTAAGGAAAAGAAAAATTTATGGGATGCTCTTAAGTTAATGCTTAGCAAGGAGTTAAAGGAGGATGAATAATGGAGTACACATTAAAAGAATTAGAAGAATGGAATGTGAAAATTGAAAAAAAGGCTAAGGAGTTTGGTCTTGATTATTATCCTCAAGAATTTGAAATAATAGGATTTAATGAAATGCTAGCTTATGAAGCATATGTTGGAATGCCATCAAAATATCCTCATTGGAGTTATGGTAAATCATATGAAAAAAATAAAACATTATATTCATTAAATTTAACTGGATTACCTTATGAAATGGTAATAAACTCAAATCCAGCATTAGCTTATTTAATGAATGAAAACACACTATTATTACAAATATTAACTATGGCACATGTATATGGGCATAATGATTTCTTTAAAAACAATAGGCTATTTAGGGAGGGAACAAAAGCCTCTTATACTATAGAAATGTTTAAACTAGATGCTGATATAATAAGGGGATATATAAATGAGCCAAGCATAGGCTATGAAAAGGTAGAAAAAATACTTGATGCAGCTCATGCACTAAGATATCAAATTCCAAGGGTTGTTGGAGTTAAGGAATTAAGTGATGAGGAAATTAAAAAGAGTTTAATTGAAGAATATAATAGAAAAATTGAAAAAAGAGATGAGTTAAATAGTGATGAAACTATAAATTTACCTGATTTAAGCAAGACTCCAATAGAACCATGTGATGATATAATTGGGTTTATTATAAAGTATGGTTCTTTAGAGGAATGGGAAAAGTCAGTACTTAAAATAGTTAGACGAGAAACTCAATATTTTATTCCTCAAATTGAAACTAAAATAATGAATGAAGGTTGGGCTAGCTATTGTCATTACAATATATTAAAAAGCTTAGATTTACCACAGGATTTACATCTTGAATTTATCAAGCGTCATAATGATGTAATTGCTCCAGCTTTAGGTGGATTAAATCCATATTATGTTGGATTCAAGGTATTTGAGGATATAGAAAAGAGATATGGAAGAGATAAGATTTTTGAAGTTAGGTATATTGAAAGGGATAATTCTTTTTTACGTAAATATTTGACACAACAACTATGTGAAGAGTTAGGATTATTTCAATATGCAAAGAAAAGCTTTGAATTTGTTGTTGATGAAGTATCTGATGAACAAGGATGGAAGAGTATTAGGGATACTATGGCTACTTCATGTGGAGCAGGTTCTATACCTTATATAAGAATTACTGATTTAAATAAGAGAGATGGAACTTTAACATTAGAGCATGTATTTGATGGAAGAGAATTAGAATTACTTTATGCAAAAGAAACAATTAAATATTTATTTGATCTTTGGGGACATAAAGTAGTGTTGCATACTAAAACTAAGGAAGGTAGAAGTGTAGAAATAGTATGTGATAATGATAGAAGGGTTACAGTAAATTAATATTATTTAAAGAAATGATGAATTTAAGTTTGATTGTTAAATTTCACAATCAAATTTAATTCATCATTTTTATATGTTTTGAATAATTTAGTATAAGGAATATTTTTTAGGGAGA
>ERZ837487.2544-NODE-2544-length-18442-cov-6.127101_pt1 | contig 18442 bp, 15 predicted proteins | sample MGYA00519911_ERZ837487 | MGnify/ENA primary metagenome ERZ837487 (study PRJEB31850, sample SAMEA3708818) | human gut metagenome | biome: human gut; feature: human-associated habitat; material: faeces | place: China | collected 2014 ...
AGCTGGGGGATTGACTCCCCCACTGATACCAGCTTGTTTCTCACCACCTATAAAGGTGGGAGTCATCTCCCAGCTGATATAAAAAAGTACCTGTCCCTATACAACTCCATTATGTATGAACCGGCAGCAAAATTCAATCCCTTCCTTCCCCCTCATTAGAAAACCTTGCAGAATCTGAGCCACCTAAGAAGTTCCTGCGACTTCAGTGCAATGGAGATGAGATATAAGAAAAGTGCACGCCTATGCGTACACTTTTCTCGTCTTATATAGCTCATCGTAATGTTCTGCACTGGGAGCTTGAACTCTCAGGCGGCTCAGATTCTATAGCAATTTTCTATTACCATTTTCTAAATCAGCTCAGCCTTAATCTTCTCAATCATCTCCGCATATTCTTCATCACTTAAGAATTTCTTTCCCGGATTCATTTCGAATGTTCCACCCCACTCATACTCATCCGTATACTTTGGTACAAGATGGAAATGCAGATGATGTCCTGTATCTCCATATGCGCCATAGTTTACTTTTGCAGGTTTGAAGATTTTGTGGATTGCCTCAGATACCTTCGCAATCTCCTCTAAGTATGCTGCTCTCTCTTGTGGTGTCAGCTCCAGAATCTCACTGATATGTTTCTTATGAGCAACTACAACTCTTCCCGGATGGCTCTGCTCTTTAAAAAGATATACTTTAGAGTTTTCCAGTTCACAAATCTTAATTCCAAATTTTGCTAATAATTCTCCCTCTACACAATATGCACAATTCTGATCTACCATCTTATTTTCTCCTTTTACGTTGTTTTGGAAATATTTTTATTTCTAATTTAATTAAATCGTTTCCTAAGTATTCTTTACATTTATGTAATGATTTCAAGCTTTCACCTTATGCATTCTAAATGACTCTTCCTATTACCTGCAAAGCATCACCACAAGCGGTATTGTTACCAGACTTGCCAGTGTAATAATAAATACACCCTGCGCCGCATAATCAGCTTCTGTTGAACCGAAGCTTTCTGTGATAATCGGAATGCTTGCCATACTTGGAAGCGCAATAATCAGCGTCCAGATATTTCTCGCAAGATCATTCACACCAAGACACGTCATCACACGGAATATGACAACCGGCATAACTATCAGCTTAATGATTATGACAAATACTACTGGCCATGCTTTCTTTAATGATCCTGATTCCATCAGTGCAATCGTTCCTCCGATATACAAAAGCGCCAATGGCTTTGCACAGCTTCCTATTGTATCAAAGCTTCGAAGAATCAGTAAATCTGATGGCACTTTCAAAATCATCAATGCCAGCCCGATCAATACTCCTACTATAACAGGATTAGACAGCTTCTTTATGACCAGCTTCAGGGATAACTTCTGTCCTCTTTCTGACTTTGAAGTAAGTAATACTCCCTCGGTCCAGAGAAACAGATTATCTATTACAATGCAGAAAGAAAATGCTACTACTGCAACCGGATCAAATATCTCTTTTACAAGAGGCAGCCCAAAGAACGCCATATTTCCGAAAAGACATTGGGCAGTAAAGATTTTTCTTTTATCTCCCCGGAAATGTAATAACGTTCCTGTCAGGAATCCAACTCCTGTAAGCAGCGGATATGTAATCAGTGCATAGGGAATTACAGATTTTGCAATATCCCATGCATTTTCTTCCTGCACTGCTGACGGAAACACTGCAATCAGCATCAACGGACAAACAACGCCCATGAGCAGACTGCTTAACCCATGAATGACTTCGGCTTTCAAAAGCCCTAATTTTGCTCCTATAAATCCACATCCGAGAATGACAAAAAACATAATCATTTGAATAATCAACGTATTCATATCTATAGACATTATTTTGTTTCCTCCATTCTCTCATTTCAATTTTATATCCATGATATGAAACTCTAATTCAATTCATGGTCTACATTATGTATATTTTTTAATTTGTATGTTTCATCAAAAATCCCACTACAACACTGTCATATGGCTCAGGATATTCCCACTGATGTACATGTCCGCCTTCCGGTGCAAGATAGAATTCTGCCTGTGAAATTCCATGTACTAATTCCATGGTCTTCTCTATATTCATGAACAAATCCTTTGCCCCTGCAGCGATCAGTACCGGCATTTTAAGCTCATGCAGCCTGCCTGCTGTATTGTGGCTGAGGCATGCCCCACACTGTGCCTTATAGGCATACACAGGCATTGGATAAGGGTACGCTGCATCTTCTTCAATAGATTTCTCAATCTTCTCTGGATGATGTATCTGCGTGTATTGCCCATAGGTCATCCAAAGATTCAACTGCTTTAATACTGCCGGATCTGTATCTTCTTTCAGCTCACAGATTAGATTTAAAGCCTTTTTAAATGCCGGACTTACACTTGCAAATGTACTTGTCAAAATCAGACTCAGAACTCTGTCCGGAACTTTCAGTGCCACATGCTGTGCAATGGCACCTCCCATAGAGACACCTATAACATGGGCTTTTTTGATATCTAATGCATCCATGATACCGATGATATCGTCTGCCATCTGCTCTGTTGTATAACTCTCTGCTTCCGGTTTGTCGCTTAATCCTGCTCCTCTGTTATCCGGAACAATACACCAAAACCATTTACTTAATAGCTCATAGTTATGCTTCCATTTATCTCCCGGTGCTCCAAGTCCCATAATCATAATAATAGGGACACCGCTTCCAAATGTCTGTACATGAAATTTCAATCCATTTACATGGACATCCATACATTCTTTTTTCTGATTCATTTTATGAACCTGCACTTTCTGCTTTTTCTACTCTTAACCGACCTTTGAATATTCCTTTTGGCTAGTCGCGCTCCTTACGTGGTGTCTTGCCATCATAAATGTACATCTTACGGCTGTCGCACTCTGGAAGATCCTTTCTCATACGGTCAAATACTGGCTCATAATCCAGATCCTGAATCGGCAGGTCTACACGCACATTGTTCAGTGCTGACAGGCACATTCCTTCCAGAATTTCATATCCGTGATATGCTGTATCAATGTTGCAACTGTGAACTTTTGAATCATCCTCCATCCACTCTGCAAACTCTGTATAGTAAGGTGTCTGAATCGGAATCTGCTGATGATTTCTCCAGCCTGGATCCTTTCCTTCTATCAGACGACCATTTGTAGCCTTTGTGCATGCTCCCCAGAACCCGTCTGTCTCAGCATATACATAACCTTCTTTACCATAAACAGTCAGACGATTATCACTGCTTCCATACTCCGGTGGGTTGTGAGCCTCTGCAAGATATCCACACTCTACATAAGCATGTACTCCATTTTCCAGTTCCATAGTACCAAGCAGGTAATCTGGTGCCGGATGGTTATCATCCAGACAAATCGGACCGTGTACATGTCCACATACCCATTTTGCACGATGTCCGCCATTCGCCCAGAGAATATAGTCTACATAGTGTGTTCCAAGCTGGCTGAACCAGGCCTGACACTCTACATGTATTTTTGTGATCTCGCCAATTTCGCCGTCCTCAATACGTTTCTTTAGTGTCTGCATCTGGGACAGATATTTCTGCTGATGACAAACAACTGCTTTGATTCCGTTATCATGGCACAACTTTACAATTTTCTTTGCCTCCTGAAGACTCTCAGCCATCGGTTTTTCAAAGGAAATTCCTTTTACACCGTATTTTACTGCCAGTTGAATGACAGAAAGCCGGAGATCTGGATATGTAACAAATACAAATATTTCCGGTCTTGTCTCCTTTAACATCTCTTCTGCATCCGTAAAAAGTGGTACATCGTCCAGATGGTATTCCTCAGCAACTGCTTTCATCTTAGGCTCATCAATATCGCAAAGGCCTACTACTTTATAATAATCTGGATTTTCCAGAAGCCCGTGAAGATGAATCTTACCACGGACTCCGAGACCCATTACCGCAACTGTATGCATACTCATAGTCTCTTTTCCTCCTGAGAAAAAACTTTTTTGTATCTTTACTGAAATATCTCTTCTTCCAGCAAAGTCTGCTTCTGTCTGATTGCTTACCTGTGAATCTGCCGGCACATATATTTTCCGTCCTCAGCAACAACCCCGTCACTGTCTGTCTCTGCACGCGGGCTTTCATCTTCCACCATAATCCAGCCAAGGTATCCTGTCTCTGCCAGATATTTGATAATTGCAGGATAGTCAATCTTTCCTTCTCCCATAACAGCCCATTCATTCTGAGCAATACGGTCTTTAAAATGTACGTGGCGGATCAGATCTCTGTGTGCTTTCATCTGTTCAATTGCACTCATACCACCATTCTCAATATGTCCTACGTCCGGAGCCCAGCCAATAGCAGTCGGCTGAATCAACTCAAACATGGCTTCATAGTCTTCTTCTGTACGAAACAACGAATTCTTTGCACTGTTCGGATGGAAACAACATACGATTCCTGCCTCTGCTGCCTTAACCGCTACAGATGCCATGCAGCTGATCAGACATTTTCTTCTTTCTGCCAATGCTTCACCTTCGCCTCTAGGTACATTTCCTGCATGATGACTCAGCATAATCTTGGCATTTGGAAAATGTTTCACGAATTCAATTGCTTCACGGCTTAACGCTGCTTCTTCCACAGTCTCCTCCATGCCATTCCAATCCTGATGAAGAACAAGTGCCGCAAATTCTATGTTATATTTCTCAAGCTGTTTTTTCACACCTTCCGGGTCATGGAACCATGTTCCAAGCATGTCGATTTCGCACTCAATGCTCTGAAATCCTGCCTCTGCTGCCACTTTAAGCATTCTCGGCAACTGACCAAAATGCTTTCCCATCTTCCATGGATAGGACTGACAGCCAAATTTTAAATTGTACACTTCTTCCGACCTCCTTTATAATTTTCTATAAATATCCGCATCAAGCTTATTGTATAAAATACCGATAAATGCATAAATATTCTTATTTATTGCAAAATTGTCTGGATTTTTTTACAAAAAAGGCTCTCAACACATAATCTCGCATAATTATGTCGTAGAGAGCCTGTTTTATTGTCGCGATGCAGCTAATGCATTACGTAAGATACTATACTAAAGCTTTGATAGCAGCAATCTGATCTTCCTTCAGATCTAAAATATCGCTGTTGTCCATGGATGTGTTGGAGTCCTCAATCAGGATCATCTTTGTATCCTTGCATGTTACTGTGTTATGCCACAGTGTAGCTGGGATATTGTAAACCTTGTTTGGCTCCATCTTAACTGCCTTGATATCAAGACCGCCTTCTACTTCATTTGCGTAGATCAGTGTGCAAGATCCGGCAACAAGTACGAAAAGCTCATCAGTCTTGTTGTGACGCTCCAGATTGTTGATTCCTGTGATGTCGTTAGCTGGTTTCCAGTTTTTGATACCAACTGTCCATTTCTCGTTCTCGAATACTCTCTGCATTCCTTCCCCGTCAAATGAATAATTTAAAATTTCCATGATTCTTATCTCCCTTTTATATAATAAAATGAATTTGATCAGATTCTTATGCTAATGTTGCTTTGCATTTTTCAACGATGTTCTCAGCTGTAAGTCCATAAGCTGCAAACAGTTCATCTGGTTTACCGGATTTTCCGAATTTATCCTGGATACCAACTCTTTCGAATTTAGCTCCGGCATGTCCTGCAAGGACTTCTGCTACAGCAGATCCAAGTCCACCAATCACAGAATGCTCCTCAGCTGTTACGATACCTTTGCACTTCTCGTTCATAGCAAGGATTGTCTCAGCATCGATAGGTTTTACTGTGTGCATATTAACAACTGCTGCAGAAATTCCTTCTGCCTCAAGCATCTCAGCTGCTTTTAATGCGATTGGTACCATAAGTCCCATTGTGATGATGCAAACATCGTTACCATCTTTTAAGATGTTAGCTTTTCCCGGGATAAATGGTGTATCCTCTGTTGTGATATCCTCACAAACAGGTCTTGCAACACGGATGTAAACTGGTCCGTCAATCTCTGCTGCTGCAAATACAGCTTTCTCCATCTCTGTAGGATCACATGGTACAAAGATTGTCATGTTCGGCATCTCTCTCATAAGAGCAACATCCTCGATAGACTGATGACTTCCTCCATCCTCTCCTACTGAAAGTCCTGAATGAGATAATCCAAATTTAACATTTGTGTTTGTGTATGCAATAGAGTTACGAATGATCTCATAAGCTCTTCCTGATCCGAAAAGAGCAAATGTGCTTGCAAATGGAATGTATCCTGTATGAGCAAATCCAGCTGCCATACCCATCATATTACACTCTGCAATTCCTGCGTTAAAGAAACGATCTGGAAATGCCTCAGCAAATGTAGCTGACATTGTTGCATGTGCAAGGTCTGCATCTAATGCAACGATCTTATCGTTCTTCTGTCCTAATTTAACTAATGCTTCTCCGTAAGCAACTCTTAATGATTTTCCCATCTTCTTACGCCTCCAATTCTTTCATAGCTGTCTCGAACTCTTCTGGTTTCAACGGTCTTCCGTGCCATCCTACCTGATTCTCCATGAAGGATACACCTTTACCTTTGATTGTGTGGCAGCAAATGAATTTTGGCTTACCAGATACTGGAGCCTCAATTGCTTTGTCAATTTCTTCGATGTTATGTCCATCTACTTCAAAGCATTCGAAACCGAAGGCTTTAAACTTCTCAACGATGTTTCCAAGTCCCATAACCTGATCGTTAGTTCCATCAATCTGAAGTCCGTTATAGTCAAGTAAAACGCAAAGGTTATCAAGTTTGTAATGAGCTGCTGCCATAGCTGCCTCCCATACAATACCTTCCTGACACTCGCCATCACCAACTACTGCATATACTTTGTAGTCAGCTTTTGCATGCTTAGCTGCAAGAGCAAGTCCTGTTGCCAGAGACATTCCCTGTCCAAGAGATCCTGTGTTCATATCAACACCTGGAGTCTTGTTGCAGTCCGGATGTCCCTGAAGATGGCTGTCAATCTGACGAAGGTGTGCCAGATCCTCTTTCGGGAAATATCCCAGATCTGCCAGGATTGCATATAATGTAGGGCAAGCATGTCCCTTACTTAATACGAGACGGTCTCTGTCTGCTTTCTTAGGATCCTTAGGATCAAGATTCTTCATCTCATCATAGTAGAGAGCCATAAGAATCTCAACACATGATAATGATCCGCCCGGATGACCTGACTGGCAGGCAAATAAACTCTTCAATATCTCTTGGCGCAATTCCTTTGCTTTTTTCTCGTAATTCATTTTTCTTCCTCCTTATATTAACCTTTAACAGCTCCTGCTGTTAATCCCTCAACTAATCTCTTCTGTGCAAAGAAGAACATGATACATACTGGAATGATTGTAATAATTCCACCTGCTGTTAACAGACCCCAGTCAACTCCAAGCTGACCGATCAGACTCTTCAGTGCTACAGGTATTGTTCTTGTCGCATTGTTCGTAAACATTACCGCAAATGTATACTCGTTCCATGATGTCATGAAGATATATACACCGGTGGCAACAAGGCAAGGACCTAATATAGGTAAAATGATCTTGAAAAATGCCATCCTTCTATTACATCCATCAACCAATGCTGCTTCTTCAAGTGATAGTGGCAAGTCGTTAAAAAATCCATTCAGCAACCATACAGAAAATGGAAGTGTGAACGTTGTATATGCGAGTACAAGAGCCCATGGAGTATAAAGTAACCCCAGATTTCTCATTATAGAGTATAATGGGATTAAAAGCAATACCGTAGGGAACATATTATTGCTTAAAAACAATGCCATCATCGCTCTACGTCCTGCAAATCTGTATCTTGAAAACGCATATGATGCTAATGTTGATGCTGTCAGAGAAACAACTGTTGTTACTGCCGCAACAATAAAGCTATTCTTCATGGCAGCCAGGAAATTTACTGTTGTAGTAAACAGTTTCGTGTAGTTCTCCCATTGAACTTGTCTTGGCCAGTATGTAACTGCTCCGTATAACTCTGTGTCCGGTTTTATAGATGTAATAAATGTCCAATAAAACGGGAACAGGATGAAAAGTAATATTACGATCAGTGGAAGATATAATGTTAAAAATCTCTTAAAGAATGATTCCCTCTTCATACTACTTATCCTCCTCTCTAAATGTAAAGATCAAATACGGAACCGCAACCAGGCAAAGTACAAGTGCAAGCAAGATTGCCATTGCTGATGAGTATCCTAAGTTCAATGCCTGAGCTTTATTAAACACATATACACTCAGTGTCTGTGTTGCATAAGCCGGTCCACCTTCCGTCATGTTGAAGATAACATCGACTGAGTTTGCAACCCAGATAATTCTCAGAAGTCCTGTGATAAAGATTGTATTCTTAATACTTGGAATTGTAATCTTAAATAACTTCTGGAATCCTGTCGCGCCATCCATATCGGCTGCTTCGTAAAGTTCTCCTGGAATCCCCTGCAGTCCTGCAAGGATCATCAGTGCAAAGAATGGAATTCCCTGCCAGATAATCGTTACTACAACTGCCGGAAATGCTGTATTCGTCTGTGCTAAAAATGGTATGCTCTTATTAATTATGTGCAATTTCTGAAGAATGTCATTGAGTACACCATAGTTACCGTCATACATCCATCTCCACATAAGACCGATCAAAATACCAGGTGTGACCCATGGAATCAGGCTGACTGCACGGACAACACCGCGGCCTCTGAACTTCTTGTTAAGAAGCAACGCCAGTATAAAACCAAATACAAACTGAAATCCAACGCCAAATACCACCCAGAGAATCGTCTTCCAAAGTGCTTTCCAGAACAGCTCATCTTTAAATGCCGCGATGTAATTTGCAAGTCCGACAAACGCAATGTCATTCGGTCTTCTCAAATCATAACTCTGGAAACTCATTCCAATCGCATTAATAACCGGAATGAATACTACGCACAAAATGATAATCAGAGCAGGTGCTACCAATAAATATGGATAGATACTTTTCTTTTTTACCATCGTGTTCTTTCCCTTTCAATCATACTGCCCTGCCAGTTGCCTGACAAGGCAGTTTCATAAATCAATTATTATCTAGTTGTTACAAAATCTAGTTCCTACTCGTTAAGAGCTTTGTCCAGCTTATCCATACACTCTTTAGCTGTAATCTCGCCTGTCAGAGCCTGAGAAATTGTTGCCGGCCAGTTTGTGATCCACTCAGTTGTTGTATCTTTTACTGGAACTGTACCTGCGATATCAACACCTTCCATAGATACTTTCATGAATTTGTCATTCTGGAAGTAATCTTCCTGCTGAACAGTCTGGCTTACTGGAACCTGTCCTGTTCCTTCACACCACATTTCCTGTCCTTCTTCTGTTGCAAGATATTTCATCCACTCAAATGCTGCTGCTTTGTTCTCGCAAGAATCGAACATTACAGTCTCTGTATCTCCCATGGATGTCCACTGTCCTTTTCCTTTTGGAATGATGAATGCATCAACATCATCACCAAGTTCTTCTACCATACCTTTAGAAGATCCGATATGATGTATGAACATAGCTGTCTTTCCAGACTTGAAGTTAGCAACTGTCTCGTTGAATCCATCGTTCGTAGCTGACTCCGGAACATATCCGTTCTTATACAGATCAATGAAATCCTGCATACCCTGTACGGATGCATCAGATGTCAGATCATCGAAGCTTCCGCCTTCACCATAGATGAAGCTTCCCCATGGCTCCTGTCCACCGGAAGCACCACGCATACCAAATCCGTATACATCTGTCTTTCCATCTCCGTTAGTATCCATTGTACATTTCTTGATGTCCTCAAGGAACTCATCGTATGTCTTAGGTGTCTCTGTGATACCAGCCTCTTTGAAGATTGATGGTCTGTAGTATACATAGAGTACCTGAATGTTCCATGGCATCAGATAAAGTGAATCGTCAGATCCGCCCGCCTTTTTCATTACATTGTAGATGTTGTCAGAAATGTCATCTTTCTTATCCCATGCATCAACATAAGGTGTTAAATCTGCAAGCAGGTTGTTGTTTGTGAACATCGGTGTTGCGGAAAGCTTAAAGGTTGCTACATCCGGTGCTCCACCACCCATAGCTGCGTTGAACAGTGTGTTGGAATATCCTCCACCATCCCAAGGAACTTCTTCACCTTCAACAGTGATTCCGTACTTATTCTCCTCGTTGAACTTCTTGATGATGTCCTGCATCAGGGAAGAATAATCTGTGTTATCTGCCCAATACTGGAACTTGATTGTGCACTCTTTGATATCATCGGTTGACTGAGCTTCTTCTTTTTTGTCTGAGCTTCCACTATTGGATTTAGATCCGCAAGCTGTCATTCCGAGTACCATAGCTGCTGTCAGTAATACTGCTAATAACCTCTTTTTCATTGCTTGTCCTCACTTTCTATATTTTGTTGTAACTAGGATCTCTGACTGATAACCTGTGCTTTCCTGATCCCCCTGTTTCAGCCATCTTCCTAACGCAACGAAGAACTTTTCGAACTGAAATGCCTTACGAATTGTAAACGCTTACATTTTAATTTTAAAAAAAATCGTAAGGCATTTACCGTCCTTGTAAGCTCTTACATTTGATAGTTCAATTATATCCTTTTGACACTTTCCCGTCAATGAAAGAAAGTACCAAAATAGGGAAAGCTCTTTTGTTACATTTCACTAAGAGTACATTGTATACTCCTACACTTCCTCACGAGTTTCACAAAAAGCACGCATAGAACTGACCACCATTCGATAGATAAAGTCTGCTGCGAACTCTGGTGTACAGGACTTTTTATCGGCAAGCCAGGTCTTTACAAATCCAAGACAGCCATTCAGACAATATGCATAAAAATAATCCATCTGATCACTTTTTTCCGGAAACATCTGCTCTAACACTTCCCTGCTGTTTCTTGCCAGAATAACTTCCACTTTCTGAATAAATCGCATATCTCCGTAAGGTCCGACCAAAGCAGAAACAATCTCTCGATTGTTGTCTAACACTTGAAATATGTCCTGAAGAAAATAAAATCCATTATCCTCTCGCTTTTCAATTGGATGCTCTCTGATCGCACGTTCCATCTCCTCTGCCAGATCATTCTCAATCTCATACAACAGCCCTGATATATCTGGATAATGCAAATAAAAAGTAGATCTGTTAATATCTACCTGATCTACCAATTCTTTTACTGTAATCTCACCTACACTTTTCTCCTTCATAAGCATGGCGAGCCCATTTCTAAGCTGGGTCTTTGTCTTGCGGACCCGACGGTCTGTCTTCTTCTGCATATGTTTCCTGCTCTTTCTTTCATTATAATGTTAAATTTTTATAACATATTGATATAATGCAACATTTTTAATATTTTCTGTCTATTAATCAGCACTTTTTAACCTTTTAACGGTTGTAAATCACTTTCTTCCTTAATATAATACTTTTTGATAAGATAATCAACATCGTATCTATTACTAGAAAAATATTTACACAAAAGGAGCATTTTACTTATGAGGAACGCATTTCGGATTTTCCGCCGGGACATGAAACGTCTGCTTCGCAGTCCTGCTGCCGTGCTGGTCATGATCGGCGTATGTATTATCCCCTCTCTGTATGCCTGGTTCAATATTGCAGCCAATATTGACCCATACAGCAACACCTCTGGCATTAAAGTAGCCGTTGCCAATAACGACAAAGATGCAACAAGCAATGATCTTACAATCAATGCCGGGAATGAAATTATTAAAAATTTAAAAGAAAATGATCAACTCGGATGGACTTTTACGGATGAAGAAAATGCTGTTGAAGGAGTCAAATCCGGAAAATATTACGCGGCAATCGTAATTCCGGAAGATTTTAGCAGTTCTCTTCTGAGTATCCTCTCCGGCAAGATGGAGACTCCGAAACTGGATTATTATCTTAATGAAAAAATCAATGCAATTGCACCAAAAATCACAGACAGTGGTGCCAGCACAATCCAGCTTCAAATCAACAATACCTTTTCATCCATTGCATCTGAATCGGTTTCAAATGTATTAAAGCAGTCTGTTACTGACCTGGCCGGTACTATCGATACTGTCAATTCTGATCTTGTGTCAATGCTTGACAAAGTAAATGATAATATTGCCGAGTACCAAAAGATTCTGGATTCCTTCAATTCCAGTGTCGGTGGTACACAGACTTTGATCGATAACGCAAAAAGTGCCACATCTGCTTTAGGCGACGCAGCAACTTCCGGTGCAAATGCACTTTCCGATGCAGACAGCGTATTAAAGGAGACACGAACAGCTACCGGAGACTTCACTTCCGCATTATCCCAGTCTATTTCAAATGGTCTGAGTATTATTGAACAGGCTTATGGCCAGGCTTCTGAAGGATTCGGCAAGCTGTCTGGCCAGGCTTCTGATATTAATCAGAAAGTGGGAAATGCTTTGAATAATGCCCAGGAAGTCAATACCAAAAACGGTGAAATTATTGCAACACTGCAACAGCTTGCTTCACAATTACCGGCACAGTCCGATACAATCAACTCTGCTCTCGCAAAACTTTCTGAGCAGAACCAGAGCAATCAACAGTTGATCAGCAGCCTGACTGCCGGAAACGATGGTATTAGCAACGCACTTTCCACAACAACCAATACACTTTCACAGTTGGAAACAATCAACAAAGCAAACTTAAGTGGTATTCAGAGTCTTCGCACTTCTCTCGATGAAAATGTATTTCCACAGTTGAATCAGACTATGGATATTTTTTCCAGTCTGACAGGTGAACTGAACGGAATACTGAACGGTGTACCTGCTACCACTGAGCAGTTAAACAGTATTCTGACACAGCTTGGCACAAGCCTCACAGAACTAAACAACGTACTGAATGGAACACAGTCTTCTCTGAATGCCGTAATCAACCGACTGGACAACGTCCGTACCGACATCAATGCGATTACAAGTTCTGAGACATTCCAGAAGCTTACCTCTTTGGAAGGCATTGATTCCGATACGATTGCTGAATTCGTATCATCTCCGGTAAATGTGGATACAGAAACTTACTATTCTGTTAAAAACTACGGTTCTTCCATGACACCATTCTATTCGAACCTAGCAATCTGGGTTGGAGGAATCGTCCTGATTGCTATCTTCAAAATGGAAGTGGACCGTGACAGATCCATGCGTTCTTACAGTGCCACAAATATGTATTTTGGGCGCTGGCTTTTATACATGCTGCTAGGTCTTGTCCAGGGACTGATCGTATGTGTCGGAGATGTATTTCTTCCAGGCGTTCAGTGCCGTCACCCATTTGCGCTGGTACTGACCGGGCTTGTATGCTCCTTTGTATATGTCAACATTATTTATGCTCTGTCACTGACATTTAAGCATATTGGGAAAGCGTTATGTGTAATCTTTGTCATTCTTCAGATTCCAGGATCTTCCGGAACCTATCCGATTGAAATGACACCGGTATTTTTCCAGAAAATACACCCGCTTCTTCCATTCACTTATGGAGTTGCTGCGATGCGTGAAGCAATTGCAGGCATGTATGGAAGTGTTTATATCCACAACCTTTTAATCTTGCTCTACTACGTTCCGATTGCACTTTTAATCGGACTGGGAATAAGACCTCTTCTGGCAGGACTGAACCGCCTGTTCGACCTGAAGCTGTCTGAAACAGAATTTATGGTCTGCGAAGAACCAGATGATCAATTAAGCAGGAGCGCTCAGTTGTCTATGCTTTTAAAAGCCTCTCTTTCACAAGACGACTTACGTACACAGACCGCTGAGAAAGCTCAGAATTTTGAACAGAATTATCGGAAAATGATTCGCTATGGTTTCCTTGCGATCATTATTATTCCGTTGATCTTCCTGATACTGATGTTCAGTCTGGAATCGAAAATTGTATTTTTGGTTCTTTGGATCATATCTATCATCGCCATCGCAACATGGCTTATTATTGTAGAATTCATTCATACAAGACTCGCCGAGCAACAACAGCTGGCTGGTATGTCTTTTGATGAGATGGTGAAAAAATTCCGTGGAAAGGAGGAGGAATAATCATGAAAAATATTCTTCGCATTTTTAAGTATGATTTAAAGAAGATCCATAAAAATGTCATTGCCATGATCGTTATTCTGGGAATCACTGTTATTCCGACTCTTTACGCGTGGTTCAATATCTCTGCAAGCTGGGATCCATACGGAAATACAGGAAACTTAAAAGTTGCTGTAGCAAGCTCTGATGAAGGTTATAGTGGTGAACTTCTCTCAGTAAACCTTAACCTTGGAGATCAGGTTCTTACAACTCTTAGAGGTAACTCGCAGCTTGACTGGACATTTACAAGTGCTAAGAAAGCGAAAGAAGGAGTAAAATCCGGAAAATATTATGCGGCAATCGTAATCCCAAAAGATTTCAGTAAAGACATGATGAGTATTTTCACATCCAATGTAACACATCCTGAAATCAAATATTATATCAATGAAAAGGAAAACGCAATTGCCCCGAAAGTCACCGTAAAAGGCGCAAATGCCGTACAGCAGCAAATTAATGATACATTTGTACAGACGGTAGCCCAGACCGTATTAGAAGCCTTTCAGCTTGTTAATAACGTTGCTGACGAGACCGATAATCAAACAATCGCCGACAACCTCTCAGCCGCACTGGCGCAGATTTCAACAGACTTATCCTCTGCCGCCGGAACTATACAGGCATTTTCCGATATGGCAAATTCTGCGGCAATTATGTTGAATACCACTACCGAATTCTTAAGTCAGTCCGGTTCCGGTACAAAAGCCAGTGTAAATGCTCTGGGTGTGGCTGGAAATGGTATTGATTCCCTGAATTCAGCTTTAACAGGAACAACCGATTCCATCAACCAGGCACTTTCACAGAGTGCTTCCTTCTACAGTGCGGTATCCACCTGTGTCGGAAATGCACTGGATTCCTATAATTCAGACGCACAGGCTTGTGCAAATGCACTGACTGCCGTAAGTGGACGTGTGCAGAATCTGATAGATGGTTACCAGTCACTGGAAAACTCTCTGAGCCAAATTTCTGACTCTATTACTGAGCCACATTTAAAAGGTATGCTTATGCAGGCAATCGGCAATATTCAGAAAGCGAAAGCTTCTCAAGAAGCAATCCTTAATGCCATTAACGATGCAGCTACTGGTATTACTTCCGCAACTGCAAATGCAACCGAATTAAAGAACAATATTGACGGCTTGATCGCCCAGAGTAATTCTTCAATCAGTACTGTGAAAAAGGATTATGAAAACAATGTTAAGGGTAGTCTGGATGATCTGGCAAATGATCTGACTAGCACAGGCAGCTCTATTACTTCACTGCTTGGACAGTTAGATAACAGTCTGAAAGACATTTCCGGGGTGACAGGCTCTGCAGCCGGAAATCTCACAGAGGTACAGAAAGCTTTATCAGATTCCGCTTCTCTTTTAAATGAAGCATCCGGTAAAATGTCTAATGCAGCAACTGCAATGCTATCTTCCGATGACAACGGCATTCAATTACTGACCAGCCTTCTCTCTGAGGATCCGGAGGCAATTGGTTCATTCCTTGCATCACCGGTCAAGCTTAATGAAACACATATTTATCCTATCGAGAACTATGGATCTGCTATGACTCCATTCTACTCAACACTTGCGATTTGGGTCGGCGCAGTTGTAATGGCTGCCATGTTAAAAGTAAATGTTTCAGACAACTTAAAACACAAATTAAATAATCCGAAAGAACACCAGTTATATATTGGACGCATTCTTCTTCTCCTTTGTATAGGATTTTTACAGAGCGCATTGATCTGTCTTGGCGATCTTTATTTCCTGGGCATCCAATGTGAACATCCTGTATTATTTGTACTGGCAGGATGCTTTAGCAGTCTTGTATATGTAAACATTATTTACGCTTTGACTGTTTCCTTTGGAGATATCGGTAAAGCAATCGCAGTTGTGCTGATGGTCATGCAGGTAGCCGGAAGTGGTGGAACTTTCCCAATCCAGTGTGCGCCGGAATTTTTCCGGAAAGTATATCCTTTACTTCCATTTGTACACAGCATGAACGCTATGCGTGAATGTATCGCCGGTTTCTATGGTATGAACTACTGGATTGAACTTGGAAAATTAGCACTCTTCCTGATTCCGGCATTGTTGCTCGGTCTGATCCTCAGAAAACCAGTCATCAAGTTAAATGATGCATTTACAGAAAAATTGGAAAGTACACATCTGATTTAAAATACACAAAATACTCCAGTAAATTCGTTTCGAAATGCACATAAGGCATTTATAGATAGAAAAACCCCTCTGAAATATTTCATCTTAAAGATGGATATATTCCAGAGGGATTTCTTTATCTTACATCTGATACGTCATTTTCGAGTTTATTTATTTTCCGATCATATGTATAAATTCCATTAATCTCATCTTCGATATCACTCCACTGCGTATAAACACAGCCACACAGCCCTTCCTCTTTTAAATGTATCACCTTATCCTCAAGTTGTTCATATGCCTTTTTGTACTTTGAAACAGTCTTATAACTTCCATAACCATATTTTTTCTCCGATGCTACGTGTCCTTCCACTCCAAATGTAAAACCACCATATTCGCTTAATACCGCTGCACGGATTTTTTCCGGTTTTACTTTTAATGGAAAGAAATAGTTATGTACACTCTGAAAATCTCCCGTTCCCTGATCAAACCAGCCGCTTGCTGAATCAATCATACTCCCAGGATCCAGATTTCTTACCATATCTGTAATTTTCTTCGTTTCAAATTGTCCCCAGCCTTCATTGAAAATTACCCAGGTACATATACTCGGATGGTTCTTTAGCAACTTAATAGTTTCTTTCACTTCACGAACAAATTCATTTCTTCCGTCTTGATTCTGACGAGACAGAAGTCTGGAATGATTGTCTTTCATTGTTAATCCCGGCCATGACATCACATTTGCAAGATATGTTACAAACCAATGATGATACCTTTCACCACCATTGACCATGTCCTGCCATACAATCATGCCTAAACGGTCACAATGATAATACCATCGCTCCGGTTCAATCTTAATATGTTTTCTTACCATATTAAATCCCATTCGCTTCATTTCGCAAATATCAAAGATTAATGCTTCATCTGAAGGTCCCGTATACAAACCGTCTGGCCAATACCCTTGATCTAATACACCTTTTTGAAAATGTTCCTTTCCATTTAAATACATACGCGGAATATTATGTCTATCATTCTTTATCTCGAATCTTCGTATTGCAAAATAACTTTCTACTTCATCTACACATACATTTCCAGGTCTGTATCCTTGCATCGTGACATGCATATAATAAAGATATGGCTTCTCACAATTCCAGCATTTCGGATTTGGTATCTCCACTTCAATCCATGAATTCGTCTTACCTTGTACTGTCATCATTACTTCCGGCAGCCTCTGTAAAAATGATTCTGTTTCCGTCAAATTGCTTCCAGAATCTGAATAAATCTCAGGAAAACGAATCTCAATTTCCACTGGAATTTTTTCATTAATTTTGTTGGATTCGACATATATTTCTATTTTTACAGTCTCTAAACAGCCTTCTGATCTTTCTTTCTCAACATATTTCTTAATCCTTGTATCTATATGTTTTACCCATTTGTCTGATACTTCCTCCAACCAAACACTCTGCCAGATTCCACTCTGGGCCGTATAAAACATCCCGCCACTCTCCAGCTTTTGCTTCCCTCTGGCATGATAAGAAGTGTCAGAATCGTCCTGAACCATAACAACAAGCTCATTCTTCCCCTCACATATATAGTCTGTAATATCAGCAGAAAATGGAAGGTATCCTCCTATGTGCTCTGTCACCAGGGTATCATTCACAAAAACTTTACACATCTGATCTACCGCTCCAAAATGTAACAGCATATGCCTTCTTTCAGTCTTTACATTCCATCTTTCGAACAAAATTTCTTTTCTATACCAAAGATACTCCTCAGGCTTCAGCTGCCTGGCTACACCTGATAGTATACATTCCGGTGAAAATGGCACCAAAATCTTACCATCATACTCTACAGGTCTTTCGCTGTTTTCCGTAAATGTATATTCCCACTCTCCATTTAATATCGTATAATCTGTATTCCTGATTAAAATAGGACGTGGATACTCCTGTAAAATATGCTCCGAATCCAATCTCTCTCCCCATCTGGTATATAACTGCTTCATTACTTTCTCCTATTCTACTACAAAAACACGTCCAAAAGATTTCTCTTTCAGACGTGCCTCTCATTCCAGGTTAATGTTTATTTTATATAAAATATGTATCTTCAAAACTGCATATAAGAAACTTTTTAACATCTTTACCTATCCACCTTACTTGGTTATGCCCTCGACCTATTAGTAACAGTCAGCTCCATGTGTTACCACACTTCCACCTCTGCCCTATCTACCTCGTCGTCTTCAAGGGGTCTTACTACTTGCGTATGGGATATCTCATCTTGAGGGGGGCTTCACGCTTAGATGCCTTCAGCGTTTAT
>ERZ837487.2554-NODE-2554-length-18402-cov-21.578732_pt1 | contig 18402 bp, 17 predicted proteins | sample MGYA00519911_ERZ837487 | MGnify/ENA primary metagenome ERZ837487 (study PRJEB31850, sample SAMEA3708818) | human gut metagenome | biome: human gut; feature: human-associated habitat; material: faeces | place: China | collected 2014 ...
CGCACGTTTCAGCTTGTTCAACATGGAATTAAATCCCCCATTCTGCTTGAATTGCCGCCCCCACGCCCATGCAGGCGCACTGGTACAGGGACAGCAGCTGCTTAACATGTTTATTGTATCATTTTGGCGTGGGAAGTCAACGACAATGGCACAAAAATGATGCTTTTTCCTGAACTTTCTTCTCATTTTTTGGCGGTTAGATTTTGCTAACTAGCGTATTTTTTCACATTTTCATTTCCGGCAGGCGGCATTTGCCTTTGGGCGCAGAGTATGCTATACTAAGTGCAACAGGAGCTGCGGGGCAAAAGCCCTGCTCTGTACAAGATTTTTCAAGGAGGCTTCAAACCATGAAAGTTCTCAAAGCACTGCTTGCCATCCTCACCACGCTGGCCGTGGTCTCTACGGGCCTTTTGCTGTTCTGGCAGGACAAGACCGCTCCCCGTTATATCCAGATCTACGAAAACGAGCAGTAAGCCTCTCTTCTGAATTGCAAAAACCATCCCCCAGCCTGAACGGACTGCGCCGCCCGGGCTGGGGGATTTGCGTTCTTTATAACAGGGACCCGCTAAAAAAGCACCGCCGGCTTATCGTCAGCGGTGCTTTTCGTCAGAATATTCCGTTCAGTAATCTTTTTCGCATCCCAGAAGGAACTTCATGTACTGGAACGTCCGGTCGTGGCCCAGCTCCCTGACCATCAGCAGAAGCTTTTCCAGCAGGGCGCGGGTCTCCGGGTGGAGCAGGTAGTGGGTCTTGCTGCGCTCGTAGTACTCCCACGGGGAAGCATCGGTGTACTTGTCGCCCAGATAGATCTGGCTGGCAGCCACACGGTCGCACACCATTTCGCAGACGTAGCGCAGGGGCATCTTCATGCCGCCCAGCCCGGTCTTGTTGCTGGCATAGTCGATCCAGTATTCCAGATGGTGCTTGTTGCGGCCCTTATGATGCAGCCACGCCGAGGAGTAGCCACGGTCGGCACGCTCGGCCTCGTTGGGGCTGTGGTCGCCCTGATAATAGATGCACCCCGGGATGAACTCGGTGGGGCTGTACTTGCTCAGGTCGTGGGCAAGGCCCTGCTCGTAAAGCCCGCAGGCAAAGCAGTATTTCATCACCAGAAGCTTGTGCCGGGTGATGGTTTCGAAATGGCCTTTGATGTTCATGATTTTACTCCCTCCACCTTACCGTTACCCTGCCCTCTTTCAGGTTCCGCAGATCGTCGCTCTCGGAAAAATCTTCCCGGTCAAGGGTAAGGTTCGGGTTGTAATAGGGGTCGTTGAGAATATTGTCCCTGCCGTGCACATCGTGCAGGCGCTGCTTCTCGGCAGCAAACCGGGCAGCTTTTACCGGGTCTTTCTCGTCGCCGCCGCGGCTCTTGCTCTCGTAGTGGGTCAGCTGCGCGTAGGGCGTCCAGACGATGCGGTATCCCGCATCCCGCACCCGCAGACAGAAATCCACATCATTGAAGGCGACCGCGTACTTTTCATCAAGGCCGTGTACTTCGTCCCACACGCTGGCTTTCACCAGCAGGCAGGCTCCGGTCACAGCGGAAAAATCCTGCACGGTGGCAGCGCGGAACAGGTAGCCGCTGCCGCCTGCCTGCCTGTATTTGTGGCTGTGGCCCGCGTAGCCGCCAAGGCCAGTCACAACGCCCGCATGCTGCAGGGTGCCGTCCGGGTAGATCAGCTCTGCGCCGCAGATGGCCGCCCCGCCGGGGTGGGCACACTGCCGCAGCAGCTCGGTGAGCCAGTCGGCGCCCTGCACCTCCACATCGTTGTTCAGCAGCAGCAGATAGTCGCCCGTGGCATAGTTCCGGCCAAAGTTGTTGATGCCGGAGAAATTGAAGCCTTTTTCCGGGTAGGTGACCACCCGCAGGCCGTCGTAGCGCCGCTGTGCTTCCTTATAATAGGTAAAGGTCTCCGGGTCGGCGGAGTTGTTCTCGATGACGATGACCTCAAAGTTATCCCAGCTGGTCCTTGCCCAGATGCTGTGCAGGCACTTTTCCAGATCGTCAATGTGATCCTTGTTGGGGATGAGGATGCTTACCTTCGGGTCGCCCGTGATATCCCACTTTACCCGGTAGGTACTGGGGAACAGGCCGTCCTCCACAGTACCGGTGCGCCCGGTGCGGGCCAGATGATCGGCCAGCGCCTTTTTTGCCGCCAGCGCCACATAGGGCTTGGCTTCCGTTCCGCCGGAGGTGGAGCCGCTGTGCACCCGCCAGTAGTAGAGCACCTGCGGCACATGGGCCGCGCCGCCGGTCAGTTCCGCAAGCCGCAGGAACAGATCGTGGTCCTGACTGCCGTCGCACTCCGGCCGCTCGCCGCCCAGCTTGTCCCACAGGGCTTTTTTAAACACCGCCAGATGGCAGATGTAGTTGCAGCACAGCAGGTAATCCGGGGCGTAGTCCGGCTTGAAGTGCGCCACTATTGGCCGACGGATATTCTTACTGAACAGCGCTTCGTCGCTGTAGACAAAGCCGTCCGGCTCTCCCCGCTGCCGCAGCTGCAGGATTGCCTTGCCCATGGTGTACATGGCATGTGGCGCAAGGATATCATCGTGGTCGGCAAGAGCCAGATATTCCCCTGTTGCCAGCTCCGCTGCGGCATTGGTATTGGCTGCAATGCCCTGATTTTCGATTTTTTTATATACGATCCGTTGATTCTTTGCCTGATATTTCTCCACGATACGCCGCACATCGCTGTGCTGCGCATCCGAGGCATCCGCAAGGCAGAGCTGACCGTTGGGGGCCGTCTGATTCACGAAGGAATCCAGAAATTCCCGCAGGAATTTTTCCGGTGTATTATACAGCGGGGTCAGAATAGAGACGGCCGGCAGGCCGCAGGTATCCGCCATTTTGCCTGCCATTTCAGCCTTTTGCGCTTCCAGCACTTTGGGGTCGGGCAGATAGCGTGCCTTTTTGCCCAAGCAGCGGCGCTTCACAAAGCCGGCCCCCCGCCGGAGCATGGCGGGCAGGCCCTCTTCTTTTGTCAGCTGCACGGCATAGCCCGCCAGCTCTTTTGCTCGTTTCAGTCGCAGGTCCATGGTTTATGCCTCACCGCGCTGCGTTGCCTTGTAGGCCGCGCAGACTGTCGCGGTATCTCCGTTCATTTTCAGGTGGCCGTGGCTCAGCCATGCCACCTTGGTGCACATGCGCTCGATCTGCTCAATGGAGTGGGACACCAGAATAACCGTGGTGCCGCCTGCCATCAGCTCCTGCATCCGCTTTTCACACTTCTGCTGGAACAGGAAATCGCCCACCGACAGTACCTCGTCCGCGATGAGGATATCGGGTTTGGTGATGGTGGCAATGGCAAAGCCGATGCGCGCCACCATGCCGGAGGAGTAGTTCTTCAGCGGCACATCGAGGAAGTTCTGCAGCTCGCTGAACTCCACGATCTCGTCGAACATTTCATCCAGATACTTGGGCGAGAACCCCAGCACCGTGCCGTTGAGGTAGATATTCTCCCGGGCGGTCAGATCCATATCAAAACCGGCCCCCAGCTCGATCAGCGGCGCGATGGTGCCGTTGACCGTCACCTTGCCCTTGCTGGGCTTGTACACACCCGCAATGGTCTTGAGCAGGGTGGATTTGCCCGAACCGTTCAGGCCCACAAGGCCGTAGAAGTCGCCGGGCATGATGTCAAGGCTCACGTCCTTGAGCGCGTAGAACTCGTCGTACTGCAGCCGGCCCTGTACCATGGCAAGGAAATATTCCTTCAGGCTCTCATGCTTTTCGGTGGAGAGGTTGAAGCACATGGAAACATTGTCCACTTTGATGATCGGTTCCATAGTTTTCCCTCCTTAAATGTGCAGTACAAAGCGGTCCTGCGTTTTGCGGAACACACTCACGCCCACCAGCATGGACAGCACCGCACAGATGCCGCATACGGCAAACATATTGAAATCCAGCGGGATGCCCCACATCACGGTACGGCGGAAGCCCGTGATGTACCAGTACATGGGGTTCAGCTTGATGATCTGCTGCATGTTGAACCCGCCGATGGAAAAGGTCATCTGGGTGGGGTCGTAGAAGATGGCGGAGAAATACAGCAGCGCCGTGATGAACACGCTCCAGATGTGCATGATATCCCGGAAGAACACCGTTGCCGCCGCGAGGAACAGCCCCACGCCCAGACTGAAGAAGAACAGGGTCACCAGCGGATACACCGCTTCGATGAGGGTGAGGTGGAAGGGCGCACCGGTAAAGATCATCACCAGCAGCAGCGCCACAAAGCTGAACACACAGTTCACCATGGCAAAGCAGCACTTTTCCAGCGGGAAGATATACTTGGGGATATACACCTTTTTCAGCAGCGGGGCCGCGCTGAGCACACTGCTCATGCTGGCGGAGGTGGCTTCGTTGAAGAAGTTGAACAGCAGCTGGCCGCACATCAGGAACACGGCAAAGTTATCGATGCCGCTGCCGCGCATGTCCATCAGACTGCTGAACACGGCCCAGTACACCAGGCACATGAGCAGCGGGTTCAGCACGCTCCACACCACGCCCAGAAAACTGCGGCGGTATTTGAGCTTGAAGTCACGGCTCACAAGGTTCCACAGCAGATAGCGGTAGCGCCAGAAGCCGTTCCACATTGCTTTCCAATTTGCCACAAGCGATCACCACTTTTCAAAATATTCAAACTTCTGGGCAGCAAACGGCTCGTGCAGCTTGTCCTTTGCGCTGGTCTTGTGCTCGCAGCCGCAGTCCGGCCACTGCACGTTGACGGTGGGGTCATCGTAGGGGATGCCGCCCTCGCTGGTGGGGTCGTAAACGTCGGTGCACTTGTAGCAGAATTCCGCCACGTCGCTCAGAACAAGGAAGCCGTGGGCAAAGCCTTCCGGGATATAGAACATCTTCTTGTTCTCCTCGGACAGGGTGACGCCCACCCACTTGCCGAAGGTGGCGCTGTTGGGGCGGCAGTCCACGGCCACGTCGAACACTTCGCCCTTGGTCACGCGCACCAGCTTGCCCTGGGTGTGGTTCTTCTGGAAATGCAGGCCGCGCAGCACGCCGCGGGTGGAGCGGCTCTGGTTGTCCTGCACGAATTCCTTATCGATGCCGGCTTCGGCAAACTGATCCTTCTGATAGGTCTCCATAAAATAACCGCGGTCGTCGCCGAACACCTGCGGCTCAATGACCACAACACCGGGGATCTCGGTCTGAGTAAACGTAAACTTGCCCATATTTTTGTACCTCTCTTTTGTGAAGCATTTTTGATCTATCGGAAAAGTCTGTTTTTGCGCAGACTTTTACGCTTATTTACTGTGGCGGTCCCTCTGCTGCGCCCGCCGGGCTCTGCGGCGTCTGCGCCGCGCCTGCATCCGGATGACCAGCACAGTCACGCCAGCCGCCGCTGCCGTGGAACCCAGCGAGATGCCCAGCAGCCAGAGCGCATGGCTCTTCGGCTTAACGTCCTTTGCCGCTTCCAGCTCGGTTCCGGTGCCGGCTTCCAGCAGTTCGGTCAGGCCGGAAAGCTCCGCCTCCACCCGGACGCTGGTATTTTCCTGTTTGCTGCCGCCCTTGATGGTGTACACGGCGTAGGCTTCCGGTTCCGTGCCCAGCACCCAGCGCTCCGGCAGTTCCAGCGAGACCTCCACGTCCTTTGCTGTCAGGCCGTCGGCCAGCAGCAGCTTCACGCCCGGGTCGGTGACGGTCACCGTGCCAAGGCTCCCGCCGCCGCCCGCCACATCCAGCTGCGCCGTGATGCCCTGCGAGGGCAGCTCGGTATAGCCGGTAAAGATGCCGAAGGCGTAGTCCAGCAGGGCACGCACATCGTTGTATTTATCGGTGCTCAGCTCGCTCTGCATGGTCACGCAGATGAGCCGGATGCCGTTCTGTTCGGCAAGACAGGCGTAGCTGTAGCGCGCCGTATTGGTGTAGCCCAGTTTGGAGCCGATGACCGACGCGATGTGATACCGGCTGGAACCGATGCGCATTTTGTCCTGCTGGGAAAAATACCGTGTCACCGGCTGCAGATTGGTGGGCTGCATGGTGTACATCTCGTTGCGGGTGAATGCATCCTCAAACCCCGGCTGCTCCAGCGCCCAGCGCAAGATCTGCGCCATGTCGTAGCAGCTGGTATAGTGGTCGTTATCACTGATGCCGTGGGGGTTTGCAAAGTGGGTGTGTTCCAGCCCAAGTTCTGCCACCTGTTCGTTCATCTTCTCCACGCCGTCGGCGATGGTCCCGCCGCCGATATACTCAGCCAGCAGATTCGCAGCGTCGTTGGCGCTGGCCATCTGGGTGGCATACAGCGCATCGGTCAGGGGCACCTGCTCCCCTTCCAGCAGAGCGATGTGGCTGGAATCGGTTCCCGCCAATGAATAGACGTCCTCGTGGGTCACGGTCAGTTTTACATTGTCCCAATTGCCCTGTGCCTTTTCACAGGCAAGCCCCAGCGTCATCACCTTGGTGATGGACGCCGGGTGCAGTTCTTCGTTCATGTTCTGCTGTGCCAGTACAAGGCCGGTGTCTGCATCCATGATGCAGTAGGCACGGGTGGCGCTGAGCGCCGGGCCGGCTGCTGCCGCCCCCGGTGCGAACACGCAGACCGCAAGCAGTACGGCGCACAGCGCCGCTGTCCATTTTCTCATCCGGGTTTTCTCCCTCGAAAATTTTTCTGCCCGTCGTACCGCACCGGCAAAGCATCAGAATCAGTATACCACATTTTGCCCCGACTGAAAAGAGATTGCGCATTCCCTTTGCCCCAGCAGCACCGGTTGCAGCTGCTGTCCATGCAGAGCGGCCGCCAGCGCGTCCGGCAAAAGAGCAAAGTCTGCTTTCAGGCTGTTGGGCTTATGGACCGGGTCATCCTGCCCATAGGGCACAAAATAAATGTGCTTGCGCTGATAAAGCCGAGCGATGTTCTCGCCGGACGCCCCCAGCCCGTCGTTGGTGGAGACACCAAGGAGCACCGGTTTCCCCGTCCGGAGCAGGCTTTTGGCCGCCAGCGTCACCGGGGTATCCGAAAGCCCCGCAGCAAGCCGCGCCAGTGTGGCCCCGGTGCAGGGCGCGATGACCAACGCCCGGGCCATCTGCCGGGGGCCGAGCGGTTCCACAGCCTGCAGTGTATCCAGAACCGGGTGCCCGGCAAGGGCTTCCAGCCTTTCTTTCCAGTATTTTCCGGTGCCGAAACGCGTGTCCTGCCCGGCCGCAAAACTCATGACCGGCAGCAGTTCCCAGCCCTGCCGGGTCAGCGCCTGCGCTGCCGACAGCGCCGCTTCCAGCGTACAGAAGCTGCCGCACACCGCAAAGGCGATACAGCCTTTTTTCTCTGTGGTCATGTCTGTCCCTCCCGCTCCCGCAAAATCGTGATCACCGTGCGCGCCACCGCCTCGCCTGCCGTTTCCGGCGCACAGGCGGCGGGCAGGCTCAGGGCATGGATGGCCCGGCACCTCAGCCGCCGGGCGGCTTCAAAGTCGGTTCCACCGGGTTTTGAGGCCAGATCCACGATCAGGCTGCCCGGCCGCAGCGCCGCCAGTACTGTTGCCGTGAGCACCCGTGCCGGGATCGTGTTCACCACTGTGTCAAAGGCCGGTGCCAGCGCGCCAAGGCGGCAAAGCTCTGCCCCGCGCAGACCAAGGCTTTCGGCAAGCGCCCGCTGTTCCGGGCGGCGGGCGCAGACCGTCACCTCTGCGCCCAGTACCGCCAGCCGCACCGCCAGCGCCTGCCCCACCGGGCCGAACCCCAGCACCAGAAGATTCGTGCCCCACAAGGTGCGGGTGCGCTCCTTCAGCAGGATGCCGATGCACCCCTCTGCAGTGGGGATGGCATTGTAGACGGCCAGCTCCGGCCGGGCGAAGTAATCCACCAGTTCCACCCCGGTCTCCCGGGCGATGGCTTTTGCCGGTTCCGACACCCTGCCACCCAGCGCCAGCGCCCCGGGCCGGGCCGCCCGCAGCAGCTCCGCCAGCGGAGTACGGGCAGCGTCCAGCGGAAGCGGCAGCAGGATATAATCCGCCAGCGCCACCTGTTCGGCTCCGCCCACGGCATAGCCTGCCCGTTCCAGCGCCCGGCCTGCCGCCGCCTGCCGGGCATCGGTGCCCACCACCGCAAAGCGCTTTTCCACGCAAGCTCCCTCCCTTTCCGGTTGTGAGCCATCCTATGCGGGAGGAAGCATTTGGGTGACGGAACGATTTTAAATGCTCTCCGCTTGCGCTCTGAGCATCTTCAGCGGAATTTTGGTTTTTTATATTTGCTCCTTCGGAACGACTGCGGTCGTTCCGAAGGATCTTTCTCACGAGAGGGGTCGCAGTGGGAAGCAGCAGAAAAACGGTTCTCCGCCCTGCTGCAAAACGCAAAAAGGGACTGCCATGCATCTGCACAGCAGTCCCTTAGAAATTATCGTTACGGATGCGCCGCCCTGACATTCAGCACATCACTTATTTTACAAACTTTGCCACGGCGCGGGCCACGATGCCGCCCAGAATGCCGGAGACGAGGAACTCGGCCACGCCCTGCACGCCCACCAGCAGCACCACGAACATGAAGGGGTTCGCAGCGCCCTTGACGGACACCAGATTCTGCACATAGTCGCAGCCGTAGAAGGCCAGCACGATGTAGCCCATGAAGAACAGGGTGTTCAGGGCCGGGGCGCACATGGCGCTGACGATGTAGCTCCAGGTGCCGGGCTTGTCAAAGCGCTTCAGGCCGCTGAAGATCAGGCCCACGCACAGTCCCATCAGCACGCGCATACCCACGCAGAGGATGAAGGTGTTGACCGGGCTGACCTGGAACAGGGCACCGGTCATGGCCGATGCGCCGGTGATGGCGTCATAAAAGCTCACTGCACCGAACACGCCGCCCAGCAGCGCGCCCACAGCGGGGCCCATGGTGATGGCACCCACTGCGATGGGAAGCGTCAGGAAGCTCATGTACAGCGGGCCCATGGGCACACTGCCCAGACCCACCAGCTTCATGACCAGTTCAATGGCAACCAGCAGTGCCACACGGGTAAGAGTCTTGGTATTTTTCATATTCAATTTTCCTCCTGCTGCCGTTCCGCCCTCAGAATGTCGGATACGGCGCAAACCTGCCCGCTCTTTGCGGGTTTTGGGTAAATATTCGAACCGTTGGAGCGCGTTTTGTCAGGGCGTGTTCCAATGAAAATGGCTCATTCTCCGGGGAAGCGGATGCCCGCCGTGCGGCGCGCCACAGTCAGCACCCGGCTGACCGCAATGGAGGTATCCTGCATCCGGCCGCACAGCTCCTGATCGCCGCTTTCCAGCGCACGGGCAAAAGCTTCAAACTCCGCCGCCTGCCGGGGGCGTCCGCCGTTGAGGTTATAATGTTCTTCCTTTCCCTCATTGGGGTGGAAGGTGATGCCGCCGCAGAAGTTGGCCGTGGATTTCTGCTGGATGTAGCCCTTTGTGCCCTGAATGATATACCGGGCCGGAGCGGCGCAGTCCTTGGCGGCGATGCTCACCGCCCGGAAGCCGCTGTAATCCATGGTCAGGATGCCGCTGGTGTCGATGCCGCGTTCCACGTTGGCGGTGTAGTGCACCTGATTCGGCTCGCCGAACAGGCCCACGATGTAGCTGACGTTGTACACGCCCAGATCCATCAGCGCGCCGCCTGCACAGGCCGGGTCGAACACCGGCGGGGTCTCGCCTTTGCAGAACGCATCGTACCGGCTGGAATACTGGCTGAAGTTGCACTGCACCAGCTTCACGGTGCCGATGCGGGGCAGCAGCTCCCGGATCTTTGCGTAATTTTCAAGATACTGGGTGGTAACGGCCTCGAACAGGAACACCTTTTTGTGCCGCGCCAGCCGGATCAGATCTTCGGTCTGGGCTGCCGTGGGGGCCATGGGCTTTTCCACAATGACATGCTTGCCGGCATCCAGTGCAATGCGGGCATACCGCACATGCTGCAGGTTCGGCACCGCGATATACACCACGTCCACCCATTGGAGCAGTTCCAGAAAATTGGTGGTACGCTGCGGCACGCCGTATTTTTCGCACAGCTCCTGCGCAAGCGCTGCGCTGCGGGACGTCGAGCAGACAGCCTGCACCGTAAACGGCGTGTGTTCCACAAGCCACGGCAAAAATTCCTGCACGATCTTGCCCGTGCCAAGAATGCCTAATTTCATGTTGTTCTCCCTATCCTTCTTCTCTCAGTCCGCCTGCGGTTCCGGTTCGCGGCGGGTGCGCCTTTTGGGGTATGGGCGCGTTTTTGTGTGGGCATGACGGTTCTGCCCGGCATAGTGTCTGCCGCCGCCTGCGCCGTGGCCGGGGTGCTGGGGCGCATTGAGCTGGTACAGCAGCGCCAGCCCCTTCATCAGCAGTTCCGGGTCGTAAGTCAGCGGATGGCGGCACAACGGCGTGACATATTTTGCCAGCCCGCCCGTGACCACCAGCGTGACCGGGCAGCCCAGTTCTTCCTCGATGCGCTGCACCATGCCGTCGATGAGCACAGCTGTGCCCATCACCGAGCCGGTCAGCATACATTTTTCGGTATTGGTGCCGATGGCGCTCTTCGGCGAACCGAGGTGCACCTGCGGCAGCTGGGCGCAGCGTTCGCCCAGCGCCCGCAGCCCGGTGGAAAGCCCTGGGCAGATCACCCCGCCCCGGAACACCCGGTCTTTGTCCACCACGTTGAAGGTGGTGGCGGTGCCCAGATCCACCGTGACCACCGGCAGCGGGAAGTTTGCCGCCGCGTAAGCCGCATCCACAAGGCGGTCCTTGCCCACGGCACCCGGTTCGTCCACACCCATGGTCAGTCCGGTGCGGATCTCCGGCGAAACGATGACCGGCTTTTTGCCGGTATAGTGGCGGGCGCACTCAGCCAGCGCCCCGGTGATCTGGGGCACCACGCTGGTCAGCACAGCGCCCTCAAACCGCATGGGCCGCTCAGGATGGCGGCGGTGCGCAAATATTTTATCCATTTCGGCACGATATTCTGCAGCCGTGCGGGTGCGCACCGTGTCCATGCGCGCCACAAAGCATACACGTCCGTCCTTGATGCCCCCGAGGGCGACGGTGGTGTTGCCTATATCAATGGCTAAGATCATAGTTTTATTTTTCCCTTTGTAAATGGGTCATGGCAGGAAGTCCGTCTATTATTTGTCAAGCTGTATTTTACCGCATTTTCGCCTGAGATACAAGTCCGCGCAAAGATTTTGTTGTGCTGGCGGAACTTTTGCATTATACTAAGGTAAGATATGTGGAAACAGTACGTTTTTGCAGGAGGTCAGACCAATGGATTTAAACGGAAAGTGCGTTCTTCTGGGCGTCAGCGGCGGCATTGCCGCCTATAAAATGGCAAACGTTGCCAGCGCTCTGCGCAAGCTGGGAGCCGACGTGGAGGTCATCATGACCCAAAACGCTACCCAGTTCATCACCCCCCTCACCTTCGAGACCCTCACCGGCCACAAGTGCATGGTGGACACCTTCGACCGGGATTTCAAGTTCGAGGTCACCCATATCTCCCTTGCCAAAAAGGCGGATGTGATCCTTGTGGCACCCGCCACCGCCAATGTCATCGCGAAAATGGCACACGGCATCGCGGATGATATGCTCACCACGGTGGTGCTGGCCGCCAAGTGCCCCAAGCTGGTCTCCCCGGCCATGAACACCGGTATGCTGGAAAACCCCATCACGCAGGATAATCTTGCCACGCTGGAACGGTACGGCTTCACGGTCATCCCGTCCGAAAGCGGCGTGCTGGCCTGCAAGGATGTGGGCAGCGGCCGCCTGCCGAAGGAGGATGTGCTCATTGAGTACATTCTGCACGCCATCGCCCGCCCGAAGGATCTGGCCGGGGTGCGGCTGGCCGTCACCGCCGGGCCGACACAGGAGCCGCTGGACCCGGTGCGTTACCTGACCAACCACTCTACCGGCAAGATGGGCTACGCCATCGCCCGGGCCGCCGCCATGCGCGGCGCCGAGGTCACGCTCATCCACGGCGAGACCGCCCTGCCGCCGGTCAAGTTCACCACTGACGTGCCCGTGACCACCGCACAGCAGATGTACGAGGCTGTCACCAGCCGGTTTGAGGACACCGATGTGCTCATCATGGCCGCCGCCGTGGCCGACTACCGCCCCGCCAGCGTCGCCGCCGACAAGATCAAGAAAAAGGACGGCGACATGTCCATTCCGCTGGAGCGCACCCCGGACATTCTGGGCACCATCGGCCCGCAGAAGACCCGCCAGTTCCTGTGCGGTTTCTCCATGGAGACCCGCGATCTTGTGGAAAACTCTTCCGCCAAGCTGAAAAAGAAGAATCTGGACATGGTGGTGGCCAACAATCTCAAGGTGGCCGGAGCCGGTTTCGGCGTGGACACCAATGTGGTCACCTTCATCACCCCGGACGGCACCCGGGAGCTGCCCCTGATGAGCAAATCCGATGTGGCCGACGCCATTCTGGATGAGATTTTAAAGCGGCGTTCTGAATAACAGCCGGATAACAGCAAAGGCTGCTGCACAGAATTTTGTGCAGCAGCCTTTTTCTGTTTCCGGCTCATGCCGGCGGTTCGGTTTTACTGGATGAGGCCTTTCCGTTTCGCCTGCTCCCACGTGGTGCAGACGCGCAGTTTGGATACGCGAGCATAAGGCCGGAACAGCTGTTTCCCTTCCACGTGATCCACGTTCAGGATCTCCTGTTCCACAGCCCAGCTTGCAGCCTTGTTCTGGTAGACGTCTTCATCCTCCATATCACTGTAAACCACAACAGCTTCAGGTTCCGGTTTTCCAGCCTTTTCCCAGAGCAGCTTTGCCAGTTCAATGCGGTCGGTGGGCATCGGAGCGCCCTGCATGCTCACCACACGGTAGATATCGGTGCCGGCTTCGTAGGCGCCCCATGCAAGTACGCCGCCTGCCAGAACGGCACCGACGATGCCGCAGCCGTCGCCGCTGCCGCCTTCGCCCGGGTCGATGCTGTCTGTCTGATACACAGCCGTTACCTTTACATTGTAGTCCGGCATGGTAAAGGCAGCTGTCGTCTCATCGTCCTCCGAAGGGTTCAGAAGGTCGGTCACCACGGAGCCGTCCTCCCGCTGCACCGTCCAGCCCATAAAGGTGCCGTTGCCGGGCTGAACTGCCGTCACCGGGGTGCCGACGGGCACGATCGTTGTGCTGTCGAGGGTCTGTTCGCCTGCGCCGAGATTTGCCGTTGCAACAGCGTCTTCGGCGGTGACAATGCAGCCGTCGGCCGGGGCAAGATAGCGGAACTCCTCGCCGTCGGTCACCTTCTTGCAGCCGATCACATAGCCTTCATTCCGGCTGATCAGGTTCAGATTTTTCTGGTAAGGAGAGTCCTCGTTGTCCGTTGTGATCTGACGGCCCTGCGCAGGGTCATCCACCCAGATCTTTGCCGTACCGGCAAAGCTTTTTTTGATGTTGATCTGCTGGTCTTTGCCCAGACTGATATCGTCGGTATTATCCTCAAAAGTCACAGCCTTCAGCGTGATCTCCGAATCGCCTGCATCGGTGATGCGGACACCGGTCGCGCTGTTGCGGATGGTACCGCCGTTCAGCTGTGTGTCGCCGCTCTCGCCCGAAATATCAATGGCGGTGCCGTTCGGTGCTTCGACCGTGCCGCCATTCAAGCGCAATCCGCCGCGGTTTTTGATGGTGATCTCAGAATCTGAGGTAAAGTTACCGCCGTTGATCTTCAGCTGTCCCCAGTTATTGTCAATGCAGCTGGCACCGGTGGCGGTAAATTCGCCATCCTTGACCGTGAAGCTGGCCGAACTGTTCACGACACAGCGATAGCCCTCGCCCGACTGATATGTTCCGCCGTCAATTTTAACTGTGCTCGTATTGTAAATAACATATTCATCCGATGTTGCTTCCACATCGTTCAGGTTGATGGTGCCTCCGGAAAATGCCCAGAACACTGCTTTATTTGCGCCCGTTCCGACGTGTTTGTAAACACCTCTGTTGATATCCACCGTAGCGCCAGCACATGTCACGGCGTATCCGGTTTCCGATTCGCCATAGGTCTCGCCATTGAAGTCATTCAGTGTAAGGTGTCCGCCGTAGACCATAATCAGATTTCGGAGCTTTGTTTTATATGTACCGCCCTGAACCGTCACATCTCCAGCATAGACATCCATAAAATGATGCAGTGCTGCTGTGCAATCCACTGTGTGCCCATCGTTTTCAATCGTTACTGTTCCGGCTTTCTGGATCAGGATAAAAATGTCATTGACCCTTTTGTAAGCCACATCTCCGATAATTTTTATCGTTACAGGCTTTTGTAATTCTTCCGCATCAGTGATATTGACTGTAACCCTGCCAGTATAGTCGTCGCCCTGTATTTCATAGGTACCGCCTTTGGTAATGGTCATACCCGTTGTCGGGATCACGGTAACGGTTTCCGCCTGCCCGCTTACGCTGCTTTCAGACTCCGTACCCCCCCCCTGTTGCAAATGCACTCACCGGAAGAACAGATGCCATCATGCACGCCGCAAGCGCTGCACTGATGAGCCGTGTACCAAGTTTTTTCATGGTTCAATTCCTCTCTATTTCGTTATTTTTTTCTGCCGGACGGCAGATTTACAACTAAAGTATAGCATCTCTGCCATAAAACGCAATGTGCAGCCGACACCGGATATCGGCAAAATTTTCTCCTGTTTTTCAGCAGAATGCCAAAAAACACCGGCTGTGCAGCCGTTCAGGCCTGCAAAACCGGTGCTTTCGGGGGTGGGGGTATTTTTGAAGGCACTCTGTGCCGGGTTACTTTTCCTTCCGTGCAAACACGATGCCGATGGTGCCCGGGCCGGAGTAGCCGCCGATGGTGGTGCCGATGTCGGTCTCATAGCACTCTTTAAAATTGCCGTATTTCTTCAGGCCGGCTTTCACGGCGTCCATGCAGCCGGGCTTCGGCTGGCAGGAGGAGATGAACACCAGTCCGTCCTCGATATCGTCCCGTCCGGCCAGACGGTCGGTGATGTACTTGCCCACGCAGATGGGCAGGCTGCCGCGGTACTTCTTGACCACTTTCAGCTCGCCGTCGATCACTTCCAGCGCCGGTTTGATGCCCAGAAGATTGGCACCAAAGGCCAGCACACCGGAGCAGCGGCCGCTTTTGGCCATGAAGTCCAGCCGGTCCAGCACAAAGCTCAGCTCCACCCGCTTTGCAAGGCTTTGCAGCCGCATCTGGATGGCGCGGGGTGTCAGGCCGTCGGCTGCCCACTTTGCCGCCCGCAGCACGAGATATCCCTGCCCGGTGCAGATGTTCTGACTGTCCACCACGTAGACGTTTTCAAATTCGCCCGCCGCCAGCTTTGCGTTCTGGTAGCAGGACGAAAGCTTGCTGCTGACCGAAATATGGATGACCGCATCGTATTCCTTCGCGTAATTTGCAAAGAAATCGGTGTATTCCACCAGATTTGCCGCCGCCGATTTGGGCATTTTGCCGCCTGCATTCACATGGGCAAACACCTCTGCCGGGCGGATGGTAACGCCATCCAGATAGCTTTCCTCGCCCATCAGGATGTGCATGGGCATCAGGGTGATGTCCCATTTGCGCAAAAGTTCTTCGGACAGGTCGCAGGTGCTGTCCGCTGTGATCTTGATCTTCACGTTGTTTCTCCTTTTCATGAACTTTTTGCAGGCCCGCGGCCCGCACACAGAAACATCTCCTTCTTATTCTATCACAGATCATTCAATATTGTGAAGTATTCTTTTTTCACAAATGTAAATCTTTTATGAAGGCACTGCCCTCCCTGGTTTTCTTGTACACATATCACAAAATCGCAAAAGGATTTATGGTTCTTTCCGAAAATTCGGTTTTACCTGTTTATTTTGTCCGCCAAAAATTATATAATAAGATGTATCCCAATCGAATGGATCGAACCGGTCTGCTCTGCGGCCGTTAATTATTTGGAGGTTGCCTTAATATGTTCATGTACACCGATTACAACCAGCATCTGCTGGACAATGTAAAAAAGATCCACTTCATCGGCTGCGGCGGCAGCGGCATGTACCCTCTGATCCAGATCCTCGCAGCCAAGGGCTACGAGATCTCCGGCAGCGACGTGCTGGACGGCAGCATCATCCGCTACGAGCGGGAGATGGGCGTCAAGGTCACGCTGGGCCACAGTGCGGACAACATCATCGGCGTGGATATGGTGGTCTACTCTGCTGCGATCTCCAAGGATAATGTGGAGCTGTGCGCCGCTTCTTCCTATGGCATCCCCACCATCGAGCGCAGCGTCCTGCTGGGCTATGTGAGCCGACTGTACAAGCAGAGCGTCTGCGTTGCCGGCACCCACGGCAAGACCACCACCACTTCCATGATCACCACCGCGCTGGAGCTGGCCGGCCGTGATCCTTCTGCGGTCATCGGCGGCAAGCTGCCCCTGATCAACGGCTACGGCAAGGCCGGCAAGGGCGACGACATCGTCATCGAGTCCTGCGAGTTCGCCGAGACCTTCCTGAAGCTGACTCCGTATCTGTCCGTCGTGCTGAACATCGACAACGACCATCTGGATTACTACGGCAGCATGGGCGAGCTGAAGTTCGCCTTCAAGCGCTTTGCCCTGATGACCCGCTTCATGATCTTTGCCAACGCCGACGACAAGAACACCATGGACGTCATGTACACGCTGGATCGCCGCGTGCGCACCTTCGGCATCAAGAACGACGGTGACTATCAGGCACTGAACGTCAACGAGTACAAGCCCGGCTTCTTCGAGTTCGACCTGAAGGAGTGGAGCAAGGTCACCGGCCACATCCGTCTGGCAGTGCCCGGCTACCACAATATCTACAACGCTCTGGCCATGTGCGCAGTCTGCCGCTTTGCCGGCCTGACCGTGGAGCAGTGCGCCGAAGCTGCCCTGAACTTCAAGGGCGCAGGCCGCCGCTTTGAGGTCTACGGCGAGTGCAACGGTGCTCTGGTCGTGGACGATTACGCACACCACCCCACCGAGCTGCGCGCTACCATCACCACCGCCAAGGAGATGGGCTACAAGCGCCTGATCGTGGTGCATCAGCCGTTTACATACAGCCGCACCAAGATGCTGTTCAACGACTTCGTGGATGTGCTCAAGATCCCAGACATCACCGTGCTGACCCCCATCATGGGCAGCCGCGAACCCAACGACCCGACCATTACCAGCGCAAAGCTGGCGGCGCAGATCCCCGGCTCTGTTCTGGTGAACAGTCTGGAAGAGGCTGCCGAGTGGGTCAAGCAGAACGCCCGCGAAGGCGATCTGGTGCTGACTCTGGGCTGCGGCGATATCTATAAGGCCAGCAAGATGATGGTGGCCGATAACAAGTAATTTTTGCAGAAAGCCAGACACCCCGGTGCACATTTGTGTGCACCGGGGTGTTTTCAGTTCCGCGAACACTTCTCCGCGTCGATGGCCAGCACAAACATCAGCACATACAGCGCATCGGCCGGGTCTGCGATGTCCAGAATATAGGTATCCGTCCAGTGGAACAGTTCCTTGGACACAGTGGCCACCGTGCCGCCGTCCGGGCCGGTGATGGTATAGTCCCACTCTGCAAAATCGCCTTCCACATGCCAGCCGTTGAAGTCGATGTTATACTTCGGCTTGAACCAGCTCAGCTCCTTTTTCAGGGTGCCGATGCAGGTCTCGCCTTCGTACAGCTCAAACTTTGGCAGCCACGTCAGAACTTCCTGCTTGACGGTTCCCAGCTCCTGTTCTTCTTTTGCATCGTAAATCTTCAGGCAGTGCCCCCACGAAAACTGCCCCTTGACCACATACATGGTGTTTTCGTTTTCGTCGTAGATGTCGTAGCTGTCAAACCAGCTGAATGCACGCTGTTTAAAAAGAAGTTTCATCTTCCTCACCTCACTCAGAATACGATTTGGGACTTCCTTTTCGTGCGGTTCATCCGCTTTTTCCATCATACCAGATTCTGATTCATAGCGCAATCCCAATGCAAAACCCGCCCGGGGAATGCTCCGGGCGGGGCTGCTTTTTGCCGTTTAATTTTCTACATTCCGGCATGTATCGCTGTTCTTTTTCGTCTTGTATTTCAACGGGGTCTGCACCTCGGCGCGGATCTTACCAAGATAGGTGCGGGTCTGCTCTGCGCCCTGCAAAATAGACTCTACCTGCGCTTTCTGCTCTGCGGTCAAATCGTCATCCTCTGCCAGCAGTTCCGCGTTGCCCTCGATGATGGTCAGCGGCGTTTTCAGCTTGTGGGACAGCTGAATAATCTGCTCCCGCTGCCGCTGCTCCATGGCCCATTGCTTCTGCAGGCTGCCGGTCAGTGCATCGCCCATGGTCTGCAGCGCCTGCAAAGTGCTCTCGTATTCCCGCACCTTTGCGCCGGAAAACACAGCACTGTCCAGATCCTTCCGTGCCACCGCCTGCGCGGCGGCAGTCAGCTTTTCGGTCTCCCGGGTCAGGAAACGCCCGGTTCTGTGGGTGCTCCACACCACCGCCCCCACCAGCAGCAGAATGCCCAGAATGCAGTGCACGGTCT
>ERZ837487.2556-NODE-2556-length-18395-cov-12.623991_pt1 | contig 18395 bp, 17 predicted proteins | sample MGYA00519911_ERZ837487 | MGnify/ENA primary metagenome ERZ837487 (study PRJEB31850, sample SAMEA3708818) | human gut metagenome | biome: human gut; feature: human-associated habitat; material: faeces | place: China | collected 2014 ...
TTGTAACACTTCCAAAAAAACAAACAAATAATTGATTATTAAGTTTTATATAAATATTTTAGATATAAAAAAATCGCCACTTAATTAAGTGACGATATAAAAGAATGTTAAATTTTATTTCCAACATCCTCTTGAATTATATACATTGTTTACTGCTTCAATATAGCAGTTAAAGGAAGAATGGTTATAGTTATTTGATGTTAAATACTTATTTTTAATTTTCTTGTATTGCTCTCTGACTAATGCCCATTTTCCGTTACTCTTGATATAATCAACTTTTTCTTTAAGGCGTCTCGAATGACGAGCTTTATTCCAAAAATACCTATCATAATAAGTAAAGCCCGTTTTTTCGTGAATTAAACGATAATAGTTTCCATAAACATCTTCACGAACAATACAAACATCAATTGAAAATCCAGTATCGTTTCCATTTGAAAAACAGCGTTTCTCGGTAGTTAATGACGAAGTTGAATCTTCACAGTCACTCCAACCATATTTCCTAAGAACTTTATTAAAAGCCTTTCTAACACATTCTTTGATGTTTCTGTAATCATCCCAGTCATCAATTCTTGTGATTTCAAGGTTATAATCCAAGTCAATAGGTTGATTAGAGTTTTGAAGTATCAGGTTTCTTGCTCCGCTACCCACAAGATAAAACGAAGAACCTATATCATATTTTTCTTTTAAGGTATGGCAAAGGTCTTGCATTATATCTCCGCAAAGAGAACGCATACAGCTCAGAAATTGTTTGTCATCCACATATTCATACATAATAACAGTCTCCTTTCATCCCATGCCGCCCATTCAGCTTTTGCTAAATCATATCATTATAATCGAATAGTATTTAATTGTCAATCCCTGAAAACTACTTATTCTGTTTTCTTCGCCTTTTGAGCCTGCGAAATATATTTATCGAGCGTTTAAACAGTTCGTAGTAAGTATTAGTGGAATGAAAGACGAGTTTCTTAGGCATAAGAAATTCTGACTTAATTAAAACCCATAAAAACTTTTCAGCGGTCATTCCGTTGTATTTCACAAAACCGAGAGCTGCAAAGGGTGCTGCTCCCAATATACAAACCCACGGTACTGTTTCTGTTCCTAAATGCGGTTTCAACAGGAAATACAATTCCACCGCAACACCGCAGGCAAGGACAGAAAAAATGAACTGTCTTAATGACAGTCCAAAAAACATTGACTCTGTGTAATTTCGTATTTCTCGGTTGATTTTAATTTTCACTCTTTTTCACTCTCCTTAACAAGCAAACGCCCATTTCTTCTGCCACATCCTCAACACGCATAAACATTTTGTTTGACATTAACATCATCCTTTCATTCTTAATTTTCATAATTATTTAGCGTCGGAAAACTTTCTGACCGCATTCCGATTTGCCCGAGCGGATACACCATTACCGTGATGTATGACGGCTATTCAGTTGTTTGCAAATAGACTTAACGCTATTTGCTTAATGATTATACTAAACATATTCCGTTATGTCAAGTGGTTTTCACAAAAATATTAACTTTTTTTGTTTTATGTTACTTGACATTACTTAACTTGTTATGCTATGATATTTAACAGTAAAATGAGAGGGGCTATATTATGGCTATCGGCGAAAGAATAAGATTTTTTAGAAATTTAAAAGGTATGACTCAAAAATATCTCGGTATGCAGGTGGGCTTTCCGGAGAAAACCGCAGACATTCGTATGGCACAGTATGAATCAGGGTCAAGAACACCAAAGACTGATTTAACAAACAATCTTGCAAATGTGTTTGGCATATCAACAAGTGCTTTAACTGTGCCGGATATTGACAGTTACAACGGCTTAATGCACACGCTGTTTACTCTTGAAGATTTATATGGCTTCCGTATTGATAAACTTGATGACGAGCTTTGCATACGACTTGATAAAGGTATGGGAACAAACTATCTTACAATGTTTGATATGTTTTCCGCTTGGCAGGAGCAAGCCGAAAAACTTAAGAACGGAGAAATCACAAAAGAGGAATACGATAACTGGAGATATAACTACCCCGAAAGCGTAGCTTTCAATTATCATAAGGAAAAGTAATGTTCTTTCAGATTAAAGGTGACAAATATGAACAACTGGGATAAACAAATATACAATTTTGCAGCAGCGGTTATTAGCTCAACAGATCCAGTCAATACTTTTCTATCTAACAGGGATATTGTAATTAAATACAAACCAATAGTGTTATTATTTGATGGAAAGCAAATTGAAAAAAAGAATAATACATTCTTTGAAGAATATAAAAATGACACATATCAAATTAAGCCAATTGCAAATTATCAAGATTTAGGCGTTCTAAACCTTGGCATATTCTCCTCATCGGACTCTCAGATATTACAAATCGCAAGTTTTGTTAACTTAGATTCAAATATTGTTTCTTTACTGCCCAAGTATTTCAAAAAGGAAAATAATCAAAATTTTGCCAATTTAGCCGATTTAATTGAATATATAATAAACGAGAAACTCAATATTTCATCTATTCCATATTTTTTAGAGGATAGTTTAAATTCTTCGGGAATGAAAAATGATGAAAAGGTTTATAAGAGTACTTTATATTATTGCGTTTTACGCAGATTATCTGGCGGAATATTAACAACTGATAGATTTCCTATAAGCAACGATTACATAGATGCTGACGAAATATTTAGATTGATGAAATCAACTAGAAGAAACGAGATTGATTTTGAAAAAAGAGCCAAGACACTATATTGCTTTTTGTTGAAAATGTACATATTAAAATTTAGTAGCAAGAAAAATGCACCATATAAGACGGAACAATTATTAGATTTTTGTAATAATGAACTCGGAATATATTTGGAATCTGGTTTGTATATATCATTTCTTTATTTTGAGGGAAAAAACAACACTGTCAAAAACTTTTTTCAAAAAGTAACACCCTCAGCAAAAAACATATTGAAAAAAATCGAGGGAATGTCGTGGGATTTATTTCATATCTGGAATATTCCGACTGAAATGGCAATATGTTCCAATGATGATATAATTAAATTACAATCAATTGCATCGGGTGATAAAGCATTGATCGATATGATTTCAGTAAATCCTATAGAGAGGATCTTTATGTATAATGATGAAGCTATAGTAAAGTATATGTATAGTTTAGTTTCTCTTCCTGAAACTAAATATTTATGTGAAAAAATATGTTTAAACAGAGAAAAAAGACTATCAATAAATAAATCAGTAAATCTTGATGTTTTATCAAAATCATTAGAACAAGCATTGTTAGATTTATTTAAATGTTATTAAAAACAAAAGGCATTACCGACTGCAAAAGTCAGTAATGCCTTTTATAGTATTAAGATAATTGTACCTGCAAACCGATAGAACGCTTAGAATAAAGCCGTTTTACAGTTTGCTATCATTTTGCTATCAGATCGGGAAATTAAGAGACTAAAACCCAGTGTTTATGCGGGTTTACACAACTCTTGATATTATTCCCACTCAACTGTTCCGGGTGGTTTGGATGTAATATCATAAACCACGCGGTTTACATGATCAACTTCGTTTGTGATACGATTTGAAACTTTAGCAAGAATATCATATGGGATTTTTGCCCAATCAGCTGTCATAAAATCATCGGTAGTTACTGCTCTTATAGCAACAAGGTGATCATAAGTTCTGTGATCGCCCATTACGCCGACCGTTTTCACGCAAGGAAGCACGCAGAAAAACTGTGCAAGATTTTTTTCATAACCGTTCTTTGCCATTTCATCACGAAGTACCCAATCGGCATCTTGAAGCACCTTAATTTTATCTGCCGTAATTTCACCTATAATCCTAACGCCAAGGCCCGGACCCGGGAACGGCTGGCGCCAAACAAGTTCTTTAGGAATACCTAATTTTTCACCGACTTTACGAACTTCATCTTTAAATAAATCCGCAAGCGGCTCAATAATACCGAGGAATTCAACATCATCCGGAGTGTTAACTCTGTTATGATGAGTTTTAATTACATCGGCATCACCCTTACCTGATTCAATACAGTCAGGATAAATAGTTCCCTGTGCAAAGTAACCGAGTTCATCCTGCTTTCTGATTTCATTCCAGAAAACATTGAAAAATTCCGTACCGATAATCTTTCTCTTCTGTTCAGGGTCAACAACACCTTTAAGTTTTTCAAGGAAAATATCACCGCAGTTAACTCTTACAAAATTCATATCAAAAAGGCTTGTAAATGTTTGCTCAACAAAATCGCCTTCATTTTTACGCATTAAACCCTGGTCAACAAATACGCAGGTAAGTTGCTTACCTACCGCACGAGATAAAAGGCCTGCTGCAACAGATGAATCAACACCGCCTGAAAGGCCGAGAATAACTTTTTTATCACCGATTTGCTCTCTGAGCTTTGCTACTGTGTTTTCAATAAAGTTATCCATAACCCAATCGCCCTTACAGCCGCAAACTTCATAAAGGAAGTTATAAAGCATTTGAGAACCAAACTGTGAATGTGTAACTTCAGGATGAAATTGAACAGCATAAATATTTTTATCTGTATTTTGCATTGCTGCGCAAGGGCATGCATCGGTAGTACCGATAATTTCAAAACCATTTGGAACTTGCGAAATATAGTCTGTATGACTCATCCAAACAATTGATTTTTCATCAACATCTTTAAAAAGCTTTGAATCTTTTTTAGTGAATTCGATTTTACCGTATTCGCTTTGAGGTGCAGTTTTAACTTCACCGTTGCCCATCCACGCAATAAGCTGGCAGCCATAGCAAATACCTAAAATAGGCACGCCGATATTAAGTATATCTTTTGTATAATGAGGGGATGCCATATCATATACGGAATTTGGACCGCCTGTAAAAATAATACCTTTATAATTATTTTGCTTAATAATTTCAATATTGGTAGTATAAGGCAAAATCTCTGCATAAACATGATGGTCACGCACACGCCTTGCGATAAGCTGATTATACTGCCCGCCGAAATCAAGAACAAGTATTTTCTCCATATTTTCCTCCGTAAAAATTACTTACAGTTTATTATATATTATAGAAAGAGCATTTGCAAGTAATATTGAAAATAATGCTCAATAATCAATCAAGCATTATTTCTATATGCTCCCCATTTTCCGTATCAATATTAACAATATCTGTCACATTGCTTTCTGCCAATGTCACAATCTTGCTTGAAATATCCTTATCAAGACCAAACATAGTGCCTATATTAAGCCCAAGTTTTACAAATTTAAACGGAACTTTTATAACATTTTCTTTACCGTTTTGCTGCATTATCTTAATTACTATATTCTTTTTATCATCAGGTTTTACATTATCTTCTTTCTCTTCCGCCAAATCAACAATATCATCTTCCTTCGCACGAAGAAGAGCATCAACGCTAACACCAAAATAATCTGCAATTTTAGTGAGCAAGGAAACATCGGGACAAGAACTGTTATTTTCCCATTTAGAAACCGCCTGTGCTGATACACCTAATTCATTTGCAAGTTCCTCTTGTGTTATTCCTTTTTTCTTTCTTAATACAGCTATATTATTACCGATATTCATTGTAGTGACCTCTGTTTTGATTTCATTTTTGATTTTGTTAAACATATTAACTACCTCCTTTGGTAAGCTAATCGTAACATCAAATACACTCAATAATCAATTATCAGTCAGTTGTTCAACTATACTGTTTGTTGAAATCACACTCAACTGACGGTTGAGTAATAAAAAGAGCAGGAACGAGCCTGCTCTTAGATAAGATTTTTAGTTAAGACCTTTTTCGTCAAAATTAAGGATAGTTGAAATAATTACATCAAATCCGGTTTTGATAGCCTCAGGAACAAGGCGCTCGGCTGTATCACGGCGGTTATGATAATAATCCGCAGGTTTAGGATCCATAGCTGCAAGGCAAGTTGCGGTAATGCCTGCCTGTGAAAAGGCTGCGGCATCAGATGAGCCGAAATAAACGCTTGAGAATTCAAGGTCATTATGACCTGAGTCTTTAGCTGAATCCATAACAAGTTGACTGAACTGCTGACTATTTTTAACTGTGCCTGTCATATCCTTATTATAAACGCGAAGATAGTCCAGGTCTGCAAGCGTATCAACACACAAAACAGCTGTTTCAACACCGCTGTTTACATATTCATCATAATGGTCTTTAGCCCACTGCTTGCAACCGCGAAGTCCTGCTTCTTCACCATCGGTAATCATAGCGCAAACTTCTGTATTTTCAAAATCTATTCCCGCCATATCAAGCATACGCAAAGCGCAAACTGCCGCATAAGTACCTGTAAGGTTATCATTCGCGCCCGGTGAAATAGTATTGAAATCAACAAACAATAATAAAGTAACCATGCCAAGTGCTGTAACATAATGGAAAATATAGCTGTAATTTACCATAAAGTCACCAAATGCGCCCATATCAACAAAATTTGCAACAATAGCAATAACGCTTAAAATAAATGAAATTATTGCACTGCCGATAGTCCAGCTCATAAATATGCTGAAAAGCGGTACTTTTTTGCCATAATAAAGATGACGCCATTCATAAGCTGCATCAATATGACCGCTTATAACAATTCTCTTTTTAACTTCGCCCCTCGGTTTTCTTACACCGACAAGATTGTGTGCTTCAACTTTCTTATAAAGTGGGTCCATAAATCTCTTATAAAGCAAAAATTCCATAAGAGTGATAAAAAGGCCTACAAAAACAGCGCCGCAAACAATGCATTGTGCCAAAAGCGGAGTAATAATGCTTGTATACATCAAAATCGCACAAACTACAACTGCAAGAAAAATTGCCACTGACACAAGCTTTGTAAAATGAAGAAATGCTTTAGGTGCCATTTGGTAGCTTTCAAAATCAGTGCCGTCACAAAAAGTATCCATTTCTTTTTTAATATGCTTTTGAGCCGAGAAGCAATTTTCACTGCCGGATTCACGAGGCCCATATTTTTTGATTACATTAGTAATTTCCTTAACAGCATAATCAACATTTTCTTTGATTACTGCTTGAGGAAAATCTGAAAACTTCATTTATTTTTCTCCTTGATCCATATATTTTTTATTAAGTTTAACTTCAAGATGAGTATCACCTAAACTAAACTCTTTTTTTATCTTTAATTTTAATAGCCATTTTTTAGGCATTGCCACGCTGTTAACTGCATAACTCATACCAAGATATTCAAAATATGGCTTGAAATTTTCCAATCTCGCCATAAAAGAATCAAAACTTCTTTTTTCTTCCGGTGACCAAGCAACTTCTGCAAGAGCCTGAGTTCGCGGATACATAAACACTTCAAGCTTTTCAGGGCAATCTGTCCATTCGGTCCAGTTTTCCGCTTCAACACCAAGAATATTTTTTTCACTTTCAGGCTTAATTCCGAAAGATTTATAGCTGTAATCATATGTATTTTTAAGCGAATATTTAGCGTAAGGCATATCAAAATAAAATGATTGATGATTAGATAAAATCACACTATTGCCGTTATTTGCCCAATCCCTTGCTCTGCTGTCTTTTTGAGGGGTCCAATACTGGCAAACAGTTGATTTATCAAGGCTTTGAGCCTTTAAAATTTCATTCCAACCGATAAGCCTTTTACCCTTTGCACTAACTGTTTCAAGCACTTGGTTATTAAACCAACCCTGCAAATCTTCCTCGTCCTTGAGGTTGTTATCCTCAATTCTCTTTTGACAGCAAGGGCATTTTTTCCATTCAACTTTAGGTGCTTCATCACCGCCGATATGGAAATACGGTGCAGGAAAAAGGTCACACACTTCGTTTATTACATCTTTAACAAACTCAACCGTTCTGTCCTTACCCGGGCAAATAGGCCTGTTCCAATCATATTGCTTAAGCTTTCTTTGAGGAATAGCACCGCCGAAGTAGCCCGGCACATCCCTGTTAAGCTCACGGCAGGCAAGCCACGGATAAGCGGCAATTGCAGCGGCACAATGAGCCGGAAAATCAATCTCAGGCACAACCATAATGCCACGCTCATCTGCATAAGCAATTATTTCTTTGATTTCCGCCTGCGTATAATAGCCCTCATAAGGTTCATTGATAATATCTGTACTGCCCCAACCGTTGATTTGGGTATATGCCCTTTTAGAGCCGATTTCGGTTAAAAGCGGATATTTTTTAATTTCAATTCTCCAGCCGGTATCATCAGTCAAATGCCAATGAAAAACATTAAGTTTCATCATAAACATCATATCAAGCATTTTTTTGACATATTCTTTGCCAAAGAAATGGCGACTTTCATCAAGCTGAAGCCCTCGCCAAGAAAATCTCGGTTTATCATTTATCACACAGCAAGGAATTTCCTTGCCGCCAAGTTCAAACCTGCCAAGCTGGCGAAGTGTTTGAAGTGCATAATATGCACCTTTTTCACTTGAAGCGGATATATTGATTTCATTATTTGTTACTTCAAGTTTGTATTCTTCATTATCAAGCGAAGAATCTTTTTTTATTTTGAGCTTTCCGTCTTGACTTCTTTCAAGATTTAAAAGCTTCAATTCAAAATCGGAATTAACCTTGAGATGTGCATCTATCGCAAATACTCCGCTTTTTTCCTGAGCGTAGTATGGAAGCGGTATTAACTGCAACATAAAATTACCTCACAATATAGAATTTATTTTACCACAATATGCTAATTGTATCATATTATAATTCAAAACTCAACTGTTTAAGCATTTTGTAAATGATTAGTAACTATTATAAATCTAAAAATGTTCCAATTTGGCATAATTTGTCAAGTACGGGGGCATTTGTTGTTTCAAGCACATCTTTACTTTGATGCCCGCAAGATACAAGTATACAGTCACATCCTATTTGATTTGAAACCTCAAAATCATGCGTTGTGTCCCCAATAAAAAGAACTTCACTTTTTGAAATGCTGTTTTTATCAAACCAATTTTTTGCTATACCCGCCTTGCCTACCGCCAAATCATCATCAATACCGAGAATATCATCAAAATAATTTTGAATACCAAAATGTTCGACTTGGTTTAAAAGTCTGTTTTTTTCACATGCGGATACAATAATTTGCTTTATATTTTGGCTTTTTATACGGCGAAGTACATTTTCAGCCTCGCTGTTAATCTTTGCGGTAAACTGCAAAGCGGTGTACACTTCAACATATATTTTTGCCAAATCATCAAACCTGTCTTTTGAAAAGTCGAAGCCTGCTTTTTGATAATAATCACTTACGGGAAAAGTAAAAATATTTTTATATAATTCGCTGTTGATTCTGTTTTTGTATCCTGTTTTTTCAAGCATTATATTCATAGTATCAACGCTGATTTTAACATCATCAAAAAGTGTTCCGTTCCAATCCCATATTATATATTTATACTTCATTTTATTCTTTATTATTGTTTGCACCGAAAATATCGGCAACTTCTGTTATTGATATGTACGCCTTTGGATCTATTGAATGAACTATCTCTCTCATTTTACCGATTTGAAATCTGTTAAGAACAAAATAAATAACCGTTTTATCTTCATTTGAATAATAACCTTTTGCGTCATAAAAGGTTATACCGTTTTCAAACTTTTCTGAAAGAGATTTACATATTTCCTTTTGCTTGGTAGTAATAATTAACGCTGATTTTGAACGGTCAAAGCCTTCAATAATATAGTCAACGGTTTTAAGTGCCACAATGTAAGCCACTATTGAATAAAGCGGCAAAATCCAGCTTTGAAAAACAATGCCGCATATTATATAGAGTATTACATTATATATCATTACAAATGTTCCTACCGTCAGCGACAGTTTTTTTGCAAATACAACCGCCAAAACTTCAATACCGTCCATTGCACCGCCAAAACGAATTGCAAGCCCACTGCCTATTCCCGAAATAAGTCCGCCGAAAATTGCACAAAGAAACAAATCATCTTTAGCAAGCGGTGAAAAGCTTGCAACATCAATCGGCAAAACATCGGTTATAAGCCAAGCCGATAAAGAGTATACAGCTACCACGAAAACAGAATAAATCGTAAATTCAATTCCCTGCCTTTTTGCGCCGAAAATAAAAATAGGAATATTAAGCACAATAAGAAAAACCGAAAGCGAAAGCCAATGCGGTGTAATTTGAGATAAAAACATTGATGTACCCGATATTCCGCTGTCATAAAGCCTTACAGGCTGAAGAAATACCGTTACCCCCACCGCGTTAATTATTCCGGCAAAAAAGAGAATTATAAAATTTTTGATTTTCAGTTTTTTCGTAAATTTCATATACCCTCCGAATACTATCTGTTTTATGAAAACAAGGGACTGTCGCTATTAGGCAGTCCCTCATATTTAATGATTATAATCAGTTACCTGAATTATTATTTGTTGTGGTGCTTTCGCCCTTTGATTCCATAAGCTTACACTCAACATTTTTAATTTTGATTTCGTTATTTTCAATTCTGGCAATAGTAAGCTTAACAGTATCACCCGGCTTTGAATCTGCCAAAACAGAAGTCAGCACATCAGTTGAAGTCATAGTTTTACCGTTAACTGCAACAATCATATCGTACTGCTTAACATCTTTGCTTGCAAGATCTGATGAACCGTCAATTGAGTTAATAACCATTGTACCCTCTGCATCCTTGTAACCTTTTTCTTCAAGTGCAGAAAGAATTGCAGAATAGTTGCTGTATTTCGTAAGCTGAACATATGTGATGCCAAGCTTTGCTCTGCCCTCAACATAGCCTGATTTAATAAGGCTGTTAGCAGTTGAAATAGCTGTATCCGACGGAACAGCAAAGCCCATTCCTTCATATTCGGTGGCAGCGATTTTTGATGAATTTACACCGATAACCTGGCCCTGCATATTAAATAAAGCACCGCCGCTGTTACCCGGATTTATAGCCGCATCAACCTGAATACATTTATTATCATAGCCGATATTTGATGAAATAGGCCTATCAAGTGCCGAAATATAACCACTTGTAAGTGAATTCATAAATTCAAGGCCGCCCGGGCAACCGATTGCAACAACCTGCTCGCCTACTGCAAGATTATCACTGTTTGCAAATTCGGCAACCTGAAGTCCCGTTGCGTTGATAGAAAGAACACCAATATCAGTCTGGCTGTCATATGCAACCATTGTGGCATCATATTCTTTTTTGTTATTAAGAGTTACAGTGAATTTTGTGCCGCCACTGATAACATGTGCGCATGTAAGAATGTATGTTTTTCCGTTACTTTCAGACATTATTACACCTGAACCCTCGCCTGATTTTTGAGGGTCTGAACTGCCGGAACTATTGCTGTTATCACCATAATTATAGAAGTAGTTATATGCTTCCTGCTGCTGACTGTAAACGGTGATACCGACGCAAGAATCCATAACCTTTTGCGCAACACCTGCTACGGTAAGGTTACCGCTGCTGTCTTTAGTTTCAACACTGTTACTGTCATTAGTTTTAACATCACTTGATGAATCCTGAGATTGAGAAGTTGAATTGTTATTTACGGAATTTTTATTACTGTCTATTACACCGGTAGCACCTAAAACAATACCGACAACTGCTACAAAAGCACAAATAACAAGAATAATTGCAACTATTTTACCGGCCTTATTTTTCTTTGGCGGCTTTGGTGAATTTCCGTTTTGTGAATTATTGTCATTTTGCGGTGACTTGTAATAATTAGAGCCCGCCTGTTGATTATTAGCGTATGAATAATGATAAGTTGTATTACTATCCTGCGCTTGCTCATTTTGTGGTGGGTTATAATATGTTCCACCTGCATTTTGATTTGGCTGATAATAATCAGGTCTTGCTTGACCGTCTTTCTTTTCGCTATCAAAATCGCTCATTATTGTTTATCTCCTTTTTTGTAGATGGGGCTGTATTGCTTCGGCAATTTAAACACAAATTCGGCTGTATTTTCGCTTTCACTCTGCGCCCATATAGTACCGCTGTGCATTTCAACCATCATCTTTACTATATAAAGACCCAATCCTGCACCTTTAGCATCAAGGCCTCGTGATTTATCAACTTTATAAAATCTTTGGAAAACCTTTGAAAGCTCTTCCTTTTGAATTCCTATACCGCTATTTTTGATGTGCACTTCAACGAACCTGTCATCTTCATTCATAGTGACATTGATAAAGCCACCCTCGTTAGTGAATTTAACAGCGTTGTCAAAAATATTATAGATAACTTGATAAATCATATCCCTATCTGCTGTGATATAGGTAGGATTTAAATTTTCAAGACCTTCAATTTCAATATGCTTTTCCTCGATTTTTTGTTCAAAGGTTAAAAGTATATGAATAATTTGGTCTGAAATATCATAATTTTGCGGTTTCATTTCAAAACTGCCCGATTCAATTTTGCTCATATTAAGCATAGTAACTACAAGTCGGGTAAGTCGTTTAATTTCGCCGCTTACTATTTCAAGATAATAATCTGCTTTTTCTTTTGGAATTGTACCGTCAAGAATACCGTCTATAAATCCGCCGATAGAAGTCATAGGCGTTCTGAGTTCGTGCGATACATTAGATACAAAACTGCGCCTTGATGATTCAAGCACATCAAGTGAATCCGCCATATCGTTAAACGCTTTGCCGAGTTCCGCAAGTTCATCACAGCCTTTAACCTTAACTCTGTATGAAAAATCGCCGATTGCAAATTGCTTTGCGGCATTACTCATATCACGAAGAGGTTTTACAAAACTGCGTGTAAGATGCCAAATGCAAACGGATGATAAAAGCAAACACAAAATTGCACAGCAAAGGAAAATTTTAAATACAGCGTGAACAAGCTCGGCAGTGGTTGCCCTGCTTGTAGCAAATACAGAACCTATAATTTGATTTGAACTGTAAATAGGACAGCCGACAATATATGAGCGTTGGCCGCCTATTACCCCATTGCCTACATAGCTGCTTTCATAAACCTGGCGCAAAATAGTATCGCTTATATTATAATCGGTGTGATACGAGCAGTTACCGAATTTACCGAAAAACGGAAGCGAATCCGCCCTTTCTTTGCAAAGAATTATATTTCCCTCTGTATCACAAACAAAAATATCAGCGTCAACAGAGTTTGAAATAATCTTAAGTGCGCGGCATATCATTTCTTTTTCATCAGAATAGTTGTCATTCATATCTGCTACAAGAAGATTTGAACTTACACTGTTTGCAATTGACTCAACATTTTCCATAAGCAAATCGGTAGTTTGCCTTTGCGTATACGCACCGACCAATACAGTAAGCGTTGTACCCAAAAGGGTAAGCACGACAAGCATTATGGTTGAAAACAATAAAAAGTATTTAGCAAAAATATTATCCTTCAAAGTTTTTTTTGGAGGTAAGTCTATTTTTGTCATTGTTTAATTCCTTAATTACTCTTTGGTTTCGAACTTGTATCCTACACCCCAAACGGTTTTAAGTGACCATTTGTCAGATACACCCTCAAGCTTTTCACGAAGTCTTTTAACATGAACATCAACAGTTCTTGAATCACCGTAATAATCAAATCCCCATACTTCATCTAAAAGCTGGTCACGGGTATAAACTCTGTTAGGGTTTGAAGCAAAATGATATATAAGTTCAAGCTCTTTAGGCGGAGTATCAACTACAACACCTTTAACTTTAAGCTCATAATTAACTATATTGATTTCAAGGTTATCATATGTAACAACCTTTTTAGAGTTTTCGTCAGCTTCATTATTTCCGCTTGTTCTTCTTAAAACAGCCTTAACTCTCGCCATAACTTCTTTAGCATCAAAAGGCTTTGTAACATAGTCGTCCGCACCAAGTTCAAGGCCAAGTACTTTATCAAAAGTTTCGCCCTTTGCCGTAAGCATAATAATAGGTGCATTAGAAACTTTTCTGATTTCACGGCAAACCTGCCAGCCATCCATTTTAGGAAGCATAATATCAAGAAGTACAAGTTCAGGTGATTTAGCCTGGAACATTTCTACTGCCTGCTGCCCGTCATTAGCAACGAAAACAGAATAGCCTTCATTTTCCAAGTAAAGTTTTAAAAGTTCGCAAATGTTGCGGTCATCATCAACAACCAAAATTTTTGTTCCCATAGCGTTTCTCCTTTTCTGTTATAATGCCATTTTATCACTGCATAGTGATGATTTTTTGTTGTTTTGGTTAACATTTTATAAAATTTATAAATAATTTTTGAATTAAATTTTGTGGTTATATTAAGTTTACCATTCTTTTCCTCTTTTTATACATCCTTCAACATGGTCAATAAACTGCTTTGCGCCCCTCGGTGAGCGTCCGCCCCTTCTTGTAGCCCACTGGTCAGCTTTGAAAAGAAGCTTATCCATATCAACACCGTGATTTTCAAAGTGCCTGTCATTCGCAAGTTTTTCAACAATATCAAGGTATTCTTTTTTATCAGGATTTAAGAATGTAATTGTAAGCCCGAATCTGTCAGAAAGTGAAAGTTGCTCTTGCATTGTGTCACCCTTATTAACATCATTTTCCCTGTCGGAAAAATTCTCTTTAATCAAATGGCGTCTGTTTGAAGTAGCGTAAATAATAGTATTTGGCTGTTTACCGGAAAGCGAACCCTCAAGTGCCGCCTTAAGTTCACTAAACGAAGTATCATTAGAATCAAAGCTTAAATCATCAATATAGATAATAAACTTCATTGGCGAATCGGCAATCTGCTCTCTTATAAGTGAAAGGTCGGCAACTGCACTTTTAGGAATTTCAATCATACGAAGTCCCTTTTGCCAATATTCATTAAGAATAGCGTGAACGGTTGAGCTTTTGCCTGTTCCCCTATCACCGTAAAGCAAAACATTATTTGCCGGGTGCCCTGCAATAAAACTTTCGGTATTATCAATAACCTTATTTCTTTGAAGCTCATAATTTTTCAAATCAGTCAAACGAATAGTATCAATTGAATTGACAGGTGTGATTTCCTCATCTCTCCAAGTAAACGCAATATTTTTAGCGTAAATACCATATCCGTTTTCTCTATGATATTTTACAAGCTCATCTATTTGCTTATCCCAATTTTTATCAAGCGGTGCAAGTGCTTTGCCAACTTCCCAGCCCGGCAAAGTTAAAAGAATTTCTTTTATTTCTTCATCGTCAACACCGGCGATAATATCCTGTGCTGTAAGCGATGCAATTTCTTCAAGTTTTGCAAGATCGCTTTTAACAGCATTCATAACTGCAATTGAAAGTTCGCCCACTTTACCGGCACAAGCCGCTTTTGTAAAAATGTTATCATTAGTTAAAATCAATCTTGAAATATGCTTTTTCAAAGATTCGCTTTTGGCAAGTTCTTTAAAAAAGTAACTTTGAAGAGCTACCGTATCCTCCTCGTCATCACAAAGCAAATCATAAAGAGCCGAAAAAACATCATCATCTTCAAAATCATAAATGCAAAGTGATTCAATATAATATTTAAGTCTGGTTACCTTATTCATTACAACACCTCCAAGACTTACAAGTTTAGGTAATAAATTTTATTATACCTATAATATATAGCATTTGTTCACAATTTACAAGTGATTAGAATAAAATCGTTATTATGAACAAATATTGAGTTTAAAAATACATTTTCGTTGTAAGATGTCTGACAACATATTGACTTTGACATATGACTTGTGTTATCATACAACATAAGAGGTGTTTATATGAGCAATACATCAAGACTTGCGGACAGCACCGCAAGTGAAATATTAAAAATGATAGAAGAACAGGAGCGTTTCAAAATCGGTGATAAATTGCCTAACGAAAACGATTTTGCTTCTGAACTCGGTGTCAGCCGTTCCACATTTAGAGAAGCGGTTAAAATACTTACAACATACGGTATTCTTGAAATAAAAAGGGGCAAAGGCACATTCGTCACATCAAATACAATTATAGATTCAAACGACTTGAGCGATATTACATCCGGACTTGACGATTTGTTTGAAATGAGGCTTATGTTTGAGCCTGATTGCGCCTATTATGCCGCTTTAAGAGCCACAGACGAGGAAATCAAAATCATCTGTGAATGTGGCGAAGCTGTCGAAAAAAAGATACTTTCAGGTGAAGACAGAACAGTTGAAGAACAGAAATTTCACGAAAGTATTGCAAATGCAACACACAACGCATTCGTAAAGCAATTTATACCTATAATTTTCAACGCGATAAAAAAAGGCGTGGTTGTTTTGATGAAAGACAGTGATGTAAGTAAAGACAATATGAGCGATGACAGATTGATTATGGATTTTATTAAAAAAAGAAATCCTGACGGGGCAAGAACAGCAATGCGCCTGCATATTATACATGCAATGGAAGCCTTGCAAAAAAATTAAAATTAACTATTGACATTAGACAACAGACAAGTTATAATGACAATTGTAAAAGATATTTAGCGAGTGGTCGGACAACCGAACAACGCAAATATTCAATTAAATATTATTAAATATTATATTTTTGGAGGAAACAAAAATGGCAGAAGCTAGACTTTTTTACGAATCAGATTGTAATCTTGATGTACTTTCAGGTAAGACAGTTGCTATCGTTGGCTTTGGTTCACAGGGCCACGCACATGCACTTAACCTTCATGAAAGCGGTGTTAATGTAATCGTTGGCCTCTACAAAGGTTCAAAGTCATGGAAAAAGGTTGAAGACCTTGGATTAAAAGTAATGGAAACAGCAGATGCAGTTAAGGCTGCTGATGTAGTTATGATTCTTGCTCCTGATGAGAAGCAGGCAGCAATTTATAAGAAAGATATCGAACCAAACCTTAGAGAAGGTATGGCACTTGCATTTGCTCACGGTTTCAACATTCACTTCAAGCAAATCGTACCACCTGCAAATGTAGATGTATTTATGATTGCTCCTAAGGCTCCTGGCCACACAGTTCGTTCTGAATATAAAGAAGGTAAGGGTACACCTTGTCTTGTAGCTGTATATCAGGATGCAACAGGCCATGCTTGGGATATTGCTCTTGCATACGGCGCAGGTATCGGTGGCGCTCGTGCAGCTATCCTTGAAACAACATTCAAGTGTGAAACTGAAACTGACCTCTTCGGTGAGCAGGCAGTTCTTTGCGGCGGCGTTACAGCTCTTATGAAAGCAGGTTTTGAAACACTTGTAGAAGCAGGCTATGACCCAAGAAACGCTTACTTTGAATGTATCCACGAAATGAAGCTTATCGTTGACCTTATCTATGCAGGCGGCTTCAAAGAAATGAGATATTCAATTTCTAACACTGCTGAGTTCGGTGATTATGAGACAGGTAAGAGACTTGTTACTGACGAAACTAAGAAGGAAATGAAGAAAGTTCTTGAAGAAATTCAGGACGGTACATTCGCTTCAAAGTTCATCACAGAAGCTAACAACGGTTGGGCTCACTTCAAAGCAAAGAGAGAATTGGAAGCTAACCATCAGCTTGAACAAGTTGGCGAAAAGATTCGTTCAATGTATAGCTGGTATGGTGAAAACAAATACGCTGAAAAGTAATTTGTTATAATATATCTAAAAAGGACTGCGTGAGCAGTCCTTTTTATTTTATCTTTACATATGCAGTTTTATTTGATAAAATAAAATTGGAGGTAGTTATATGAAACAACTAATTAAAATTTCGGCTTCCCTGCTACTGATTATGATAATTTTTACAGCTTGCACATCAAGTGAAAAAGATGTATACAAAAGTGTTATAGGATTATTCAATATTGAATGTGTAAATTCAGACTTTGAAAAAACCGAAAGCTCTTCATCCGGTGTAAATGACCGAATAGCATATCAAATAAAAGTAAGTGATAAAGAGCGCGAAAAGCTTTTAAAATTTTACAAAGAATGTGAAAACAGCGAATACTGCAAAATACCTAAAGGGCAAAACAATTTTGACATTTTATGCAGTAACTTAAATGAAGATTTCGGCAGTTATACGGCTGTATCACGCGGTTATTTTGCGCTATGTAATGCCGACGGTGATTTGACACCTGATCTTGATTCAAAATCAATTTCACAATTCGATTTTGATTTTTATTCGGCTATGATATTTGATGTAGATACAAACACACTTTATCTTTATAAATATTCTGCTTCTTAATATATTTACAACTATTAAAAAAGGACTTGAAGAATTTAATCTTCAAGTCCTTAATTATATTATTTAGGTATTATCAGTCAACAAGCTCGATGATGCACATTTCTGCTGCGTCACCACGACGAGGGCCTGTTTTGATAATACGGCAATAACCGCCGTTTCTTTCTGCATACTTAGGAGCAATTTCATCAAAAAGCTTCTTAACTACATCTTCCTTAGTTACATAAGAAAGAACCTGTCTTCTTGAATGAAGTGTGTCGTTCTTACCGAGAGTAATCATCTTCTCAGTCATTGCACGAACTTCTTTTGCTCTTGTAACGGTAGTTTCAATCTTGCCGTTTTCTAAAAGAAAAGTAACCATACCTCTGA
>ERZ837487.2561-NODE-2561-length-18380-cov-3.186194_pt1 | contig 18380 bp, 16 predicted proteins | sample MGYA00519911_ERZ837487 | MGnify/ENA primary metagenome ERZ837487 (study PRJEB31850, sample SAMEA3708818) | human gut metagenome | biome: human gut; feature: human-associated habitat; material: faeces | place: China | collected 2014 ...
GCTCCTGACCTCCGGTGGAAGTTCCGGCCCAAGCGGCGTCCGGGCAGACGGCGCTTAGAACAAAAACAGAAACGGAAAGAAGAGCAGGCAGGAACGCGAAAGTTCTGTTTGCGGCGATAGATAAAGTCATTAAAAACTCCTAAAGAAATGAGAAAAAAACAGACAAAGACCGATTAAGGACAAAAAATCCCTCCGCATCCGCGGCCTTTGTCAAAAAGCGAGGCGGAAGGTGTTGCAAAAGCGGTTTAAAAAAATCGAGGATTAAGAGGTGACGTCTCTGAGCTTTCGGCGTTTAGCCTCTGACATGCCTATGTAAGCTCGATAAACTTTCCAGGCATACTTTTGACGAGCATTGATACAGTCCTGACCTTTAAGCCGAGTACAAGCGGCGTTGTAGGCGCCGACGGCATCCCACGGATGCGCGGCGCGGCTGAAGTTGGCCGCCAGAATCTCTGCCCCGACCTGAACATTAAAACAGGCGTCATTGAGCAGCTCTGACTTAGAAGTCTTAAAGCGTTTAAGCCAGCCGGAATTGATCTGCATGAGTCCGTAATCTTCGCTTGAAGCATTGCGGCCGAGGGCGGACGGATTGCCGGAGGATTCCACGAAGGCAATGGCCCTCAGCAAATCGGCATCCAAACCTTTTTCTTTAGCGATTCGATCAAAGCAGTCTTCTGCGGCGAAGCTCAGATTTCCGAAACCGCAAAAGAAAATTAAGAGGAGAAGGCGTTTCATACGTTATCCGAATCGATGGAAGTTAGAGACGATTAAGTGAATCGACATCAGAAAGGCAACATAAAACAGCGCGGCAATCCAGGCCGGAATGAACCAAGGCATCAGCATGACGGCAAAAGCGCAGATTAGAAGAACGGACGGGGAGGACAAGGCGACTTGATAAAGCGTCGGATGGTGCACGGCAAAGCTCTCGTACTTCAGGCGTCTTACCACCCAGGCGTCGATGACTACGGCAATGAGCAGCGGAGAAAGAAACGCAAACCAAGCGAGCGCCAAGATTCCTCGAACCACGGACATCTCCATCATGGCTCTCATCGAAAGAAAGTAGGGAGCGCCCCAGAGGCGGGTAAAGAAATCTTTCGCCGGCGCATCCTTACTTTCGTCAGCTTCGACTGAAGGAAGGTAGGAGTCTCCGAGAACAGTATTAAACCCGTCGGTGACTTTTGCCTGAATGCTGTTGACGGCCGGAGCAATAGATTCAAATAGGGAACCGATCTTTTGCTGAGTGTCTTTTAAGTGAAGCTCGGACAAGTTCTCAAAAGATGATGCCTCATGCAGTCCGGGCCACCAGATAACGGAACTTAAAACCAGGATGATTAAGAGGATTAAAAGTCGGGAGAGCATTCGGTTACTCCTCATCGTCAATGATGACTGGGACACGTCCCTTCATCAGGTGTCCGCCGCCTAAAGAGGCAAAGAACTGAGCGTTGGGCAGTTTGCCGAGATACTCCGACGGAATAATCTCTTCGCGCACGGCCGTGCGCTTGTGAGAGGCGCCCCCCTTGAAGGAGGGCATTCCGATATGCGTATCCGCATGGGTCGATAACGTGGTGTCGACCTGATGAATATAGGTTTTGCCGAAAGTTTCGGTGACGAAGTCCTGAGTTTCTCGATCCTTGCAGCGTAAAGCGATCAGGTTATTGCAGTTGCCGAGCACCATGCGTGCGGCATGTACGGAACCCAAACGATGGGCAAGATCCGGAACCGTCTGAATCGCAATGGTTGTATAAACGCCGCCTTCGGCACCTTTATTGAGCAGTTCAATTAAAGGCTGATTGATTACGTTTGAGGCCTCATCTACATAAAGCGAAATCCGGACGTCATTTAAACCAAGGTTGTAGCGTTTACCGGCATAGGCCGTTAAGTCGGATAAGAGCATGGAACCAACGGCAGAGGCAATCATGTTGTCCGACAGTGAGTCGAGGTTGACGTACAGGACGCCTTTACATTTAACCAGGGACTCCATATCCCAAATGGGGCGCTTATCCGAAGCATCGGACGGATCAGGAGATAAGGATTCTTCGAGCGGGCCGCTCGTGAGCATCGCGAAGATCGGCATCAATGTGGCGGTGATTTTGGAGTAATGCTCTTTAGAGTGGTGGAAAATCTTTAAGCATTCCCCGACCACCATCGTGTGCAGATAAGTCGGTAAGACGTTCTCGTACCAAGAGACCAGAACATTGAGTTCATGGATTTCGTCGGTGACGTTGTCTTTTCTTTTTGGAAGAAAAGACTCTGCGCGCTCGTGCCAATCCTCTTCGGCATACTTTCCAACGGCTTGGAGGATTAAGGCTTTGAGAAGATCTTCAATACCTTTGTTAATGTTCTGAGACAACGACTTCAAAGAGGGCTTTTGTTCCAGTTCAATCATGGCGTCCGCAAAGGTCTTGATGCAGGACCAGGCAAACTGCTTGAAGACATTGTCTTCTCCGGGAACCACCGACATCACACGAGTGGCTATCTGGGCGCCGGTACTAAAAACTGCCGTCACATCAAAACGGATCCCTTCGGTTTTGGAGCGGTTGCCCGGATGAAAACGCAGGGGCTTGCCGCGGCCTGCTTTTTGGCAGGCGCGGCAAAAGGCCTTGTACATACGATCGGAACCTTTAGGGTCAATGAAGATCACGGCGTCGCCTCTCAGAATCGCCTGGGTCATGATGAAGTTCAGCATCACGCCTTTACCGGCTTGGGTGGTTCCGACGATCAGCAGGCCGCCCTCAAAATTTTTAAGGGCGCGGCACAACGGTTTCTCAGAACTGTCCAAGCCGTGCAGATACGGCATGCCGATTTCTTCCGGCAGCTGTATCTTGTGATGACGATTAAAGAGACGATGCATATAGGACGGGAGTATTAAGGTTGAGATATTGATTCGGGATAAGTCGTGCAGCTTCTGGGTGTGTTCCGGCTTCCAAGTAAATCCGTATCCGATGCAGACGGATTTCTCGTCAAAATCTTCCAGCGCTCTGGAAAATTTCATGAGCTCCAGTCGTCTGCCGGAAAGCAGACTTCTGGATCTCAGAATATGGAGACCGTTCGACAAGCGGTAAAAGCCCATTCCAAGCGTTATCACCAGTAATCCGGAACTGAGATTTAAAGGAAGGATGTCTTGGAGTGCTAAGTAACCTAAGTAAGCCGAAGACGCAAACCACGGAAAAACGGCCGTAAGCTCAAGGGAGCGACGATACGGTTGAGTACGCCTTCTCCGGATAGCAGAATCTTCTCGCATGATGGACCTGAGGATAAGGATTAAAGGTATGGTTAAAGACTTCGGCGGGGATGTACTTATCGCGCCGGGTTCGGTAATAGGTTTCGTGGTTGAGATCAAGACAAGGTTTAAGGGGACGAACTTTAGAGAAGGTTTGTCCGCGGCTTAACAGCATGTTTCGATACTTTCTGAGACACTGATTAAAGTATTCGGCCTTTAAAGGGAGGAGTCTTCGGGCCTTTTCCCGCCATTCGTACCATTTCTGGTATCTCCTGAGTTCCTCAGCAGAAAACGTCTGTGTCATCTTCTGAAGAACTTCCCGTTCTCTGGCTTTACGACCGTCTTGAATGAGTTTTTTGACAATGTTTCGGACCGGTTTATAGGGAGCTTTATTCTGATGACGCTTGAGGTTGTCTCGGAATCGCTTTGTTGCCATTAAATCAACGTATTCCTCGACGTAGAAGTGTCGATTGCACAGCTGGATCTTTCGATGATCGTCCTTGGCCTTAGTGACGCTTCTTGAAGCAAGAATCTTTTTGCTCTTGTAGTTCTTGGCCATTTCTTCCCAGGTCAATTCCTTTTTAGGCTTGGCGGTGTATTCGTAATCGGGCCTCAGGTGCCGAATCGGCAGAAACCAAATCTTTTTGCTGTAAGAGTCCTTACGATTTCTCGGATGTTTAAAGGTTCGGGGAATGACTTTTAACTTGTCGATTGTGAGAATGACATCAGGATTGTCTATAGACAGAGCTCTTTTAGCCGCGCGGGACAATTCCGCCTTGTCGTAGTCAGAGATATCTTCGAATCTCTTTTTGGTTTCAGCCCGACTCAAGATCACATTCTTGCGGGATGGTAAATGAAGTGTAGCCATAGTAAAAGCGTCAATCAATAATCGTCAGAGACAAAACTCCCCCAATCGGCCGTAAAAACGGTCGAAACGGTTTGGTTTTGAGAATTAAGGAAAGAAGGATTAGGGGGCCGGAGCTACGGCTTGTTTAACCTTCTGAGAGGGTTGGCAAGCGGATGCCTTTTGCGGTGCTTTTGAGGCCGCGGCTTTTGCGACGGAAGTTTTTGGCGCCGGTTTAACTGCAGGCTTTGATTGGGTACCGCCATTTGCTGTCTTAGAAACTATCGACCCCTTTGGCTGGACAGCTTCTTTCACGGTTGCTTCGGCTTTTGGCTTGCGGCCCGGCTTTGCCTTAACTTGAGCTGCAGCTGCCTTTTCACTTGCTGTCTTGTCCTGAGCGGAGGAGGCTGGCTGAGGTTTGGTGTTTGCTGAGGCGTTAGCTTTGGCTCTGGCAGGAGTTGTTGGAGTCACAGCCTGTTTTGTTTGTGTCGTAGCTTCAGCCTTTACGACAGTATTAGAAGACTGTGTGTCTGCTTTTTTCTTACGGCCGCGTTTTTTAGGTTCCGTGGAAGGTTGGACCGATTGAACGGTTTCAGCTGCTTCGGCTTTGGAAGACGCTGCATCGTTGACCACTCTCTGGGAACTGATCGGAGCATTAGAAGAAGAGGATTCTTTGGAAGCTTGTTCCTCGACGGTAGTCTTTGGCCGGGCTGCAAGCTCCGTCTTCGCCTCCGCTTTAGTTATGGATGAAGGGTTAGTTTCAGAAGAACTTTTTTCTTCTGAGGCGAGTTTTTTGATCTCTTCGTCCATTTCCATGTCGGCGAGTTTTTCCGGATGAAGGGAGGCTTTTTCTACAGAGGCAGACAATCGCCGGATTAAATGTTTTTGAAGATCAGGGTTGGCGACTTGTCTATCCGACTTCGAATCCTGTTCAGTTGCAGCGGCTGCGTTAACTTCGAGCGTGGAAGAATCTGTTGCTGCTTTCACCTTTAAAGATAATTGGTTATCTTCGGATGTCCCCGTGGATTCAGAGTTGCTTGTGCAATCTTGGGTTGCTGCTTGAGCAGATTCTTCTGAAACGGTTGCCGAAGCTGCTTGGATTATTAAAGAAGAGTCTTCCTTGCTTTCTTCGGACTTAGGTACGCAAGTTGTCAGCATGACTTCTCCCGTCTTTTGAGCATTAGAAGGAAAGGATTTTTCTGAATCGATCTTTACTAAACGATAGCCGCTTTTGGCAAGCCAGTTGTGCACAGAAAAGCATGCAGCTACGCCACGGAAGAATCGGCCGGTGTCAGAACAAATAGCATTAAAGATATGTTTGCCGGAAGCTTTAATGGCATAGGGCGTTTGGATGGTTCGAACCTGCGGTTCGGCGTTGTTTTCAATGATGGTCAATTCGGTATTAGACATTTCTTTTTCGGGTTCACTAGGCTTAATGGGCTCGTTAGCGTTAATGGTTTCAGAAGATGCTTCTTGGGACTGCTTCTTTTTCTCTTTTGCCTCTTTTTTCTTTTGGTTAAATTCGCAGTTAAATTTTTTCTGGGATTCTTCAAACTCTTGTTTGGACCGATCGAAGTCTGCTTTCAACTGAGCAAGAATCGCCGGTGCGACTTTCGCTTCTTTCGCTTCTTGGAGGGCTTTCTCTGCTGCCAATTTCTTTTTACGCGCATCTTCCATTATTCGGACGAATTCTTCGCGCATTAACTGGATGGTGTCATCTTCATTCTTAGGTATTGAAGGGACGAAAGGATGTTTAGCTTTTTCTCGCTCATAGAGTATGCGTTTTTGTTCCCATTTAGCTTTAGCTAAAGGTGTGTGGAGTCCGAGCTCGCGCAGCTTTTTATCATTAGCGTGTAAGGCGTGTTTGGCGTGCAGAGACTGAACCGTACGATGCCAATAACAATCTCTGGGCACATACCAAAGAAAATTATTAAAGCGAAGACCTTTAACCGGAGTACAGGCGACTTCCTTTCCGCCCTTTTTATACATCTCTATGCGGTGAGAAACCTCTTCAAAGGTTGCACCCTCTTTTAAATCAAAGATCCCGCATTGGCAGCACATCCTAAGAACTTCTTCCTCGCACCATGTCTGGCGCGGAAAAAGTTCATTGAGTTTTGCCGTTAGGAGGGGAAAGAAATGATCGACAACGGCATAGATCTCTCCGTTTTTACAGGTAATGGAGTTTTCGACGATCTTAAAATGCTCCCTATTGCCGTCAGCATCTGATTTCCTTAGCGCCTGTTCAGGAGAAAGTTCGTCCGCGAGCAGGGCGCAAAGCGCCCAGCTCAGGATTGAAGGAATATAAGGCGGCGAAGTTTCTCGCTGTTTCGCGAATTCCACGGCCATTTGCTCTTTGAGAATGGCTTCGGCATTAGAAATTAAAATGAGGATAAATTGATCCTGCAAAATACTGCCGAAGTCTCCCACGATAAATTTTGACAAAAGGGCCAAATAGCCTTTTTTGAAACTCTTAGCGAAACGCTTGTGGATTGAATCAGGAAGATACTTAAGAACGAGACGATTGATATTGCCTCCGGAAGCCTCCGCTTCAGGATCAATATTATGGTAGAGCCTCAGTGCCTGTTCTTTGTGCTCTTTGAACCACTGCTCATAAGGAACTTCAAATCGGTACTCATCTCCGTTCTCGGCCACGACCGAGAATGTCATAGCCGTAATACGAAGATTAAGGAAGAAACAGAGAATCAAACAGAAAAGTTTTAACAACTGTGTCTCAAACTCTTTCTGATCCAGCGGCATGTTGAAAAACTGGATACGCTGACGCAGAAGGTTTAGAACAATGATGCTTAACTTGAGTGAGTATTCGTTATAACTTCCAGAATAGAAGTACCCCGGAGCAGAATTCAAAGGCAGATTACCGACAATCCTTGTCAAAACCTCAAAAAGTTCATTTTGGATCGCAAAAAGATGATCATCGCCGATCGCTTGCCTGAGTTGATTGGTCAAAGGCAAAAGAGCTTTACGGTTGGAATCGCTGAACGGACTCAGAAAGTCGGAGACAGGCACGGAAGGACTAACCATTGTTGTGGCGGAAATGAAGATAAGATTTAAGGAAGGAGTTGCAGCACTCGTTTAACAGACGAAGACTCTTTCGAGCATCTCTGCGAAACCCTTTAGGAGAATTAAAGGGGGCGAGTTTTTTAGGGCAACCGGCGGATGTCCACCCTTCATAATCCAAAGGCCCGTTGTGACGCAAAGAAGTGATTATGAAAGATACAAAGGGACCGGGAGCGACTGCCACAGACATTTCACCGTCTTTATTGATCAAAGCCGGCCACAACTTGGAAGTCTTAATGTTGCGGAAATCTGTTTGAAGATTAAAGAAGGGCAGATGCTGTAATGTGTAGAGCACGAAAAGCGCCGCTTTTTGATTGGTTAATCCGAAACGATGTTTAACAACGGAGGCCATGCGAATGACGACATCAATGAACGCATAGACAAACGGTTTGTTCGAAATACCAACCGGAACGTCCAAACCATAGGCGTTCATTCTCCCTTTGCTGATTCCGCGATTCTTGTTTAAGGGTACTGAAGGAGGATTAGAAAGACTAATTCCGGATTCAATCGCATAACGTTTAGCAAACTCTTCTAATGCTCCGTTCATGTTACTGTCGATCTTCCCCTGAAGTTCAGATGTCCAATCGTAGAGGCCAGGAATGAGCTCAAGGGCGAGCATAGGGAATTCTTCTCGATGCAAATGCGGTGCGATTGTTTGAAGAAACGACGCTAAATGAGGATTAAGAAGGAGAGGTTCTTTCAAAACCGACAATGCCCGCCAGATACGATGCGTTTGATTTTCCTGAGCCTCTTCTTTGGATGTGAAAGCGTCTTCTTCTAACAAATGTTCAAAGCGGTTGACGTAACTCAAAAGAGTTTTAGAAGGGAGTAGGAAAGAGAGGGCCGTAAAACAGCGATGCGCTCTGCGGTTCTTTAGATAGAAATAAATGAAAGCCCAAGCAATGACCGTCTCCATAAATTTCTGACGAGAGAAAAATCTGGCGGCTTTCATTAGACGATCCTCAAGGTTTGTGTAGAGAATGTTTTCACCATCTGCGTAAGCATTAAGAAGGCGGATACTGTCGACAGTCGAAGGGAAAATCTGCTTAGATTCTTTAGCAACTCTGCGCAACGGAGCAACTTTAAAGATCGGATAAGGAAGATAAGCAGCGATCGTTTCATCAAAATTCGGAACAGAAAAGGCGGCAGCAGGCAAATTAAACAAATGGAACCGTTTTATGTCTTCGAGAATGGCGGCATCAAGTGTCGGAATATTAGGCTTCAACCCCGTTTCTAAGCAGATTCGGTTAAAAACTTTACCATCTGATTTCATCATATAACATCTCCTAATATCGAAAGAAACAAAATCGAACTACGAATTAATGATCACCCTATATGAGACATCAGGGGATAGTTAGAGCTAAATTTAGGTAGAAAGTTTTAGTAAGCAGCTGAAAACAGCATTAATCCATAAGAATAGATGAAAAACTCCCTTATCCGGTTTAATTCTATTTTCTATTGACTAAAACAATGTTAAAAACAAAATGAAAGGGTTACATTTAATTAGCCAAGGGCTAATAGTATTTCATTCGTATTACTTTTATTACTCTCGGTGTAATAAAAGTTAGACTATAAGTGTATTAGCGTTACTCTAATTACTTAGAGGGTTTCATTAGTGTTTCGCTCATTTCCATTATTAGTCCATTAATTTCACTGCTATTTCTAACATTTCACTTTTGTTACATTGGAGTCAATGAAGACACCGTCATAAGTTACTTACTAAAAATTTCTAACCTTTATGGTCAGTGAGTGACAATAATTCGGCCTTTAGCCGGCCCTCGAGGAGCCGGCCGACCCGGAAAATTAAGAAAGAATGCTCATCGAGCAAGAACCCTCGAACGTTTGAAGCTATTTCTTTAGTTTGAATTTGAAGCGAAGGTTCGGCCTCACGGCTTCGGTCAATCGATATTAATCGACGGGCAAGACCTCGAACAAAGATTCAATCTCTCAACTTGCCTTCTCTGCAGTTTGATCCTCGAAATCCTGATACAGAGAAGACTGATTAAATCGCCTTAAACAAATTCAAAACAAAAGAACCGCTTCAAAAAGACGTCTGTCGCCAAACCGTGCAGTCGATCATTAAAGATGAGGGAGGTTATTCAGATGGGCAATACACATCCTCCAAACCACGTTCCCCTTTACTGACTTTCTGCCGCGCGGGGATTAAATCCCGGAAGCGTCCGTCTTCGGTCTCTCCAAATCTTCCTCTGCGCTTCTTGTCTCCTAACCAGGAAGCTTTCCGCGCAATTTCGACACAAGGTCGAAGTTATCCTCAGCACGGCATAAGCCGCTTCGAAGCGTAGGTTTCCGGGGCACAATCCATTCACCTAAACTGCACGCTATAGTCTCGGCCGCGAAGGCGAAACTTTCCGACACTCCTCACGTCCAGAGCAGGGACGTTTTAATACATGAGTCATGTCGTTGCGCAGCTCCTGAAAAGAGGAAGGTCTTTTCAAGCACTTCGAAAAATCTTTGAGAAAACTCAAAGACGCTTCGGATGTGACCGGAATCAGAGCCTGAAACGTTCTTCCTTTTTTCAGACAATTTTCCGATCCGTCTGCTTAGGTCTTTTAATTGACCTTTTGCAAACGGCCGTGAGTTCAAATTTAAAAGTTTTACCTTTTGAATTCGGCGCCGGAAGCAACCGCCTTAACTCTCGGTCTTGTTTTCTGAGCTTTCGCTCGATTACTGTTCCTTTCTGTTAACCATAACAAAGAAAGAAACTGAACAAGAAACTAACCACGGTTCTTCTGCTGAACATTCCGAGGTTCCTTCCGCGCTCTTTTGAAGAACTTCAGAAGCGTTCCTTGTTGAGGTGTAACTCTACAGAGGTTGGTTTGAGAGATCTATGTGACCCTTTGAGATGAAGAGAAGGATTCTTTGAGGAGTTTTTGAATTCTTGAGAATTTAAATTCCCTGAGGCTCAGGGTGAGTTAAGGGAAGAAAGTTTAATTTTTGGTTACGCTTCAACTTTACTTATTAATACATTCTTTGCAATAAGTTACTAATAACATTGTTTATTAAAGCGCTATTTCGATAAAGAACGATTGATCTCCTCGAAATCTTCTTATATAGATAGAGACTTTTCAAACATAAAATTAGTTATCAATATAAAATTTATTACGTTAAGAAATATTTTTTACCCTCCCGTATGAAAAGAGTACTAATGAAGTTCTTGAATTTATGGTTGGACATAAGTCCGAATTTCTTAACTCAAATGAGAAAGCCTCTATTTTTCCGCTTAAACGAAAACGCCTGGGCTTATGTTGAAAGTGTCACCAGCTTGTACGATACAAATATAAAAAACAACAGAAGAATTTCAACTGAAATTTGAGAAAAACTTCCGTCAACATACTGAATCGGAAGAATTGGTTTCTTTAAAACTGTACAGAAAAAAAACGCACTTACAGCCACTAAGATCTAGACGTAGCGACAACAAGTTGTTGGTCAAAGATGATGGGTCTTATCTTTAATCCATTGCATATTGCTCTTGCATCATTCTCTTGTTGAGATGTTAGGCAAAACATTCTGCATTGAAGTTACCAATTCTTACATCATTACCTACAATTATTGAAAATCCTTCCCTTGCCTTCTGGATTGCGAAGCATCTCAGGATACTGTTTGGCGCTTCATGATGATGTTCAATAAAGGCACCTATTGACTGCATCCTTAACATGCGTAGAAGATTTCCAATTCAATAAACTACCAATCCGCTAACTACTTTTGAAGAGCGTACCTTAAGAGCTTTCTCAACTCCTTGAAGTAAGTATGCTTTAAACGTAACGGGCGTAAATAACGAAATATTCCTAACTTGACTGCTTACTATGAAAAGAATGGCAAAATCTCTCAAAATTCATAGTTATATTTAATCTGCGTGAAAGAATTGTTGTGACAAATGCTTTAAATATAAACTCGGTTTGCCATAAAGAACATCTCCGAAAAGTTGACTATTAAGAAAAATAGAGTATCAGCCCCATGAAAAGTGAAAAGTTATGAAACTTATTTGTATTGGAAAACTATGAGGACACAAACCTCATTGCCAATGATAATTGACCAATAACACTAAAACCACATAACCATGATCACTTGATCTTCCAGAAATTAACAATTAAGTTGGTCTGGAAGAAGAGTTAAATGTGAAAACCATGGCTGCACGATTGTGAAAAGTACGAGTGATGCTCTTGGGTTTCAGCATTGTTATTACATCTCATCATTAAGATAGGATTCTCGAAAGGCTGAGTAGGGCCTTTATCATTTAATTCATCAGCACAAATCAATTGAAAAAGGAAGTTGGGCGTTAAATATTGTCTTTAAAAAGAACAGCTACCGTAACAACGCAACGACGTTCAGAACATGATCGAAAAGTAATTGCCATATACCCCCTCCATTTTATCTTTCCGACGGAAACAAAATCCGCACGGAAGGAACAACGAACAAAGGAGAACTCCAAACCAATGATAGGGGCCAAGCTCAAAAAAATGAGAATATGTATGTACTATAAACGACTACATGAGGTTTTAGCAGACATTAAGAAAAGTCTCCGATTAAAAAGGGAGACGTATTGTTTTTTTGATTCCTTTTTGAGCCTCGTCTCGCGCAACCAAGGATTAATGGTTTGTAATACAATCCTCGATATTTTCCGGAATTCTTATAGAGTTTGACGCTCATTTTATTTTTGACGATGCCACACAAAAAAATAATAGTGATAGGAGGGGGGTTTTTTGGTCTCTACCTCTCGAGATTCTTGAACCAGATTGGATATAAAGTTAAGTTATTCGAAGCTGAAGCAGAGCCAATGCAGCACGCCTCATATAACAATCAAGCTAGAGTTCACCAAGGCTATCATTATCCCAGAAGCGTCTTAACAGCGTTAAGGTCAAGGGAGACCTTTTCTAGGTTTATCCAAGAATTTCCAGAATGCATTTATAAAGATTTTGTTAAATACTATTTGGTCGGGAAGCCTCTGGGAAAGGTATCTGCCTCTCAGTTTTACTCTTTTTTTAAAAGAATAGGGGCACCTATTTCGCGGGCAGATGGTAAAATCTTCGATCTTGTTAATCCCAATTATGTAGAAGATTGTTTCTTAACACAGGAATTTGCTTTTGACTCTGTGAAACTCAAGAAAGCAATGCTATATAGCCTGTCGGAAACGAGCGTTGAAATCCTGTACGAACATAAGGCATTAAAGGTTGAAAGGGTTGGAAACGAGAACCTTGTAACTATTTTGAATGTTAAGACGAACGAGGTTACTCAAGAATCGGCCCTTCATGTTTTTAATTGTACATATTCAGCCTTAAATTTTATTCCTCGTAATAGCGGCTTTGATATTATTCCCCTCAAGCATGAATTAACGGAAATGGCTGTCGTGCGGGTTCCAGAAATTTTTCAGAACATGGGTATTACTCTGATGTGTGGTCCATTCTTTTCGGTTATGCCCTTTCCATCACTCGAAGAGAACGGCGTACCTCTGCATTCTTTTAGTCACGTTCGTTATACACCACATTATGAATGGTATGACTCAGTAAATACAAAGTTTGACTACGGGCCATTGCATGAAAAGAGAAATTCGGCATGGAAATATTTGCTTAACGATGCAAAACGTTATATTCCTGCACTCTCACAATGCATTTATAAAAGTTCTTTGTGGGAAATAAAGACGGTGCTTCCTAGAAGCGAGACTGATGACTCCCGCCCGATATTTTGCAAATTTAATCATGGAGTTGAGGGTTTTCATTGCTTGATGGGAGGAAAAATTGACAATATATACGATGCTGTTACAGCTGTATCTAGATATTTAAGGGGTAACTATGGAGAAAAATAAAAGTTCTTTTTTTGTTTCAGTGGTCGTCCCCTTAGAGGATTTCGAGACGAGTTACCTTAATATTTTTGAAAATATTCAATCCGAGTTGGACCGATTGTTTTGGGACTACGAGATTCTTGTTTGTGCTTCTAGAAAAATTTATCCTGCCGTGGCAGCTCCTTTCAAATTGCTTCTCAACAAAGTGCCTTCTATAAGGTATTTGCAGACGGCAGAGGAATTAAGTTACGAAACATTAGCGGCTTGCGGAACTGAAAATTCAATCGGTGATTTTGTTGTTATTTTGGATCTCAAAAGGGATCCTTTAGAATTAATAAAAGAAGGCGTCAAGCAATGCAGTGATGGTGCGGATATTATAATTGGCAGGAGTCCAGAGGCGGCTACTCTTTTTTATCGAATCGGTCGCCCAATGGCCCGTTACTTATTAAGGTTGTCTGAATATTCCCTTCCCAGAGGGGCTACGAGGTTTAGAACTTTGAGTAGGAGAGCCGTAAATTCGATTTTTTCCTCAGGTTTTTCTTCCCAGTCCTTCTTAATGAAAGTTCAGAACTGTGGCTACCCAAGCAAGGTTTTGGATTATCAGTCTCTCAGAAAAAGTAAAAAGGAATTCCCCGAGGCTTTTCATAAACTTTTGCGGCTGATGGTCTTTAATTCTCTGCGCCCACTTAGGTTTGTTTCTTTAATAGGTCTTTTTGGCTCCGTCTTAGCATGTTTTTTTGCTCTATATTCCCTCGTTGTTCAATTTGTAAAGGAAGACGTTGTGGAAGGCTGGACTTCTATTTTCCTGCTTATTTCTGTATGCGCTCTTTTACAATTTACGATGCTCACATTTATCAGTGAGTATCTTGGCCGTATGTTGAGGGAGCTTAACAGAGATAAAGATTACTCTTTGATATACGAAAAAAATTCTTTTGTTATGGTGAATAGAGATCGGATCAATGTTCTTCAAGACTCTAGTGAAAAATTGAACAATAAAGTTCAAACAGGTAGAAAGGATTGACTAAATGCTTACAAAAGCGAGAAAGAAAATATTGAAAGTGGAGAACCCTAATATTATTCTTCCAGACTATGAGCTTTCAGAATTTACAGAAAAAAAGAATAAATACCTCCTATGTATACCAGTATTAAACGAAGGGGAAAAATTTAAGAACCAATTGAAGAAGATGTCTGAAATGGGGGTTCCTTCTATTGTAGACATCATTATTTGTGACGGAGGAACAAGAGACGGAAGTGTCCAGGAGAATTTTTTGATCGAAAATGGCGTTAGATCTCTAGTGATAAGAAAATCTCCAGGCCATTTAAGTGACCAATTAATGTTGGGTTATTATTATGCTGTTTCCGAAGGTTATGAAGGAACGATTACAATAGACGGAAATGGTAAAGATGGATTGGAAGCCATCTGGGATATGGTAAAAAAATTGGAAGATGGTTTTGATCTTGTCCAAGGCTCCAGATACATTGAAGGAGGCGTTGCTATAAATACTCCATTGAGTAGAGAATTAGCGATCAAATTAATTCACGTACCGGTAATTAACTTCCTTTCGGGGTTTAAATATACAGATACTACTAACGGTTTTCGTGCACACAGCATAAAAGTCTTTAACGACCCCAGAATTCAACCATTTCGCTATGGAAATTTTCCCACATATTCGTTGATCCATTACCTTACTGTGATCGTACCGCAACTCGGATACAAAGTAACAGAGACGCCGGTAGCGAGAATTTATCCCAAAGGTTCTGTGCCAACAAAGATTAGTCCATTTAAAGGGAATGTTGACCTGTTAAAGATATTATATTTATTGGCAATCAAGAAATATTCTCCCTCCGAGAAAGATGTAACGAGCTTCTTATGGAAAGAATAAAGTGCGCGCTTCTGGGTTTTGGGTATTGGGGCAAGATAATAAAAAAATATATCGATGCCGATCCGAGGCTGGAACTTAGGTATATTTTGGATAGGCATATTAAACCCCTATTAAAAAAAGAAGACATTCTTGATGTTGATGCGGTTTTTATTTGTCTGCCTAGTATTCTCCATTATGAATTTGCGAAGTTTTTTATACAGAATGGGGTAAATGTATTTTGTGAGAAACCTTTAACCCTTTCTTATCCAGAAACAGAAGAACTAATAGCCTTAGCAAAAAAAAATAATGTCGTTTTATATACCGACTATCCCTTTTTATTTTCTCCGTCTATAGAATTTATAAGGGAGAAGATAACTTCATTGGGAGAGGTGAATTTCGTCAAATTTAACTTTGAACAATTTGGCGCCTTTTACCCTGAAGAAGATGTTTTAGATACAATAGGACCTCACCCTTTCTCAATACTATTTTATCTATTTCCTCAGAAGGATAATTTAGTATTTGATAAGGCAATAGTAGTTAATAGGGAAGGGGAGAAAATACTGAATTGTTTTGTTGATTTCAAACTGGGAGGATTAAGCGGAAACGTTGTAATGAATCTACTTTCTACCACAAAACAACGAAACTTTATCATTTATTGCGAAAATGGCTATTTAATTTTCAATATGTTAGGTGATTTCACAACTAAGATTGTTAGATTTTGCCTAAGGACTAAAAGATTCGAGGAAATCGAAAAACTTTTCGTAGAGTCTAATAACTTAGCTCTTTCTTTGGAAGATTTTATTTCCCAGCTTTCTTCCCCTTCTGACAATAATACAATTCTGACGCTTTCAATAGCATCGGCTACAAAAGAGCTGAGAAAAGTACTGAGGGGAAGTTTTGAACATGAGAATAACGTATGAAATTGAGAAAACTAACGATTCAATTTTTCAGTTTTTCAATAATTGGAGTGGGTGGTTTTATTGTCGATGCCGGTGTTTATCATTTGCTCTATTCATGCTTTGGAGAAATTTTCTCTAGGATATTTTCATTTAGTTCAGCAGTTTTCTTCACTTATACACTAAATAATTTAATAACTTTTAAAAACTTTTCCAATTATTTTTGGACCAAATTTCCTGCCTATTTTGTTTCCATGTTAGGGGGAGGGTGCGTAAACCTACTTACTTTTTTTCTTGTAAATAGATTTTTTTCACTAGATCCTTCGCGAGCTTATCTCAGTATAGCATTAGGCAGTCTTGCAGGTTTATTTTTTAATTTTTTTGCTAGTCTTTTTGTTTTTAGCAAAAAGTGAAGGTTAAATGAATCGATTTCTCTCAAGTTAGAGAAGCAAAATCAAAAAACTGTAGACTGTTCCTGGGAAATGAGAAAGTTTTTCTCAGAACATCCTCGACGATACTTCCCAGTTTCTGATGAGGAATTGAAATACAAAGAAGAAAAACAGACAAATGGAGAAGCGGTTCCCGGCTCAGAATTGGGTCTCAGGGAGCTTTAAAGTCTGAACGTTTCAGATTCTATGGATGGAATCTATCCCTATGCGGACCATCCGAAGGTTATATAGGGATAGGAATCGACATTAATTTGAAGAGCTGGATTTGGGAAAGCAGCAAGTATTGACCTGTGAGAATATGGTGAAGCGGCAACTTTTTTCTATTTGTCCGGAGAGCTTGCCCTGTAGTCCTTGTTCTTATTGCGCGTGGTATCGATTCTTTTTATAAAATGATTTTTTTTGCAAATAGACATCCAATTTTACAAGCCTAGAGACAAGGTTCTTAAACTTGTAAGATATCTTGGCGTGAGCTGATTTATCATAGAAAAACTTTTTGGATAGGTAGAAACAAGGCTATGCGATTGAAGGAAGTAAAAAAAAAGGGATTAGAAGACGTTGTTCTTGGAATTAAGAAAATAAATTTAGCCTTTTTTCTGGCCCGATCTGATATTCGACAACGTTATCGACGTTCTTCTCTTGGCCCTTTTTGGATAACCATTTCAACCGGGGTGATGATAGCCACGTTGGGAATAATTTTCGGAAAGATATTCAAGTCTCCTGTCCAAGAGTTTCTTCCTTTTTTAGCCTCTGGACTAATTTTATGGGGGTTTATATCCCAAGTTATATTAGATGCAACGGCGGTTTTTGTATCGTCAGAGGCAATAATAAAGCAATTGCCAATCCCTTACTTTGTTCATGTTGTCAGGATGGTTTGCAGAAATTTTATTATTTTCCTCCATAATGTTGTCATCATTCCTATCGTCTTTATAGTATTCAGACTGCAAATACAAGAGGAAATCTTCCTCATCCTACCAGGGATTGTAATTCTTGTGTTAAATCTTCTTTGGATGTCTCTTTTCTTAGGCATATTGTGCACTCGTTATCGAGATATGACACAAGTAATAGCCTCTTGTCTTCAAATAGTATTTTACGTAACGCCTATTATTTGGTTACCTTCTCTTATACCAGCCAAATCGAGTGCAATGCTTCTTGATCCAAATCCTTTTTATCATTTAATCCAAATAGTTCGGCAACCAATACTTGGCCAATGTCCAACAGTTATGAATTGGATAGTTACTATTTGTTTGTGTTTGTTTGGATGGCTTTTTACCCTATGTTTTTTTAATCGGTACAGGACGAGAATTGCCTATTGGTTGTAGCTTATGACTAAAATATCGCTTCAAAACGTTTCCGTTGATATTCCAATTTATAACTCGCAAGGAAGATCCTTAAAAAAAACGATTTTAGGGATGGCAACAGGAGGAAAAATTGGATTGAATGAAAAAGGGAAGACTATAGTTAGCTCTCTTTCGAATGTTTCTTTTGATATATCTCCAAAGGAGAGAGTTGGCCTTATCGGTCATAACGGAGCTGGAAAAAGCACTCTGTTAAGGGTACTGAGTAAGGTTTACGAACCAACTTGTGGAATTGCAACAATAGAAGGAAAAGTTGGTTCACTCATTGATGTTTCACTAGGAATTGACGGTGAGGCAACTGGCGTGGAGAATATTTTCCTGAGAGCAGCCCTTCTGGGGATCCCAACAGAAGTGGTAGAGGAAGAATTAGATAATATTATTGAGTTCTCAGAATTAGGCGACTTTATCAAAATGCCAGTTAGAACATACTCTGCAGGCATGCACATGAGGCTTGCTTTTGCTGTTTCTACGATGATCAGTCCAGATATTCTTCTTATGGATGAATGGTTGTCCGTTGGAGATCAGAGTTTTCAGAAAAAAGCGGAAAAAAGGCTTAATGCGTTGATTGAAAGATCGAACATATTAATTATTGCGACTCACTCAAAGGAGCTAATACAGAAATGTTGTAATAGGGTTCTTTGGCTTGAGCACGGTCGTCTAAAGATGGATGGTACACCAGAAGAAGTTCTTCCTTCTTATTTTGACTAAATTCTGAACGGACAAGGTAAATGTTATAAGAGGATGATTAAAGTGCCGCGCGCGGCCTTGTTTTAGCAACGTAGTAGCCTCCTCTTGGTTAGAGGGGTGAATGCTCATTTCTGTAAAAGTATACATATTTTATAATAATTATTATTGTAACAATAGTTTCACCTGTATTCTCCT
>ERZ837487.2563-NODE-2563-length-18371-cov-13.873007_pt1 | contig 18371 bp, 17 predicted proteins | sample MGYA00519911_ERZ837487 | MGnify/ENA primary metagenome ERZ837487 (study PRJEB31850, sample SAMEA3708818) | human gut metagenome | biome: human gut; feature: human-associated habitat; material: faeces | place: China | collected 2014 ...
GCTGCGCTTATCCTGCATCTGGATACAAATACACACGCAGACCTCAGACAATTATATAATACCTGCTCAACCTGTAAGAATCTTTCCTGTCCTTCCAGAAAATCTCCTCTCCAGGAGCTGCCGCATACTTATGGTGCCATGCAGATATTCCATATAACATAGCGTTTTAGCAAAAATCCATAATTCATGCAGCAGGATAGGAAACAGCTAAAGGAGCTGCATTCTCCTTCTATTATCTACCGTCTGTCAGTTCATCGATCAGTGTGATCACTTCCTCGATCATGTTGTCACAATGTGGTTTTTTCTCTCCACCCTTTGCTGCATTTGCACGTAAAAGATCTGCACAATCTGTCATACCGTCATGTTTTTTTGCAATACATTTCCGAAATTCATTCAATACAGCCGGCGACTCAATTCCCTTGGCACCTAATACCATGTATCCTGCTGCGATTGCTCCACAGGTTGCACCGCATCTCATTCCACCGCCAAAGTTACTGCCAATTGCTGCTGCCAGATCTTCATCCAACCCGATTTCCTTTGCATATACACGCATCACCGTCTGTGCACAGTTGCTGCTAACCGGCACTTCACTTCTTAATTCCTTTGCTCTTTCAGTGTGTTTACTCATTTTAAATATCTCTCTTTCGTTTTAAAATAATGTCAGTTGCTCGTAAGTCTGTTCTTTCATTACAGTTTCAACAAACTCTTCAAGCCTTTTTTTATCTTCAATAACGGATATTTGTCCCGCTTCTTCTAATTTTCTGTTTCCTGACGACAGCTCTACTAATTTATGATAATAACAGGCAATCCTTTTATATTGATTTTGGGCAAACTCAACTGTATGCATTGTACCACTTTGTTCTTCTGCCTCAACAATTAAAACTCCATCACTTAAGCCACTTTGCAGCCTGTCCCGGCGCACATACTGATATTTTTTTACCGGTGTACCAACTGGATACTCACTTATCAGACATCCATCCTTCATCACTATTTCGTCTGCAAGCTTCTGATTGGATTTTGGCAGTATATCATCCAGACCTGCTGGCAGAATTCCTATACATCTTCCCCCACCGGCAATAGTTCCTTTTAACGCCTCTGTATCACAGCCAAGTGCAAGACCATTTACAACATTCACATTCTTTTCTGCCAGATATTTTCCTGTATCATAGGAAATCTTTCTTCCCTTCAGCGAACATTTCCTGCTTCCGATCACAGCAATATTATGATATTCATTTATAATTTCAATATTTCCTCTATAATATAAGAGCACTGGTCTGTCAGTTATCTTTTTTAATGTATTTGGATACCGCTCATCCTCTACCGTACAATATTCTATTCCCATGTTTTTCCACTTGTTTTTATTCATTTCCGCATAATTTAAAATATCTGTTTCTTTCTGGGAATACATATTCTTCATTTCTAAATTGCCTTTCCTAATGCAAACATTTCTACTTGTTTTGCACCTTTTTCCATTAAAATTTCTTTACACGCATATAACGAATTCCCTGTTGTTGTAACATCATCCATTAACAAAATGATGTTATCCGTAATATCCATATTTTCAACAGCAGAGATTGTCTCCAGATGGATCTGTTTATCTCTCCGTCCGCCCCATGCCAACTTGTCAATAGATTTTGTCCGTTGTAAAAAGTAAACTTTATTGATTCTTTTATTTTCTGCAAGTTTCTCTGCCAATTTTCCAATACCTGACTCTGTTTTCTCCGCATTACTTGAAGGCACGACACAAATTGTAACCCCTTCACATATTTCTTCATTTAACAGGTTGTAAAAATAGTTAATAGCCGTTTGTTTTCCCTCTTTCAAGTCTAAAATTCTTCCACTAAATACATCAAACAAAGGATTTTTAATTTTTCGTTCCCTGTCCAGCCAATATTTATGGTAATTACTATATACGACAATATCCCCTGTATCATTCCATTCTTCATTTACAAAAACCATATTGACTTCCCCCTTATGACACTGTTTTCTTCCTAAATTTTAACATTAATTTCATGCACAATACAATACGATTCTATCATTCTTTCTTATTCTTTTTCATTTCCAGTAATTTTTCATTCATGCTCTGTGCATCTGCACGGTCACTCAGATAACAGATGATATTCACAACCGCATAGACTGCAATAATGAGAACCTCCATAAAAAGTACCATGCTAAAATTCTGGAAACTGAACCACTCAAATAATTTTCCAAGCCCTAAAACTACAATGTTCACAAAAATGAAATATAATAGCTGTCTGGCAAACATTCCCTTTTTTGACAGCTCCTTCGATGCATCTGAGTCAAACATAAGAACCGGAACTGAACACACCGCAGAAACTGCCAATATCTGCCAGAGTATCTTTACACTGATCTGTGCGTCAAATCCCCCGAAAACAGAAATAAAAACTGCTGCCGCTATCAATACACCAAACGTGACTTTGCCAAAAATATCCATCAACATTTTTAATTTCTCTGCCATCTCTTCATACCTCTTTTACAATCCAAGACGTTCTTTTAAAACAGGCACATACTGTCTTGAAATAATCGTCTTTTCGCCATTGTCTAATACTGCCTCAAAACGTCCGCCAAAGGCTGGTGATAAACTTTTTACTTTGTTGAGATTTAAAATCGCAGACTTTGACGCCCGCATAAACGATTCGACCGGAAGCATGCCCTCAAGTGTATACAATTTCTCCCGCACTTCGTAAACCTCTTTTTTGCAGCAGGCAAACACTTTGTTGTCGACCGTCTCAAAATAGTAAACTTCATCCGGCTCCAGCAGATGGATACCATTCTCGTTATGCCCCGCGATCTTGGTGTTTCCCTGTTTTAATTTCTGGAGCAGATTTTGTATATCCTCGCTTAAATTCTGGCATTTTATAATGATCTCATCCTCTTCACCGGGGATTGTATCCAGTATGGTGATTTTCATCGGAATTCTCCTTTTGATGCAATTACTTATAGATAATTGCGAAACTCCTCATAATCTTCTTTCAATTGTTCAATTTAGGTTTCTATGAGTTTCGCAATTGTTTACAATTACTAAATACAGAATACCAAGAATTACGATACTTGTCATCATAATAAATATCATCTGATCAATACTTACGACATGTCCCCCGAAAACCGGATTACAATCTAAGGAATCCCCGATTGCCGTCACAACCTCATCCGGAAAGCCATTCGCCGACATCTCCTCAAAGATTCCATGCAGCATATGATTTTTCAGCAAAGAAGTTCCGTAAGTCCCCGGCAGAATTGACAATACTTTCTGCAGTCCGGTGTCGAAATTGGAGATTGGCATATACGCACCGCATATAAATCCATAACCGGCACTCACAATCGTTCCGACTGCCGACATCTGCCCCTGTGTTTTCAGCGGATAACAGATGATGCTTGAGAGTGCACAGCCAAATAATACCAGAAGAATCTCATCCAAAATCACCCAAAGTACATCCGCCACGCTCATGTACCAGCCCATTTTGCACATATAGATAAGGCAGACGACCAGTGCCAGTCCGTTGACCATCAGGGAATTGAGTAATGTTGAAAGAAAGTATCCCAGAAAAATCACAGATTTTTTCACCGGGGACACATTAAAATCTTTTCTCGCACCGTTCGCAAGATCCTGCACCATCGTCAGGTTCACGCAGAATGTCACTGTGATACAGCTCACAGACAAAAGTGCCGCCGCAAGCTGTGCCGCCACCGTTCCGTTGATCAGTTTGTCAGAAATCTGTACGGTATCCGGCAATGCAGACAAAAAGGAATCTTTATATACATTTGCAAGGAATGTTGCATATAAAACAATCAGAATTACCGGTGTGATCAGGGAAGAAAGAAACATCCCCCTGTCCCGGAAGAAAAGTTTTCTGTTTCTGCTTATCAGAGCTGTCATCGTTCTCATTCGCGCCCATCTCCTAAGGTTTTGCCTGTCACTGCAAGAAAAACATCATCCATACCGCCTTTTACAACCTCATAATCCTGAAACAATTCCTGATGCTCCACGATCAGTTTCGTTGCCTCTGACGTATTATCTACTTTTATCCGGTAACCATCACGTACTTTCTTATAATCATAATGTAAAGACTTAATTTGTGCTTCAGATACACCATAAACAGAAATCGTGTCCTGCACATACCTGTTTTTTAACTCGTATGGTGTTCCTTCCGCCACAATACTGCCTTTGTCGAGAATCACCACATATGAGGCATTTGCAGCCTCTTCCATGTAATGGGTAGTCAGAAAAACGGTCATCTGCTCCTCCATGCGGAGTTTTTCGATCACATTCCAGATCACCTGCCTCGTCTGCGGATCCAGCCCGGTAGTCGGCTCATCTAAAATAAGGATCTCCGGTCTGTGGAGCAATGCCCTCGCAATGTCGATCCTTCTCCTCTGCCCTCCGGACAATTTTGTGACCGGGCGGTTTAAATAGTCGCCAAAATCCATTATGTCCAGCAATTCCTGTAATCTTTTTTCAAACGCCTGACCTGTAATGCCATAGAGAGCTGCCCGACTCTTTAAGTTTTCTTTTACAGTGAGCGGCTTATCAAGCACACTATCCTGAAAAACTACGCCAATCAGCCGCTTTGTCTGCTCACCCGCTCTTTCGTTATCGATTCCTTTGATCTGTACCGTTCCGCTGTCCTTCGATAACTGTCCGCAGAGAATGGAAATCGTTGTGCTTTTCCCTGCACCGTTCACACCTAAAAATGCAAACAGTTCGCCTTTTTTCACACGGAAACTTAAGTCATTGACTGCTTTTACATCACCGAAGGTTTTATTTAAATGATCGATGCGGATGATATCTGTGGATTCATGTTCATTCTGCATATTACACACCTCTTTTTTTGCTATATCACTTAATCGAAATTGCTGAACAAAAGTAACTTTACCGCTTTTTCTCTCTGATCATGGTATAACATAATCTGTTTTGAAAATCTACAGGGGATGCGGTAAGCTGCGTTTTTGGGGTGGTAAGTTGCAGAAAATCTATTTATTTCCAAAATCCGTTCACTTCCAACTCATAAATCATGTCACACGCAATGCCCGTTCCATCCTCTAAAATGAACATTTTGTCATAATCACGGATTTTTCTAAATGTTCCTGTCACTGTCTCATATTTACCGCCCTCTTTTCTGTCATCCGGCTTAAAATATGTCACTGTCACTGCTAGATGTTCCTCTGCATGTGCCATCAGTTCCTGCAGTTTTTCGTTCAGTTCCTCCTTCTTATCCTCATTCAGCTCTGCCTGTTCTTCCGTAAGTCTTGCAGTCTCCTTGATTGCCGCCTCATGCCCGGTCAGTGCTGCAAACGGAGAGAACTGTGCCGCTCTGTCATAAATTGACATCTGCGAATGTACTGTAGAAACGTGATGTGGAAGCCCAATGATATCCTCATACTCTTTTTTATGCATGATGACCTCCAATCTGATTATTTCGCTCCTGCATGGTCGCCCCTTCCTGAAGGTTCGTTCCCTTTAACACTGCATTCTTCCCATATTTTTTCTTAACCGAAAGCATTGCCTCCTGCAGCCTTCGCTCTTTTTCGCGTTTTTCCTGCCCGGCTTTCTGTTCCTCTGCCACCGCCTGATAATCAGTAAATAAATCCATCTGTGTAAATTCCGTCTCTTCCGATATCGTTTGCTCGTCCACAACGTGATTCGCTGTAACATAAACCCGGCGTATCAAAAGATTCTCATCAACAATCCGGTCATACAGTTCTAATACTGCTTCCATGATCTGTGATGTAGAAGATGTCTTTTTCTTAAGATTTGCTGTCCCATGTGCATGCTTTGGCACAAGTCTGCCATAACGGTCTGCTTTCACCTCTCCACGGTATTTTTTCCGTTGTTCCGGGTCTGTCAGATTCTCGATATCATATCCGACATCGAGTACAAGCTGGTCTGTCACAAGCTTTTTCTCCACAAGATCGAGCACCAGTGCATCGGTCATCTCACGGACAATGATTTTTGTCTGGTTAAAATCATACGGACAATGCAGCACCTGACCGGAACCGATACTGTTTGTCTCCGGCTTATATCCCTTAATATCCGCAATTGTTGCAGGCTCATACCCCCAGGCATGATCGATCAGAAGCTCTGCGTTAATGCCAAACATTTTATAAAGAAGCTCTTCGTTATAATAATCTCTCTCACCGCCGATGGAACAGCGTGCAATATCGCCCATCGTATAAAGTCCGGCCGCTTCTAACTTTTTCCGGTAGCCACTTCCTACCCGCCAGAAGTCCGTCAATGGTCTGTGATTCCACAATAATTTCCGGTAAGACATCTCATCAAGTTCCGCGATCCTCACTCCATGTGCATCCGGCATGACATGTTTTGCCACGATATCCATTGCGGCTTTACACAGATAAAGGTTCGTTCCGATTCCTGCTGTTGCAGTAATACCTGTCTCCTGCACCACGTCAAGGATCATCTTTGATGCCAGTTCCTTCGCCGTCATATGATAGGTGTTCAGATAATGCGCCACATCCATAAATACTTCATCTATAGAGTACACATGCATATCTTCCGGTGCGATATATCTCAGGTAAATATTGTAGATTTGTGTGCTGTATTTCATATAGAGTGCCATTCGTGGCTTTGCTGTCACATAAGCAACGGAAAGCTCCGGGTGCTCTTTCAGTTCGTCCGAAAAACAAGAGCTTCCCTCAAACATTCTTTTTGGCAGCTTCTGCATCCTCTCCTGATTGACCTCTTTCACACGCTGCACCACTTCAAAAAGCCTCGCCCGTCCCGGAATCCCATATGCTTTTAAAGAAGGGGAAACTGCCAGGCAGATCGTCTTCTCCGTCCGTTCTGCATCCGCCACGACAAGATTCGTTGTCAGTGGATCAAGATCTCTTTCCCGACACTCAACAGAGGCATAGAACGACTTTAAATCAATTGCTATATAAATATGATTTTCATTTTCGCTCAAGAACGCACCTCCCATTTTTTATGCCACTGCATTCGCATTAATATTATCTATGACCTTTTTGATTCCCATCCAGACTGTCTGATCCGTAAATATATCCACAATACTGCCCTGATCCGTAAATGGTGCTTCCCGAAGTACAGAAAAGTCTTTCATCATTCCGTTATGAACGATGTATTCCACAATCTGATTGACAAAATAAATTTGCCGGCTGTCAAGACTTGTATTTATCAGGTATTCGGAAAAAGCTGCTTTCGCCGCATTCATATCCAGTCCAACTATTTCACGCACAAATTCTCCCAGTGGTTTTGTTCCAAACTCCTCTTCATAATCTTTTTTTGTCCCGATTTCACGCCAAAGGATTTCTTCAAGCGCTTTCACATCCGTATCTGTCAACGGTTGATTTTTCTTTAACTTTGCAATTACAAGGTGATCCTGATGCTGCCTGATATAATATTCTGCTTTTTTCTTATAATTTTCCAATTCGTTGCTCTCAAGCTCTGACTCTTTCAACTCAACTGATAACAATTCATCCGAAAAATTAGTGTTATATTTTTTTATTTCAGGATTTGAAATGTATTTTATTAATCCGCGAAGGTTTTCCCGGATATCTTCAAACTCATTCATCCCTGCACGTTCTAAGAAATCTGTATGCAAAATCTTTTGAATCAGCTCCGTCTGTGCCTGGATTTCAGGAATATTTGCCACATCAGCAATTCCTGACACTTTCTTAAGCAGATCATTCTGCGCTTTTGCATATTTTTTTCCTATAAGATATGCAAGTTCAATGTGATACATAAGTGCATCAAAGCGCACTGCATTCACTTCATCTTCTTCCGGTAAAATAAGTGGTGCAACTTCTTCACGCACGATTAATGTATCCTCAAAAGTAAGTTTCTGATAATTTGACTCTTTGGAATATAAATCTACGTATTTTAAATGCTGGCGGACTGCAAAATGATCCCTCGGTATCTCCTGTACCTTTTCACACATGTGCTTCACCAAAGCATTTCTATATGCGATCAGACGTTTTTCCTGATATTCAATATTCTGAAGCTTAAAGGCAATTTCAAATTGCAGATCAAAAATTGCTCCTTGAAGTGCAATCATATTAGCCGTTGCTTTTCCTTTATTTAATCGGAAAAACTCAAAATTTCCACAAAAGTCAAATATATAAAATTTCTGCTTATCTTCTCCGTCGATCAGCCCCGGGCAAAGCCTTGTTCCGCGTCCGATCATCTGCCAGAATTTTGCCTTGCTCATAACTTTTTTGAAAAAAACGAGATTCACAACTTCCGGAACATCAATTCCTGTGTCTAACATATCAACAGAAATTGCAATCTGTGGCATCTTTTTTGCATCTGAAAATTCATCAATTGCACTCTGTGCATAGGTCATATAATTATCAATTACTTTCGCATAATCCGGGAGATGTGGATATTCCTGATGGAATATTTCCAAAATTTTTTCTGCATGATCATGGTTTTTTGCAAATATAATCGTCTTCCCTAACTTCTGACCATAATCGATCCGTATACCATCGGTCATCAATGTATTTAAAACTGCTTTTATCGTATCTCTGTTAAAAACCCATGAATTTAACTTAGATGCTTCTATTGCTTCCGGCATGTTATGGTTTTCATCTGTAAAAGTCTGCTCATATACTTCCTTATCCTCTTCTGACAGTTCATCATATACAATTCCATTCTCAATAAATTTATATTTTGATTCCACAGAAACATAATCTACCAGATAACCGTCTTTTACCGCCTGTGCAAGATCGTATCCATAAGTAGGTACTCCTGATGCCAATTCAAATATATCATATGTATTCTTGTCGATTTCATCCTTTGGCGTTGCCGTCAATCCGACAAGTGGTGCATCAAAATAGGTAAAAATATCTTTGTATTTATTATATATAGACCGATGTGCCTCATCACATATCACAAGATCAAAATGACCGCAGGTAAAAAGCTTTCCATCTTTATCATTCACAGTGTCAATACAGTTTATCATTGTCTGATAAGTTGAAAATACACAATGTGCCTTGTAATTATCTTTTTCTTCCACAAGGTTCGTACATGACAAGTTTGGAAGTAAATTCACAAAACTTCGTTTTGCCTGTGTAACAAGTGAATTTCGATCTGCCAGAAACAGGATATTTTTCACCCATCCTGTATCTAAAAGTATCTTGCACAGTGCAATTACAGTTCTTGTTTTGCCGGATCCTGTAGCCATAACCAAGAGTGCTTTTCTATGGTTTTTCTCATCAAAACTGTTACAAACAGCCTTGATAGCTGCCTCCTGATAGTAGCGGTCTGCAATACTCTTATCTACTGTAATGTGTTTAAGGCTGATTCTCATGGTTAATAAATTAAACCATTTTTCCAGATCACGCTTGGAATAAATTGTTGCACATTTTCTTTCCGGATACTGCCCGTCAATAATGTGCGTTTCAAATCCATTGGTAAGGAAGATCACCGGTCTTCTCTTATATTTCTTCTCTAATAAATCTGCATATAACTTTGCCTGCTGTCTGCCTTTCGAAACATCCACGCATGTTCTCTTTGCTTCGATCACTGCAAGCGGACGATGCATATCATCATAAAGCACATAATCTGCATATCCTGTTTCTGATTTATTCGGCATTCCTGAAAGTTCTACTTCGTTCAGCCAGTCTTTGCCTTCTGTCCAGCCCGCATCTGTAAGCATGGAATCGATATAAAGTTTTCTTGTCTTATACTCAGATAAATCAAGAGGTTTTGGAACATAAGTCTGCTGCTGTTCCTGTCTTCGTGCAGATAGCTCTTCTCTCAATGAAGCATTTTCTGCAATTAATTTTTTTAAATCAAGTTCCTGCCTTGCAGACTTTTCCTGTTCTTTTTCCAGTTCTTCTCTTATATTTTTTGCTGCCACTTTTGATTCTCTGGCTTTTTCCATTCGGGCAGTAATCGTATTTTTATCAAAAGTGCGTTCTGTAGAATTTTCCGTATAGCAGTGTGCGATATAATCAAGAAAAATGAACAGATTCTCCAGACACAACATAGCCTCATCTCTACCGAGTTTTTTATTCCCATGTGCTACATTATTGCCACATCTGCGGATGTAATCCATTCTTCTCCATAAATCCGCTCCGACAAGCTGTCTGTATTCTTCTTCATTCATAAGACTTTGCAAATTATCCTGATACGGCATTTCAAGAGCCTTATCTACCGAATACATCCATTTGATTGCAAACTCCATCGCCCTGCGGCTGTTGATAATACTTGCCTCCGGATCCATGAGAATAATCTTTTCTGCTGAGATTGCAACATTTGCAAATGCAGAAAATTTCGGTTCATTTTTCAAATAATCAAAGTTTGTTATCATAGACACCTCCGCTAACGCACAGAGTTTTTCTGGATTTATCGTTATTACTATTATTGTAGCATCCCTGTATGGTTTTGCAAGGAAGAGAATTCGAGCAATTTTGATTTGGTGACTTGGTGGCAAAATGCCATAAACTCTTTTTGAAGTTCGAGCATTGGCAGTATAATCTGCAAATTTTCAACTTGCTGCTTGGTTATTGACTCACGCGTAGCTCCACTTCCAGCAATACTCCATAACAAATCCTGATAATTATCATCAATTAGCAACTTATTTAAGAACTCAGGAATTATACAGTCTTTACACCTTATGATGCATACATGCTGATTTACTCTTGCTGGTAATATCTCATTTGGAACTACACATGACCGAGCAACAGAAGCACCTGTAATATTTAGCAATACATCATCTTCCTCAATAGTTACATTATCCAATTTAGAAGCCTGTTCATCTGAAATATGTGCCAAATCCTTATACTCAAACTGACCATTATGAACATTCATACTGCGAATAAGTGTAATGCCTTCTTCTTGATAGGCTTCCTTTCCTCCCTTAGGAGTTGCACCGGATCCAATCTTTGTAGTAATCTCCCCCAAAGACTTTTGCTCCCAACCTTTATCATTAAGAACAGGATTCCCAAACATCTCGACAAATCGAGCCTTGATGAGTTGATCTAACAGTTGGATCTCTTGCTTTCTTTTCTCAATAATTTTTTCACATTTTTCAAGAATCTCAACAATTTCAGCCTGTCTTTCTAACAAATCAAGATTAAATTCTTCATTTTTATAATCTTTAAAATATATGTGCGGAATAGTTGCTCCAGTAAAATATTTTTCTAAATGCATATAGCTTACAACATAAAAAAGATATTTTGGCAAAACATTATCTTTTGGCAAGAGATACTGCATTGTTCCTATTACTGATGAATTCGCAGGATATAAAGCTGTTCTTCCTACTCCTGCTCCATCCTTAACTACAGCAACATACGGCTTTTCCTGATGATAAAAATTTGCATTTCCTATATATCCCGAGGCTCCATATATTGGATAATCTCCACTTGTTTTAGCTATATCTGATTGTTTCAAATTTGATGTGCCACGCTCACATACATCTTCCAGTTTTACTTTCATCTGTTTCATTGCTCCCTATCAGAATCATTCTTCATTTTATCTTCAAGTTCCATAAATCGATCAAAATCACTTTCGTATATGACATCTTGTATCTTTCGATACTTTTCAAATTCACTTTCTGCATGAATTCGTGCCATTTCAGCAGAAACTTTCCCATTATCAGACAATACTCCATAATCCATCATTTGAAGAAAGCCATTCAATCTATTCTCCCAGTCTTTCATCGTCATTGGTATATTTCTTTCCGCTTGAAGTTCTGCCAGATCTAAATAAGCATTCACTAACCGTCCCATATTTGCCAATTCTTTCTTTGACAAATAATTTTTTGCAATCACAACATCATATTTATGAATCTTACCATTGGGTGCTCCCTCCCAAGTTGTCAAACCCATATGCTCTTGTGCTGCATCCGCTCGATTATAAATTACTTCAGCCGCTGTATTGCCATGAATTGCATAATGTATCTTATTTTGAACTGCTGAAAAAAATCTTCTTGTTGTTTCTGCTTTAGAATCATAATCTATAGCTGTTGCATAGATATCTGTAATTTTCTGATAAAATTTGCGTTCCGACAATCTGATTTCACGTATTCGTTCCAGTAATTCTTCAAAATACTTTTTTGTTAATACTGTGCCTCCGTTTTTCAGTCTTTCATCATCTATTGCAAAACCTTTTATTGTATATTCTTCAATAATATTATTTGCCCATTTACGAAATTGAACTGCCTTTGGAGAATCAACTTTATTTCCTACAGCTATAATTGCTTTTAAATTGTAATGTTTTGTGTCATAGCTTTTTCCATCAGAAGCAGTTACTCGAAATTTTCGAGTAACTGAATTTTCATCAAGTTCAAGACTTCTAAACGCTTTCTGCAAATGATACGTTATTGTATTAGCCTCAACATCATACAATACTCCCATCATTTTCTGTGTCAGCCATACATTTTCATCAAAATATATTGCTTCTACCTGACTCACACCGCTAGCTGTAATAAACGTTAAATATTCTGCTGCACTAGATCGTACTGTTACGTCTTTTTTCATTTTTCCTCCACTTCAATCCTCAACTGCAAATTGGAATTTGAATCTGCTATCATTTCTTTTATGCAATATACCTCCGATGTGACGTTTTTACATTATTTTGATTCACAATTGCATACTGCATTGTCGTTCCAATCTGTGAATGTCCTAATATTTTTTGCACCTGCTCTATCGGCATTCCCTTGTCAATTGCCCGCGTCGCCATAGTTCTTCTGAATTTATGTGGATGTATTTTTTCAATATTTAGTTTACGTCCAAGCTCACGCACTCTTATCTCTACACCGCTGATTTTCAATCTTTCATATGGCGAATCCAACGTGACAAATAATGCAGGATTTGTGTCTGTCCGGCTATTTATGTAATTTTGTAAATGCAATTTTGCTTTGGCATCAAAATATACACATCGTTCCTTGTCCCCTTTTCCATAAACAACACATTCTCTTTCTTCAAAATCAATATCCGAAATATTCAATCCCACCAGTTCACCGACTCGAATTCCGGTTGAATATAATAAATCTATCATTGCCAGATCTCTGGAACATCTGCAGTTATCCCTCAACCTTTCGATGACTTCATCAGATATGATTTCCTTTACCGGTTGCTTTGTTTTTATCTTATGAATCCTTCTCATAGGACTTTTTAAAATATAATCTTCTTCCTCCAACCACGAAAAGAAGCTTGAAATATTTCTTCTTACATTATCCACAGTTACTTTACTGCAATTATTACGCTGCTGATATTCTGCTAAATAGGTACGTATTTCATCTGTTGTAATTTTTCGTATCATGGTATCAGTATTTTTTAACAAATGATCAATTGTGACCTGATAATATTGCAATGTTCGTGCTGAGCATCCCTCAATTTGTTTTGCCTCAATAAACATTTTCAAATATTCTTCATTCGAAATCTGTTCCTTTTCCGGTCTTGCATCTGATAAATTTTTTATCAATACTTCCTGCAATTTTTTCATCTGCGCAATATTCAGATAATCTGCCATCTCATTAATAATCTTTACAAGTTTTTCTTCCATGTTGGTATCTCCCTTCAGTAATTACCAACATTGTACACGAAAATATTGTTCATTCCCAATTTTCTGACATTGCTTATTGCGGCAACAGACCATATTCTTCGATCAGCCTACTTACTACTTTTTCAGGTTTATCATTATTCATTGCAAATTTATTTTTCACCCCGATTTTATCAAAAATCTGTCCATACCAATGAATATCTTCCTTAATATCATTCATATAATATTCTTTATGTTCATTCTTATAGTGCAAGTCAATATATATATTGTCTTCCTCATCACTAAATACAAGTCGTGAAAAAATGTTTTCCGGAGAATCACAGAGTTCGATCAGCAATATGTCATCTGCAACTATACGCTTTTCAAAATTCTCAGTGTGAGAAATAGGCGTAATTGCAAAAACCATATTTTCATCCAGTTTAAGAATTTTTTTAATAATATGCCCTCTTTTTTGATCTCTCCAACGTAAATTTTCTGTATGGACAAATTCCTCAAGCGTTATGCCATAGTATTTCTTTATTTCTTCATCCAAATCATAAAATGAAAATTTTATTTTTTCGGCAAGTAACTTCCCGATAGTTGTTTTTCCAACATTTGAAACTCCAAATAGCAATATTTTCATGACTGATACTTACCTTTCTTTATAAACGTTATCCGAAATATTGTTGCATCAATGAATCGAATAGGAGCTGTGTCTCATCAAGTGCTTTCTGCACTACAACTTTTGATTTGGTGACTTGGTGGCAAAAATCATCGAACTCTTTTTGCTTCTCTAAATTAGGAACAATAATTTTAAATTCTTTTAGCCATCCTGTATTTAAGTTCGGCTGACCTCCGCCTTTAACATGCTCAGATACTTGTTTTGCGAAGAATTCATCACGCATCCAGTGTTTAAGATAATTGCTCGTAACTATTCCTTTACTCCTTAAAAAGCCTAAACTTACAAATGTGCATAACTCCAATTCTTCTTCCAAGATTACAGGATGTCCTAAATTAGAACCAACTCTCGAAAACAATACATCATTCACTTGCGGTTTCGAACCTTTTGGTGCTCCCTCGAATTCTTCTCTTGAAATATATTTCACATCAGTCAAATCCAAAAAATCTCCAGATGTGTTTTTTGCTGATATAAACATCACTCCTGAATCTACATAAGTCGGTGTATGCGTTATACCCAGATAAATCTCCGCAACATCATCTACTGTCATATATGGTAATGACTTTTCATTATGGCTTTGATGTCCAAACATCTCGACAAATCGAGCCTTGATGAGATCATCTAATCTTTGCAGTTCCGTGATTCTTGAGCTAATCACCTTAACTAAACAATCGAGCTGTTTTACAACTTTTTCTTGTTCTCGTTTTGAAGGAATATCCAATTCAACATTTCCCAAATTCTTTCTCGAAATTCTCTTTCGTGTTGTTCCTGTAACGCTATTTAATAATCTTGTATAATATGCATTTGAACGCATAAAATAACACAAATATTCCTTGCATACAATAGCTTCATTTGATCTACAAATTGTACAATCGACTGCGGTTATCATCCTCTCCTTTTTTTCAGGAATAATGCATGCTCTTCCTACAGGTTCAGGTAATCTTGAAACTAAAATATCACCTGAAAATATTTCTGTACACTTTAGTTTATTAAAAGTTTCTTCAGATATATACTTAGCTTTTTCTTCTTTTTCTAAATATGCTCCCATACCAATATTACCGGTTTGAATCAACCTAATTCCCTCATCGGCTTGATCCTTACTTTCTATCCAGTCACCATCAGTAAAGACAGTACATATATCTTCTAATCGCATCCACATCAACCATGCAAATTGGAATTTGCATTTTCCTTTCCTATATTTCCACTCTTACTGCTCACTTCATTTATAACTCCAGCAATCTTTCCAGTTCGTCCATCTCTTTCCCAATTTCCATCTCAAGTTCCCGTATGTTTGCCATAATTTCCGATGTTGGTGGATACTCTACTGGCACATACTCGATTTCCTTATACTTATTAATACTGAGATCATAATCATTGTCTACAATATCCTGCTTTGGAACCATAAATGACTTGTCGGTGCGTTTTCTATCCATCTCTTTATCCAGATTCTTAAATCTCTCAATAATATCCGGAATATCATTATCAGCAATCGGAGAACGTTTATCATCAAGGCTTAAGCCATCCGCTGTCATGTCATAAAACCAGACATAATCTGTTCCGCCATGATCTGTCTTTGTAAAAATAAGAATCGCAGTTGACACTCCTGCATATGGTTTAAATACGCCGGATGGCATGGAAATAACTGCTACTAATCTCTGATTCTCCACAATCTCCTTCCGGATCGCCTTATGTGCTGTAGAAGAACCGAAGAGTACGCCATCTGGAACAATACATGCACAGCGTCCGCCAATTTTTAAAATACGTAAAAATAATGTCAAGAACAAAAGTTCTGTTTTCTTTGTTTTACAAACTTTTAGCAGATCACCTGACACCGATTCTGCATCAAGACTTCCCTTAAACGGTGGATTTGCCAGAACAAGTGAATATTTCTCTTTGTCCTGATTCTGATCAGACAAACTGTCTCTATACTCAATAAATGGATTATCTATACCGTGTGTCATCATATTCATGGCTCCGATGCGGAGCATTGTCCGATCCATGTCATAACCATAAAACATATGGTTCATATAATGATCTTTTTTCTGTTTATCATAGAAAATCTCTTCTTTTTTCTTTTCCTTTAAATACTCTCCTGACGTAACCAAAAATCCGGATGTACCGCAAGCCGGATCACAAATCATCTCATCACTGGAAGGATCCATTAGTTCAACCATCATGCGGATAATATGTCTTGGTGTACGGAACTGCCCATTTAATCCGGACTGTGCTATTTTTGACAAAAGATATTCGTATACATCTCCTCTTACGTCTGCTGTCTGAATTTCACTCATCATCTCATAGATCTCGTCCAGTGAGTCTACAACCTTCGATAACACTAACGGTGTTGGGAGTTTAAAGATTGCATCATCCATATATTTGGAGTATGCACTGTCTTTATCGCTATGCAGCGTTTTTATAAAAGGGAACACCCATTCCTGCATAATAGAATACATTCTGTCAGCAGGAAAATCATGAAATACCGACCATTTTAACTGTGTTCCATCGATTGTTCTCTCTCCAAGCTGAACTTCTTCTGCAAATATGCTCTGATATGGTAGTCCCAGCATTGCACTTTCTTTTGCCCTCATATTATCCGAATCATCCAGATCATGTATAAACATCAGATAAGTGATCTGTTCAATTACTTCAAGTGGATTTACCAAGCCTCCTGCAGCAAAAATGTCCCATAAACTATCAATTTTGTTTTTCAATTCGCCTGTAATCATTTTTATCTCCAATCATTCATTATTCCATGTATATTTTGTATATCTTCCGCCACCGATTTTCAGAATCGTTCCTGACTCCACCAGCTCTGCAAGTGCCCTCTGTACTGTCACCTGACTGATATCCGGACATTTTTCCAAAATCTCTGCTTTTGTAATGGTACCCAGTGTTGTTTTTATGATCTCCCTCACTCTGTCCGGCTTTGACATACCGCTTATTGCCAGCAAACTCACTCTGGATGAAAATTCCCGATACGCAGCTGTAACAATACCAAGCATATATTTTACAAATGGTTCATAATCATTCTTATTTTCATGCCAGTTTACAGAACTTTGCTGCAAGCAGTCATAATACAACTCCTTTGTATTTTCAATTAACTTTTCAATACTTATGTACTTTCCGACAATATAACCGGCTCTATATAGCAACAATAAGGTCAATAGCCGGCTCATTCTGCCATTACCATCATTAAAAGGATGAATACATAAAAAGTCAAGGATAAACATCGGGATCAGAATCAGTGGATCAATCTGTCCTGTTGCAAGTGCCTCATCAAATGCTTTACACAATTCTTCTATTGCCTCTGGCGTTGCCCATGCAGGCATCGGCTGAAACCGGACAGATTTATTCCCTGCCAGATCTTCTTCCTCAATAATATTATCTGCTGTCTTGTATTTTCCCCCGATATCAAACCCTTCAAACTTATATAAATCCCTGTGCAGTTGCAGTATGATGGATGGTTTCGGTGGAATATAATCATGGTTATCATGAATCGTATTCAATACATCTCTGTAACCTGCAATTTCCTGTTCATTTCGGCTCTTAGGTCGGGTTACATCTTTTACTAAAGCTTTTAAACGTTCATCAGATGTATAGATTCCTTCAATTTTATTGGAAGCTTCCGTACTCTGAATTTTCGCAATTTCTACAAGCTGTGTCAATGTATCCGCCTTTGCTTCAATAAATAATGTCTGCTCTCCTCGAAATTCATGTATCTGTGTCAGATAAGATACTATTTCAGGTGTGAGCAGTTTTTTCCATTTTTCACAATAGTCAAACTGTCTCATTCAACCTCCTGCTGCAATCATCCAGCTATTACTTAATATACAAGTAATTATATTCTTTTCATTATATCATTGTCAATTTAATTTTATCTTTTCGTTTAAAATGATATAATTAAATTCAAATTGAACAGATTAAAAAATTTATTCATTTTCTCACGATAAAAAAAACGCACAGACTGTCTCTCATCTAAACAATCTGTGCGTCTCTTTTATGATCTGCAAACCGCGTCTTTCCATATGTTATCCATACCTCAGGCTTCCACTTACAGATATATTATTTTGTTTTTTACACCAGCTTACTCTGCTTTTGCATCCGAAACACTGACCTTATGGTCATACCATTTTCCTTTTGTTCCGATCAGTGCAAGGTCAAACTCCTGATCTAATGCTTCTACCGGAACGTCAAAAGCATAAACTTCCTCTT
>ERZ837487.2576-NODE-2576-length-18289-cov-18.362235_pt1 | contig 18289 bp, 16 predicted proteins | sample MGYA00519911_ERZ837487 | MGnify/ENA primary metagenome ERZ837487 (study PRJEB31850, sample SAMEA3708818) | human gut metagenome | biome: human gut; feature: human-associated habitat; material: faeces | place: China | collected 2014 ...
TGTGCACACAGCTGCAGGTGCGGCCGTTGACCGTGCCGGTGTCCTGGCACAGCTTACAGCTGAATTTCGGCTCCAGCGCGTCGGCAGGCCGCCCGCTGGCTGCCAGCAGGGCGGTCAGCTTCTGCCGGGCATCGGCCAGTGCGGCAGCGGCTTCGGTGCGGTCCTTGCCGGAAGCACCGGCCAGTGCACAGCGCAGACCCCGCACCCGCACCTCGTCCTCGGCATGGCGCAGGGCAGGCACGGCGGCCTCTGCCTCCGCGCGGGCATCCTCGGCCCGGGCCCGGGCCATCTGCCGCCGGGCGGCTACGGTGCGCAAAGCTTCCTGATACAGTTCGTTTTTGGTACGCATATGGGTAACCTCGTGTTATGTGTTGGAGCGCTTTTTGAGCCGGTTGAGCGACGCAGAAAGGCTGCTGCTGCCCAGAAAATCGTTGCCGCTGGGGGCTTCGCGGTCCACCCGGATGTTCCGGCTGGCTCCGGCATCGGCCACCGGGCCCCGCACATCGTGGATGGTGCGCAGGCCCTTGGCGTTCCACGTCTTGAGGATGCTGTTCCAGTACCACAGATCTTTCTTGGCACCGGCCTGCACGGCGGCTTCCTGCACCATGGCGTCATCGTAGCCGTAGACTTCGTACCACCGGGCGATGGCCTTGCGCCCGCCCAGCGTCAGCTCGCTTTCCGGGATCTCCAGCAGGCCGCTGACATACTGCTCGCGGCTCTGGCGCAGAGCCAGCAGCTTGAGGTGCGAGTCGGCCTGTTCGCCGGTCTCCACGCCCTCGTTGCGCCAGACCTTCAACTCGTGGATCACAGCGGCCATGGTGCGCTTGTTCCGGCTGGCCATGTAGGCCACGCAGAGCATCACGGTCTCGGGCGCGTAGCCGTCCTGCACATAGAGATTCACCAGCCGCTCCATGTCACTGTGGGTCAGCGGGCGGGCAAAGCTGGTCTGTGCACAGTCGATGAGGCTGGAGATCATGGGGTCGGTGCGGCTGGCGGCTGCGATCTCGGCCCATGTCATGGGGGCAGGGGCACTTGGCTCTTCGCCGGGGGCGGTGTTTTCCTCGTAGCGTTCCAGCAGACCGGCACCTGCCCAGAAGGACAGCGCGCTTTCGGCACTGATGCGGCTGCGCAGTTTGAGGTCGGCGCAGATCTTGTCCGGGTCGGTGACGCCGGTGGCCAGCACATACAAAGCCACGCGCACGTTGTATTCCTCGGCGATGCCCAGCTTGGAAAATACTAGCTGCGGTACGGCGATGGTATCGCCTTTGAATTCTTTTAAACGATAGATCATCTTTTATTCCTCGGGCTTTTCTTCGGCTGGCTCGGCGGGAGGCTCCCACGGGTCGCAGTCCATCATGTCGGGGCAGTTCTTCCAGCGCTCCGGTTCGGCGTTGAACGCATCCTGCAGGCACTGCGCAGCGGCGGCGCGGCCGTCGTCGGACAGGGTGAACACCTTCTGTGCCCGCAGGACGGGGTCGGTTTTTTCCAGCGTCCAGGGGTCGGGCCAGTAGTCCAGCGTGAGGATGGCTTCGTCTTTCGTGGCGCCCTCGCCGCCGTCCGGGTCCGGTACGCTGCGTTTGCCCGGGGTGAGCCGGTAGCGCAGGCCGTATTCGTTGCCGCTGTAGATGTTTTTGCATTTGAAATAATGCAGCAGGGGAACAAAGATCATGGTATCAGGGGTCCTTTCCGGCAAAGGGCAGCTGCCTTTGCGCATACACCACTATTATAAACAGCCGGCCTTTTGAATGCAATATCAAAGTGTTGCGTGCGTTGCCGTCATCTGCCGGAACAGCTGCGCAAAAGAAAAACGGCAAACCGTTGTTCTGCGGTTTACCGTTGTTGTGGAGCAGGGTACGGGACTCGAACCCGCCGCCTTCTGCTTGGGAAGCAGACGCTCTACCGGATGAGCTAACCCTGCAAGTGCTTATTTATTGTAGCAAAGCAGGGCCGGATTGTCAAGAGCGAAACGGGTCAGTTTTTCTCGGTCCATGTCAGGTCGAGCACCGGAGTGAACGGGTCAAACACCAGCCCGGAGATGCCGTCGGCCACCAGCAGGCGTTTCTGCTGGCTCAGCAGGGGCACCACCGAACAGCCCTCCAACAACTGGCGCTCACACTGGCTCAGCAGCTGGCAGCGCGTCCGGCCGGTCTGGCGGGTGCTTTCGTCCAGACGCTGCAGGTAGATCGGGTCAGACCAGCCGGTCAGGCCGCTTTCGGCAGAACCGAACTGCTGCAGCATCTGGTATACGCTGCCGCCCTCGGCACGGATGGGGGCCAGCGCGATGGTGTAGCTGCCGCTGGCGATGCGCTGGTCGAACTCTTCCTGCGGTACTTCCTCGATCGAGAAGAAGAGGGAACAGTCCTTCTGCCACGCACCGTTGATCTGCTCGGCCAGTTCGTTCAGGCCGCTGTCCTTCGGCAGCAGGAGGGTCACGCCGGAAAAGTCCGAGCTGGCCATGCCCTGCCGGGCGTTCAGGTAGAGTGCACGCGGGTCGGCAATGGCGGGCAGCGGGTCCCCGGCAGTATCGCGGTAGGTGATGCCGTCCACGGTCAGCCCGTCGGGCACAAGGCCGCTTGCCGCGGTGAACAGGCCGGAAGAGGGGACGGCTGCGTTTTCCCGGGCAATGCCCGTCAGTGCCTGCCGCAGTTCCTGACTGGCGAACACCGAGCTTTCGGTGCTGTTGAACAGCAGCGCCCATGTGGTGTCGGAGTAGGAAATCGAGGACAGGCTGGTGGCTTCGCCGGTGTCATCTACAGCAGCCGAGCACTTTTCGTCGGAGATGAGCTGTGCGGCGCTCTTGCCGGTGCTGCCGGTGTTCTGCACCAGACGCAGGCTGCCGATGAGGGGCGATGCTACGTCCCGCCGCAAAAACAGGCCGCTGGCCGTCCAGTTGTACAGGTAGAAGCTGCCGCTGGACAGAGTGGTTTTGGCGGTCAGGCCGTAGGTGCCCCGGCTGCTGTTGAAAAACTCCTCGTCGCAGGGCATGGCACCGGGCAGGGTGAGCTTGGAGAGAAAGTTGTCATCCTTCTCGCTCAGGCGGAACACCAGCGTCAGCGGCCCGGATGCAGACACGCCGAGCGATGCGGGCGCAGCTTCGCCTGCCAGCACGGCGGCACTGTTCTCGATGGCGGAGAACTCCACGGCATAGGGGGAAGAAGTCTGAGGGGCGAACATACGCCGGAATGCAAACACAAAATCTTCGGCGGTGATGGCGTAATCCGTGGATGCACCCTTGACGGTCTTGTAGGTCAGGCCGTCCTTCAGCTGGAAGGTGTAGGTGCGGCCGTCGGCAGAGACGGTCCAGCTCTCGCACAGGTCGGGTAAAAGCTCGCCGTCGGCATTGCGGCGTACAAGGCCGCTGTAGAGGTTCTCGCAGGCGATGACGTCGGATGCCGCTGCAGCCACCTGCGGGTCAAGGTTCGCGGGGATGGTGTCCACAAACCATGTAAAGCTTGCCGCACCGGAACCGCCGCCGCAGCCGGTGAGGGCAAACACAAACGCAGCAGCCAGCACTGCCGCGAGAAAACGGAAAGAATGTTTCAAGAAAAATGACCTCGTTCTTTGGAATCGTTCTAGGGCAGAGCATTCTTGTATACAAAAATCGCCCTGCTTCGACAAGTGTAGCAGAAACAACGGCAAAATACAATTGCAGAATTGTGAATTTGCCGCGCTTTTTGGTGCAAAGAGCCGGTTTTCCGTTGCCAATTGCGTCTAAATGGACTATAATGGTACAGCGAAACATCTCAGCGCCGCTTTTTGCGCGGCGCGTTCGGAAATATGATATGAATATTGAGGAGGAACTGTTTTTATGCAGAAGGACCAGCAGAAACTTGCCCAGCTGATCAAGGGCAAAAAGGTTGCCTTTATCGGTGCAGGCGTCAGCCACAAGACCCTGATCAAGGAGTTCGTGGAGCTGGGCGCGCACGTCACCCTGTGCGACCAGAAAAAGAGCGTGGAGGAGTTCGGCGATTATGCCGCCACCATCAAGGAACTGGGCATCGACCTGAGCCTGGGCGAGAACTATCTGGACGGCTTCAAGGGGCAGGATATCATCATGCGCACCCCCGGCTTTGTGGGCTACTTTGAAAAGCCCCTGCAGGATGCCATGGCCGCCGGCACCATGGTGACCAGCGAGGTGGAGCTGTTCTTCGACTTCTGCCCCTGCGAGATCGTGGCCGTGACCGGCTCGGACGGCAAGACCACCACCACCACCCTCATCTCCAAGTTCTACGAAGCTGCCGGCCGCAAGGTGCATCTGGGCGGCAACATCGGCGCAGCCCTGCTGCCCATGCTGCCGGAGGTATCCCCGGAGGATGTGGCTGTGGTGGAGCTTTCCAGCTTCCAGCTCATCAGCATGCATTCCAGTCCCAACATCGCGGTAGTGACCAACGTTACCCCGAACCATCTGGATCACCACAAGGACATGCAGGAGTACATCGACGCCAAGCGCAACATCCTGTTGTACCAGAAGCAGCCCTGCCGTGCCGTTCTGGGCTACGAGAACGAGATCAGCCGGTCCATGCAGAAGGATTGCAAGGGCAAGCAGGTATGGTTCACCCGCCTGCACGACACCGACAACGGTGCCTTCCTGCGCAAAGAAGACAACATGCTCTGCATGGCCGAGGACGGCGTGGTCACTCCGTTCCTTGCCCAGAAGGATGTGAAACTGCGCGGTCTGCACAACATTGAAAACCTGCTGGCCGCCGCTGCTGCCGTCTGGGGCGAGGTGCCCGTGGAAGCCATCCAGAAGGTGGGCAGCACCTTTACGGGTGTGGAGCACCGCATCGAGCCGGTGCGCACGCTGGACGGTGTGCTGTACTACAACGACTCCATCGGTACCAGCCCCACCCGCACCATCGCCGGTCTGCGCAGCTTCAATCAGAAAGTCATCCTCATCGCAGGCGGCTACGACAAGCACATCCCCTATGAGCCGCTGGCTCCGGAGATCATCGCCCACGTCAAGAACCTCGTTCTGATGGGTGCCACCGGCCCCCGCATCGAGAAGGCCGTCCGCGAGTGTGAAGGCTTCAACGAGACAGAGCTGCCCATCCAGCACGCCGACAATATGCAGCACGCTGTGGAGCTGGCCCGCGCCTGCGCAAAGCCCGGGGATATCATCATTCTGTCCCCGGCCAGCGCATCCTTCGACCTGTATCCCAACTTTGAGGTGCGCGGCCGCGAGTTCAAGAAGATCGTCAACGCGCTCAAGTGATCGCGCAGGTCAACACAACGCAGCGCCGCACCCGCTTTGGGAATGCCTGCCGGGGCAAATGGGTGCTGGGCGCGACCCTGCCGCTGGATCTTGCCCTTTTCGGCAAAAGCCAGCCGTGGCGTTTCTACGCCGGGCCGACGCTGGCGCTGGAACTGAGCGGCTCCGCAGCGTGGGCTGCCGGGCACGCGAACCCGGAGGAACTGGCCGGTTTTCTGGCTTTCTGCGGGTGTGAGAGCATGATTCTGGACGAAGCAGAATGCCCGCCGCCCGCTGGGTGGCATAAAGCCGAGGCCCTGACCGTGTTTGGCCTTGCCCCGGGAAAGCCGCTGCCGCTGCCCGAAGCCGACGAAGCTCTTTGGACGCAGCTGACCCTTGACCGTCAGCCGCCTGCCATGGCGGTGGCACGGGCACTCTACCCGGCGGATACCGCAAAACAGGAGGATTTTTACTCTGAGCTTTGCACCAAGCGCAGCCGGGGCAAAGCCTTTGCGTGGACGCTGGCGCAGGGGAGCAAGCCGGTGTGCACTGTGGGCGCCTATGCGCTGGCAAATGGGCAGGCCTATATGGCCTGCGGACAGACCGCAGAACCCCTGCGCGGCAGGGGCATCGGCGGGCGGCTCATCGTGCAGATGGCGAACGAGCTTGCTGCACAGGGGCTTTGCCCGGTGTTCCTCTGCAGCCCGGAACGTGTGCACTTTTATACCCGCCTCGGCTTTGCAAAGCTGGGGGAGTATGCAAGATATGAACCATAAAAATTAAGGAACCAATTACAATGTCAATTCTCAACCACTTTTTTGATTACAAACCCGAAGTGCTGGCACTGGACGAAAAGGCCATGGAGCTGTGCCAGCCCTATTTCCGCCATATGGAGGAAATCCGCGATTTCAACCAGCTCAAGATGCTCAAGGCCTTTGCCGACACCCAGATGTCCTCCACCGATATGCTGGGCACCACCGGCTACGGCCTGTGGGATACCGGCCGCGCCAAGCTCGAGCAGATCTTTGCTGAGGTGATGGGTGCCGAGGATGCGCTGGTGCGCAGCCAGTTCCAGAGCGGTACCCATACGCTGGCCGTGGCGCTGTTCGGCCTGCTGCGGGCAGGGGATACCCTGCTGGCTGCCACCGGACGCCCCTACGATACGCTGGAAGGTGTCATCGGTCTGGACGGCAAGGGCCAGGGCACCGGCACCCTGATGGACTATGGCGTCAAGTACGACGAAGCACCGCTCAAAGCTGACTTCACCCCGGACTATGACCTCATTGCAAAAAAGGCCCCCGGGGCCAAGGTGTGCCATATCCAGCGCAGCCGCGGCTATCTGCAGCGCAACGCCTTTGACCTGGACACCATTAAAAAGATCGCCGACACCGCCCGCGCAGCCAACCCGGAGATCATCATCTTTGTGGATAACTGCTACGGCGAGTTTACCCAGACGCAGGAGCCGTGCCAGGTGGGCGCGGATATCGCTGTGGGCAGCCTCATCAAGAACCCCGGCGGCGGCATTGCTCCCACCGGCGGCTACATCGTGGGCCGTAAGGATCTGGTGGAGCTGTGCGCCTACCGCCTGAACGCTCCCGGCCTTGGCAAGGAGCTGGGCTGCACGCTGGAAACGCCCCGCGATATGTATCTTGGCTTCTACTACGCCCCCGGCGTGGTGTGCGAAGCCATCAAGACCGCCATCTATGCCCAGTGTATGCTGGAGCTGCTGGGCAAGAACCCGGTGCCGCGCTACTGCGAGGATCACAACGACATCGTCACCTGCTTTGATGCCGGTACTGCCGATGCACTCATCGACTTCTGTCAGGGCATTCAGGCCGCCAGCCCGGTGGACAGTTACGCAGCCCCGGAACCCAGCCCGGAACCGGGCTACACCGACGAGGTGGTCATGGCAAGCGGCAGCTTTACCCAGGGCAGCACCATCGAGCTGTCCTGCGATGGTCCGCTGCGTGAGCCGTACACCTGCTACCTGCAGGGCGGCCTGAACTTTGCCGCCAGCCGTGCCGGCGTGCTGCTGGCCATCCAGAAGGCTTATTTCAAGGATTAAAGAGGGGACAGATATATGCCGCAGCTCAGCGATCGCGTGGGCACGTTCACGGATTCTGTCATCCGCCGCATGACCCGCATCAACAATCAATACGATTCTATCAACCTCTCGCAGGGGTTTCCGGATTTTGACCCGCCGAAACCTCTGCTGGATGCGCTGGAAAAGGCCGCGCACAACGGCCCGCACCAGTATGCTCTGACCTTCGGTGCGAAGAACTTCCACGATGTGCTGGACGAAGCCGCCCGCCGACTGGAAAAGCTTTCGGCTCTGCTGAAGTAAAACTGTCTCTACGGAAGGGGAGACCGGTCGGATGCCGCTTCTCTCCGCAAACCCATCTGTGAAGAAGCAATACCGGAAAATCTGCGGATTTTCCGGTATTGCAAATTATATTCCATGCTGAAAATAACGCCGCAGGAAAACCTGCGGCGTTATTTCTTTCCCTTAGTCTCTATACACAAATCAGGCCGTCACACGGCGGGGCGTAGCGGCAGGCATCGGCTCAACGAGAGCGGGATGCATCCCTTCGCGGTAGTCCAGATCGCCCTGATCCAGACCACGCAGCAGCACCTCGGCGGTGGCAATGTTGGTGGCAATGGGTACACCGTGCATATCGCACAGGCGGAGCAGATTCTGCTCGGTGATGCTGGCGGCGTCGGCCTTCAGCGGATCGCGGAAGAACAGCACCAGATCCACTTCGTCGCAGGCAACGCGGGAAGTGATCTGCTGTACGCCGCCCAGCTTTCCGGAGAGGTAGCAATGCACGGGCAGGCCGGTGGTCTGCGCCAGCATCCGTCCGGTGGTACCGGTGGCAATGACAGTGTTTTTGGATAAAATGGCGCTGTAAGCCGTACAGAACTGCAGTGCGAGTTCTTTGCGGGAGTCGTGTGCAAGAATGGCGATGGTCATAGTGCTCTCTCCTTTGTTCTCAGTATAGTGTTGTGAATGACGGACAATTTCAAATCGGAACTGAAATGAAGTGAAATCGTTATCAAAATTTCCAATATAGTTTTACCGCAATAAATCATGGGTTGTCAAGCCCTTTTTTATACTTTTTACAGAACAAAATCAAGAAAGTAACACTCTTTCTTTGTGAGAATCGGAGAAAACTTGGATACATTCATCCATCCAAATAAACGATAAAAACAGGAAAAGTGAAAACAAAATTCAAATTTTGTCCCTGCAGAAAAAACAATCCATACAGGATGAACAAAAAATGCAGGCCGGAGCGGATGCACCGGCCTGCAGGGGAAAAAGCTTTTCAGGTCTGTTTCTGAATTATGAATAAAATGGACAAAACGTTCGCACCCGATTTTGACACCGGGATGGTGGGCTCAGGACGCTTCAACGTACCTGCCCATTGCCGTGGATGATATATTTATAACTGCACAGCTCTTCCAGTCCCATGGGGCCGCGGGCGTGGAGCTTTTGGGTAGAGATACCCATCTCGCATCCCAGACCGAACTCGCCGCCGTCGGTAAAGCGGGTAGAGCAGTTGACGTACACGGCGGCGCTGTCCACCGCGGCGGTGAACCGGTCGGCGTGAGCCTGTGTCTGAGTCAGGATGGCCTCGCTATGGCCGGTGGAGTGCTTTGCGATATGAGCAATGGCCTCGTCCACGCTGTCCACTACCTTGACCGCGAGGATGTAATCCAGAAATTCAGTGTCAAAGTCCTGCGCACCGGCAGGCGTGCCGGGAATGATGGCAGCGGCGCGCTCGTCCAGACGCAGCTCCACCGGGTGCAGGCCCTTTGCGGCGCGGTCCGGGCCGAGACGCTGTGCCAGCTGGGGCAGAAATTCCTGTGCCACGGCAGCGTTTACAAGGCAAACTTCCTCGGCGTTGCACACGCTGGGGCGGCTGGCCTTGGCATTTTCGATGATGTCCAGTGCCTTGTCCAGATCGGCGGAGTCATCCACATAGATGTGGCAGATGCCGGTGCCAGTCTGGATGCAGGGGACTTTTGCATTTTCCACACAGGCCCGGATCAGCCCGGCTCCGCCGCGGGGGATCAGAAGGTCCACATAGCCCACGGCGGTCATCAGGGCGTTGGCGGAAGCGTGGGTGGTGTCCTCGATCAGGCTGACTGCATCCTCGGGCAGGCCGGCCTCCCGCAGACCCTGCCGCAGCGCTTTCACAATGGCATTGGCGCTGCGCCATGCCTCCTTGCCGCAGCGCAGGATGCAGGCATTGCCGCTTTTGACGGCAAGGGCAGCAGCGTCGCTGGTTACATTGGGGCGGCTCTCGTAGATGATGGCGATGACACCCATGGGAACAGCAGTCTTTTCGATCACCAGCCCGTTGGGGCGTTCCACCCGCCGGAGCACCCGCCCCACCGGATCGGGCAGGGCGGCTACTTCCAGAATGCCCCGGCCCATGGCATCGATGCGTTCCTCGGTCAGGGCAAGACGGTCCAGCATCACCTCGCTGATGTGCCCTTTGGCTGCGGCCATATCCTCAGCGTTGGCGGCCAGAATGGCCTCCATATTTTCCGGCAGGCACAGCCGGTCGGCCATGGCAAGCAGAGCCTGTCTGCGGGTCTCGCTATTGGCCAGCGCCACGGCTGTTTTGGAAGCACGGGCGGCTTCCAGAATTTCCTGAGTCGTCATGTTCAGCCCTCCTTATGGCCTGCAAAGCGGGTGCCGGCTGGGACACCGGCGGCAATGTCGTACAGCAGCTCTGGGTGCGCGCCGTTGGCAATGACCATGTCTGCGCCGCTGGCCGTTACCATGCGGGCGGCACGCAGCTTAGTGGTCATGCCGCCGGTGCCCAGAGCCGAACCGGCTCCGTCTGCCAGCGCCATCACCTCGGGGGTGATCTCCTCCACCAGAGGGATGAGCCGGGCATCCGGGTGAGTGTGGGGGTTGGCGGTATACAGGCCGTCGATGTCGCTCAGCAGCACCAGAAGATCGGCCTTTGCACAGCAGGCCACGATGGCAGCCAGAGTGTCGTTGTCGCCGATGGAGGTGATCTCATCGGTGGCAACGGTGTCGTTCTCGTTGATGATGGGCAGCGCGCCCAGTTCCAGCAAACGGGACAGGGTGGTCTGGAAGTTCACCCGGCGCTCGGTGTGCTCCACATCCACGCCGGTGAGCAGGATCTGCGCCACGGTGTGATTGTAGGCATTGAACAGCCGGTCGTAGGTGTACATCAGTTCGCACTGGCCCACAGCTGCGCAGGCCTGCTTGGTGGCGGTGTCCTTCGGGCGGGCAGGCAGTGAGAGCTTGCCCACGCCCATGCCAATGGCACCGGAGGATACCAGAATGACCTCGTGGCCTTCGTTTTTCAGGTCGCTCAGCACCTTGACCAGCTGTTCGGTGTGGCGGATGTTCAGCCGCCCGGTGGCATAGGCCAATGTAGAGGTGCCTACTTTCACAACAATGCGCATGAATCCCTTAACCCTTTCCCATCTCTTTGGTTTTGTTGTACGAAGCGATCACAGCGTCCATCATTGCGCCGCGCAGGCCGCGCTCTTCCAGCACGCGCACGCCCTGAATGGTGCTGCCGCCGGGGCTGCACACGGCGTCCTTCAGCTCACCGGGGTGCTTACCGCTTTCCAGCACCAGCTTTGCACTGCCAAGCACCATCTGTGCGGCGTATTCCTGCGCCTTGGCGCGGGGAAGGCCGCAGGCCACGCCGCCGTCGGCCAGCGCTTCAATAAACTGGTAGACCCACGCCGGGCCGCAGCCGGATACGCAGCTGGCGGCATCGATGAGGCTTTCCGGCACAGCGTCCAGCCGCCCGGCGGGAGCCATGATCTTCAGGAATGCTTCCTCTTCTTCGGCAGTGACATTGCTGGAGCAGTACTGGATCATACCCTCGCCCACCGAAGCAGGGGTGTTGGGCATGATGCGGATGACAGGAAAGTCCTCGCCTGCCATCTCCTGGATCCGTGCAATGGAAAGGCCGGCCGCCATACTGCACAGCACGAAGCGGCTGGGGCGCTCGTCCAGCGTGAACTTGAGCGGATCCAGCAGTGCTTCCATCATCTGGGGCTTTACCGCCAGAAAGATCAGGTCACAGTCACCGGCAACCTCGGCGTTGGTGGCTGTTTTGCAGCCCAGCTCTTTGGCCAGAGCCTGCGCTTTGGCAGCAGTACGGTTTGCAAGAAAAACTTTTTTGGGGTCAACAGCTTTGCACACGGCACGGGCGATGGCTCCGCCCATGTTACCACAGCCCAGAAAACCAATGGTATCCATTATAGTTATACCCTCCCTCAAACGGCGGCGCACTCATACAGACCGCCTGCTCCCATTCTAAGCAACCGTGCAGATAAAATCAAGGGGCTTTGCTACTTTTTTACCGGAAAGAGAAAGCTCCCGGTGCACTGGCGTATATTTTATGCCATTCACCTATTCTTCATAAAAACAACAAATTCCGTGCTTGAAATGAAACCATATTTTGCGGTATTATAATAGATAAGATGCAGCTCAGAAGGATCTGGCCGCATACGGCAGGAAATGCCCCTGCCGGGAAAGGATGGTTTTTGTGTCACAGACAACCAAACGGGCGCTGGAAGCGTCGCTGAAGAAGCTGTTGCTGGAAAAGCCCCTTAACAAGATCACAATCAACGATATCACCGAGGACTGCGGCGTCAACCGCATGACTTTCTATTACCACTTCAAGGATATTTACGATCTGGTGGACTGGATCCTCGTGGAGGACGCCACGAAGAGCCTGGAAGGACGACAGAGCTTCGAGACATGGAACGAGGCATATCTGGATATCCTGCAGCGGGTGCAGGAAAATAAATCCCTTGTGCTGAACGTGTACCGCTCGGTGGGCAGGGAACAGGTGGAACAGTACCTTTATAAGCTGCTGGACCCGCTGCTCAAGGAGTTTGCCGACCGTGAATGCAAGGACATCACGGTGCAGGATGCTGATAAGCAGTTCATCGTGGATTTCTACAAGTATGCACTGGTGGGCATGACGCTGGAATGGATCCGCAAGGATATGAAAACGGATCCGGCAGTGATGACCGAACGTCTGGGAACGATGATCCGTGGGGACCTGCGCCGGGCACTGTGCCGCTTCAGCAGCAATAAGATGCATCTGGGAGAGGATAACTGACCTGCGGTCATTTTAAAAATTTTATCATAATCCGCGCCGTGATGGGTTTTCTATCACGGCGCTTTTTCTGATTATGGCATAAAATCTGCCAAAATGGTATAGTATGAATCAGAAAAAAAGAGAATTTCCGAAAAATCGTTTGGAGGAAAAAGATATGAACAACTCAATGGAAAACCTGACGCATAAAATGCAGCGCGCTGCCGTCGGCAAGATGGTGGACGTGGTACTTTCCCGTGCAGATAAAGACCCCGAAAAGACCATTGGCCAGCTGGTGGATCTGTCCAAACAGTTCTACGGCGGCGCATTCAGCGACGAGACCTATGAGCACGCCAAAAAGACCCTGACCGATCCTTCCAGCAAATGGTCGCGGCTCATCAACTGCGCACTGGACCAGCTGGACCACAACGTGGCCCGCACCACGGCGCTGAATCTGGGCTACGAAGCTTTCTTCCGCGGCACCAAGATGATCCGCGAGAACCGCGTAAAGTACCAGTGCAACATTCCCTGGCTGATCCTGTTCGACCCCACCTCGGCCTGCAACATGCACTGCGTGGGCTGCTGGGCCGGCGAGTACGGCCACAAGAACAACCTCAGCTTTGAGGATATGGATAAGATCATCACGGAAGGCAAAGAGCTGGGCGTGTACCTGTACATGCTGACCGGCGGCGAACCTCTGGTGCGCAAGAAGGATATCCTGAAACTGGCCGAGAAGCACAACGACGTGCAGTTTGCCATCTACACCAACTCCACCCTCATCGACGAGCCTTTCTGCGAAGAGGTAGTGCGTCTGGGCAACATCGCCTTTATGCTGTCCATTGAGGGCACCCCGGAGACCAACGACGCCCGCCGTGGCGAGGGCCACTATGCCGCTGTGCTGCACGCTATGGACCTGCTCAAGGCGCACGGCATCCTGTTCGGCACCTCCATCTGCTACACCAGCCAGAACATCGAAGCCGTTACCAGCGACGAGTTCATGCGTTTCCTGTGCGATAAGGGTGCACACTTCGGCTTCTACTTCCACTATATGCCGGTGGGCAACGAGGCCGCTCCGGAGCTGATGCCCACCCCGGATCAGCGCAAATACATGATCCAGCGCATCCGCTACCTGCGTTCTTCTGAGTGCGATATCCCGTTCTATCCCATGGACTTCCAGAACGACGGTGAGTTCGTGGGCGGCTGCATTGCCGGCGGCCGCAACTACTTCCATATCAACTCGGCCGGTGACGCAGAACCCTGCGTGTTCATCCACTACTCCAATGCTAACATCCATGACCAGTCCATTCTGGAGATCCTGCACAGCCCGCTGTTCATGGCTTACCACAACGGCCAGCCCTTCAACAAGAACCATCTGCGTCCCTGCCCGATGCTGGAGAACCCCGAACTGCTGCAGAAGATGGTGCACGAGACCGGTGCCCACAGCACCGACCTGCAGTCGCCGGAGAGCGTGGAGCACCTGTGCGAGAAGTGCAAGAACTATGCAGCCAACTGGCAGCCCACGGCGGACGAGATCTGGTCCCACACCAAGATCCGCGAGAGCCGCTACGAGAACTACAAGGACTGGAAGCCCTCGCAGCCCATTGAAAAGTAATCAACGGCAGACATCATAAGCAACACAAAACCCCTGCGTCCTGAACGGATGCAGGGGTTTTGTGTTGTCTGGAAGGATACCGGCGCAACCTTGCTCGTAACGAAACAAATCAGCGCAGCAAAAACCCCGCGCCGGAGGTGTCCGGTGCGGGGCAGGGAAGATGCTGTTACTGGTTCTCCGCAGGCGGTTGCGGGGCAGCGGGCTGCTGCGCCGGGGCGTCATCCTCCGGGTCGCCGAAGTTGTCGTGATAGGTGTTGAGCATATCCAGCTCTTCGTTGCGGCGCAGACCGTGAATGACCAGCTTTTTGATCACGTCGTAGATCACGGCGAACAGCGGCACGCCCACGATCATGCCGGCAAAGCCCCACAGGCCGCCGAACAGCAGGATGGCGAACAGCACCCAGAAGCTGGAAAGACCGGTGGTGTTGCCCAGGATCTTGGGTCCGATGATGTTGCCGTCCACCTGCTGCAGCACCAGCACGAACAGGAGGAACCACAGCGCCTTGATGGGGTTCTGGATGAGGATGAGCAGCGTGGCCGGGATGGCACCGATGAACGGCCCGAAGAAGGGGATGACGTTGGTCACACCGATGATCACCGACACCAGCAGGGCGCTGGGGAACTTGAAGATCAGGCAGCCGATGTAGCACAGCACGCCGATAATGGCGGAGTCCATGATCTTGCCATTGATGAAGCCGCCGAACATCTTGTCGGCATACTGGATCTCTTCAATGATGCGCCCCGCCCACACGGGCTTGAACACGCTGTAGAGCACCAGCTTTGCCTGCTGCACGAACCGCTTGCGGCTGGCCAGCATATAGACGGCCACGATGATGCCGATGACCAGATTCTTGGCCCATGTGACAACATTCAGCACGCCGATGGCGGCACCGCTGAGGATGTTCTGCATCGAAGGCAGGAGCTTGGTCTTGACCAGATTGTCCACGCTGGTGTTGAGGGTGTCGTAAGCATTGTTCAGCAGATCCATGATCTGCTGGTTGTTCTCGATGAACTCCACATGGTTGGCCCACTGCACGAACCGCGCAATATTGCGCTGGGCGGTGTAGTACAGGGTGGTCACGCTGGTGATCAGCTGCGGGATGATCATCATGCACAGGGCGTAGATCAGCAGCAGCCCCAGCAGGATGGTCAGTGCGATGGAAAGGGCGCTGATGAGTCCCTTCATCTTTTCCGGGATGAACCGCCGCAGAAAGCCCTCGATGGTGTTGCACACCGGCTTGAGCAGGTAGGCGATCACGGCACCGTAGATGAACGGCATCAGAATGCCGGTCAGGGTGGAGATAGCGCTGCCGAAACCGTCGAAGCGGTAGATGAGAAAGAAGAAGATGATGCTCAGGGCGATCGCGCCGAATCCTGCCAGCATCCCGTAAAGATAGGGTTTGATGTGCGGTCTTTTGTCCATCATGATAGACTCCATTCCTGCCGCGGGCAGCAGGAATCCCCGCGGCGTTTATCAGATTTTGTTGCTCCTGCGCCAGATGTGCAGTTTTTCAGCCTCCTGGATCAGCTCCTCGCGGAAATCGGGGTGTGCCACGCTGATCAGTGCTTCGGCCTTCTGCCATGCGCTCAGACCCTTCAGGTTCACGCAGCCGTACTCGGTGCACAGATAGTGGATGTTGGCACGGGTGTCGGTGACGATGCTGCCGTTTTCCAGAGTGGGACGGATGCGGCTCTCCACCTTGCCGGTCTTTTTATTCATAAAGGTAGAGGACAGGCAGATGAAGCTCTTGCCGCCGTTGGAAAGGTATGCACCCAGAACAAAGTCCAGCTGACCGCCTGCACCGGAGATCTGCTTGATGCCGGCGCTCTCGGCGTTCACCTGACCGAACAAATCGATATCCACTGCGTTGTTGATGGAGATGAAATTGTCCAGTGCGGAAATGCTGCGGATATCGTTGGTGTAGTCCACCGGAGCAGACATGCACTCGGGGTTATCGTTCAGGTAGTCGTACATCTTCTGGGTGCCGGCACCGAAGGCGTAGACCTGACGGCCCTTGTCCAGCTGCTTGCGGGCACCGGTGATCTTGCCGGCCTTTGCGATATCCACAAAGGCGTCCACATACATTTCGGTATGCACGCCCAGATCCTTCAGGTCGCTCTGTGCGATCAGGCCGCCGATGGCGTTGGGCATGCCGCCGATGCCCAGCTGCAGGCAGGCACCGTTGGGAATCTGCGGAACGATGAGGTTTGCCACCTTCAGATCCACTTCGGTAGCAGCGCCGGGGGCAGCCATCTGGCCGATGGGCGGGTTGCTGCCCTCCACGATGCCGGTCACCTGCGAGATATGGATGCAGTTTTCCATACCGCCGAGGCAGCGGGGCATGTTCTTGTTGACCTCCACGATGATCTTCTTGGCCTTTTCGCACACGGCACCCAGATGCGAAGCGCTGGGGCCGAAGTTGAAGTAGCCGTGCTCATCCATCGGGGTCACCTGGAACACCGCCACGTCCAGCGGGTCGCTGCTTTCACGGTAGTAGCGGGGCAGCTCGGAATAACGGATGGGGCAATAGAAAGAGAAGCCCTGCGCAATGGCCTTGCGCTCGATGCCGCCCATGTGCCAGCTGTTCCACGTCATGTGGGCAGCGGGGTCCGGGATCTGGAAGATCTCGGGCACCCACATCAGGATGCCGCCGCGGAAGTTGACATTCTCCAGTTCGGGCAGACGCTTCGCGATCTCGGCGTCCACCGCTACAGGGGTGTTCACAGCCCAGCCATAGTCCACCCAGTCACCGCTTTTGACCAGTGCAGCAGCCTGAGCGGCGGTCATTTTTTTCTGAGCGTACAGTTCCGTAAAATCCATTATAAACCATCCTCTCGTATAATGATATAAAGGAATTGTAAATTTATTGTTTACCCTTCCTGTGCGGACAAATCTTTGCAGAATGTTTACCGGTGCTTTTCAGCTCCGACATCCGTCGGACACAGCTGTCTGCTATCCTGACAGACAGCTGGGCAGGGCAGAGAAAAGGATCGGACATCTGCACAACTTAGTTATAACATTAACAATGTACAGAATCAATAGTTAATCGTGAAAAAATCGACCAACTGGTAACATGAACAAAATTTGTGGAGATTTTGGAGAATTGTTTGGTATGACTAAAACAGTTTTTTTGGAAAAAGGTCTTGATAAAATTTTGACGATGTGGTTTACTTATAGCGTAGCAGGGAGCTGCCGAGCAGTGCGACATTGATTGTCTAAAATTTAACGATAAATCGCACCACAGAGTACAGCACCTTGCATCCCGAACTGGAAAGTGCTATCATGGCAGAACCAAAACGCGCTTTTCACAGCGCACAAGGAGGACGCCAACCATGGCAACTGCAGTTTATCCCGGGTCGTTCGATCCGGTCACAAAAGGGCATCTCGATATCATCAAGCGTGCAGCAAAGATCAATGACCACCTGATCGTGGCGGTGCTGATCAATAGCGCAAAGAACCCCCTCTTTACCGTGGAGGAGCGCGTGGAACTGCTGAAGGAGTGCTGCAAAGGCATCCCGAACGTTTCCGTGGAGGGCTTTGACGGGCTGACCGTGGAGTTCGCCAAAAAGAAGCACGCATCCGTGATGGTGCGGGGGTTGCGGGCGGTCACCGATTTCGAGAACGAGATCCAGCTGGCCCAAACCAATCATGCACTGATGCCGGGCATCGAGACCATGTTCCTGGCAACAAGCATCAAGTGGAGCTACCTCTCTTCCACCATTGTAAAAGAGGCAGCTTACTACGGCAGCGACATCAGTAAGTTCGTGACGCCCAATGTGGAAAAGGCAGTCAACGAAAAGTATGCGCTGCTCCGGCAGGAGAAAAACGCCGGCCAGTAATTTGCAGAAATGCCCGCAGGGCGTTTTGATAAACAAGGCTTACGCAAAGAAATACATACACAATTCAGGAGGCTATTCACATGAAAAAGATCGTTATCGCATCTGCATGCCGTACCGCTATCGGTAAGTTCGGCGGCACTCTGGCAAACGTTCCCGCAGCTGAGCTGGGCTCCATCGTCATCAAGGAAGCTCTGAACCGTGCAAACGTCGCTCCCGAGCAGGTCGATCATGTTTACATGGGCTGCGTCATCCAGGCCGGTCTGGGCCAGAACGTCGCCCGTCAGGCTGCCCTGAAGGCCGGCCTGCCCATCGAGACTCCCGCTGTCACTGTCAACGTGGTGTGCGGCTCCGGTCTGAACTGTGTGAACATGGCTGCTCAGATGATCGAGGCCGGCGATGCCGACATCGTGGTCGCAGGCGGCATGGAGAACATGGACATGGCTCCCTTTGCTATGATGAAGGCCCGTTACGGCTACCGCATGGGTTCTCCCATGGGCAAGAGCGAGCTGGTCGATACCATGGTCAACGATGCTCTGTGGGATG
>ERZ837487.2580-NODE-2580-length-18281-cov-8.293372_pt1 | contig 18281 bp, 14 predicted proteins | sample MGYA00519911_ERZ837487 | MGnify/ENA primary metagenome ERZ837487 (study PRJEB31850, sample SAMEA3708818) | human gut metagenome | biome: human gut; feature: human-associated habitat; material: faeces | place: China | collected 2014 ...
CGGAGAAGCTGTATACCGATTTTTATGTTGGCGATGCCGATCCTGCCGACCCGCTTTGTTCGCCGCTCAAGGCAGATGAGACCGCACTTGCCGCATTCCCTGAATGTCTTGTCCTCTCCGCAGGCGAGGATAGTCTGCGAGAAGATACAGAGGCGTTTGCACTGCGTCTGATCAAGGCAGGTGTCTGCGTGACAGCGCAGCGAATCCCGGAAGCCATGCACGGGTTCACGACAAACCGTACTCCCGGTTGGGAGCGCGCACTCAAAAAACATATCCAGTTCTTCCAGGAACATCTATCATTGATTTGAAACCCGAGCGCAGCAAAAACTGGAGGCTAAACTTATGAAAATTACCGACGTCAAGCTTCGCTTTGCCAAGCACTACCTGTTCGTGCAGGTGTATACCGATGCAGGCATCGTAGGCTTGGGCGAGGCAGGCAACTGGGGCTATTTGCAGGCCACGGCTGCCGCCATTGAAAAATTTGCCACCTATCTCATTGGCAAAGACCCGTTCCGCATTGAGGATTACAACCAGAATTTCCTGCGTTCAGTCTACTTCCGCGGCTCGGTCATCATGAGCGCCATCTCGGCCATCGACATCGCCCTGTGGGATATCAAGGGCAAGGCTCTGGGCGTGCCCGTGTATGAGCTGCTGGGCGGAAAGACCCGTGAAAAAGTACGGGTGTACGCCTCTGTCATGCACCTCACCGAGGATAAGCAGGAGCTGGCCAAACAGTACCAGCAGCTGCAGGAGATGGGCTTTACGGCCGCCAAGATCTTCTGCAACGGCCCCACCAGCGCACCGGACGGCAAAGGTGAGTTCTACTCCAGCCGCATCGAGCGGGAAGTGGAAAAGGTCCGGGTGGCCCGCGAGGCCGTCGGTCCCGATTTTGACTTCGTGCTAGAAGTGCACCGCGGCATGACTCTGCCGGAGGCTGTGGCCTTTGGCCGTGCCGTGGAGCCCTATCGCCCCATGATTTTGGAGGACCCCGTCCCGCCCGATAACGTGGATACCATGGCTGAAGTAGCCAGCAAGGTGGGGGTGCCCATCGCCACGGGCGAGCGCGCCATTGACCTGCGTGAGTTTGAGGTGCTGATGGCCCGCCACGCCTGCCAGTATGTCCGTCCGGACGTCTGTGCTGTGGGCGGTATTACCACCAGCAAAAAGATCTGCGCTCTGGCCGAGGCACACGATGTGCTGGTCATCCCGCACAACCCGCTGGGCCCGGTCTCTACCGCCGCCTGCCTGCAGATCTGCGCCTCCATCCCTAACCTGGGCATCCAGGAGCTGCCCGGTTTCTGCCTCAATGGTGCAGAAGATAGAATGGTCAAAGAGCCGCTCCGCTTTGAGAACGGCTGCATGATCATCCCCGAAGCACCCGGCATCGGCGTGGAGCTGGCGGACGACGCCGAAGAGCTTTACCCCGCCAACGAGCGCGGCAGCACGTCCGCCCGCCGTGCCTTTGATGGCTCGGTCAAGGACTGGTAAGTTTGCAATCTTCTTTTCTTTTTGTGATCAATCCCCATTCTTTTTCTTTCGGAAAAGCCCGTCGGTGTATGCAGCGCCGCCGGGCTTTTTGTCGCTCTTGCCTTTTTGGGCAAAAGAGGCTACAATAGTCCCAGCAAACCGAAATTTGAAACTTCGGAGGGAAAAACTTATGGCTTGTACAACGATCCTTGTTGGTAAAAACGCATCCTATGACGGCTCCACCATGATCGCCCGCAACGACGATTCCGGTTCGGGGCATTTCACGGCCAAAAAATTTGTGGTCGTGCAGCCGGAGGAGCACCCGGCTGTTTACAAATCCGTGCTGTCCCATGTGGAGATCCCCCTGCCGGGCGATCCCATGCGGATGACGGCCATGCCAAACGCTGTGGAGGGCAAGGGCATCTGGGCCGCGGCCGGTGTCAATGCCGCCAATGTGGGCATGACCGCTACCGAGACCATCACCTCCAACCCCCGCGTGCTGGGGGCTGACCCGCTGGTGGTGTACCAGCCTGCCATGGGCGATACCCCGGAGGTGCCCGGCGGCATCGGCGAGGAGGATATCGTCTATCTGGTGCTGCCCTATATCCACTCGGCCCGGGAGGGCGTGGAGCGGCTGGGCCGCCTGCTGGAGACCTACGGCACCTATGAGATGAACGGCATCGCGTTCCAGGATGTCCACGAGATCTGGTGGCTGGAGACCATCGGCGGCCACCACTGGATGGCCCGCCGCGTGCCGGATGATTCCTACGTGGTCATGCCCAACCAGCTGGGCATCGACAGTTTTGACCTGGACGATGCCTATGGTGACAAAAAAGACTACATGTGCTCGGCGGACCTGCGGGAGTTCATCGCGGCCAATCATCTCGACCTGTCGCTGGACGGAAGCCTGAACCCGCGGGACGCTTTTGGCAGCCACGACGACGCCGACCACGTTTACAACACGCCCCGTGCCTGGTACATGCTCCGCACCCTCAATCCCAACACCTGGGTCTGGGACGGCCCGGACGCCGACTACACCCCGCGCTCCGATGACCTGCCCTGGTGCATGGTGCCCGAGAAGAAGCTGACCCCGGAGGATGTCAAATATGTGCTGTCCTCCCACTACCAGGGCACGCCCTATGACCCCTACGCCAGCTACGGCGACAAGAGCCAGCGGGGCATGTACCGCTCCATCGGCATCAACCGCAACGACTTTATGGCCCTGATCCAGATCCGTCCGGACGTCCCGGCGGAGCAGAGCGCCATTGAGTGGGTGGCTTATGCCTCCAACGCGTTCAACACCATGGTGCCGTTCTACGCCAATGTGACCACCACGCCGGAGTACCTGTCCTGCACCACCAAAGAGGTGTCCACCGACAGCTTCTACTGGGTCAGCCGAATGATCGCCGCCATGACGGATGCCTCTTATTCCAAGAGCCTCATCCACGCCGAGCGGTATGAGCTGGGCGTTCTTTCGGCCAGCCGGGCCCTCATCCACCAGTACGACGCAAAGCTCCTTGCAGAGCCGGACGCCGCCAAGCGCGCCGCTCTCCGGGTGGAGGCCAACGAGGCCATTGCCAAGGCCCTCAAGGCCCGTGCCGCCGATACGCTGGATAAGGTGTTGTTTGAGCTGAGCAGCAATATGAAGAACGCCTTTGCCCGCTCCGACGCCTAAGCGCTGATTCCGTTAAACCATTCAAAAAACGTCAAAAGCAGCCAACTACTGGGCGCGGATGCCCGGTCGGTTGGCTGCTTTTTGTTCGTTGTATCCCAGTATTTGTGCAGGATGTCTGAATTTCAGAGAAATATTTTGTGCACGAAACTGACCGAAAGTGATTGATTTTGACGGAAAGATTGCTATAATAAAATTGCAGACACCAAAAACACGCGAAAAGCTTCAAAACCAATCAAACAGGAGGAATGCCCGATGTTGGCAGAAGAACGGTTTGCCCAGATCCTGGCGCTGATGGCGGAAAAACGTACCGCCACCGTGCAGGAGCTGTGCGAGGCCTTGAATGCCAGCGAGTCCACCATCCGCAGGGATCTGAACGAGCTGGACCGTCTGGGCAAGGTGAATAAAGTGCATGGCGGGGCCACCCTGCCGGACAACCAGTTCCGGGCCGATGAGCCCACCATGGCTGCCAAGGAGAGCCTGGCCGTGGCCGAAAAGCGGGCCATCGCCAATGCGGCGGCGGCCCTCATCACGGCGGAGGATTTCGTCTATCTGGACGCAGGTTCCACCACGCTGGCGCTGGCCCGGGCCGTCAGCGGCCCGGCACTGGATGCGGCCTATGTGACCAACGGCGTGGCCCACGCCCGTCTGCTGGCCCAGAAAGGCTGCCGGGTGTGTCTGCCCGGCGGGCTGCTCCGCCCCCAGACAGAGGCCATCATCGGGGCGGCAGCGCTGCAGAGCCTGCAGCAGTACAATTTTACCAAGGCATTCATGGGAGCCAACGGTGTGGCTCTGGATGCCGGGTTCACCACCCCGGACCCCGAGGAAGCGGCCGTCAAGGCGGCGGCTGTCCGGCGGGCGCGGGAAGCGTGGTTCCTGGTGGATGACTCCAAGTTCGCCTGCGTCTACCCGGCGGTCATCACCGAGCTGCACGGCGGGGCGATCCTGACCAACCGCTGCCCCAACCCCAAATACAAACAATACACGCTGGTAAAGGAGACGGAAGAATGATCTACACGGTAACATTCAACCCGGCCATTGATTATGTGGTGCGGCTGGACTCCCCGCTGGAAGTGGGCGAGGTAAACCGTGCCCGCGGCGAAGACTGCGTGCTGGGCGGCAAGGGCATCAACGTATCCGGTGTGCTGGCCGAGCTGGGCTGCAAAAGCGTCGCCCTGGGCTTTGTGGCCGGGGAGACGGGTGCCTGGCTGGAGCGCGGCCTGGCCGCCCAGGGCATCCAGACCGATTTCATCCACCTGGCCCAGGGGATGACCCGGATCAACGTCAAGATCAAGGCCGGGCAGGAGACCGAGCTGAACGGTGCGGGCCCCAACATCCCGGAGAGCGCCATGCAGGCGCTGGAAGCCAAGTTGGACGCCCTGCAGAACGGAGACATCCTGATTCTGGCGGGCAGCATCCCGGCCAGCCTGGCACAGACCACCTACGAGCGGCTGCTGGCCCGGCTGGAAGGCCGCGACGTGCGGGCCGTGGTGGACGCCACCCGGGACCTGCTGGTCAATGTGCTGCCTTTCCACCCCTTCCTCATCAAGCCCAACAATCATGAGTTGGGCGAGATCGTGGGCCGTGTTCTGAACACGGAGGATGAAATCGTGGCAGCAGCCAGGACCCTGCAGGAAAAAGGCGCCCGCAACGTGCTGGTGAGCATGGCAGGGGATGGCGCTCTGCTGCTGGATGAAGCAGGCCAGACCCACCGCATCGGCTGTCCGAAAGGCAAAGTGGTCAACAGCGTCGGCGCGGGTGACAGCATGGTGGCAGGCTTTGTGGCAGGCTACCTGCAGAGCGGTGATTACACCACCGCCCTCCGCCTGGGCACCGCCTGCGGCAGCGCCACGGCGTTCAGCCTGGGGCTGGCGAAGAAAGAAGAGATCGAGAAGTTATTGCTGACGATTTAACGAGGAGAGGAGAACACCCCATGCGTATCACGGAATTGTTTACCGCAAAGTCCATCGCGCTGGACGTGGCCGCGCCGGATCAGGCCGCCATCATCGACCGTCTGGTGGAGCTGCAGGCCACCCACGGCAACATTACCGACAAAGAGGCCTACAAAAAGGCCCTCTACGCCCGCGAGGCGGAGGGCTCCACCTATGTGGACAACGGCATCACCGTGCCCCACGCCAAAACGGCATGCGTCACCCGCCCCAGCCTGGCGGCTCTCCGCCTGAGCGCCCCGGTGCAGTACAATGCCGAGGACGACGGCACCACCGACCTGCTGTTTGCCATTGCCGCCCCGGAGGACGGCGGCCTGCATGTGGATATGCTGGCCCGCATGATGCAGATGCTGATGAACGAGGACTTCGTGGAGAAGCTCCGCGCCGCCAAGACTCCGGCGGAGTTCCTGGACGCCATCGACGCACAGGAAGAGGCTCAGTTCGGGGATGAGAGCTTCACCCAGCAGCAGATTCCCCAGAACGGCTACCGGGTGCTGGCCGTCACCGCCTGCCCCAACGGCATCGCCCATACTTACATGGCCGCCGAAGCCCTCGTCAAGGCCGGTGACAAGCTGGGTCTGCCCGTGAAAGTGGAGACCAACGGCTCCGACGGCACCAAGAACGCCCTGACCCGGAAAGAGATCGAGGAATGCGACGGCATCATCGTGGCAGCGGACAAGAACGTAGAAACGGCCCGCTTTGACGGCAAGCCCGTCCTGTTTACCCGGGTGGACGACGGCATCCACAAACCCGAGGAGCTCATCAAGAAAGTGGCCCACGGTGAGGTGCCGGTCTTCCACGCCAAGGGCGGCGCGCAGGCGGCCGCGGAGGAGGACACCGCAGGCGAGAGCCTGGGCCGCAGCCTCTACAAGCACCTGATGAACGGTGTCTCCCACATGCTGCCGTTCGTGGTGGGCGGCGGCATCATGATCGCCCTGGCATTCCTGCTGGACGACTACAGCATTGATCCCTCCAACTTCGGGATGAACACCCCTGTGGCGGCGTTCTTCAAGACGGTGGGCGGTGCGGCATTCGGCTACATGCTGCCCATCCTGGCCGGTTTCATCGCCATGTCCATTGCGGATCGTCCGGGTCTGGCCGTCGGCTTTGCGGGCGGCGTTCTGGCCATGAACGGCACCAACTTTGCAGACCTTGCCAATGGCGAGACCACCGGTATCTCCGGCGGCTTCCTGGCGGCTCTGCTGGCTGGTTTCGTGGCAGGCTATGTGGTCCAGTTCCTCAAGAAGATCACCGAAAAGCTCCCCGCCAGCCTCAACGGCATCCGGCCCATGCTGATCTATCCGCTGGGCGGCATCCTCGTGGTGGGCGCTATCATGTGCGGCATCAACCCCATCATGGGCATGATCAACACCGCCATGACCAACTGGCTCAATGCCATGGGCGGCACCTCCAAGGTCCTGCTGGGTGCCATCGTGGCCGGTATGATGAGCATTGATATGGGCGGCCCGTTCAACAAGGCGGCTTACGTCTTTGGCACCGCGGCGCTGGCCTCCGGCAACTACGAGGTCATGGCCGCTGTCATGGTGGGCGGCATGGTGCCTCCCATCGCCATCGCCCTCTCCACCACGTTCTGCCCTAAAAAGTGGACCCCGGATGAGCGCCGCAACGGCATCGTCAACTATGTCATGGGCCTCTGCTTTGTCACCGAGGGCGCCATCCCCTACGCGGCGGCCGACCCGCTCCGCGTGCTGCCCAGCTGTGTCATTGGCGCGGCCCTGTCCGGTGCCCTCTCCATGACCTTTGGTTGCGCTCTGCGGGCACCTCACGGCGGCATCTTCGTCTTCCCGGTGGTGGACCATGCTCTGCTCTACTGCGTGGCGCTGGCCGTGGGCAGCGTGGCAGGCGCTGTGATTCTCAGCCTGCTCAAAAAGACCCGCGCCGAGGCATAATGTACAAAGCCATTCTCCAAACTTCATCATAAGCAAAAGGCCCCCGCTGTGCACTGGCAGACCAGACACGGCGGGGGCCGCTTTTGTTGAGAGGACGACTCCATACAAACACAAAAACCCGCCTGGCAGCGGGTTTTTGTGTATAGAGGGGTGGGAAAGTATATAAAGTGGTGAATCGCAATTTCAGGCAGGGAAGCTGTTTCAGGCGTTTTGCACAGCCTGTGGACGCAGAAGCCCCGCATCCGTACCCTGCGATATGTATTATACCAGCTCTTTCTTTTTTGTCAAATAGAAATTTCTTGAAATGCTTAAATTTGCACTTTACTTTTGAAGCAAAACTTTATATAATTAACACAAGCGAAATGAAATCCAACTTTTGCTAGGTTTATAAATTTTTACAACAATAAAACTTTACTTTCGAAAATTTTTGTGGATTTCAACAGAATATCAAAGGAGACATTGTCCCATGGATGATTTGGACCGTAAAATTCTGGCCCTGTTGGCCAAAAACGCCCGGATGCCTGTCAAGGAGATCGCGGAGCAGGTAGCTCTGACCAGCCCTGCCGTTTCCAGCCGCATCCACAAGCTGGAGACCGATGGCATCATCGGCGGCTATACCGTCACACTCAACCGCCCGGCAGACCGCGTGTATGTGGATGCCCTCATCAGCCTTTCGGTGGCCCCCTCCAAGCACGAGGCGTTCCTGCACCTGATCCAGAACAGCAAGGAAGTGCTGCAGTGCTACCACGTCACGGGCGATTATACATTCCTCATCAAGGTCAGCTGCGGCAGTATGCCCCAGCTGGAGCATCTGATCCTCCAGTTCCAGAAGCTGGGTACCACCAGCACCCAGATCATCCTTTCCACCCCCGTCAACCACGGCGATCTGGAAGCCCTGATGCTGTAAAGAAGCTGAAAAACGTCTGTTCATAAAAGTGTTACAGGCAGCGGCGCAATTTTCGCCCGCGGTGGCTCGTATTCTGGATAGCAGCACAAAAAAGTGGAATACTATGGCTGCACTCTTCCAAACGATGCCTCACGAACGAAAGGAATATCCACTATGAAACTGAAACGCATCTTTGCGGCGCTGCTGGCAGGCGCTGCCCTGCTGGCTCTGGTGGGCTGCGGCACATCCGGCAGCACGGGTAAGCCCGCTTCCTCCGCTGCAAGCACCCCCAAAGACTACACCCAGATCCTCCACGATGCCCGCAGCGCCGAGGACAACGAGTATTATATGATCTTCACCAAAGGCGCGGACGGGAAATACACCGCTCAGTACGGCTACAGCAAGGACTATGAGGCCGACCAGCTCAATGATGAGATCGCCAACATGATGATGCCCATGCTCAACTTGGAGGATGGCATGGCGGAGGATTTTGCCGCCTCCCTTTCCACAATGATGGTGCAGAGCTATGGCCTTGCCATCGTCAAGCCTGCCGAGGGCAGAACGCAGGACGTGGTAGACGCCCTGAATGCCTATGTGGAGAGCGAGCAGCAGTCCATGGAGCATTATCTCGAGGACGAGTATCAGATCGCCAAGAACGCGAAAGTGGAGACTCTTCCCTCCGGCGAGGTGGTCCTTGTCTGCTGTGAGGACAGCGATACCGTCCTTGCCAACCTGAAAAAAGCGCTGGCCGCTTAAAAACGAATCACACGCAAAAAAGAACGCCTGCTTCCAGTTGGAAGCGGGCGTTCTTTGCAGGATGGGCAGTACAGAAATTATTCAGCTTTCACGTCGATGGCGTTGACGATCTTGTTGGCGATGTACTCGTGGCCCTGAATGGTGGGGTGGACATCCAGGTCGGTCTTTGCCCTGGGGATGGCCACATAAGTCAGGTCATAGGTCTCGGCCAGCTGCTTCTCAAACTTGTTGAGCTTGCGGAAGTAGTTGTGCCAGCAGGGGATAAACGGCACCGGGTCGGTGTAGCCCATCAGCAGGATCTGCACGTCCGGGTTCAGCTTGCGGATCTCCTGCACGATGGAGATGAGGGCGGAGGTGGTCTGCGGATAGATGCGGTCGCAGATCTTGGCCATATCGGAGGTGATGAGCTTCCAGGAGGCATTCTTTTCCTCTTTGGTCAGCTCCATGTCCTTGATGCCCTTGAGGATGGTGGAAACGGCAGAGCCGGAGGAGCGCAGGTTGCCGGAGAGGATGGTGGAAGCCAGAGCGTCGCTCTTGTGGTTGGTGGCGTTCCACAGGCCGGCCACGCAGGGCACGAACGCGTCATTGGAGCCGATCTGGATGGAGATGACGTCTGCCTTGCGGATGTAATCCTGGAACTCCGGGTAGACGTAGTAGCAGCCGGACTCCATGTTCATCTGGGGCATCTTGCCGTCCCGGATCATGTCCACCAGGTCGGGGGCCGTCAGGGCGGGCAGGCCCAGATCAATGGCGTGGTCGCGGTCCAGGCCCAGTTTGGAAGCTACCTTACCGACATAGCAGTCTGGGGAGTAGCCCTTGAAATTGGGGCGCATGTCCACGCCGTAAGTGGAAGTGCCGTTGGCACTGTACTGGACATCGGCCAGGCCCACGCCTGCCACGATGCTGTCGCCCAGGGCAACGTAGGTGATCTGCTTCTGCTCCGTGCTCTCCGTGTCGGCAGCAGTTTCTTTCGTGCTGTCCGCCGCGGGGGCAGTCGTTTTGGTGTCGGCGGCGGGAGCCTGTTCGGTGGTGGTAGCCGTCACGGTATCGCCCAGGGTAACGACCACTTCGTTGGTCTCATCCTCAGAGGCCATTTCCGGCTCTGCTTCGGCCACAGCGGCCTCGGGTTCCGCGGGCAGTGCCTCGGCACCCTCAGCAAAGGCGGGGACGCCCAGCGAGAACACCAGAGCGGCTGCCAGCAGCAGGCTGACAAATTTCTTTTTCACGGTGTGGTTCCTTCTTTCCCATCAAAAATCTCAGTAATCGCGGGGAGTAATCTCCCCTTCCAACTTGCGATAGTCTACCTTGCCCACCGGGGTCATGGGGAGCTCCGGCACAAACTTGTAGGCCACAGGCTGGACGTATTCGGGCAGCTCCTCCTCGCACATCTGGCGCAGCTCTTTGATCAGCTGTTTTTTCTTGACACCAGCAGCGGCGGGGGTGAGCACGATGTACACGAATGGCAGGCGGCCCTGCACATGGTCCTGATCGGCACAGCCCACAACGGAGCACTGGTGCACGGCGGGGTGCTGGCTGACCACGTTTTCGATCATGGAGGGGAAGACTTTGAAGCCGTCGTGCCGGATGATGAGCCGCTTGATGCGGGAATCCAGGTAGACGAAGCCGTCCTCGTCGATATAGCCGATATCGCCGGTGTGGACCCAGACGCGGCCATCCGGGTGCTTGTGCAGGATCATGGCCGTTTCGTCGGGTTTGTTGTAGTAGCCTTTCATGGTGGCGGGGCCGCTGATGCACAGCTCGCCGCGCTGACCAATGGGCAGCTCTTTGTCCGTGCCTGGCTCAAACGCAGAGACGAGGGTGTTGACCATGGGAATGCCCACACTGCCGGGCTTGTTGTTCTTACCGGCGGCCACAGTGGCGGCCGAGGCAACTTCCGTCATGCCATAGCCCTTGGCCATGGGGTACTCCACGTTGTGGGAGGCCAGGAATTCGTTGACCGTCTTCTCCGCGCCCAGCGAAATGGCGTCGCCGCCCGCGGCGTAGTTGTGAATGAACGAGAGGTCTTTTTTCTGAACTTTCGGGTCAGCGGCCAGCTGCTGGTAGTGGGCGGGCACACCGAACATGATCTCGGGCTTGTACTTGAGCAACAGGCTGCCCAGCTTGGCAGGGTCCAGATTGGGGATGATGATCACCGTCAGGCCCAGCACCAGCGGCAGGTGCACGCCGCAGGCATAGCCGTAGGCGATGAACGGGGGCATAATGTTCATCAGCTTCTGCCCTTTCTGGAACAGGGTGTCATAGGCAGAGAACTGCTGTGCAATGGCGTTGAAGCTGTTGTCTGTCAGCATGACGCCCTTGGGCGAGCCCGTGGTGCCGCCGGTATGGACCACCACGCAGGCATGGTCCGGGGAGTAAGGCTCCGCGGCGGTGCTCTGGCCCTCGCCATTGGCGAGGAACTGCTTCCAGTGCAGGACGTTGGATTTGTACTTGTTCTTGTCAGGGTTGGTCATCTTGTAGCCGACGCTGAGCGGGAACGGCAGGGAGTCGGCCGGGGAGAGGACGATCACACGCTCCACATGGGTGCGCTTGGCGGCCTGACGGCAGCGCTCGTACACCACGTTCAGGCAGATGAGCAGGTGGGAGTCCACTTCCTCAATGTAATCGCGGATGCCCTCGACGCTGTAGCGGGGATCCACCAGGTTCAGGGTGGCACCAATGAGGTCGGCAGCGTAGAACGCGTAGATGACCTCCGGGGTCATCACGCTGACCACTGTGATGATATCGCCCTTTTTGACGCCGACACCGCGGAGCGCGGCTGCCGTCTTTTTCACATTGACGATGAAGTCCGCATAGGTGAACTTGCGGCCGTAATAATTCAGGGCCGCCTCGCCCAGGCGGTTCTTGTTCTGCTGGCAGACGTAATCAAATGCCGAGCAGGTGGGCAGGGTCTGGTCAATATACTTCTGTGCGTAATATTTCAGCCAGGGACGCGCCGTAGACGCGTAGAGAACATTTTCCGGTGTAGTCATTGAATCATCCATTTCCTTTTATCTTTTCTCGCCCTCACACCAGGGCAGCAGAACGGGATGGGAATCCATCCTGACTATTGTAGTTGAGCAGCCCGGAAAAGTCAATAAACAGAGCGTATGAAATGTAGCAAAGAAAGCGCGGGACGTTTACATTTCACTCAGCCACTGCTTAGCTTCGGCTTCGCTGCAGAGCACAAAGTGGTTGGGGCGCAGCTCCCGCCACTGAGGCGCTTCCTTGCTGTAATCGTGCATGGAGGGGTCGTACACCAGCAGATGCTTGTTCCGCTCCCGGCGGGGGCTGGGCATGGGGATGGCTGAGAGCAGGCTGCGGGTGTAGGGGTGGATGGCGTGGGTCACCAGCTCCTCAGCATCGGCCAGCTCCACGATGTCGCCCTTGTGGATGACGGCGATGCGGTCCGAGATGTACCGCATCACGGACAGGTCGTGAGCGATGAAAAGGTAGGTGATGTTCCGCTCTTTCTGGATATGGCGCAGCAGGTTGAGCACCTGAGCGCGGATGGACATGTCCAGCGCGGAGATGGGCTCATCGGCAATGATGAACTCCGGCTCCACGATGAGGGCGCGGGCAATGCCGATGCGCTGGCGCTGGCCGCCCGAGAACTCATGGGGGAAACGGGAGGCAAACTCCGGCAGCAGGCCCACGTCCAGCAGAGCCTGACGCACTTTGGCTTCCCGCTCGGCAGCGGAGAGGTCGGGCCGGACGTTCATCAGTCCCTCGCCCACGATGTAGCTGACCTTTGCGCGCTCGTTCAGGGAGGACTGGGGATCCTGGAAGATCATCTGGATCTCCTTGATGATCTGTTTGTCCAGCGCGTGGGAGATCTTGCCGTTGATCTTCTGGCCCTTGTAGAGGATCTCGCCGCCCGAGGTGGGCAGGATGCGCATGATGGCGCGGCCAATGGTCGTCTTGCCGGAACCGGACTCGCCCACCAGGCCAAAGGTCTCGCCTTTATAAATGGTGAAGTTGGCGTTGCTCACGGCCTTGTAAGCCTTGCGGCCGGAGCCATAAGTCACCTCAAGGTTCTTGACCTCCACCAGAACTTCGCGCTTTTGTTCTTCTGCCATATCACATGCCCTCCTCTTTCAGCATCTGCACAGCCGCCGGCGGGTCGATCTTGGGGGCCCGGGGGTCCAGCAGCCAGGTCTTGGCCTTGTGGGTGAGGCTGACATTGAAATACGGCGGCCGCTTGACGAAGTCGATCTTGAGCGCCTGCGGGTTGCGGGGCGCAAAGGCATCGCCGTGAATTTCGGTAAACAGGTTGGGGGGCGTGCCCTGGATGTTGAACAAGTCTTCGCCCTTAATGCCCATCTGGGGCATACTGGACAGCAGGGCCCAGGTGTAGGGGTGGCGGGGGTCGTAGTAAATTTCGTCCGAGGTGCCGATCTCCACGATATCGCCGGCATACATGACGGCCACCCGGTCCGCAATGTTGGCCACAACGCCCAGGTCGTGGGTGATGAGGATGATGGTCAGGTTGTACTTTACCCGCATCTCTTTCAGCAGCTCGAGGATCTGTGCCTGGATGGTCACGTCCAGTGCCGTGGTGGGCTCGTCGCAGATCAGGATCTGCGGGTTGCAGGCCACGGCAATGGCAATGACAACGCGCTGGCGCATACCGCCGGAGAACTCATGCGGGTACTGGTCAAAACGCTTCTCGGCGTCGGTGATGCCCACATCCCGCAGGTATTCCAACGTCTTCTCTTTGGCGGCCTTGCCCTTGAGGCCCTGATGCAGCTCCACGGCCTCCATGATCTGGTCGCCGATGGTCTTCAGGGGGTTGAGGCTGGTCATGGGGTCCTGCATGATCATGGCGATCTCGTGGCCGCGCACCTTGAGCCAGTCTTTTTCTTTGGTCAGCTCGGAGAGGCGGATGGGCTTGCCGTCGTCGGCACCGTAGTAATCAATGGTGCCGCTGGAAATGGAGCCGTTGGCGTCCAGCAGGCCCATGAACGATTTGGTGAACACGCTCTTGCCGGAGCCGGACTCGCCCACGATGGCGAGGACTTCGCCGTGGTAGACGTCCAGGTCGATGCCGCGGATGGCATGGAGGACTTTTCCACGGAGGTTGAATTTGATGTTGAGATCTTTGACCGAGAGGATCAGCTGATTTTTTTGCATCGTCTGTCCCTCCTTTTTATTGCAGGTGGTTCTTCGGGTCGGCAGCGTCCGAGAAGGCGTTGCCGATCAGATAGAACGCGATGGTGACAAAGCTGAGGATGATGGTGGGGTAGAGCAGCTGGTAGCGCAGGCCTGCCTGCATCATCACCTTGCGGCCGTCGTTGATGAGGTTGCCCAGCGAGGGCGTCTCCACCGAGAGGCCCAGGCCGATGTAGGTGATGAACACCTCACTGCCGATGGCGGCGGGAATGGTCAAAGCCATCCGCAGCATGATGACGCTGACCAGATAGGGCAGCAGGTTGCGCAGCACGATCCGGCTGGTGGGGGTGCCGATGCAGCGGGAGGCCACATTGTAATCCCGGTCGCGGATGATGAGGATCTGGTTGCGGATGAAGCGGGCCATCTCGATCCAGCCCGTGATGGACATGCCCAGGATCAGCGTTTTGATGCTGGGGGAAGCCACATAGGAGATCAGGATCAGGATGATGGTGGAGGGAACGTTATCGCAGATGTTGTACAGCTCGGTAAAGAAGAAATCCAGCTGGCGGACATAGCCCCACAGCACACCGGCGGTGATGCCTACCACGGCCTCGATGAGGGCCACGAAGAACGCGATGATCAGACTGGTGCGGGCACCGGCCCAGATGCGGGCCCACAGATCCTGGCCGATGGCGTTGGAGCCCCAGATAAAGCCCATCTCACCGGGGGCAATGTTGCGGTACTGCACGCCGGTGGCAGGATCCACCTCGCAGAGGTTGGGGTCTACCTGGCCGGGCAGGTGGGGCTGGAAGAAGGCAAACGCCACTACGGCGATGAGGGCCACCAGCAGGACCACGGCCAGCTTGTTCTTAAAGAACGCGCGGAACGTGCTGCCCCAGTAGCTGTAGTTGGAGTAGCCCGTGGCTTCGGCCTGCTCGGAACGGAACCCGGCGGGGGTGAACAGCTCGTCTTCCGGCAGCTTGGCCCAGGCAGCGGGACCGTCTTTCTGCAGTTTGTTCAGCTGGGCTTCCAGCTTCTTTGCTTTTTCGTCTTTGATGCGGAACAGCATTATCGGCCACCTTCTTTCTTGCCAAGGCTGATGCGGGGATCAATGAGCACCATGAGCAGGTCGCCCAGGATCAGGCCGATGATGCCCACGCAGGCGTACAGCAGCACGATGCCCTGCACCATGGTGTTGTCGTGGCGCTGCACACAGGTGACCAGCAGGCCGCCCATGCCCGGGATGCTGTACAGGCTTTCGATGTAGATGGAGCCGACGACGGTGTTCAGGAATGCGGAGGGAATGTACTGCACCAGCGGGACCATGGCGTTGCGGAAGATATGCTTCAGCGCGATCTTATTCTCGCTCACGCCCTTGGCGCGTGCCAGGCGGACATAGTCCTTATTGCTCTCGTCCACCATGTAGCGGCGGAGCCACATGGCGTAGAACGCAATGTTGCCCAGGCTCATGGAACAGACCGGCAGCACCCAGTATTTCCAGTTGGAGGCGTCAAACAGCAGGCCCACGCCCAGTGCCGTGGTGCCATACATCTGGATGTACAGGTAGTACACGGCGCTGGGCACTGCCTGGATGAGCACGATGATGGCGGTGCCGATCTTATCCGGCCAGCGGGATTTAAAACGCCCCATGAACATGCCCATGGGGATGCCGATGACAAGGCTCAGCAGCATGGCGTATACACCCATCTGCACCGAGATGGGCAGCTTCTTGGCCAGGATGCCGGTGACGGAAGCGTTGACCTTATAAATATGGCTCACGCCCAGGTCGCCATGCAGGGCATCTTTCCAGAAACGGACGATCTGCACCGGGAGCGGGTCCAGCAGGCCCATGGACTGCAGGCCGGCCTGGATCTGTACCTCGGTCATTTTTTCATAGTTTGCAAAATAGCCCTCCACCGGCATCAGCCGCAGAAGACAGAACACGAGCGTGACGATGATGAACAGTGTCAAAATCGAGCGCCCGACACGTTTCGCCAGATATTTGAGCATATCTGCGCGCACCCCTCTCTCTTTGTTTTGTAATAACGGATAGGAATAGAATACAACAAAAAACTACTTTTGGAAAGTGATTTGCCCATTTTTGTTGAAAAATTAATCAAAAAAGGCGATAAAAAAGACCCTGTACGGCCAAAACCATACAGGGCTTTTGAAAATATTACAAGCTGGTCAGTTCAAAATGAAATTTGCTTCATGTAAAATTCAGCGGGCGTCGCGGTTGGCCTCGTACTCGGCCATGGAAACGTAGTGATCCAGCACATGGATGCCCTTGAGGCGCTTGTTGGAGAAGCCGGTGGAAGCGTACTGGCCCTCCCAGTAGTTCAGGCGGGTAGCCAGATAATTGGGCACGCTCATGCCCATGGGAACGACCAGAGCGTTGTTGATGAGGGAAGCCTCGGCGTTGGCAAAGGCGTCATAGCGGGCGTCGATGTCCTCGGTGATGGCGGTGGCCTCCTCAATGGCGTTCATGTAGTTCAGCACGGCATCAGCAGTCTCGCCGGTAATGTAGCCATCCTCCACGCCGGTGCGCAGGAATGCGTAGCGGCTGCCGCGGTCGCCCTTGGCCTGATAGAACGGGTCGGACTCGGTCTGGGGGTCAGAGTAGTCGGCACCCCAGTTGCACAGCAGGAAGCAGAACTTGCCGTTGCGGCGGACGGTGGACAGGAAGCCGTCGGACGGGCCGGCGGTGATGATGATGTCGATGAAGTTGAAGCCGTCGTTCAGCACGCTCTCCAGCTGCTGCTTGAGCACCTGGCACTGCTTGTCCCAGTCCACAGAGGAGGGGTTGTAAGGCAGCTGCACCTTGATGGGGAACGTCGCACCGGCCGCGGTCAGCTCCTCCACGGCGGCATCGCGGTACTCCTTGGCCTTGGCCTCGTCAAAGAACTCGGTGATGTTGGCCAGATCGCCGCACTGCAGGTAATCCACGCCCTCGCTGTTGGCGCAGAAGCTGGGCGGGGTAACGGTGTTCAGCTTATAGTTCTCGTAGCCCTCGGGAGCCTTGACAGCCAGCGTGACGGCGTTGTTGATGCCGTACAGGAATGCTTTGCGGAAGTTGGTGCTGTTGATCGCCTTGGCCCAGTTCTCGGGTTCGTACTCTGCATCCAGGCCGTCCACGGTGGCGTTGGAGAAATTGTGGGGCAGCGGGCAGAAGTTGAACATGTAGAAGTAGGTGTAGTTGGTGTTGGGACGATCCATGGAGACCATGTCCTTGGTGGTATCATCGGCCAGCCAGCTGTCCAGGATGTCGGAGCCGATGGTAGCCTCGTCGATCTCGCCGCGCTTGATCATCTCGGGGCCGTTGACGTTGGCCTCAGCGTTGTAGATGCGGCTGATCGTCTCGATGAAGACGTTGTCGGCGTCGTAGTTCTCCGGATTCTTCTTCATGATCCAGGTCTCCAGAGACTCGTACTCGGCCAGGTAGTAAGCGCCGCAGCTGTAAGTGGTCTCTGCACTGGTGGCGAACTGGTCACCGACCTCTTCCAGCAGGGGGCCGTAAGCGGGCTCATAGGGCAGGAAGCACAGCAGGCTCAGGAAGCCAGGGAAATCGTAGGTCAGGGTGTAGGTCAGGGTGTGCTCATCCACAGCGTGGACGCCCACGTCCTCAAAATCAACGGGAGCGTAGGTGGTGGTGCCGTCCGGGCCTGCCACGGTGACCACGCCGGAAGCATCCACGGTGTAGGTGGTGCCGTCATCGTCCACGATGCCGCCGTTGGCGTTGGCCAGGTAGACGTAGTAGTTGTAGTAATCGTCAGCGCCTGCAATGTAGGAGGTGACGAGGTCCACGTTGGAGGAAGCGTAGTCCGGGGTCAGGACGTACTTCAGGGCGTCCACAAAGTCCTGCGCGGTCACGGGAGCAACGACTTCGCCGTTGCAGTCCACCCAGTTCTCGTCACGCAGGTGGAACGTCCAGGTCAGGGTGTCCACATCCCAGTCCCAGTTGGTGGCCAGGCCCTCTTTCATCACACCCTTGTTGTCGTACTCCACCAGGGTGTCCACGCAGTTGGCGCCCACCTGCATCTCCAGGTCGGAAGCGGTGGTCAGGTAGTTCAGAGTGGAAGGCTGGCTGTCGTACAGGATGGTATAGCTGCTGCCGCCTGCAGAAGCCGTACCGGAAGCCGCGGAGCTGCCAGCGGAAGAACTGCCGCCGCAGCTGCTCAGCAGACCAGCTGCACAGGTGCCAACGGCTGCCAGACCGCTGGCCTTGAGGAACTGACGACGGGTGATCGAATGAGTCATGATGATTCCCTCTTTTCTTCGGTTTTGCATTTTGCGTTCGTGTTGTTTTTGCCCGCTGTTTCCCAGCAGCGGGGGAGGTGCCGCCAACTGCCCCGCGGGCAGCCTATGAAAAAAGAGCAACGGAAATACATCCGTTACTCCTTTGTAACAGTCCTCCGGCCACACAGGTGGTTAGCCAAAGTATAGCATTGATTGGCTCCGGCGTCAATTGGTTTTTGCCGCATTGCGGCCCGTTTTGCATGCCGGCGGTCAGATGCTGGCGGTGGGGGCGGCGG
>ERZ837487.2587-NODE-2587-length-18243-cov-19.978557_pt1 | contig 18243 bp, 13 predicted proteins | sample MGYA00519911_ERZ837487 | MGnify/ENA primary metagenome ERZ837487 (study PRJEB31850, sample SAMEA3708818) | human gut metagenome | biome: human gut; feature: human-associated habitat; material: faeces | place: China | collected 2014 ...
TGAAGCCCTCGGGGATGCAGGCAGCAAAGTCCTGAAAGGTCATCACGCTGCGCACGCGGTAGAACACAAAGGTGAACAGCAGGGCGATGCTGCTGCCCAGCACAAGGCCGGCAGAGGCGTTGCAGTCCGCAAAGGCGGTGACGAAGTCCACGCCCTCAAAGAAGCCGCCGGTGTAGATCATGCCAAAGATGCAGGCCGCGATCAGCACCAGCACCGGGACGATCAGGTCCGCCACATGGCCGCGGGTGTCGGTGCCGTCGTCCACATCGTTGCCGTAGGGACGGTCCTCGGTGGTGAACAGGTCGCCGTTTTTCGCGTTGTCCTCGTTGGCCTTCATGGAGCCGAAGTCGGCGCCGGTGAAGATGAGGAACAGGCTCATCACAATGGTGAGCAGGGCATAGTAGTTATAAGGAATGGTGCGCAGGAACATGGTAAAGCCGTTGATACCGGAGCCTTCGGGCACGCTGGAAGTGACCGCAGCCGCCCAGCTGGACACGGGTGCAATGATGCACACCGGGGCCGCAGTGGCGTCGATCAGGTAGGCCAGCTTTGCGCGGGACACCTTCTGCCGGTCGGTGACCGGGCGCATGACGGAGCCCACGGTCAGGCAGTTGAAATAGTCGTCCACAAAGATCATCACGCCCAGCAGCAGGGTGGCAAACTGCGCACCGGCCCGGGAGTGGATGTGGGTGGAGGCCCAGCGGCCAAAGGCGGCAGAGCCGCCGGCCTTGTTCATCAGGGCCACCAGAATGCCCAGCATCACCAGAAAGATCAGGATGCCCACGTTGCTGCTGTCGGAAAGCTTGGCGATCATGCCGCCATCCTCGTTGAAGAACAGGGTGTTGATGGCAAGTTCCAGATTGCCGTTGGCGTACAGCAGTGCACCGGAAGCGATGCCCACCAGCAGGGAAGTGTAGACTTCCTTGGTGTTCAGCGCCAGCACGATGGCAATGACCGGCGGCAGCAGCGAGAAGATGGTGCTGTACACCGAGCAGGTGTAGGTGGACGGGTCCGCGATCTTGCCGGGCGTTGCCGCTGTGCACCACAGCAGCAGGGCAAACACCAGCAGAGCTGCGAACCATGAAAGGTTCTTGTTTTTCATAACGGATTCCTCTTTTTTCAAATTTCCGGGGATGCATACCCCTCTTTGCGCAGGAAAAACTATCCCCATCGAATGCAAAGGAGGCAGACACGGTGCCGGACTATAAAGCGATGTATTTTGAGCTGTTCCGGGCCAGCGTGCAGGCCGCACAGCTTTTGCAGGACGCCCAGCAGCGGGCTGAACAGCAGCTTCTGGACGCCGACCCGCCGCCGCTGCGGCTGGAAGAGCGCGACGGGGAAGAGTGACGCTCTCAGTCTGCTTACGCTGCCGGAAAAGTCTCTGTAGGGAACGGACTTGTCCGTTCCGGCCTGACGGCATCTCCTGCCTGCGGAACGCATGAATGCGTTCCCTACACCACTCCCCCAGCGATGGCATCTGAGAGGGTTTTATCCCTTCTTTGCCTCGGCCTTCGCCGCAAACTTCGCGTTGTTGATGACAAAACGCTCATGAGTGCCGCCGCCCACCGGGCCTTTCTCGTCGTGCAGAGCCACTTTGAAGGTCAGCTTGCGGCCCTCGACAGCCACCAGCTCGCTCTCGCAGGTCACGGTCATGCCCACAGGGGTGGGGGCGGTGTGCTCCAGCTCGAGCTTGGTGCCCACCGAGCCATTGCCTTCGCCCAGCGCGTCGGCCACGCTCATCCAGCAGGTCTTTTCGGCCAGCGCCACCAGTGCGGGGGTGGCAAATACATCCAGTGTGCCGCTGCCCATGGTCTTTGCGGTGTTTGCTTCGGTGACGAGCACGCTCTGCGTGCCGCGGATCCCGGTTTCCAGTGTCATATACATTTCCTCCCTGTGCGCCTGCGGGCGCATTTTATTTTTGAACACCTTTATAAGATACCACATTTTGCACCAGAACGCACCCTGTTTTACGCTTTTTTGTAAATTTCTCTTTTTCTTTTTGCGCAAACGGGCTGTCAAGGCCTCTCCCTTTGGGAGAGGTTGCACCGAAGGTGACTGAGAGGGCGAGGGCGCTGACCCTGCGGCGGCCTCTTTTTTGTTTTCACCGTTGCTCCAATCTGCACCCTTCTTGCGATTCAAAAACGCAAATTTCCTGCGTTTTAAGGCAGATTTCATCAATTCAGCGCAGATGTCCAAAATCTTTGAAAAAAGCCTTGACAAGGGGCACTCCGCGTGCTACCATGAACACATGAACAAGCGTTCATATGATTTGAAACGGAAGGAGCGATTCCCATGGCAGAAGCCGACGCCATCAAAAACGATGTGCAGCCGGAAGGCCCGGATATGCCGGACGACGAAGTTCTGTATGAACTGGCCGATCTGTTCCGGGTGTTCGGCGACTCCACCCGCATCAAGATCCTGTATGCGCTGCATGACAACGAGCTTTGCGTGCAGGACATCGCGGACGCCGTACAGTTGAGTCAGTCGGCTGTGAGCCATCAGCTGCGGGTGCTCAAGGATTCCAAGCTGGTGCGCTTCCGGCGCGAAGGCAAAACTGTTTTCTACGCACTGGACGATGACCATGTGCGCAGCATCCTCTCGCTGGGGATGGACCATATCGAAGAATGATTTTCCGGGCTGCGGCCCGAGCAAAAAGAAAGGCTGGTATTTCCGATGAAAAAGACCTATAAGATCGAAGTGGACTGCGCAAACTGCGCCCAGAAGATGGAGGACGCCGCCAACACCGTAGCAGGCGTTGAGAAGGCAACGGTCAGCTTCATGACCCAGAAGATGAAAGTGGAGTTTGCCGAGGGTGCCGACCCCCACGCCACCATGGAAAACGTTCTGTCCGCCTGCAAGAAGGTGGAGGATGACTGCGAGATCTTTGATATCTGATGCGCGGCAGGTTGCTGCACACGATCAACAGCCTCGCCCTCTCCGTCACCTGCGGTGACACACTCCCCCTTTTGTCGCTACGCGACATCTTCCCCCGGCCGGGGGAAGTCTTTCCTCAAAGGGAGAGGCCTTGGCAAAGAGATGAAGTTTGCGTGGACTGCCAAGGGCTCCCACTTTGGGGGAGCTGGCATCGCGCAGCGATGACTGAGAGGGCGAGCCCGCTAAAGAAAAAAGCATCTGCAGCAAGAATTCGTAGATTTTCTGAGAGCTCAAACGAATGTGCAGATGCTTTTTACTTTGTGTGCGATCGTGTTGTGCAATAACTTTTTCTGTTGAAAAAATCGGCAGTTTTCAACACTTTCCACCCACTTTTCAACATTCTTCGCGGAAAACTTTGAAAACAGACGTGGAAAAGCCGTTTTCTTTTCGCAAAACTGCGTGGAAAACCCGGGTAAAACCGTGGAATTCTTTCTTTTATGGGGAAAACCTGTTGAATTCCCGCGCGTCCCGCGGCGTACAGCGGACAAAGCAAAAGGAGTTTTCGTATGAACAAAAAGCAGAAGAAGACCCTGTACCGGATCCTGATCGCTCTGGCACTGGTGGTCGTTCTCAAGCTCCTGCCGGAGTTCCCGACCCCGGTGGAGCTGGCGCTGTACTGCATCCCGTACCTCGTGGTGGGCTGGGATGTGCTGCGCAAGGCATTGAAAGGCATCAAGAACCGTCAGCCCTTTGACGAGTGCTTCCTGATGGCGGTGGCCACCGTGGGCGCGTTTGCGCTGGGCGATTACGTTGAGGGCTGCGCCGTCATCATCTTCTACCAGATCGGCGAGCTGTTCCAGTCGGTGGCCGTGGGCAAGAGCCGCCAGAGCATCTCCAGCCTGATGGATATCCGCCCGGACTACGCCAACATCGAATGTGAGGACGGCAAACTCGAACAGGTGGACCCGGACGATGTGGAGATCGGCACCGTTATCGTGGTTCAGCCCGGTGAGCGGGTGCCCATCGACGGCGTGATCGTGGAGGGCGCTTCCGCCCTGAACACCGCCGCCCTGACCGGCGAAAGCCTGCCCCGGGACGTGAACGCCGGGGACGAGGTCATCAGCGGCTGCGTGAACATGACCGGCCTGCTGAAGGTGCGCACCACCAAGGAATTCGGCGAGTCCACCGTGTCCAAGATCCTCGATCTGGTGGAGAATTCCAGCATGAAGAAGGCCCGGGCTGAGAACTTCATCACCCGGTTCGCCCGCGTGTACACCCCCGCCGTGTGCTACAGCGCGCTGGCGCTGGCCGTGCTGCCGCCCATCGTGCTGCTGCTCATGGGTCATCCTGCCCGCTTCGGCGACTGGATCTACCGCGCCCTGACCTTCCTCGTCATCAGCTGCCCCTGCGCACTGGTCATCAGCATCCCGCTGAGCTTCTTCGGCGGCATCGGCGGCGCTTCCGCCTGCGGCATTCTGGTCAAGGGTTCCACCTATCTGGAAGAGCTGGCCCGCACCGGCATCGTGGTGTTCGACAAGACCGGCACCCTGACTCAGGGCACCTTTCAGGTGACCGGCATCCACCCGGCAGATGGTATCAGTGAGGAACAGCTGGTAGAAGCCGCCGCGCTGGCCGAGAGCTGGTCCAAACACCCCATCTCCCTGAGCATCAAGGCCGCCTACGGCAAGCCCATCGACGCCGCCCGCGTCACCGACGTGCAGGAGCTTGGCGGTCACGGCGTGACTGCCAAGGTGGACGGCAAAAGCGTTGCCGCCGGCAACGCCCGCCTGATGGAAAAGTTGGGGCTGACCGTGCCCGCCGTCAGCGAGACCGGCACCATCGTGCACGTTGCCATTGACGGCCAATACGCCGGTTATCTGCTCATTGCCGACGTGGTCAAGCCCCACAGCGCACAGGCTATCTGCGGCCTGAAAGCAGCCGGCGTGCGCAAGACGGTCATGCTGACCGGCGACGCCGAGCCGGTGGCAAAGGCCGTTTCCGCCCAGCTGGGTTTGGACGAGTACCATGCAGGTCTTTTGCCCGGCGACAAGGTGGATCAGATCGAAAAACTGATCGCAGAGAAGAAGCCCAAAGAGAACCTCGCCTTTGTGGGCGACGGCATCAACGACGCGCCGGTGCTGTCCCGCGCCGATGTGGGCATCGCCATGGGTGCCCTCGGCTCCGACGCCGCCATTGAGGCCGCAGACGTGGTGCTGATGGACGACGACCCGGCCAAGATCGCGCTGGCCATGCGCATTGCCCGCCGCACCCTGCGCATCGTGTACCAGAACATCGTGTTTGCACTGGCCGTCAAGTTCGCCTGCCTGATCCTCGGCGCACTGGGCATGGCCAGCATGTGGACCGCCATTTTTGCCGATGTGGGCGTTATGGTCATTGCTGTACTCAACGCCACCCGCGCCCTGTACACCAAAGATCTCGCAAAAAAGAACGAAGAGTGATCGCTGCAGATTTCTGCATAATGTTCCTTTCGATTCGCTGCTTCCATAAGGGAGCAGCGAATCTTTATATCGGACCATCGGAGGTATTTCGCAAATGAACTATAAAACCGGAAGATTTATCGGGCAGTTGCTGTTCTTTTTAAGCATCTGTCTGCTGTGTATCGCTGTATTCTTCAACCTTACTGGAGTTATCGTTCCGATCCTCGTTATAACTGGTATCCTGGTTGCCTTGGCAGGGTTGATTGTTTATTTTCTGTTTTGGAGATGCCCTTACTGCCACAAAAATCTCCCCATAAAATCCATGTATGATATCGATTTTTGCCCCAATTGCGGGAAGAAGCTCGACTAATCAACAGCCCACAGCAGGCTTCTCTGTCTGAACGCAGCGTTTCCCGAATGCCGGGAGCGCTGCGTTTTCGTTTGCCGCGACTCTCTGGGCAAGTACGCCCGGATGCACCTGACTTACCTCAAGACCCAGCGGCCGGTGCTGTATAGCCGGATGCTTCTGAACGGTTCGCTCTGGCCGCATTCGCAGGAAGTCCAGAGAGCCGCCTCAGAGCAGAGCACGCGACCGCCGCATCCGTTTTCCCCCTGGTTCGCGAAATCCGGATTGACATTTTATTCTCTGCTCGATAAGATGGAGACAGAAAAGACGCCTTGCGCAGAAATCAGATCAGAAAACAGGAGGATGCATCTTATGCCCCGATATGCAGACGGCAATGCCACCCGGATGGCATGGACACAGCTCGACCATATAGAAGATCTTGACGAATCATTCGATGATTTTGCAGCCCATAAGGCTTATTTTGAGCAGTATTCTCCCGCAGATCTGTTCCGGAAAGGCATCGACCAGCGTCTCCTTGCGCTCCAATATGATGGGTCGATGGAGGACACCGACGAAAAAGTCCGTTTTCTCCATGCGCAGTTTGCCAAAAATCAGGTCGAAGAGGTCAGTGAGCAGACCCTCCGCAACTGGCTGGCCCGGGCAGACAAAAACGGAAAGGCTGCTGCCCCTGACACTACGCAGCGGTACAAGGACAATCTCTTCCGGCTGTGCTTTGCGTTGGAAATGAACGCCGAAGAAACCGCCCTGTTCATGCTGAAATGCTGCCTGTGCCGCCCTTTCAATTACAAAAACACGGATGAAGCTGTCTATTTCTACTGCCTGTCAAACGGAAAGAACTATGCCGAGGCACAGCGCATCATCGAATGTGTGAAGCACGCCGCTCCGGCCGCCGCAGCCGAAAATATCTGCACCGAGCAAATCGGACAGGACCTTTCCGCCTTCCGCCATGAAAGCGACCTGATCGGCTATCTGACCGCGCACACCTATTCCCGGGAGCAGTGGCACCACAGCACACGGACGCAGATTTTGGAGCTTCTGGAAAAATGCAAAGCTCTTGCCAGAGAAGATGAGGAAAACTGGCCCCGAGATCAGGAAGATCATTTTGCCCCTGCAAAAGAGCTGCCGAAAGTCCTGGGCAACGACCGGCTCCTCAATATCATTTATGGCTTCCGCGCATCCGTCCGGAAAGGAGACGGCGGTCTTTCTATCCGGACGGATTATGATTTTCCGGAAGCGCTCCGGAACAACTGGATCAGTAAACAGTCTCTTTCCGATGTCACAACCGGAAAGAATGTTTCCGATGAAGTCTACCGCAAAACCCTGATCCTGCTTTCATTCTACAACTTTTATGCAGATCTTTACTGCGCAGAAGATCTGTGGCACAGCGAAGACCCGGTCGATGTCCGCGAGCACCTTCAGGAATTCAGGGACGAATTGGATCTGCAGCTGGATGACTGCGGCTATGCTCAGGTCTACCCGCGGAATCCGTTTGACTGGTTCATCCTCAACTGCGCCGCCGATCCGGATCCGCTCCGCCGGTTCCGCGACCATATCGCTGATTTTCTGCTTTTCTGAGATCCAGCCGATAAAACCACTTTTACAAATCGGATGCTGCACCCAGTTATTCTGAACTGTAGAAACAACTGCTGATTGGAGTGATACTTATCCGTGAATTCCTGAACAAAGAGCACCGGCTTGTGCCGCCGGACCAGAGCGGATGCTATCAGAATTTTGAGGTGATCGGCTCCGGATCCTCCTGCGTAGTCTACCGCACAGAGTTTACCGATAGCTCCGGTTTTGTGACCGAGCATCTGCTGAAGGAATATGATCCGGTTTTTCTGCACATTGCGCGCCGCCCCGACGGCAGCCTTGTTCCCGATGAACCAGACCGCGAAGCCTACAACGCCGGTCTGAACCGGTTCCGCAACGGGTATACCCTTCAGCAGGATATCCGGCGCATCGAAGGACTGACAAATTCCACCAGCAACATTCAGCGTGTTTTTGACGCCTGCGGGACAGCCTATATCGATATGACCGTCATGGCAGGGCAGGCCTATGCCCGGGTGGAAGAACCGGACCTGTACCAGCTCCTGCGCCATATGAAGGCCCTGACCAGAGTCATCGGCAATTACCACCGGGCCGGTTTTCTGCATCTGGACATCAAACCGGACAATATTTTTGTCTACCCGGAGACCCCCGAAATGCTGCTGCTTTTTGATTTTGACAGCGTTGTGCCAAAAGATGCCGTATCCTCCGGAACAGGGCTGTCCTATACCAGAGACTGGGCCGCCCCGGAGCAGCTGACGCCTTCCCGGCGATGCCGGATCTGCGAAGCGACCGACCTTTATTCCATTGGCGAGATCCTCTTTACGAGGATCTTCGGCCGGCACTCAGAAGCTGCGGACCGCCGTTCTTTTTCTTCCTTTAACTACGATATGGATTCTCCGCTGCTGCAGAATGTCAACCCCAGACTTTTCCCGCTGCTGACGGAACTTCTACACCGGACTCTCTGCGGAACGCCGGAAAAACGATATCAGAGCGCCGATGAGCTGCTGTGCAAACTAGATGAACTGATCCCGCTGGCCGATCCTGCACTTGCCTTTGTGCGGGGCAATTTCACCTATCAATCAGCTGGATTCTATGGCCGTGAAGATCTGCTCTGCGAGGTCCATGCCTTTTTCCGCGGTCAGTGCAGGGAACAGGGAAACGTTCTTTTCCTGAGCGGTGTCGGCGGCATCGGCAAAACCGAGCTGGCCAGACGGTACGCCTGGATCCATCGGGGCGAATATGTCCGCATCCTTTTTCTACCGTTCCAGAACTCCATGGAGGAAACGCTCTGTCAGAGTGCGCTGGAGATCTACCCCGGCAGCGGCTCTGCCGATGGAACAGAGCCTGCCCCCGCAGGACACGATTATTCCTCCACACTTCGGCTTTTGAAAAAGGACCTTACCCCACAGGATCTTCTGATTCTTGATAACTTCGACTCTTTTGATGAAAAGATCCAGGATCTGCTGGAGCTCAACTGCCGGATCCTTGTCACCACACGGCTGGATTTTTCTGATTACGATCTCCCGCAGCGGACCATCCACGCGATGCAGGACGCAAATACTCTGTGGGAAATTTTCCGCCAGTACAACTCTCTGGATTACTCCGAAACCGAGTGCACACAGATCGACCAGTTAATGGAACAGGTAGACTACCACACCATGACCATCTGTCTGATCGCAAAGTACCTGCGGGTCAATGGCGAATCCCCCTCTGTCCTTCTGGACGCGCTGAAAACCAGCGAAGGGATCACGGCCGCGCAAAGCTCCACCCATGTCGGCCACCGGAAAGACCGCCGCATGACCAATGAAAGTGTGCAAAAGCACCTGCGCATCCTGTTTGATCTGAGCCACTTTTCCCAGAGCGAAACAAATCTTCTAGCAGCGTTTTCCCTGTTTGGCCCGGTGAGGATTGCGCACAGCACCCTGCGGGAGCTGCTCGGCTCTCTGTACCAGAAAGATATCCTGCAGAGTCTGGTAAAAACCGGCTGGGTCGAGCTGTCCGGGGATGATATCGTCTCGCTGCACCAGATCATTCTGGATCTGGCCTACACCACGCTGGTGCAAAAATGCACCGTGTTTGAGCCCGTTGTGCAGGGGGTCGGGCAATATCTTCAGGACGGGAACCAGAGCAGCAGTTCCCAGCTAGGCAAACGCACCCTTGCCCGGCTTTTTTTAGAGCGCATTCAGGAATACTCCGACACCACCGGCCATTATTTTCTCCCGGTGGCCGACCTGTATTGCCGCTATCATGAACTGGAACCGGACAGCGCCGATGCTCTGGATAAAGCCGAGCAGACCTGCCGACAGTTTTCTTCGCAGGAAAGCCGGGATCTGCTATTCCGGATCAACTGTACGCGGATCATCGATGCCGGCCGCCGGTACAATGATTCCTATTGGGAGACCCTCGATCATGCGCTTGAATCTGTCACAAAAAATACCGTTCTTGGCGCAGAGATGGCGGCGTGGCGCATCCTCTTCCCACAGGAAGAGGATAGCCCTGCCGCGCATATGGACGCCGCAGCCTATCTGGCGCAGCTTGCTACGCCGGATGCTTCGGTATGCGATGCCGCCGATACTGCGAACCTGTCCGCCTTCCTCGCGCACGTTCCCGTTCTCCCTGCGCTGGACAGTGTCCGGCCTGAGATATTTGACAAACTCATGGCCCTTGCCCATGCGTTGGAATCCGCTGCAGCGGAGTGCAGTGATCTCCAGACCGAGCTGGCTGAAACCGACATCAGCTATCGGTTCTATCTGGATGAATCCTGCATCCTGCGCTATGCCTATCTTCTGGCTGTCACGACCGGACAGGCGCCCGTCCTGCTGGAACAACTGCTGACGGCGCTCTCTGAGTTTTATTCCGAGAGCGATTATGGTCAGTATGCCCGCTGGTCCTGTTTTTCCGATCCCCTGAAAACAGCGTTCTATTCCTTTGAGCTAAAGCGTCTCCACGATCTCCGTTCTCCGGATGTGATACAGACCGTTGGAACCTGCTGGGGCGACTCCTACGCCGAGGCAGCATCCTATGAGGAGCTGAGCGGGAATTATCAGGGAGCCATCGATCTGCTGCAGGCTGCTCTGGAGCATCATGAGGAGCCCAAAGATACCATCCTCTCGCAGCTTTCCTGGAACTACATCTGGCTTTATCTCGACTCCGGCAGGCTGCAGGATGTCTACGACTGCCTTTGCGACCAGCTGGCCTATGACCGGGCTCATCATCAGCCGGACCTTCTTACCTTGACGGAACTTGCTGAAGTCTGTGGACGTCTGGGGCGGAACAAAGAAGGGGCAAACTGGTACACCGCGCTGCTCGACGAACATCTCGCCTCCTACGAGACGCTGGAAACTGAGGATAAAGCACGAGTCCTGCTCAGCTATTGCCAGCGCACAGAGCTTGACGCGCAGTACCGCATGGATGATGCCCTCGCCCGCTGGGTCTACGAACGCCTGCTGGAGTTTACCCCCGAATCCGGATTCCCGCTGGATCTGGTCACGGTTTACCAGAGGATGGCGGATCCTCTGGTAAAGCTGATTGGATTTCATGACGCCGTCCGGTTCCTGTTGAACGCTGCCGACCGCTTCCGCACCGTCTACAACCACGGTGCCGATGCACTCTATGCCATCGTCTGCGACCTGTGCCAGCAGGAGGGGAAAGAACCGAAGCTCTGTTTCGCCACCGCTCTGAAAGCCGTTGATATAGTCTTCGGCGAACAGCTTCCGAACCGTCCAAAGTTTCTGGCGCTGCTGGAACAGCTCAGCCAGAAGCCGGAGCAGATCCCGGAGCTGGATCTGGAACGCTACCATGTCCTTCAGGTCGATTTGTACCGTGATCAGCCGGACTATGATCACGATGTCATGCTCCGGCTGAAGAAAAACTGCAATTATTATCTGCTCGCCGAGCATGATGCAGCCAAATGCAGTTCTCTTTGGGATACGACGAAGGTCTGGAGAGGTGCCCGGGATAAATATTATGACATTGGGGATGATGCAAATGCCCGGCGCTGCTGTCTCCGGCTCGATGCCCTGCTGTCGCATTCAGATGACCCCGAGCTTCTGTCCTGGCAGCTGGAGCACTATGAACGACTGTCAGAGATCGAACTGCGTCTCGGAAACCTTCCCGGCATGTACCAGTGTCTCAACAGCCTGTATCCTTTCTGGTGCCGCCCGCCGGTGCAGGAGGACAGCGCTGAAAATGATATCCTGTACTCGATGCAGACTGCTGAACGCGACACTCTCTCCTCCATGCAGACTGTCACCCGGCAATTCGCGCAGGCGCAGGAGACGCTCACCGCGGTGTTCATCGGTCTTCTGCGCATTCATCGGCTCCTCGCCGGGCCGAACTTCTCCGCCCTGGAAACGCTGCCCGGCACCGACCCGCAGGTTGTCCGGATGCAGATCACCCAGCTGACCGATGCTCTTCCGGATACCGTGCCAGACGCCTGCCGCGATGACGTTCAGGAGACCTTGCAGGTCATCGCCCCACTGTATCGCGCCGACTTCCCGGAAAGCTCCGCCGCATTCGATCGTTTCCAGAAAGCATGCGCTTTTCAGGAAGTAGAAGAAAAGCACCCTCAATAACCGTTTCAGTTCATCGGGCCGCCCCGCCGGGGCGGCCTTTTTTGTTGGAAAAACCACTTTTACAACGCACCCGGTGCATGGGTGTAAGATAAAGCCGTCGAAGGGAAGCAGAGCAAACCTTCTGCAGAACCTTTTGAACTCAAACTCTCTCCGGTTCCCGCATCCGGGAAGCCCGCAAAACCACTTTTACAGGCACCGGGTTCCTCCGTGATAGGATGTAGGCACACGAAGGGAACCGAACAGAGTTCCATTCCAGAACCGCCGCGGCCGGACGCCGCAGAAATACAAAAACAAATCATTTTATGGAGGAATTTATTATGGAACTGATTGCTAAGATCGCAAGTTGTATTGCTGGTGCTTCCGCAGGCGGCGCAAAGGGCGCGGCTCTCGGACGAACCGCCGGTCTCATCATCGGCGGTGCGGCCGCAATCATCTGCGGCGGCAAGACTGGCCGTTGAGCCCGGCTGCCCCTCATCCGAAAAAATCATCATGATCCGAACTTCTGCTGCCGGCCGCCGGCCGCAGAAAGACAAACACAACATATTTCAAGGAGGAAATAATTATGGAATTGATTGCTACTCTCGCCAGCGGTGTTGTTGGTGCTGTTGCCGGTGCCGTGAAAGGCTCTTCGGTCGGCATTGCCATGGGGCCTGCCGGTGCCATTGCCGGTACGATCCCCGGTGCCATCATCGGCGGCGCCATGGGGCTTCTGGCCGGCAACAACGTAGGGCACCGCATCGACAGCGGTCGGTAAAACCGAACCCACCGCCGTATCGTAAGCCATGAACATCACGGGAGGATCCTGCCGGATCACCCATGGGTTGGATCAACAGGACTGGCTCCGCTTGCGCTTCGCCAGTCCTGTTTTCGTTTGAATACGCTCGTGGTTGTCCTTCTTGGGGTCCGGCTTTTTTCAGAGCAAAATCCCTTAATCGCCTTGCTTTTCCCTTAAAATGTAGTATATTTTAAGGGAAAGAAAGGGCGGTAAGGGCATGAGAGCATTCAATTACTCCAAAATCAAAGAGCAAAAATGGGATTCCGAGATTCTCGGCTATATTGCTGCAATCTATAAAGAAGCGGGTAAGCAGGAACTTTACTTGAAGCAGCGTCCTGAAGAGCTGGAACGTCTGGTGGAGATTGCAAAGGTGCAAAGCACCGAGGCCTCCAATGCCATCGAGGGAATCGTGACCACCAGCACCCGAATCAAGCAGCTTGTGGAGGAAAAAACAACGCCGCGCAACCGTGATGAACAAGAGATTGCAGGATACCGTGATGTCCTGAACCTCATTCACGAAAATTTTGATGTGATTCCGATTACGCAGAATTATATTTTGCAGCTGCATAAGGTCTTGTACAGTCATATGAACAACCCCATCGCAGGACGAACGAAGAACGTACAGAATTATATCAGCGCAACCTATCCCGATGGACATAGCGAAGTTCTTTTCACCCCATTGGCTCCTTACGAAACGCCAGCGGCTCTTGATCGAATCTGCGAAGAATATAACCGTGTGATCGGGAACTTTGAAGTAGAACCATTGATCGCAATTCCTGTGTTCATCCATGATTTTCTCTGTATTCATCCGTTCAACGATGGCAATGGCCGGATGAGCCGCCTTCTCACGACCCTGATGCTGTATCAGAACGGTTTCTATGTCGGGAAATACATCTCACTTGAAGCCAAGATTGCCAAGGACAAAGACCTCTACTATTCCGCTCTTGCGCAGGCGCAAAGCGGATGGTACGAGGGCACAGAGGATGTTGTTCCATTCATCAAATATATTTTGGGAACCATTCTCTCTGCATACCGCGATTTTGAAGAACGCTTTGCCCTCGTGGAAACAAAACTTCCCGCCATTGAAGTTGTTCGGAATGCTACGAAGAACAAGATCGGGCGCTTCACCAAGCAGGATATCCGGGAACTCTGTCCTTCGCTGAGCCTTAGTTCCATTGAGGGTTCCCTGCGGAAACTCGTTGAAAACGGCGAGTTGAAACGCGAGGGAGCAGGCAGATCAACTGTGTACCTGCGGTTGAAGTAATCCCTTAATCGCTCTATCTTTCCCTTAAAATACGGCCAATTTTAAGGGAATCTGCATTAAGTAAGGGCTAAAGCAGTCCTATTTACTTGACTTTTTGTTGGTTTTCAGTATATTGATACCAATTGGTATCAACAAGTATCAGCTAATGGATACAACAAGACCCACAGATTGGATGCTCATCCCAATCTGTGGGTCTTGTTCATTTGAGTTCAGTCATCATCGTCCAGGTCATGAACTTCCACCCACTCTGAAAGCTCTTCGCAGTAGTCCTCATATTTGCCGCCTTCGGTGGTCCTGATGACACGCCGCAAGTAGTCCTTGCCGCCATCTACACAGCAGAGACCACAGCTGCACCTTTCTGACTTCTTTCCAGAGATTAGTACAGAAATATGTCAGCAACCTGCCTGTTTATTGTGCTTTTGAGTGGTTAAGCAATGTCTCGTCCTTATCGTGAGCATTGAATAGGGCTTTTGTCCGCGCTATAATAGAAGAAAATTGCAAGGAAGTGTCGTCATGCTTCATCCCGGACTGTACGAACAGGTCATCAACAATGCGCTGAACCGCGAACTTTCGGAAGTTCCGGAAGCCCGCAAGTCCACTGCGCCCATCGACACGGCCGAAGCCTCCAAGGTATTGGCACAGTACCTGACCGAGGTGGTGCAGAAGGGCCTTGACAACGTACAGGACAACGGCGGCGGCATTGAAGCACAGATCGAGCTGGCAAACCAGATCGTGAGCACCATCCAGACGACCACCAAAGAAGCTGACTTTGCCGCGCTGGGCGTTGACCAGCGGGCAGAGCAGCTTCTTGCACTTTTACGGGAAAGCGACCCCTGCCTTGCCGCCGGAAAAGCTGCCAAGGACATCGAGCGGCCGGAAACGTCTCTTGCGCAAAGCTCATTGTTTACCGGGGCCATCCACGAGCCGCAGATGTACACCGAGTTGAAGAAGGAGATCGTATCCGCTGACCGCATCGACATGCTGGTGTCCTTTATCAAGTGGAGCGGCCTGCGCCTGCTCATGGACGAACTGCGGCAGTTCACCCAGAACGGCGGCGAGCTGCGCATCATCACCACTTCCTATATGGGTGCCACCGATGTAAAGGCTATCGAAGAACTGCGCCAGCTGCCCAACACCAAAATCAAGGTCAGCTACGACACCAAGCGCACCCGGCTCCACGCCAAGACGTATGTATTCTACCGGGACACCGGCTTTACAACGGCCTATGTCGGCTCATCCAACCTGTCCAATGCGGCCATTTCCAGCGGGCTGGAATGGAACGTGAAAGTGACCCGGAAAGACCTGCCGGAGACCATCGATAAGATCGCCGCCACGTTTGAAAGCTACTGGAACGCCGGCGAGTTTGAATACTACGACGAAGGCCAGCGGGAGCGCCTTGCGCGTGCCCTGAAAGCCGAAAAGTACAGCGAGACCGACCACAGCGGCATTTACACGCTGGATATTCTGCCGTATTCCTACCAGCAGGAAATTCTGGACAAGCTGGAAGCCGAACGCACCGTGCGTGGGCACAATCGCAATCTAGTGGTGGCCGCCACCGGCACCGGCAAAACAGTTATCTCCGCATTGGACTACAAACGGTTCTGTAAACAGCATCCGGGGCAGCCCTGCCGGCTGCTGTTCGTGGCGCATCGGGAAGAGATCTTGAAACAGAGCCTGTACACCTTCCGTGCCGTGCTGAAGGATGCCAATTTCGGCGAGCTGTTGGTCGGCAACTACAAGGCTGACAGCATCGGCCACCTGTTCATCTCCATCCAGACCTTCAACTCGCAGGATTTCACGGCCAAAACCGGGGCGGATTTTTATGATTACATCGTGGTGGATGAGTTTCACCATGCCGCCGCGCCCACCTATCAGAAGATGTTGGAGTATTATCAGCCGCAGATTTTGCTGGGACTGACCGCTACCCCGGAGCGCATGGACGGCAAGAGCATTCTGGATTATTTCGGTGGGCGCATTGCCGCCGAGATTCGCCTGCCGGAAGCCATCGACCGGAAGCTGCTATGTCCATTCCAATATTTCGGAGTGACCGATACGGCCGACTTGAGCAGCCTGAAATGGCGCACCGGCGGTTATGACAAAGCCGAATTATCCAACCTGTACACCTTCAGCGGCATGGTGGCACAGCGCCGTGCCGACCTTGTGGTGAACTCCATCCTGAAATACGTCACCGATATCGATGAAGTGAAGGGTCTTGGGTTCTGCGCCTCCATTGAGCACGCTCGGTTCATGGCAAATTATTTCAACACCCACGGCATCCCGTCCATGGCACTGACCGGGGATTCTTCCGACGAGGAGCGGAGCACCGCCAAACAACGGCTCGTTTCCGGGGAAATTCGTTTCATCTTTGTGGTGGACATCTATAACGAGGGCGTAGACATCCCGGAAGTCAACACCGTGCTGTTCCTGCGCCCAACCGAGTCTCTGACTGTGTTTTTGCAGCAGCTGGGCCGTGGCCTGCGTCTGGCCGAAAACAAGGAATGCTTGACCGTATTGGACTTCATCGGGCAGGCGAACAAGAAGTATAATTTCGAGGAAAAGTTTGCCGCCCTGCTCTCCAACACCACCCACAGCGTCAGCCGGGAGATCAAAGAGGGCTTTGTCTCCGCTCCCAAGGGTTGCTATATCCAGTTGGAAAAGATCGCGGCGAAATATGTGCTGGACAACATCAGCGCCTCCTACGACCGCACTTCCGGCCTTGTGGCACGGGCAGCATCCTTCACCGAGGACACCGGCCTGCCGCTGACCCTTGGAAATTTTCTCGATTACTATCATCTTGACCCGCGTGCGATTTACAGTAAAAAGCTCTGCTTTGCGCGGCTGTGCGTCCGTGCGGGGGTTGTAGATGATTTTGCGGAGCCGCTCGAAGAGACCCTGACCAAGGCCTTTGCACGCTTTGCGGTTGTGGATTCCCGTCGGTGGATCCATTTTCTGCTGGACCTTCTGCCAAAACTGGACAACACAGATTTCTCCAAGCTATCACCCATCGAACAGCGGATGCTGCAAATGTTCTATGTGACTGTCTGGGGCAAAGCGGCAGAAGATTGGAACCGCGAGGACGTACTTGACGATCTGTATGCACTTTCGGACAGCCCAATTTTGTTGGGCGAATTGCAGACCCTTCTACAATACCAGTATGACCGCATTGATTTTATTGATGAACCGGTGGACGTGGGCTTTAACTGTCCGCTCGACCTGCACTGCACCTACACCCGCGACCAGCTGTTGGTAGCACTGGATTTCCTGAAACCATCTACCGTTCGTGAAGGTGTGAAGTGGCTGCCGGAAAAGCAGTTGGATGTGTTCTTTGTGACCCTGAACAAAGCCGACAAGGATTATTCGCCCACCACCATGTACAACGATTATTCCATCAACGAGAACCTGTTCCATTGGCAGAGCCAGAGCACCACAGCGGAAAACTCCGCCACCGGACAACGGTACATCCATCACCGGGAGAAAGGAAGCCGTGTGTTGCTGTTTGTCCGGGAATTCAAAGCGGATTCCCGTTTCGGCGGTGCCGCCGCTTACACCTATCTTGGCACTGTGAACTATGTCCGGCATGAGGGTTCCCGCCCGATGAACATCACATGGAAACTCGACCGCCCGATTCCGGCACGGTTCCTCAAAAAGACCAACAAATTGATCGTGGGGTAAAGATAGTGAAAATCATTCGCGTTTGCGAAGCAATGAAGTCTCCAGTGGAGACTTTAAGCGACAGAACGGTCTTGCGTCAGCAAGATGGAGGAGCCCCGCTCCGACAAGTTCGCGTTGTCGCGGCCGTCATCTGCGACTCCATCCAGACCAAGCACAAAATTTATGCCACCGCCCGCGGCTACAGTGACTATAAAGGCCAGTGGGAATTTCCGGGCGGCAAAATCGAGCCGGGCGAAACGCCGCCGCAGGCGCTGAAACGAGAGATCGAGGAAGAACTGGACACCGAAATTGCGGTGCATGATAAAATTGGTACCATCGAATACGACTATCCAACATTCCATCTTTCGATGGACTGCTTCTGGTGCGTGGTTCTCTCTGGCGATCTTATTTTGAAAGAAGCCGAAGCTGCCCGCTGGCTGACAAAAGACGAACTGGGTTCTGTACATTGGCTCCCGGCTGACCAGACGATTCTGGAAAAAATCCGGGAGATGATGGAATAACTCTGTTGCTCCAAGTTGCATCTGCAAGCAGAAGCGATTGTGCCAGTCCGAATTGTCAATTCCGCTTGCAACTGTTATACTGGATTTATCAAAATTTTTTCGGGAGGCTGCTGCCGTGACCGCAAAGCAAGTTCAAATCGGAGATAGACCCTGCCGCATTTACGGCGAAGCCCATACAGAATACCTGCTTCTCCAAATGACCGGCGAACATGAGCTGCAAAGCATGGATCA
>ERZ837487.2602-NODE-2602-length-18099-cov-3.642153_pt1 | contig 18099 bp, 16 predicted proteins | sample MGYA00519911_ERZ837487 | MGnify/ENA primary metagenome ERZ837487 (study PRJEB31850, sample SAMEA3708818) | human gut metagenome | biome: human gut; feature: human-associated habitat; material: faeces | place: China | collected 2014 ...
ATCGCACTTTTCAGTGCTTTAATACGAGAAAAATCCACGACATTTGTCGTGGACTTTGTCTACAGTCTGAAAGGGGCTGCCAAAATGGCAGCCTCTTTCAATTTGCAATTATAATCTTGCAACTACGAAAATATCATAGATAGCGCGAATTGCATCTTCGAAATCTTCATTATTTACACCGATGATAATATTTAACTCACTCGAGCCCTGGTCAATCATTTTTACATTGATATGCGCATGAGCAAGAGCGGAGAACAAACGACCAGCAGTACCACGTGTACTCTTCATGCCACGTCCTACAACAGCAATCAAAGCTAAATCAGATTCCAGATGAATGGTATCCGGTTTTGCTAAACGGTTGATGTCGGCAATGACTTCCTGCTCTTTTTCCTGAAATTCGTCCTGATGAACAAAAATAGTCATGGTATCAATACCGGATGGCATATGCTCAAAAGAGATACCATTGTCTTCAAAAGCGCTGAGGACTTTGCGACCAAAACCGATTTCGGAGTTCATCATATCTTTTTCAATATTAACGGCTACAAAGCCTTTTTTTCCGGCAATACCGGTGATGGTATAAGCAGGAATCTACAATCATTGTTCCATCGTCTTCCGGACGGTTTGTGTTTCGGATGTTAATTGGAATACCGGCTTTTCGTACCGGGAAGATTGCATCTTCGTGGAGTACGGAAGCACCCATGTAGGCAAGTTCTCGTAATTCCATATAAGTAATGGTATGAATGACTTCCGGATTTTTTACGATACGTGGGTCAGTAACTAAGCAGCCGGAAACGTCTGTCCAGTTCTCATACAAATTCGCATTAATTGCTTTGGCAACCAAAGAACCGGTAATATCGGAACCGCCGCGGGAGAAAGTAACAACTGTACCATTTTTCATGGCACCGTAAAATCCCGGAATGACAGCTCGTTCAATTTTATCTAAATAAGTGGCAAGAAGCTCGTTGGTGGTTTCAGAATCAAAAGACCCGTCTTTGTTAAAACGGATTACATTGGCAGCATCGACAAATTCATAGCCGAGGTATTTTGCCATAATTTTTCCGTTTAAGTACTCGCCACGGGAAGCAGCGTACATAGAACCTGCTTTTGCTACAAACTGTTTTTTAATGATTTCAAAATCTTCATCTAAAGAAAAATCGAGTTTCAAACCATTAATGATTTCGTTATAGCGGTCTTTGATTTGATTTAACTGCTTGTTGAATGCCTTGCTCTGTTCTGCCAGTTCATAGCAGTGATACAGCATATCCGTTACCTTCGTATCATCGGAAAAACGTTTTCCCGGTGCGGAAGGGACTACATAACGGCGGGATTCATCTGCACGAATAATAGCGCCAACTTTCATAAACTGTTCTGCGCTGGCAAGAGAACTTCCACCAAACTTAACTACTTTTTTCATGAAACATCTCTCCATATATTTTTTTTGTGTCAAAGATTTACAGACACACGATTATAGTAAACCATGTTTTTTGGTATTTTTCAAGAGTTTTTTGTGATATAATAAGAAAAAGAAATTTTACAGAGGAGGATTTGTATGGAAGGAATTACATTATATTCCATTGATTATTATAAAAAAAGTGTTTTTAAAGGCAGTTACCGGGGGATGAATTTCAGAATTTCTAAAGACGGCGATGAGGAGGAAAAGAAACTTCTTGCGACTGCGTGGAAAGGACCGTTTATACTGGAAAAGACAAAGGAGGAGCCGGTGACGATGACGTTTAATTTTTCGGATGAGGGGCTTTTAGAGGCGGATGAATGGTTGACGAAACAGCAGAAACTGTTATGCCCGGGAGTAGGGGAAGAGTGACCTCTTGTAACTTTTTGAAAAACGAGTATAATACTAGTAGCAGAGAAACATAAGAATAAGGAGGTTATTATTACCATGACAAAAATTGATATTTTTTCCGGTTTTCTTGGTGCCGGTAAGACAACATTGATAAAAAAACTGATAAAGGAAGCTTTTCAGGGAGAAAAACTTGTCCTGATTGAAAATGAATTTGGTGAGATTGGCATTGATGGCGGTTTTATGAAAGATGCCGGCATTAATGTAACGGAAATGAATTCAGGATGTATTTGCTGTTCATTGGTTGGTGATTTTGGTGCCGCATTGGAAGAGGTACTTGAGAAATATCATCCGGACCGCATTATTATTGAGCCATCCGGTGTTGGTAAATTGTCGGATGTTATTAAGGCTGTCTCCGGTGTAATGGAAAGCCATGCCGATGTGCAGATGAATGGGTATGTTACGGTGGCAGACGCAACGAAGTGTAAAATGTACATGAAAAACTTTGGTGAATTTTACAACAACCAGGTTGAGAGTGCAAAGACAATTGTGTTAAGCCGGACCGGTAAAATTACGGATGAAAAGTTAGATGCTGCGTTGGCTTTGATTCGCGAGAAAAATGATAAGGCAACAATTATTACGACACCATGGGATGAGATTGATGGCAAACAAATTCTTGGTGCGATTGAGGAGAGTAATGCGCTGGAATTAGAATTGATGGAAGAAGAGGATGTATGTCCGGAGTGTGGACATCATCATGATCACGACCATGAACACCACCATCACCATGAGCACGGTGAGTGCGACCATCACGACCATGAACATGAACACCATCATCACCACGGGGATGGCGAGTGCTGTTGTGGACATGACCACGAGCATGGACATCATCACCATCATGCGGACGATGTATTTACAAGCATGGGTATCGAGAGTGCGCACAAATACAGTGAGGAAGAATTGACCGGTATTTTGAAAAAATTGTCTGCTGAGGATAATGGTTATGGAAACATTCTTCGCGCGAAGGGAATTGTACCGGCGACGGAAGGTGAATGGTTCCACTTTGATTTGGTACCTGGTGAGTACGAAGTACGCCGGGGCAGTGCAGACTATACCGGACGAATCTGCGTTATTGGAGCAGAGTTGAAAGAAAGTGAAATTAAGCAATTGTTTTTATGATAAGGAATGGAGGAAACTATGTTTGGAAATCGGGATATTCCGGTCTATTTGTTTACCGGTTTTTTGGAAAGCGGTAAATCAACATGTTTTCAGGAAATACTGGAAGAGGGAAATTTTGAAGACGGCTTGCGGACCTTATATCTGATGACAGAAGAGGGAGAAAAAGAAGTCGATGAAATGTTACTTCGCCATAATAAAGTGGACACGGTTTTGATTGAAGACGAAGAAGATTTGACGGAAGATAAGTGTAAGGAACTTGTGAAACAGTATAAGCCGGCACGAATTGTTATTGAAGTAAACGGAATGTGGGATTTGGTTAAGTTAATCAATGAAACCATTCCGGAAAATTGGATTGTTGTGCAGACTTTTACGACGGTCAATGCGGAAACATTTTCTGTTTATATCAATAATATGAAATCATTGATTATGTCGCATTTTCAGCAGTCGGATTTGGTTATTTTTAATCGTTGTTCATCCGATATGGACAAGGCATCCATGCGTCGAAATGTCAAAGCAATCAACCGCAGTGCCCAGGTTTTATTTGAATCAGAGGATGGCTCGGTTGAGAGTAATATTGAAGAAGAATTACCGTTTGATGTCACTGCAAAAGAAATTGTATTAGAAGATGACGATTTTGGATTGTGGTATCTGGATGTCAGTGAGCATCCGGAAAAATACGAGGGAAAAACGATTGTATTTAAAGGACAGGTATACCGAAATAGAACCTTCCCGAAAGATGCCTTTGTTCCATCCCGCGCGGCCATGACTTGCTGTGCGGATGACATCGCAAAAATCGGATTCATTTGCCATTACCCACAGGCTGATAAATTTGCAACCAACGACTGGGTTATGGTAACGGTAAAAGTAAAACCGGAATTTAGCCGTAAACAACAAGCATTAGTGCCAATGCTTTGGGCTGACAAAGTCGAAAAAACCACTCCCCCACAAGAGGAAGTTGTATACTTTAGTTAGCTACAAGCCACGCACCAAAAGAGATGCGCCATGGCATGCAAGCTCGCTTGCAAATGCCATGGCGCATCTCTTTTGGTATGAGGCGACAGCCTCTATGAGCGGAGCCGGAGGCGGAGCGAATAGCGTGTGCTGTTTGGCGGAGCGAATAGCGTTGCATAAGGCAAGCTATCACAAATTTTATAGATGTTTTACAAACGTTGTGCTATACTACTAATAGACAAAAGACAGAAAGAAATTTAATCAATATTGAAAGTACAAGGAGCACAACATGAAGATACTTAGCAAACAAAAAAACAGCCGAATGTGCATGATTTGCGGGCTGGATAATGAATACGGCGTGAATGCACCATTTTACAACATGGAAGATGGCAGTGTGATGACGGTGTTTCGCTACAAAGAACAGCACCAGAGTTATCCGGGACGTGTGCATGGCGGTATGATTACGGCGATGCTTGATGAGATGGGGCTTCGTTCCTTGTGGGCGAAGGAATTGTCGGAGGAGACTTTTGGTGTGACGATATCGTTGGATACCAAATACCGCAAACCGGTTCCCTATGAGACAGAATTGATTGGGCGGGGTGTAGTTGTAAAAAACACGAGCCATTTTATTATTACAGATTCTTATATTATGGATAAAGACGGGGAAATTCTTGCAAATGGAAGAATTAAATACATAAAAATGGACACACAGAAGATTCAAGAGGGCGTAGAAGTGCATGAAGAAATGCCGTATCTTGTAGAGGATGGCAGGACAGAAATCGAGGGGCCATTCTTTGACAATCTGTAGCCACTATGCTATAGTAAAAAGCGACAATAATTTATGGAAAGCGTCCATGTGAACGTTTTGGTTAGGAGGAAAAATGAGTAAGATTCAGATGAAAACCCCACTTGTAGAGATGGACGGGGATGAAATGACCAGAATCCTTTGGCAGATGATTAAAGATGAGTTGTTGCTGCCATACGTTGATTTAAAGACAGAGTATTATGACCTTGGTCTGGAGTACCGCAATAAAACCAATGATCAGGTGACAGTGGATTCCGCAGAGGCAACAAAGAAATATGGTGTGGCGGTAAAATGTGCTACGATTACACCGAATGCTGCCCGTATGGATGAATATGATTTGAAAGAAATGTGGAAATCGCCAAACGGCACAATTCGTGCAATTTTAGATGGTACCGTATTTCGTGCACCAATCCTTGTTAAGGGAATCGTTCCTTATGTAAAAAACTGGACGAAACCGATTACAATTGCTCGTCATGCGTATGGTGATGTTTATAAAAATACAGAAATCAAGGTTCCGGGTAAAGGAACAGCAGAGCTTGTATTTACAGCTGAGGATGGAACACAGACTAAAGAAGTAATTCATAACTTTGATGGTCCGGGAATCATTCAGGGAATTCACAATACAGAAAAATCCATTTCCAGTTTTGCACGCGCATGCTTTAGTTATGCAGTGGACACCAAACAGGACTTGTGGTTCTCTACTAAAGATACCATTTCCAAAAAATACGACCATACATTTAAGGACATTTTCCAGGAAATTTATGATACGGAGTATAAAGAAAAATTTGAGAAACTTGGCATTGAGTATTTCTACACGCTTATTGATGATGCGGTTGCTCGTGTAATCCGTTCAGAAGGCGGCTTTATCTGGGCTTGTAAAAACTACGACGGAGATGTAATGTCTGATATGGTAGCTACGGCATATGGCGATTTGTCCATGATGACATCCGTTTTGGTATCACCAAGCGGTGTTTATGAATATGAGGCTGCACACGGAACGGTACAGCGCCACTATTATAAACATTTGAAAGGCGAAGAGACTTCGACTAATTCCATTGCAACTATTTTTGCATGGACAGGCGCACTCAGAAAGCGTGGAGAGTTGGATGAGATTCCGGAATTGATGGATTTTGCAGACAAACTGGAGAGAGCCTGCATTAAGACTGTGGAGGATGGAAAAATGACAAAGAGTCTTTCTCTTATTTCCACATGTGAAAATCCGGTAATTTTGAACAGCCTTGAATTTATTCAGGCAATTCGTGAGACATTGGATTCTTTGATGTAACATATAAAAAAACAGACCACTGTGATACTGTAAAAGTGCAGATATTGCAGTGGTCATTTTTTGGTATCGGCAGGGGTAGTTTTTAACCTGCCGTCCTTCTGTGTTTATCGTGTAATTATCTTTCATAATCAAAGCAGAAATTGGTACGAGTTGAAATCCTTTTTTCTTCAAAATTGTTAAAAGTTCATCCAGCGCTTCGGCGGTGTGTTTTCCGCCATTGTGGCAGAGAATAATCGAACCGTTGCCAAGATGTTTGTGCTCTGTGACGCGGCGTATGATGGTGGCGGCATCGTAATCTTTCCAGTCGAGGGAATCCACGTCCCACTGAATCGGATAATATTTATTTTCCCGGCACACACGGATAAGAGTGTCGTTATAGTCCCCGTAAGGAGGGCGGAACAAAATCATATCTTTACCGGTTAGTTTTTTTACTTTTTCATGAGGTTTCATAATTTCTTCTTTGCATTGTGCGGCCGATAGCTGTGACATCTGTTTGTGGTTTTCACTGTGGTTTCCAAGGTCATGCCCGCCGGCGGCAATTGCTTTTACATCGTCCGGATATTTTTCAATCCAGCCGCCTGTCATAAAAAAGGTTGCCTTTACTTTGTGTTTTTTCAGCGTGGCAAGAAGTGATGCGGTGTCGTCGTTTCCCCAAGCCGCATCAAAGCTGATTGAAATCTGCGGTTTTTCCTTTTCTACGCAGTAGATGGGAAGTTCTTTTTCATGAAGCAGAGATTCATTGAAAACGGCACGGTTTTCCGGATAAACAAAAAAACTTGTTGCGAGCAAAGCAAAGGATGTCAGGACGATGGCACCGATTTTTGTAAAAAGAATCAGTTTTTCCCGTTCTTGTTCGATGTTCATAGATTACCCCGCTATCGTTTTGCTATAGTTTATGGAGAGAAAATGCTTATTATGACAGGAAATCTTTTTTCTTTGCAAGTGTGTATGAATATGGTAAGATTACTACATAAGAAAATTTATGAATGAATCATTTACGAATGGAGGTATATCATGAAAAGAAGAAATTTATTGGCAGCAGTGCTTAGCTTTTCGCTGGTAATAGGGATGAGTGCACCGGTGGATTTGGCACAGGAAAGTAAGAAAACGCAGACCGCAGTATCCATCGAGGATTCGGTCGGTGAGACTTCAAAGTATGGCTATCTTCCAATTCATCGGAAACTATTAAATTCGGATGATTTGTCATCCGGCAGAAAGAAAAAGGCAGCAAAGACAACGATTCCGTCATCGTTTAATGCCAGAGAGGAAGGGCTGTTGACGGATATCAAAGATCAAGGAAAAACGGGCATGTGCTGGACAATGTCTGTGATGGGAGCGTCTGAAGCAGATATTATACAGGATGGCTCTGAAGAATCTCCGGATTTATCAGAGTATCATCTGGCATATTCGACATACAACAAAGCCGACGATCCGCTTGGTTTGACGGTAGGGGATATTTGCAGGCCAAGAGAGAAGAATAATGATTTGTATGGCTGGGGCGGAAATTCCGTTTTAGCAACTGCTACATTAGCCAGATGGCAGGGAGTTGTAGATGAATCAGTTGCTTCTTTTGAAGATTTACAGAACAAAATTAATCGTAACGTAACGGCTGACTTACCGGATGAGGTGATGTATGATAAGGATTCCTATCATTTGCAGAACGTAGAATACATTTATATGACGAAAGCGAACCGCAACCAAATCAAACAGAAATTGATGGAGTATGGGGCAGCGGAGTGCTCTATGTATGCGCCGGAAACATCGAGTGACGAGCAGATGTATGGAAATACTGGGAAAAGCAATTTTACGGCGTATTATTGTGATGATACAAGCAAGACGACCAATCACAGTGTATTGATTGTAGGATGGGATGATAATTATTCGGCAAGTAATTTTAATTCCAAATGTCGTCCTTCTTCAGACGGTGCATGGCTAATTCGCAACAGCTGGGGCGACTGCAACAGTATGGGCGGATATTTCTGGATTTCTTATGAGGATGCTATGCTGCAGGCGGAGAAGAATGAAGAGGCAGAGGTGGCATTCTTTGATGTGGAAAAAGCGGATAATTACGACAATAACTATCAATATGATGGTGGAATTCCATTTGCTTATTCGAGAAGTTTTCTGCGTGGTGCCAATGTATTTGAGGCAAAAGCCGATGAAAAAATGCAGGCAGTTTCTTTCTATACACAGGAAGCAAATGTAAATTATGAAGTATCAATTTATGAGAGTCCGGATTCGGATAATCCGATGTCCGGTAAATTAATGTCTTCATTGTCCGGTACGATTGCAGAGCGCGGATATCATACCATTGATTTTGTAAAAGAAGATAAAGATGAAGTATTTATGACAAAAGGAAAGCGTTATGCAGTTGTTGTAAAATTGGAAGAGAGTGGGGATACTTCTTATCAGACTTATGAATGTACTTATAACAATTCTGCACTTACAGAAGCAGTTAGCGCAAATGAGGGCGAAAGTTATGTTCAGTATTCGGATGGTGAGTGGGAAGATTTTTCCAAACTTGTATGGTCTGGCGGCAGAAAAAACAATGCAAATCTCTGCATTAAGATGTTTTCTGATACTTGGGATTCTACGAAAGCAACACCGACGCCGGTGCCAACGGTAACACCAACGCCGGTGCCAACGGCAACACCAACGCCGGTGCCAACGGCAACACCAACACCGGTGCCAACGGCAACACCAACGCCAGTGCTAACGGCAACACCAACGGCAACACCTGTGACTACGCCGACGCAAAAGGCACAATCAACACCGGCAGCCAATAATCCGACAACCCCGGTAGTTACGGATAATCCTATAACACCTGATAATAGCAGTGCCCGGACAGTGGTTGTGAAAAAACTAAAGTTTAAATATTCGTTGAAAAAGGCACAGGGCCCGGATCATCCAATCCTGTGGGCAGCGGACGAGAGCTATTACCTCAAGTTCTACATTTTTCAGGTGGTGGATGAAAAGTAAGTGGCTGAAAGTGACGAAAAAACGCGCAGGGGATGCAAAGATTACCTATAAATTTACAAAGAGTAAATATAAAAAATATGCTACCCTGTCAAAAAAAGGTGTCTTTAAGGCAAAGAAGGCCGGAAAGAAAAAGACGGTTTATGTAAAGGCAGCAGCGGGTGACGGCAGTAAAAAGACAGCGAATATAAAAATAAAAATTAAATGATAATAGGGGTTGACTTTTTATGTTATCCTGCATATAATGAACATATGAATAATTGTTCATATGTAAATTTACAGAAACGGAGAGTGATAAAATGCCAAGTGAAGATGAATTGTATGACTTGGCGGAATTGTTTAAGGTGTTTGGCGATTCGACCAGAATCCGGATTTTGTTTGTTTTATTTGAGAAGGATGTCTGTGTTTGTGATTTAGCGGAAACCTTGAATATGACGCAGTCAGCAATTTCGCATCAGCTAAAGATTCTAAAACAGAATAAGTTAGTAAAAGGCCGCCGCGAGGGGAAATCGGTGTTTTATTCACTGGCCGATGACCATGTGCGAACGATTATCGAGCAGGGAATCGACCATATTGCGGAATAACATAATTGAATTGGAGGAAATGAATCATGAAAAAGAAATTTAAATTACAGGACTTGGATTGTGCAAACTGCGCAGCAAAAATGGAAGAATCAATTAAAAAAATTGATGGTGTAAACGATGCGGTAGTCAGCTTTATGACACAGAAGATGACAGTAGATGCCGATGATGCACGTTTTGATGAAATTATGGATGAGGTTGTCCGTGTTTGTGCAAAAGTTGAGCCGGATTGCCAGATTCTTTTGTAGGAGATGATTGTATGACAAAAAAACAGAAAAAAATGAGACTTCGGATTATCATTTCCCTTGTCCTGTTTGTTATCCTGTTTGTTTGTGAGCATATGGGAGTATTAGAGCCACTGCCATGGTGGGCACAGCTTTTGATATTTGCCGTTCCGTACCTGATTGTCGGATATGACATTATTTTTAAGGCTGTGAGAAATATTTCCCATGGACAGATTTTTGATGAAAACTTTCTGATGATGATTGCCACCTTTGGTGCATTTGGCGTTGGTGAGTATTTAGAGGCTGTTGCTGTAATGCTGTTTTACCAGGTCGGTGAATTGTTCCAGGGTTATGCGGTTGGAAAATCCAGACAATCCATTACGGAAATGATGGATATCTGTCCGGAATATGCGAATGTAGAGGAAGATGGGAAATTAGTGACCGTAGACCCGGATGATGTAGAAGTCGGTACGATTATTGTTGTAAAGCCGGGAGAGAGAATTCCTCTCGATGGTGTTGTTATAGAGGGCGAATCGTTAATTGATACGGCGGCACTTACGGGTGAGTCAGTACCGAGAAGAGCGTCAGAGGGCGACGAGATTATCAGTGGCTGCGTCTTCCGCGAAATGCAAAACCGGGTGATGAGATCATCAGTGGATGTATCAATATGACCGGTGTGCTGAAGATCCGTACCACAAAGGAATTTGATGATTCGACGGTTGCTAAAATTTTGGAACTGGTTGAGAATGCAAGCAGTAAAAAGGCAAAGGTGGAGAATTTCATCACCCGATTTGCCAAATACTATACACCGGTCGTTACGATTGGAGCAGTTTTGCTTGCTGTGATTCCGCCGCTTATTTTAGGCGGAGGATTCGCTGAGTGGATTCAGAGAGCGTGCATTTTCCTTGTTATTTCCTGCCCGTGTGCACTGGTGATTTCGGTGCCTCTTGGATTCTTTGGCGGTATCGGTGCTGCATCTAAGATTGGTGTTTTGGTAAAAGGCAGTAACTTCTTAGAGGCGGTTGCAGAGATGACTACCATTGTATTTGATAAGACCGGAACGTTGACAAAAGGCGAATTTAAAGTAACCGAGATGAAACCTGCCGGTGTTTCCGAAGATAAATTATTGGAAGTGGCAGCACTTGGCGAGAGCTATTCAAACCATCCGATTGCCGGTTCGATTATTGAGGCATATGGAAAAGAAATTGAGAGAAGCCGTGTGTCAGATGCGGTTGAAATTGCGGGCCACGGAGTTCAGATTCTCGTAGATGGTGTGATGACTTATGTCGGCAATGAAAAGCTGATGAAAAAACAGTCGATTGCTTATGAGCCGTGTGAAAGCGCCGGAACGGTTGTCTATGTTGGTCAGGAGCAGACCTTTTTAGGGGCACTTGTGATTTCCGACACCGTGAAACAGGGCGCAGCAGAGGCGATTCACAAGATGAAAAATGTTGGCGTGAAGAAATGTGTTATGCTGACCGGTGATAGAGAAAAAACTGCGAAACATGTGGCAGATGAGTTGAAACTGGATGAAGTACATGCTGAACTTCTCCCCGGTGATAAAGTGGATGAGGTGGAAAAACTTCTTTCTGCGCAAAAAGATGGAGAGCGTCTTGCCTTTGTCGGCGACGGTATCAATGATGCACCGGTTTTGACCCGTGCGGATATTGGTATTGCGATGGGAAGTCTTGGTTCCGATGCAGCAATTGAGGCGGCAGACGTCGTTTTGATGGATGATGATATTCGAAAGATTGCGTCAACCGTACTGATTTCCAGAAAAACACTTCGCATTGTAAAGCAGAACATTGTATTTGCCCTTGCCGTAAAAGCAGTTGTACTTTTGCTTGGTGCAATTGGTGTGGCGAATATGTGGGAAGCTGTATTTGCCGATGTCGGTGTATCTGTTTTGGCAATTTTGAACTCAATGCGGGTGATGAAAAATCATTAACATGATTTGCATTTTTGATTAACATGTAGTATAATGTCATAGTCAAAGAGGATAGGTCCGAAAATGAAGTGTCCTATCCTCTTTTTTCGACTATGACAAGAGTCCAAAAGAAGGAGGATTTGGTTTGGATAATCACTCAATGATGGAACTGGGAGAAAAGTTAAATGGCAAATTTGAAAATCTGGTGAATTACTGTATGGTGTCCGGTGCCATTAACCAGGATTTGTATAACGAATATGATGTGAAGAGGGGACTTCGCGATTCGAATGGTAAAGGAGTACTTACCGGATTGACAGAGATTTCAGATGTCTGTGGATACCGCTTGAAAAACGGCAAAAAGATTCCTTGCGACGGAGAACTTTATTATCAGGGATATAATGTAATGGACCTTGTAAAAAGTTTTGAAAACCGCCGATTTGCTTTCGAGGAGACAACCTATTTGCTGATGTTTGGCGAACTGCCGACACATACTCAGTTAAAGGATTTTGAAGAGGTATTAACCAGTCTTCAGGAGCTTTCCGGTCAGTTTGTTCGTGATGTGATTATGAAAGCACCAAGTGCAAACATTATGAATGCACTGCAGAAAAGTGTGCTGACACTGTATTCGTATGATGAGAATCCGGACGACATTTCCGTGGCAAATGTACTGCGCCAGTCTTTGCAGTTAATCGGCAAAATTCCGTTGATTGCGGTGTATGCGTATTTGTCATACCGTCATTTTGGATTTGATGATAATTTATACATCCGTACACCGGATAAAGATTTGTCAATTGCAGAAAATATTTTGCAGATGGTAAGACAGGACGGTAAATTTACGGAGTTAGAGGCGAAAGTTTTAGATATTGCACTTGTCATTCATGCAGAGCATGGCGGCGGTAATAACTCGACGTTTACCAATCATGTGGTAACGTCTTCCGGCACAGATACATATTCTGCGATTTCAGCATCCATTGCTTCGCTGAAGGGACCGCGTCATGGTGGCGCCAACTTAAAAGTTTTGCAGATGTTTGATGACATTAAAGAGCACTGCAAGGACTGGAATAATGAAGAGCAGATTAAAGAATATTTGAATAAAATTCTGAATCGAGAGGCCTTTGATGAATCCGGTCTGATTTATGGAATGGGACATGCGGTTTATACATTGTCTGACCCTCGTGCCGTGATTTTGAAACGCTATGCAAAAAAACTGGCGGAGGCAAAAGGTAAAATGGATGAATTTCATCTGTATGAAACAGTGGAAGAAGTGTCCAAAGATTTGATTATGAAAGCACATTTGCGTTATAAACCGGTTTGTGCAAATGTTGATTTTTACAGTGGTTTTGTATATACTATGCTTGGTATTCCGAGAGAATTATTTACTCCGATTTTTGCGATTGCCCGTATTTCCGGATGGAGTGCACATCGTCTGGAAGAGCTGGTAAACAAGGGTAAAATTATTCGACCGGCGTACAAATACGTAGGAAGTCATGTGGATTTCCGTGAAATAGACGAGAGAGAATAAACGATGGAACAATACATGTTATTTTTCGATATTGATGGAACTTTGTTAGATGAAAAAGAGGGAATCGTGCCGGAGAGTACGGTGCGTGCCCTGCATCAGGCAAAGAAAAACGGACATTTACTGTTTCTTTGTACCGGACGCTGCAAGTCCATCTGGCCAAAGGATATTTTGGAAATTGGTTTTGATGGTGTGGTAGGCGGATGTGGTACGAATATATTTTATCATGGGGAAGAACTGCTTCATGCAACATTACCGAAAGAATTGCAGAGAGAAGTTGCCGATTCTCTGACGCGCTATCATATCGATGGTGTTTTGGAAGGTCAGGAGACGGCATATTTCCGCAGAGATTACTGGATGCCGGTTGTAAAATCCATCTTTGAGGAAAATGGAACATTTTCGGCAAAATGCCAGTTGTTCTGGGAGGATGCCGATTTGAATTTTGATAAAATGGCACTCTGGTTTGATGAGAGCAGTGACATGAAATCATTTAAGGAACAATGGGAAAACACGTTTGATTTTATTTTACGTGACCCGACTTTTTATGAGGTCGTGCCAAGAGGTTATTCAAAGGCGACCGGAATTGATTTTCTTTGTAAGCGTTTAGAAATTGACAGAGCACATACGGTAGGAATTGGTGATAGTACAAATGATTTGCCAATGCTTGATTTCACCGGCATCAGCATTGCAATGGGAAGTGGTAATCCGGATATTTTTCCGTCGGTCGATTATGTAACGGCGGCTGTGATGGAAGATGGAATTGAGAAGGCATTGAAACATTATCAATTAATCGAGTAAAGGGAGGTCGGCGAAATGAAGTTAAGTAAATTAGTGGAGCACATCGAGTACGAACTGGTACAGGGAAGCCTTGATACGGAAGTGGCAGATATCGCATATGATTCCAGAAAAATTAAAGCGGGAATGTTGTTTGTTGCCATTGCAGGAACGGTTGTCGATGGTCATAAATACATTCCGGATGTTGTGAAAAAAGGCGCATCGGTGCTTGTTGTGGAAAAAGAGATTGAGTCCATAGATGAAAGTATTACGGTGATTCGTGTGGCAAATGGCAGAGCAGCGCTGAGTCTTTTATCCCAGGCGTATTTTGATTATCCGGCATCGAAGATGATTTCGATTGGAATTACAGGAACAAAAGGAAAATCGACAACCACATATATGATTCGTGATATTATTGAAAAATCCGGGAAAACCTGCGGAATTGTTGGTACAATTGGTGTGGCAATTGCCGGCAAGGTGACACCGACGGAGCATACAACGCCGGAATCCTATGATTTGCAGAGATATTTTAAAGATATGGTGGATGCCGGGTGCGAGTATATGGTAATGGAAGTAAGCTCGCAGGGAATCAAGATGGACCGTGTGGCAGGAATGCATTTTAATTATGGTATTTTTACCAATATTACGCCGGACCACATCGGACCAAATGAGCATGCAGATTTTAATGAGTATTTGTACTGCAAGAGCCGTCTGTTTACGATGTGTGACGTCGGAATTGTAAATCGTGATGACCCGCACTGGAAAGAAATGATAAAAGATGCGACCTGTGAGATTAAAACATATGGAACAGAAGATGCGGATATGACGGCAACGGAAATTGAGCATGTGAATAACGAGGGAAATCTGTGCATGAAATTCCATGCGAATGGTCTTTTGAACGGAGATATCATTGTTGGTCTGCCGGGACGTTTTAATATTTACAATGGAATGTGTGCGGCGTGTACCGGTGCTCTGTTGAAAATGCCGGAAGAGGTGATTCTACACGCGCTTGAGCACGTAAAAGTGCGTGGCCGTGTGGAAAATGTTCCGACCGGCAGAGGATTTTCCGTATTGATTGATTTTGCGCATAATGGTGTGAGTACCGAGAGTGTGCTAAAGACTCTGCGTGGTTACAATCCGCACCGGATTATTGCTATTTTTGGATGTGGCGGCAATCGAAGCAAACTGCGCCGTTACGAGATGGGAGAGGCCGTTGGAAATCTGGCGGAACTTGCAATTGTGACAAGTGATAATCCGAGAACGGAAGACGTAATGGATATTGTAAAAGATATTGAGGTTGGTCTGGCAAAGACAAACGGTGAGTATGTGGTGATTCCGGACCGTCAGGAGGCTGTGAATTATGCAGTTGACCATGCTGAGGATGGCGATATGATTATTCTTCTTGGTAAAGGTCATGAAGAATATCAGGAAATCAATGGTGTGAAATACCATTACAGCGAGAGAGAAGCGGTTATGAATGCGCTGGCGCGTTAATTAAAATTTGAATTGAAAAAGAAACTATCAATTTATGCGAAACGAAGGCATAAACGGATAGTTTCTTTTTTTTTGGGTATAAGTAAAAAGAGAATGATTCAATGGAGGAATAAATAAATGCGTCAGATTTTAGATTTTAATGAGAATTGGTGGTTTATTCATGCGGATGTAGATGTTTCGGAGGCAAGATCGGGAGAGGGAGAACTTGTTTCACTGCCTCACACATGGAATGCACTGGATGGACAAAAGGGAGATGGAACATATGACAGAGGCAGTTACTGGTATGTAAAAATGTTGGATAAGTGGGAGCCGTCTGCGAAGTATTCTCGTTTATTTTTGGAAATACCGGCGGCAGGGCAGCAGGCAAAAGTGGTTGTAAATGGTGAGTTCGTTGTGAGCCATGAGGGGGGCTATTCAGCGTTTCGAGCCGATATTACGGAAAAATGTACGGAAGAATTTAATACGATAGCAATTTGGTGCAGCAATGAAAAATGTGATGCGATTTATCCGCAGTCGGCTGATTTTACTTTTTATGGCGGGTTGTATCGTGGCGCACATCTGATTTGCGTGCCGGAAACGCATTTTGAACTGTTACACTACGGAGATTTGGGAATCCATGCTGCCACAGAACCAGCTTCGTGGGACAAAGAGGATTTTATGCTTCACATCCGAACAAAGATTTGCGGGGTGGAAAAAGATAATCAGGTGATTTACCAGATTTTTGATGAAGATGGAAAAGAAGTGGCAAGTGCAGCACGTCCGGCGGACTCACCGGATACTTCTATTCCTCTTTATAAACCGCACCGCTGGGATATTAAAAATAGCTATCAGTATACGCTAAAGGCACTCATTATGCGCAATAACGAATGCTTGGATGAAGTGGAACTTAAATTTGGTGTAAGGACTTTTTGCTGTGATCCCGGGCGCGGTTTCCTAATAAATGGAAATTGTGTGCCGCTGCGCGGCGTGAGCCGGCATCAGGATAAATTGTATCAGGGAAATGCACTTACAAAAGAGGATCACATCCGGGATGCTGAGCTGATTGAAGAAATCGGGGCAAATACGGTGCGTCTTGCCCATTACCAGCACGCACAGGAGTTCTATAACGAGTGTGATAAAAGAGGATTTGTTGTTTGGGCGGAAATTCCTTTTATCAGCGTGATGAATGAAGACCCTTTAGCACATGAGAACTGTATAACCCAGTTAAAGGAACTTATTTATCAGAATGACCATCATCCAAGCATTTGTTTCTGGGGCATTTCCAATGAAATTTTGATTGGGGGTATTTCTGAAAAGCTTGTGGAGAATCACAGGGAGTTAAATGCACTTGCTAAAAAGATTGACCCATACCGTCTCACGACGATTGCTCATGTGACGATGACGCCGAAAGACGGTCCGATGCATGAAATTACCGATGTGGAAAGTTATAACCATTATTTTGGCTGGTATGGCGGAAAGACAGAGGACAATGGTCCATGGATGGATGAGTATCATGAAAAATATCCAAACCGCTGCATCGGATTGTCGGAGTATGGCTGTGAGGGAATCATTACCTATCAGGGAGGAAATCCAAAGTGTAAAGATTACAGCGAGGCATATCAGGCAGGATACCACGAATATATGGCACATATGTTAGAGAGACGCCCTTGGATTTTCTGCTCATATGTATGGAATATGTTTGATTTTGGGTGTGCCGCACGTTCAGAAGGCGGTGTGACGGGAAGAAATAACAAAGGCCTTGTAACGATGGACAGAAAAATTAAAAAGGATAGTTTTTACCTATACAAGGCGTACTGGAATCCAGAACCGATGGTTCATATCTGTGATAAGCGGTATTCGCTCCGCTCTGGGGAAAATACCCAAATCCGCGTGTATACAAATCAGGAAAGAGTGACACTTTTTGTGAATGGGGAAGAAATGGCGGTAAATGAGGTAAAACGTCATGTGGCATCTTTCCCGATTTCTCTTAGTGGAGGAAAAAATGCAATTCTTGTAAAGGCAGGAGATGTATGGGATGCTGTGACGATTGATAGGGTGGAAAAAGAGCCGGAAAGCTATGTATTCCCGGAAGCCAGTGAGAGGGAAGAAGGCGTGGCAAACTGGTTTCAGGAGATTGGTTCGCTAAATCTTTCAGAGGAAATGAAATATCCGGAGGACCGTTATCATATCCGCTGTACGTTAGAGGAAATCAGTGAAAATGATGAGGCGATGGAAGAACTTGTCACGAAAGCGATGAAATTGATTACCGGTATGACACTTGCAAAAGAAGAAGGCATGTGGGATATGATGAAAAAAATGAAGTTGGAAAGTATGAAGGAAATGCTTGGGGCGATGGCACCGGATGGCTTTTTAGAAAGTCTGAATATGAAATTAAACGAAATTAAAAAGGAGAATTTAAATGGATAAACAAGTCAGACCCTTTGGTATGCGTGATAAAATCGGGTATATGTTTGGCGATTTCGGAAATGATTTTACTTTTATCTTATCATCGGCTTTCATGTTGAAATTTTATACAGACGTTATGGGAATTGGTGCCGGTGTGGTGGGAATGTTAATGATGGCTGCTCGGTTTTTAGATGCATTCAC
>ERZ837487.2622-NODE-2622-length-17979-cov-3.526612_pt1 | contig 17979 bp, 24 predicted proteins | sample MGYA00519911_ERZ837487 | MGnify/ENA primary metagenome ERZ837487 (study PRJEB31850, sample SAMEA3708818) | human gut metagenome | biome: human gut; feature: human-associated habitat; material: faeces | place: China | collected 2014 ...
TGCAATTTAAGCGAATGGGTGGCAAAGGTCGCGCATGGACGCACAGCACAAACCTACGCCGCCCGGAGACAAAAAAGCGAATCATAACGAATCGTGAATGCTTCCGGCAGGAGCCACGAGATAAAAAAGGTTACTGGATAGATAAAGGCACCGTGTACGCCGGAATCTCAGAACTGACAGGATGGGGGTTCATGCGGTATATCCTAGTGGAAAACGACGGAAGGAGGGGGAGCCCGTGAAAGTAAATATCTACATAACAACAAAATTTCACGGAAAAATCCCATGCGGCACCGGCACGTATGCCATATTGCTGGAGACGGTAATTGACGGAAAAATGTATCGCAAAATCCACGTGTCAGCATGGAAAGAGTTATCTTTTCAAAAACTGGCGGTGTATGCGCTGGTGGAAGCAATGCTTTGTATGAGTAAATCAAGTCAGTTGGTGATTCAATGTGATTCGCCATACGCCGTCAATGCGGCAAATTCCGGAACGGCGGACGGAAAGAAATATGAAAAGATGTGGCGCGAGTATTTTACTATGGCGTCACGAATGGAAAAGGTAACCGTGATTTTTAACAAGGAACATAAATACAGAAAGTACCTTTTGAGAATGATTTCAAAAGGCGGTTATCGAACAAAAACAGATAAGGAGTGATGATATGTTTGAAAAATTTGGAGAATTTGATTCATGCGAAGAGATTAACATGGCGGCGCAAGGCTTGTACGAAGAGGGCGATACAAAAAGCCTTCACGCTCTCGCAAAAGAAAACGGACTGGAGAATATGCTGGAGATTTATCTCAAACAGACACCTGATGACATTACATCCGGCGAAGTATGGCTGTGTGACCCAATCTCCGCCGCCATCGGAAAGTTAAAAGTCGAGCAGAAAGAGGCATCTAACTGGAGTTTTTTGGCGGCTGATGTAGTCGGCTATTTGATGGGAAACTGTGATGATGAGGTGTTTGCGAGGGCGGTCAGAAAGAAAGGAAAGCGCATCGAAAAAGCGGCCGAACTGGTGGCAGAGGAGTCAAAAAAACACAAAGTTATGATACCAGGAGGCGGCGGAACATGTAACTATTGCGGACCGATGCAGGGGTATCAGATTATCAAAAAGTATTATCAGGAGGCTTAATCATGGCAGGAAAAAAGGATAGAATTGAGCGGATCAATAGCCAAGCCGTACCTCTCCCTGAAGCCTTTATCGACTGGATGGATAGACGGATGCCGAGGTATATCATTTACGAACCGGGAAAAACAGAAGGAAAGTGTACCGGGTGTGAAGCGGTGTCGCAGTATAAAAAACTGCGTATCAATGGGAGATACACATGCCCGGCGTGTCACAAGAAAGCGACAGCTAAAACAAAAAAGATGATAGTCAAACAGGACTCAAGGAAGTTTATCTATGCGCAAAAGATAAATAACGGTGTGATGGTACGATTTATTGAACGAATATATCATTTTTCCGGAGAGGGAATTACTGCGAAAGAATGCGAAGAAAATCTTCGCGGAGCAGTGGAAAAAGGAAGACGTCAATATTGGTATGAGAACGTGCCGAGATGGACATATCATGGCTATACGTACGGGTGGCAGGAGAATCCCTCCTGTTGGTCGTCAAAGAGCGCAAATAATCCGCTGTATCACCGGAAATCGAGGAAGCCCTTCTATAATGTTCCAGAAGTATATCAAAGGAATCTAAGAGGAATTATAAACGATAGCAATTTGAGATGGTTTAGTGATGAAGGAAAGGAATTGATAGGAAAGATATACGCGAGAAAACGATACAGACTTTATGTGTCCGCCTTTATGGATGTGTATGAAGCACTGCACCGGTGGCCGTGTCTGGAAGCACTGTACAAGGTCGAAATGAAAGAATTTGTCGAAGATTACATTACAAGGATGAGAAATTACAATATGAAGCTGAACAAGAAGGAAACAAAACCACATAAGATACTGGGTATACCAAAAGAATTATATCGTGCTTTGCCACAAAATACCAACCAAACTTATGTCGAAAAGGCAAAAACGCTTTATGAATACACAAAAAATATAACGCTGATACGCTTAGTGATTGAAAGACTGAGCGTGGAAGAAATTCGTTTGTTTTTTAAAGTAAATCACATGAAAGCAGAAAAAACACTTCGGTACATCAATAAGGTAAAAAGCGTGTATATATACAGGGACTATCTACGTATGGCGAGAGAATTCGGAAGTGACATGACGGACGAATTTGTGCTTTATCCGAGAGATTTGGACGCGGCACATGATGCGATGATAGAAGTAAGGGTGGAAGCAAGACACAAAAAGGAATTAAAAGAAGCGAAAGAAAAAGATAAGGACTTAAGAAAAATATACAAAAAAATAGCAAAAAGGTTTTCTTATGAAGATGATACGTTCGTTTTGCGTCCGGCGAAAACGAAAACAGAAATAGTCAAAGAAGGGCAGACGCAACACATCTGTGTGGGAATGGCAGGTTATGCAGAGAAAATGATAAGAGGCAGCAGTTACATTTTGTTTTTACGGAAAAAGACGGAACCGAACACGCCGTTCTACACGGTAGAAATCACGCCGGAGTACGAAATTGTCCAACGCCACGGAAAATACAACCAAGAGGGTGAAGAGGTGGCGGCGGTAGATAAATTTTTGGAAACGTTCAGGAAGGAGGTGGGGCACATTGAGGTCGATTATGCAGCAGGGGCATAACTGGGATTTTTGCTATCTGTGCGGCAGAAATCACACAGGGGATCCTTTTGGATTGGAAACACACCATGTATTTGGTGGCGCAAATCGGAAGTTTTCAGAAAAGTACGGATTGAAAGTGCACCTTTGCGGAGAACGATGTCACAGGAACGGCTTGGAGTCAGTACATAAAAACAATCAGGTCAATTTGTCAGTAAAGGCAGCAGGACAAAGAGCGTTTGAAGCAACGCATGGAACGAGAGAGGATTTTATGAGAATCTTCGGGAAAAATTATATTTAGGCACCTCTGGCTTGAATATCACGGCGAGCCATGTTAAAACCTCCCGGTTAAAAGCCGGGAGGAAATAAAGGAGAAGAAATGAAACAGGACATAAAAAGAGCAGTGATTGAACTGCTCAACGATTTAATCAAATGGATAGGAGGCTATGATGGAACAGATAACAATAGTATTAAATGACATGGAAGATGTCAAAAGGGAAATTGACAACTGCCAGCGTAAAGCGGTAAAGAGTGTTGTCGAACTTGGGTATATCTTGAGAAAAGCGGATGATGCCGAACTCTTCCGTGAAGCAGGGTATTCCAGTATATTTAAGTTTGCAGAAGCGGAATATGGTTGGAATCAGTCGCAGACCTCGCGCTTTATGGATATCAATAGAGAGTTTTCAAAGGATGGCTATTCGACTGAACTCCAGGAAAGATATACCGGCTACGGTCAGGCAAAACTTTCAGAAATGCTTACGCTTCCGGATAACATTCGAGAGGAACTTTCTCCGGAGATGAAACGAGAGGATATCAGAGAGGTAAAACGACAAACAAAACAGGCAGCAGAGCAGGAAGCAGAATCTAACTTTGCGGCCACAGTGTCGTTTGAATCGACTGACAATAATTTCCTCACAGATTCGATCAAGACCTTACTGGGACAGAAAGAATTCGTGGATAAATTTAGAAACTTATACCCGCACATTACACGAATGATGAGCACGGGAACCGTAGATACCGAAGCGGTAGCGATGGCGGTATCAGGAACCGGATTCGGATTTACAAGAGCCGGTGCGTACATGTATTTCTTTAAAGATACGGAATTGCGTATCACAAAGGGAATGCAGAAAAAAACATATTCCTATGAGGAATTTATTAAGTCAGCGGCGGCGATTAGAAATCCATCAGGATTATCCGCAGAAGAATGGTACGAGAAAGTGTTCGGCATACCTTTACCGGTAGAACAGAAGGAAGAACCACCAAAGCCGCAGAAAAAGGAACCGCCAAAAGCGAAACCAAAAAAGCCGGTCGTAGAGCGAAAAAACGTTGATTCAGAGCAATCAGAGGAAAGAATTGAGTGCGATGGACAGACAGATGTCTCAAAATTTGCTGAAAAGGAGCAAATCGGAGACGCTGAACCAGTAGAAAATAACGAAAGTTCGATATTGGACAAGGATTCGGTTGCGCCGGCGCAAGAAGACCAGAAGTGCGGATTTTGTCATGATTACGGTTATATTGTTTCGGATGAAGGAATAGCTACGCTGAAATTATTAAACAACACGGGAAAAGTAGAAATGGTGCCAGGAGGCATTTCAATGAAATTCAATTATTGTCCGATGTGCGGGAGGTGTTTTGGATGAAAACAAATCATAGAGAAGAACGAGCGGAAAAGGTATACATCACAAAGGAACAGTTGACACCGTCTCGGTTAATGTTAAAAGTCGGAGATGTGATTTATATTTATAAGCCGGCACCGATTGGTGAGAGAGTAAAAGGCGGAGAGAGAAGGGTTCCGGCAACCATATTAAAGTTATATAGAAACCATGCGCTTTGTGAAATTGGCGGAGCAAGAGAGGCTTTTACTTACGCCGAGATAGCACAGGCGAGATTGAGAGGTGGAAAATGAAAAGTAATGAGAAAAAACGTCGTAACCAGGAACAAGAGGCTTTTGTCCGAATATACACAAGGGATATCCACCGGGAAGGAGCGGCGGAACTGTTGATATTTTTAAAAACGAGTGGGTTTTTCAACATGCCGGCGAGTACGAGATACCATGGAAGTTATGAGGGCGGATTGCTAAAACATTCACTAAACGTGTATAAACGATTGATAGAAAGTGAGGCATATGAAGAGTATAGTGACGAAACGCTTGCTATTGTTGCCCTGCTTCACGACGTGTGTAAAACAGATAAATACATAAAACAGGAAACGGATGGAAAAGAAACATATGTGTACAACAAAGATGCTTTCCCGGCGGGGCATGGCGAAAAGTCAATCTTTATCATTCAAAAATTTATGAATCTGACAGAGGAAGAGATGCTTGCCATCCGCTGGCACATGGGAGCATTTGACGAGGCAGTAAAAGGCGGCAGCAGAGATATTAACGCCGCCTACAGAAGGTCTGAACTTGCAGTATGGCTGCATCTTGCAGACATGACAGCAACATACATTGATGAAAGAGAGGGATAAATATGTTTATTAAAACAACTGTATTCAAGCGCTTGCTGAAGCAGGCATACAAAAGAGATTTATTGCAAGTCGGACATGAGGACAACACGGACATATATTACATAATCGGCGGTTACTGGGCTATTATGGTAGAGAAAAGATTTTTTACAAATGCGGCCAAGGCTGCACTGGTTGAGTTAATCGGAGACCTGCCAAAAAACGAGAGCATCAAGATATATAGTGATGGAACAAGGCAGCAGTTGATAGACGATTCCACGTGGTTCGCGCTTGCGTTGCAAGAACCGGAAAAATATTTGGAAGAAACAAATCTTTTGATGGAAGAGGAAAAATTCGGCGTTTTGAGCAGGCTGTTTTCAACAGGTGAGAAACTCATCCCAGTAAATGAAGGCTTGTACTCTTTAATTGACGAAGAGACAAAAACATCGGATGACCTTGACGTTATTGGTCCGTACAGAACATGTTTATCCGGTCATATGCTAATGTGGAAAAACAACACGTCAACGGTTGGGCTTTCGCCAAGGGTATGGAATGATGATGGAGAGTTGATGGAACAGTTAAAAGAATTGGAACAGTTGAAAAGATTTGGAGGGAAACAAGATGAGCATGAGAGAAAAAATACCGGTATGGAAGAAAGTTAATTTATCAATCGAAGAGGCAGCAGCCTACAGCAACATAGGAGAGGCAAAGATTAGAGAGCTGGCAAAACTCCCGGATTGTAACTTTGTTCTGATGAAGGGAACAGTAACGCTGATCAAAAGAAAGAAATTTGAAGAATATCTGGCGGAGTTAGAAGTTTTGTAATTCGCCATAAGTTCTCAAAATCTTTCAAAAAGTATTGAAAGAGCATTGTATTTGTGAGATTATAAAAGTGCAATGCTCTTTTCTTTTACCGGAAAGGAGAGAAAATGAAAATGGTAAGACGAAAAGACAACAAAGGACGGGTACTCCAAAAAGGAGAAAGCCAAAGAAAAGACGGCAGATATGTTTACCAGTACACAGATTTGCAGGGGACAAGAAAATCCATATACGCAAAGAATCTGTCTGAATTACGCAAGAAAAAGCGAGAAGTTATAAGAGATTTAGAAGACCGCATTGACACCTATGGAGCAACGATAACATTAAATCAGTTATTTGACAGGTATTTATCCCTTAAAACTAATATAAGAAACTCAACTCGTCAAAATTACATTGATTTGTGGAACAATAATATCCGGCATACGCCTCTGGGAAACAAACAGATAGGAAAGATTGTCAAAAGCGATATCTTAAAGTTATACAAGAGTTTTTCAGACCGTGGGTTAAAATATTCGACGCTCCGCACATTTGACGGAATGTTGATACCTAGCTTTGACCTAGCGGTGGCGGATGATTTAATTAGAAAAAATCCATGCATAGGATGCGCAAGGGAATACAAAAAGAGTGATGCACGAGAGCGTGTGGCGTTATCGAGAACGCAGGAACGGCAATTTGTTAATTATATCAGCAGTAATCAAATTTATGCCAAACATTTACCAATGATAAAGATTGCGCTGAAAACCGGTTTGCGATGTGGTGAACTGATAGGTCTTACCTGGTCGGATGTAGATTTTGACAAGGAAGAGATAAGTGTGAATCATCAGCTCGTATATAGAAAGGTTGATGGAAAGTATAAAATGTATGCAGAGGCACCGAAAACAAAGTCAGGCACGAGAATTATACCGATGACAAAAGAAGTGCGACGAGAATTGCTAATACAAAAACAACGTCAGATTATGCACGGCACAACGAGCAAAGAAAGCATTGACGGATATCGTGGCTTTTGTTTTACCACGAAAACATGTGCGCCTATCATGCCCTCTGCAGTCAATAGCGTACTGTATAATGCTGTAAATAGTTACAACAAAACAGTAAAATGTGAAGGAGAGGAAAAACTCCCTAAAATATCCGCTCACATTCTGAGACACACGGCGTGTACACGCATGGCGGAAAGTGGTATGGATGTGAAAGTATTACAATATATCATGGGTCATAACAGCATCAATGTGACAATGGAAGTGTATAACCATGTATCAGCGGAAAGAAACAAGGAAGAAATGAAAAAAATGGAAAATATTCGCTTGATAGGTTGATATTTTACTTCAAATTTTACTTCAAATTATAGAAAATTATGAAGTAAAATGAGAAGCTATGAGAAATTAGGCAAAAAAATAGAAGTGAAGAAACGGCGTAAAATGGTAGGTTTGAGACGTTTTAAGAAAAAAATACAATTTTTCTGGCACTCACCTCTTGACAGTGCTAACAATTAGTGATATAACATAGTTAACGATAAGGAAAGGGGTTACGAAAAGGAACCCGGATCCGAATCGAAATTTAACAATCGACACTTCAGATTTCTCTGATGGTGCTAATAATACAAAAGTCTAAGTGCCTATGGTGTTTTGCAGGAACCCATATTTCCGACACTTGTTACAAGAAGGAAAGGAGAAATGACTTATGTTAAGACCTAGTATTTTTGGAGAGAGTTTGTTTGATGATTGGATGGATGATTTTCCATTTGGTAAGGAATTTGAGAAGGCTATGTTTCCGGCGAAAGATCCTCTTTATGGAAAACATGCAAAGAACATGATGAAGACAGATGTCCGCGAGACAGATGATGCGTATGAGGTTGACATTGATCTGCCTGGCTTCAAGAAAGATGAAGTAACCGCTGAACTGAATGATGGTTATATTACCATTTCGGCAGCAAAAGGTTTGGACAAAGATGAAAAAGATAAAAAGACCGGTAAGTACATTCGTAAAGAACGTTATGCCGGCAGCATGAGCCGAAGTTTTTACATCGGTGAGGGAATTACCCAGGATGAGATTTCGGCGAAGTATGAAAATGGTATCTTGCAATTGAAGATTCCGAAAAAGACAGACAAAGCAGTTGCCGGTAAAAATTATATCGCAATTGAAGGATAATCATTCAACAAGTCCCCTTCAGAGATCGAGTCCTCTGAAGGGGACTTGTTTTTTAGCAAAAACCATTGTAAGATTTGAAACGTACTTTATATTCTTTCATTTGCTGCCCTTCACGGCTTTCTATTTTCGTTGAATTTCCCGTAGGAATCTCATAGTATACTTAAATAAAAATTACAATAATTTACTGGAAATAAATAGATGCCGCAGTGAGAAAAAACTGGCTTGAAAGGATATCCTATGTTACAATGTGGATATAAAAAATGGAGCCAAAGCGCCTTGGCTGTTATGAGGTAACGCTCAATGTGTGGGCCGGAAATACATCGGCAGAAAAATTTTATGAGAAAATGGGATTGAAAACAAAAGAGAGACAGATGGAATATATCTTGTAAGAAGATGGGATTATGAACATCAGTATGACTATTTTAACAGAGAAAGGGGACATCATGGCACTAGAGGAGACGGTTTTGGATGGGGAAAATATGACGAATCTTTTAAAAGCAAATTGGGATATTTCATGTACTTCTTACAGAAAACTTGCGATAGGAACTGCAAATTGTTTTACTGTTAATGATGGCAGTAATACTTATTTTTTGAAAGAATACCAATCGTATATTGAGGATTGCGATATTATCAGGGAAGCAAAAATATTGGAGAAATTGAAAAATTGCGGAATCCCTTCGACAGATTTTATTGAAACAGTTTCGGGAGAAAAAATGGTAAAATACAAAGGACATCGATTCGTATTGCAAAAATACATGAGTGGACAATCTTATGGGTACAATGATTTCCCGGAGGAAATGCTTCCGCAAATGGCGGTTATGCTTGCCAAAATTCATATTGCATTAAAAGATATGGAACTGCCTGTTGATATGGATGCTGTGTGGGTAAATGGTGATGCTGTTTCCAAATATGATAATATATTAGAAGTATTGGAGCAGCATAGGGAAGATTCTTTATATAAACAAATCAAAGAAGATTTATTATATAAGCGTACTGTATTGCAGAAAAATCAAAATATATTTCGGAGATATTTTGAAGGAATAACGTATAGTCCCAGTCACGGCGACTATCAAGGATGTCAGATTATTGGGGAAAATAATCGGATAAAGGCAGTAATTGACTTTACATCGGCAAGAAAACTGCCGGTGGTATGGGAATTAATGAGGTCATTTGTGCAGACATCGCATAATTCAAGAAACAATGCTAAAATTGATTTGCAGGATTTGCGTCATTATGTAAAAGCATACTGTGAGTATTTTCCGTTAAGTGACAAGGATTTAAATGCAATGCCATATGTATATGTGTTTCAATTGCTTCGAAGTACCTATGGTTATAAAGAGTATTTATTGAGCAATTCGGAAGATAGAGAGGGCTTGATTTCTTTTGCTTTTTGGAGAACAAAAATATGTAAAGAGGTGCTTGGACATATTGATGAAATTTAGCACAATTGATAATTGAGGAGGAAAGCATCACTTTACGAAGAACCACTCCGATGTTATAATTGTGGGGAAAATGATATTAAGTGGAACAAGGTTAAGGAGGTGCAGATTGATTTGAAAAGTAATGTTGGACTGCAAGTTATGCCAATAGATGAGTTGATAGAAAGGGTGGCGTCTGTTTGTAAACGATGTGGGGCTGAACATTTGGATTTATTTGGATCATTTGCAACGGGAACTGCCACGGCTAGAAGTGATATTGATTTTGTCGTATACGGTGATGTGGATAGTGAACTTTTAAATCAGATGATTAGCCAGATAGATACCTTGCGAAAAATTGATATTTTTTATTATAATGAAATAAATGATGAATATTTATTGGAGGATATAGAGAATTATGGAAGAAAAATATTTTAATCGCTATCGTTCATTTTGCAGAAGTCTAAGAAATTTAAAGAAGAGTAAATCTGCAGACCCAGCAGCGGAGTTTGTTTTAGAGGGGACCATTCAAAATTATAATTTGACATTTGACTTGGCTTGGAAAGTTATGAAGGATATTTTGGTTAAACAGTTGGGAATAACAGATTTTGCTATTGGGTCTCCAAGAGAAGTTTTACAATCAGCATTTACAAATGGATTAATTAGTGATGATATATGGTTAAAAATGCTAAAAACAAGAAATTTATTAGCACATGATTATGATGGCAAGATAGCAGAGAAAAACTTTCAGGAAATTATTTCAAATTATTATGATGCTTTTGATGGACTTAACGATGTAATTACCAAGTTTTATGATGGTAGTTTGCCATCGATTGATAGCTTCGACTAGTAATTGAATCTATATAATATTTTACAGTTTGGATTTAAGTAACAATAAGATACTTGAATATTTGGACTGTAATTATAGTGTTAAGGTGACAGGGTACACACGAAGGTAAGAAGAGAGAGGGGGATGATTATGGGAAGGATTGTAGCAATATCCAGTGGAAATTTATTAACAACCAGACCATTAAATAAGTATGCAATTAAATTATCGAAGAAACAAAATCCGAGAGTCCTTTTTGTTGGAACAGCGAGCCATGATGCGCAGGAATATATTCACACATTTACAAATGAGTATGAAAAACTTGGCTGTGATGTGAATGCCAATGCGTTTGTTCTTGAATATAAAAATCAAATGATTAAAAAAACAAAGGTGGAGTTTAGTGTATTATAATTTTATGGGGAGGACGACAATATGAACTATACATTTAAAGAAAATCAACTTGATTATGAAACATATTACATATTAAGAAAGTCAGTTAAGTGGAATAATTGGAGCAGGGAACAGGCAGAAATTGCTTTGGTAAATTCATATTATACAGTTACTGTTTTTGATAACAAAGTTCCCATTGGAATGGGGAGAGCTGTCGGTGATGGTATTTATTTTATGATTATGGATATTGTTGTTAAGCCTGAATATCAAAGAATGGGAATTGGAAGTACAATTATACATATGCTTTTGGAACATATTGAGAAAAATATGTGTGTTGGAAGTCGTGTTAGTGTACAACTTATATCTGAGCCAGACAAAGAACAGTTTTATATAAAACAAGGATTTAAGCTTATTCCACATGAGTATTGCGGACCGGCGTTGCGGAAGGTTATTTATAAAAAAGGATAGGTTTATGCGAATAGGAAAGCAAGAAAAGTCATTGACATATATATTTGCACTCAATAAAATATAAACAAATAATACCAGACAAGAGAGGACAAAAAGGTGCAGGAAACCAGATATAGAATCATTCGTATTGACGAAGAAGATTATGGATGTGAGGAACGACCGGATGACTATGTTCCTATGGTAAGTGTTTTGGTAAAAACAATCGAGCCGGATGACTTTGGCGATTTTCCGGAAAGAATTATAATGATGGAAGATGAAATTATGTATCGCAGAAACCTTGATGAGGGGGACGAAGCGGTAATTGGGCTCGATGGAGGATTGTTTCCGCCGGGGATGTTTTGCAATGAAGTCGATGACGGTGAAAACGATACCAAGGCCGATTTGCAGGGAGAATGGTTAGAAGATTACTTAGACGCTTTGGAGGAAATGGAAGAGTAAGATGAAAATATATCAGCCGGATTATTATGACAAATTTCAGTGTACGGCATCCAAATGTCCAATGACGTGCTGCATGCAGTGGCGTATTGCGGTGGATGACGAAACATTCCATAAGTGGGATGACGAATGGAAAGAGAAAGTAAAGGAAGTTGAAGAAGGGCGTATAATCGAATTGAAAAACGACGGTATGTGTCCATTTCTGAATGAGAAGAAATTGTGCAAAATTGTATTGCGGGATGGTGAGGGGGCAATTTCTGAAACATGCCATACTTTTCCGCGGGAAGAACATGAGTATATTGGGAGAGTTGAGCGTGCATTGACGCCCGGATGCCCGGCTGTACTGGATTTGTTATGGAAGCAGGAGTGTTTTCAGATTCAGAAAAAAGAGGAACAAATGGAAGGAATAGCAGAAGAAATTTATGAGATAAATCCGGTGTTGTTTGAAATCCGGGATTGGTTTCTGGATATTGTAAATACGCGGGAAATTAAATTAAATACCACGCTGGAAATCTGTTTTTTAATTGCGCTGGATTTATACGAATTGGAACAAAAGGGCGTTCTTGAAGATGAATTCCAAAGTTACAAAAACACCACAGATATTTGGAAAATTCAAGATGCAATTGGAGAAAATTACACAATAACAGAAGAACGTCTGGAAGAATATAATTTGCTGTTTTTGGATGCTTCACAGATTTATCGGGACCAAAATATTTATGGAGATTTTCTGGTGCCGCTGGCAGAGGAGGCAGAGAAGATTAACGGTAAAGAAACCGAGTGTTTTAAGACGTATCAGCACAAGATAAATAAATGGGCAAAAGAGCTTCGGAATCTTTTTGCGGAAGAAATCTCATCAGCTATTATTACGCCGGGAACCGGTCAGGTTTTGGATATTCTTGTGAAATTGGAATGGATGGCAATGGAATATGCTGTGTTGTCACAGGCATTATTTTTGCAGCAGCGAAAAGGAGAATTAACGGATAAAAAAATACAGAAAAGCGTATGTGTTGTATTTCGTATGATGGGTTATGCAGATGACGATATTTGGGAATACATGGCGAATTGTTTTGACAGTGTGATCTGGCCATGGGAGTATTATTCTTTGTTGGTATGATGTCGTATGGATTCACGATTTTGAATTGCATTTATTATTTATCGTGGTAAAATAGAAACAGGTTCCTTGTTAGAGGAGGGACTAATTTTATATGGATTGGAGAAAAAAGTATGAAAAGATTATTAGTAGCTCTGATTATGCTGGCTGCATTTTTCTGCTTGCCGGTTAAAGCAGAAGCTGCTGGGAAAACGCTCCGCATTCCGGGACCAGCTTGCCAAAAAGGAAATGATATTTATTATTGTTATACCATGGGCGGTCTGCGCATGAATTTGATGAAGATAAATAAGAAAACAAATAAGGTTACAAAAATTGTTTCCTACAAAAACAAAGGGAAAGATACGAATGCTTTTGAAAATTTGAATGTGAAGGGCAATGCCATTTATGCAGCATATGATTTAGTATGTGGAACAGGAGCATCCGATAGTTATATATGCCGGATTGACAGCAAGAAAAAAACGAAAAAATTACTTACCAAGGGAAGAAATCCGGTTGTGATTGGTAAAAAAATATATTTTATCAAGACTGCTTATAATAAAGAATATGACAGCGATAAAGATATGGGTATTTATGTTATGAACCTTTCCGGTAAAAAAATAAAGAAGGTCTGTAAAATGCCGGTTTCCGGGCTTTATGAGCTGGGAACCGATGGCAAAAATTTTGTCTATAGTTATTATAACAAAAAAGGGAAATTATCGCTTCGCTATATGACTAAAAAGGGCAAAAAACTGGGTGTTTATAAAAAAACGGAGTCATCTTTTTGCAGTCCGTCTTACAACTTAAGAAGTACCGTAGGAAACAAGCAATATTATATTGCAGGAAATCGTGTAATGCGTGAGGATAAAACGACACATGAGACAACGGTTTTGGCCGATTTTGGAGCGGGCATTAGTTCCTATGTAGACAATTTTCAGGTGTTTTATGATGTGATTTTGGTTCGCGGAGTTAAGGAAGAATATATTCCTGCGTACAAAGAAATGGCAGGAAAAGGATATATCTATATGATTCATTTAAATGATTTGTCCAAGGTCTTGCTGAAAAAATACAATAGTGGCGAATAAAGGAAAAATAATATGATTTTTCGAAGTCGCTCATTTAAGGAGGCAAAGTCATTTTATGTATTATAATGATGTACTTGATTTAATTGGAAATACACCACTTATGTGCTTACAGGAGAGCACAGGTTACAATATATTTGCAAAGGCAGAGTTTTTGAATCCCGGCGGAAGTATTAAAGACCGCATCGCAAAAAATATGATTGAGACGGCAGAGGCGGAAGGAAAATTAAAACCGGGGATGACAATTATTGAACCTACGAGTGGAAACACAGGAATTGGTCTGGCTCTTGTTGGAGTGAGAAAAGGGTACGAGGTTATTATTGTGATGCCGGAAAACATGAGTGAGGAGCGAAAAAAGGTAATTCAGGCATTTGGTGCCAAACTTGTCCTCACAGAGCCGAAACTTAGTATTGGCGGTGCAGTGGATAAGGCAAATGAGATAGCAAGTGCAAATCCTGAGAAATATTATATGCCACAGCAGTTTGTGAATCCGGCAAATCCGGAAGCACATTATCGGAAAACGGCAGTCGAACTTAGTGAGCAGCTGGGAAAGAAAATTGATATTTATGTTTCCGGTGTGGGAAGCGGAGGTACTTTGCAGGGGATTGCCAAGTATTTGCTTGAGCAAAATCCAGATACGAAAATTGTGGCGGTAGAGCCAAAAGGAGTTTCGGCACTTCACGGAGATGGACCGGGAATCCACCAGATACAAGGAATTGGAGATGGATTTATTCCGGATGTATTAGACACCGGTTTGATTACCGATGTTGTTGAGGTATCGGACGAGGATGCGATAAATACAGCGAGAAAACTTGCAAAAGAGCAGGGGCTTTTGGTAGGAACTTCGTCTGGGGCAAATGTGTTTGCGGCAATGCAGATCGCAGAAAAATACGGAAAAGATAAAGTGATTGCAACGGTTCTTGCAGACCGTGCGGAGAGATATTTTAGCACGGGTTTGATTTAACGTGTCAAGATGAGCAAGTAAAAAACTGAGGATTTTTATAGGATGAAAGTACAGGTGATTCGTTCCAATCGAAAAACAATCGGACTTGAGGTGCGCGCGGATGAAAGTGTGATTCTGCGGGCGCCTCAGTGGCTTTCCGAAAAAGAATTGGATGAATGGATTGGGGAGCATGCCTATTGGATTGAAGAAAAAGTAAAACAGATGCGGCAGAGAAATTTGAACAAGAAACTGACTGGGGCACCTGCCGTTGATGAAATTTCGGATGAAGAGTGGAAAAGTATCTTGGGAGAATTTACAGAGAGAGTAAACCATTTTTGCAAAATTATGGAGGTCACCGTTGGCAGAATCACTATCCGCAATCAGAAGACAAGGTGGGGGAGCTGCAGCTCAAAAGGCAATGTGAATTTTAATTATCAGTTGTATTATATGCCACGAGAACTTATGGATTATGTAATTATTCATGAACTTTCGCACAGACGTCATATGAACCATTCGGCAGAATTTTGGCAGGAAGTAGAGAAATATTGCAAGACATATCGGGAATGCAGAAAAAAATTGAGGGATTATGAAATCTAAAGTGTTTTGGACCCTTTTAATCTGACTTTAAATAAATTCAAGGATGCATTGATTGTTTTCTTCTTTTCGTAATGATATAGTGAAATCACGGTACCGAATAATGAAAAATTAGGAGGAATTGAATATGATGTTGGGAAACAATATTCGAATTGCTAGAAAACGAATGGGATTGACACAGGAGGAACTGGCAATGCAGATTGGAGTGACTGCCCAGGCGGTAAGTCGATGGGAATCAGAGGCAGGGCTGCCGGATACATCGCTTATTGTGCCGTTAGTACAGGCGCTGCAGATTTCTACGGATACTTTATTTGGAATGGACCAAATGAAGCAGGAAGATGCCATGTATATGGAGATTAAACGCGAGTATGAGAAGATTGAAAGCAATGAAAAAACACCTGCGGATGCGGCGAAAAAAGAATGTGAATACATCGCTGGACGTCTTGAGGTAAATCCCTCGGATTTTGTTCTGGCAACCTGCATGGTTGAGCGCGTGGCTAATTTAAGCCGTTATGTAGATGAAAAAGGATCTTTTAAGGGGCAGGAATTCATTTGGGACAAATACCGCAAGAAGGCGATTCAGTGTGCCACTCAGGTGATTCGGTTTTGTCAGAAAACAGAATGGGTGGAACGTGCACATTATGCAGTCGCGTGGGTGTATATTCATGACAGGGATTATGTCAGTGCCAAAGACCACGTCAGAGCACTTCCCAGTGTAAAATCGAATCGTATGCAGGAAAGTATTATGGCACAAATTGCTGATTTTGAGGGTGGCGTGGATGAGATGAAGAAAGTTGTCTGCGAAAATCTTCAAAATTTTGTAAGAGCGATAAATAAAGAAAATCTTTATGCTATGGAATCATTTGCGTGGGAAGTGTCTGCGGATGAGGCAGTTGCGTATGGCAGGTGGAGTATTGATATTATGAATGTATTTAGCAGGAAAAAGGAACTTTTGCCGTATTGCCGTGGATTTTTTCGTGACATTTATATGTATATGATTCATGCTGATTTGCGTGATGAAAATTATGAGCGGGCAGCCCTTCATTGGAATGAATTAAAAGAAGGTATGCAGAAGCATTATGGTTACTATCAGATGGTGCTTGGCGATGAAGGCGAAGAGGTCAAATTTCCAAAACGCCAGCTGGGGAATATGCGTGCCTATACGAAAGAATATATGGAAGAAAAACAGCAGGAAATTTTACAGAGATTAACAAGCTGGGAAGGAGAAGAAAAAATAAAAAAATTCCGCCAATATTTAGATTAAATTCGAATCACCCCTTGAATTTCCTGGAAAACTTAGTATAATATACACTATAAAACGAAATGAATTTGCTTATTTTTGTGCAAATTCAACAAAAAAACAAAGGGGGACTTAATCTATGGCAAACAGATTTGTATTGAATGAGACATCGTATCATGGTGCAGGAGCAATTGCGGAAATTGCGACGGAGACGAGAAGCCGCGGCTTCAAGAAAGCGTTTGTATGTTCAGATCCGGATTTGGTGAAATTTGGTGTGACACAGAAGGTGCTTGACGTGCTGGATAAAAATGGTATGGCATATGAGCTGTATTCAAACATTAAGCCAAATCCAACCATTGAGAATGTACAGACTGGTGTGCAGGCATTCAAGGATGCAAAAACGGATTATTTGATTGCGATAGGCGGTGGTTCTTCGATGGATACAGCAAAAGCAATTGGTATAATTATTAATAACCCGGAGCATGAAGATGTGATAAGTCTTGAAGGTGCAGTAGATACAAAGAATAAGAGTGTACCGATTTTCGCAGTACCTACGACAGCGGGAACGGCTGCCGAGGTTACGATTAACTATGTAATTACCGATGCGGCGAAAAATCGTAAAATGGTTTGTGTAGACCCGCATGATATTCCGGTTGTTGCATTTATTGATCCGGATATGATGTCGTCTATGCCAAAGGGCTTGACAGCTGCAACAGGAATGGATGCATTGACACATGCGATTGAAGGATATATTACAGCAGGAGCATGGGAATTGTCCGATATGTTCCATTTGAAAGCAATCGAAATTATTTCACGTTCTCTGCGTGGCGCAGTGGAAAATACACCGGAGGGCAGAGAAGGTATGGCACTTGGACAGTATGTTGCCGGCATGGGCTTTTCTAATGTTGGACTTGGTATTGTTCACTCAATGGCACATCCTCTTGGTGCTTTATATGATACACCACACGGAATTGCAAATGCAATTATTCTGCCTACTGTTATGGAATACAATGCAGAAGCAACCGGTGAAAAATATCGTGATATTGCAAAAGCAATGGGCGTTGAGGGCACGGAAAATATGTCACAGGAAGAATATCGCAAAGTGGCTGTTGATGCCGTAAGAAAACTTTCACAGGATGTTGGAATTCCGGCAGATTTGAAAGAAATTGTAAAGAAAGAGGACATTCCGTTCCTCGCACAATCGGCTTATGATGATGCGTGCCGTCCGGGAAATCCGAAAGAAACAAGTGTAGAAGATATTACAAAATTATATGAAAGTCTTCTGTAAAATAGAGTAATAAAATAAGGCTGCCATCCAAGTGGATGGCAGTTTTTTTGTTTGTATTGGCAATAAAAATAAACCACCTGCTATGCAGGTGTGTTCCCAAACAGCTTTAGCTTCAAGTAAAAAAC
>ERZ837487.2625-NODE-2625-length-17959-cov-4.905105_pt1 | contig 17959 bp, 17 predicted proteins | sample MGYA00519911_ERZ837487 | MGnify/ENA primary metagenome ERZ837487 (study PRJEB31850, sample SAMEA3708818) | human gut metagenome | biome: human gut; feature: human-associated habitat; material: faeces | place: China | collected 2014 ...
GTAAAAATGTATGGTATTCAAACGAACAGGAGAAAATAGAAAGCATGGACGCGAGTTTGAGAATGATGTAAAAATGTATGGTATTCAAACCATAGCACGCATCTGGGAGGGTATAAATCCGTTTGAGAATGATGTAAAAATGTATGGTATTCAAACTCTTATAAGTTTCATTAGCCGCTTCAAGGGTTTGAGAATGATGTAAAAATGTATGGTATTTGTAAATGTCAATATAAAAATGATCCAAAAGTGGAAAATAAAAATGTACATTTTCCAAGATCTATTCCTCAGCTTGTGTTTCCATAAAGGCTCGTTTTTCTTTTAAACGGTATGACGGTACTTTGATGGAAATAACCTGTGAATGATGCAACAGTCGATCTAGCACCGCATTTGCCAGAGTAGGAGAACCCCAAATTTCTCCCCATTTAGAGAATGGCATATTGGTTGTTATAAGTGTGCAATGCTTTTCGTACAATTGATATAACGTTAAATGATATTGAAAAAGTACTTTGCGCAATGAAATGATAAGACGAGGTATTTCCATGGACTTTAAGTATTGTAAATTAGAAATCTTTCTTCCGCCATCTCACCTGGAAGTTTTGCAGAAAGCTCTCCAGGAGGTTGATGCGGGACACATCGGCAATTATGATTCCTGTATGTCGGTGAGTCCGGTAACTGGTTACTGGCGTCCGCTTGACGGCTGTAATCCATATATAGGGACGAACGGAGAAATCAGTTGTGAGCCGGAGCTGAAAGTAGAGGTCACAGTATACACAGAAAATGTTGATAAGACAATCGAAGTGGTAAAATCAGTTCACCCGTATGAAGAGCCTGTTATTAATGTGATTCCACTTTGGAGGACAAGCTTTTAATCATGGATATCATTGAACGGGACATTTATGCCCTGATTGCCTCTGGCGATGGAATTAAAGCACGGGAGATTGCTAAGAAACTGAATAAAGACAGAAGCACAGTGAATCATTATCTTTATAATTCGCCTTATATGAAGGATTTGTGCTACCGTAATGAGAATTATGAGTGGTACGGACTAATCAGGCAGAGCAGACCACACGTGGGGCTGGGTGATTATAGTGGATATTATGGAACAGTAGCTGAGTTTCTGGAACTTACTGAGGATGAATGGTTTCAGATGTTGACGGAAGGCTGCAGGAAGATTGGACGGAATCTTAACGATACAAGAGGACTATTCCATTCATTTCGGGATTCTTATGAGGTGATGAAGAATCTGTTTGCAGATCTTAGTGATGCAGATGTAAAGTTTGATGACTGGGAAATTCTATTTGAATTGCGAATTAAGAAATCCAGATACATAAGAATTTATGCGGACGTGCTGGTGATTACAGAGAATTATGTATTTTCGCTGGAGTTTAAGATGAATGATAAAATACTGGAAGAAGAAATGTCTCAGGCTGCCAAGTACAGCCCTTATCTGGAAGTGTTATTTGGACCGCAGTATGAAGTAATTCCAGTGTTGGTGCTGACGAAAGCAGAGGACTTATATCAGTATGCAGAACTAGCGGGGACAACAGCAGAAATTCCGATATGTTCCGGGGATATGCTATTTAATATATTTGATGAATACTTAGGATTTTTGGAGGGAGAATAGATGGTAAGAGAAGTTGTGCATGACGTTTTATTTTTAGGGCAGAAGTCTGAGCCTGCGACGCAGGCGGATAAGCAGGTTGCCATAGATTTATTGGACACTTTGAAAGCTCATGAGGAGGGCTGTGTCGGTATGGCAGCTAACATGATTGGTGTCAAGAAGCGGATTATTGCAGTGAATATGGGATTTATGAATGTTGCCATGTTCAATCCGAGAATTGTGAAGAAAAGTGGTTCTTATCAGACAGAAGAAGGATGTTTGTCACTGATTGGCGTGCGTCCATGTACCAGATATCAGGAGATTGAACTCGAGTATCAGGACATGAACTGGAAAAAACAGCGTCAGAAATATACTGGTTGGATTGCACAGATCATTCAGCATGAGGTAGATCATTGTAATGGAATTATAATTTAATTTACGTTTATTTTGAAATATTCCTGCAGCGTATGCTGATGTGTAAAAGAGCAGCAGAAATACTGGGGTTAAAATTTAAGATGAAAGCCAATGGAAATAAAATCTGTTGATCATAAAGAATAAAAAGTGCAAATAAAATGCAAATAAAAAGAAGTGCCACTGTGGGATGTGACACTTCTTTTCGTTGCCGAAGCATCTGGAAGAACCTGCCAGTGACAGGTTCTTCCGGTAAGAGGGGAAATTACATTTATGAGAAAATTCTATCTCACAGGAAAACACTCTCAATGGGAGAGAAAATTATCCTTCAATGGAGATGAATTTTTTCTCTGGTTCAGCTGGTTTTGCTTCTTTCTTTGGAATGAAGAGTTTCAAGATACCGTGTTTGAACTCAGCCTTGATATCCTCTTCTGTAACATCTTCTCCAACATAGAACGTTCTCTGGCAGGCACCGGCGTAACGCTCACGACGAAGATAACGTCCGGTATCTTTCTCCTGTTCGTCCTGATCCAAACCTTTTGCTGCACTGATGGTCATGTAACCGTCTTTCAATTCAGCGGTGATTTCATCTTTCTTAAAGCCCGGAAGATCCATCTCTAACTCATAACCATCTTTTTTCTCTTTGATGTCAGTTTTCATAAGGTTGTGAGCATGATGTCCGTAAAGTTTTTTCTCTGCACGACGCTCTGCTTTGTCATCGTAAAATGGAAAGTTAAAGAAATCATCAAATAAATTATCATTAAAAATGCTAGGTAACATAAGTCATTCCTCCTAAAAATATATACTAAAATCGTTATAATCAAATTACTCATCTATGTGATCCGCAGGCGGTTCTTTTGAACCGCCACGGTTACAAAGAAGGTGTAACAAATCTAAAACTTGTATACAGTTTTGCTGTGAAATTATCCTTCAATGGAAATGAATTTCTTCTCCGGTACAGCCTTTGCTTCCTTCTTAGGAATTGTCATCTTCAAAGTACCATTTTCAAAGTTTGCTTTGATATCTTCCTCCGTAATAGCATCTCCAACATAGAAGCTACGGTTACAGGAACCACTGTAACGCTCACGGCGGATATATTTGCCATCTTCATCTTTCTCATCTTTGTTCTGATTAGATGTAGCATGGATTGTTAAGTAACCATCTTTCAACTCTGCTGTGACATCTTCTTTTTTAACACCTGGAAGATTCATCGTCAGTTCATAATCATTATCATTCTCTTTAATGTCTGTGTTCATGAGGCTTGTATTGCTGTAATCCCATGAATTCCAACCATCATCAAACCAATTGTCCAATAAGTTTTCTCCAAAAATACTAGGTAACATCATAAGTCATATCTCCTTTCAAAAGACATTCATAAAATATATTTAAGCACTGTCGGAGAAATCCGATGTGTTGTGTGCCAGAACCTTGCGGATTAGGAACTTTTTCCTTCTTTTTGTTCCCCTTCCTTTGTTCTAACTGTAATATAACACCTATTATTAGCACTGTCAAGAGGTGAGTGCTAATAAATTTGTGAAAAAAGTGTGAACAGTAATTTCTGACGCAAATTTATTGTTAAAGAGCAAACCTTAATAATGACTTTCATATATAAATATGATAAAATGAATCAATGTGGCAAATGATAAATCAAAAATGCATGGGTATCGCTGATATAGCCTCCGGCAGGATTGCAGAGGTGCGCAGTAGAAGTGTGTCATGTAATTGTATGACGCGCACCTCGCAGCAAAAATGCCGAGGCATTCTTGAAAGTGTAGGATGCGTATTTATGACTTGCTGATATTAATTTTAAAGTCAAGATACAAAAATCTTGGGCGTGAGAAAGGGAAAGCCTGATCTGCAATAAGAGCAGATCAGAGGTAAAAGAGAGATGGAAACACAAAAGAACAAAAGAAGCACCTTTTCGGGGAAGATAGGTTTCGTACTGTCTGCGGCGGGTGCATCAGTAGGATTGGGAAATATTTGGAGATTCCCGTATCTTGCAGCAAAGTATGGTGGAGGAATTTTTCTTCTTATTTATATTTTGCTCGCATTGACATTCGGTTACACAATGATTGTTGCCGAATCAGCTTTGGGACGTATGACAAGAAAAAGTCCTGTAGGAGCATTTAAAGCATTTGGAAAGAAAGCGGGGTGGCTCTCCTTTGGAGGCTGGATCAATGCAATCATTCCAGTGCTGATCGTACCATATTATTCCGTGATCGGAGGCTGGGTCATTAAGTATCTGATTGAGTATGTGAAGGGAAATGGTACAAAACTGGCGGCAGATGGATATTTTTCTGAATTTATTTCAAATGGAGTATCGACAGAAATCTGTTTTGTAATTTTCTGTATGTTCACATTGTCGATCATCTATGCAGGTGTGAGAAATGGAATCGAAAGAGTTTCAAAGTTCATGATGCCGATTTTGGTCGTTCTGTCTGTCATTATTGCGATTTATTCGGTGACAAGACCAGGAGCTATTGAAGGAGTGAAATATTTCCTCGTGCCGAATCTGAAGAACTTTTCATGGATGACGGTTGTGGCGGCTATGGGACAGATGTTCTATTCCCTGTCTATTGCTATGGGTATTCTGATTACATTTGGCTCTTATATGAAAAAAGACAGTTCCATTGAAGATTCTACAAGAAATGTAGAAGTATTCGATACAGCAATTGCAATTATGGCAGGACTTATGATTATTCCGGCAGTTTTTGCATTTTCCGGAGGAGATCCGGATACACTGCAGGCAGGTCCGGCATTGATGTTCATTACAATCCCGAAAGTATTTGCAAATATGGGATTTGGAACAGTTGTAGGAATTTTATTTTTCCTGTTGGTATTATTTGCAGCAGTGACAAGTTCTATTGCACTGACAGAAAGTGCAGTTTCAACCTTTGAAGATGAGATTGGCTGGAGCCGAAGAAAATCTACAGCCGTAATCGGAATTATAATGATTGCCCTTGGAACATTATCCTGTCTTGGATATGGACCGCTGGCATTTGTAAAAATCATTGGAATGCAGTTCCTGGATTTCTTTGATTTCCTGACAAATTCAGTGATGATGCCAATCGCAGCCATGATGACAAGTATATTTGTATCAAAAGTAGTTGGCATAGACCGCATAGAAGAGGAAATCAGACAGGGGGAAGCTGCGTTCCGCAGAAAGAAGATATTTGTAGTCATGATAAAATATCTCTGCCCGATTTTTGCTATGATTATTCTGGCAAGTTCCGTGGCAAACGCATTTGGCTGGATTTCCATGTAGGAAGCATTGGATGGAACATACAGATTACAAAAGCATGTGATGGTGTGCTAAAAAAACTCTGACCGGATTAAAGTCCGGCCAGAGTTTTTGTTTTCTCATAAAAAAGATAATTAAATGCAGCAATCGCGCGTCCGACACCGATCACAGCAAGGACGGTTCCAAGTCCAATGCCGACCAGATGGTGAGCGAAGATCAAACCGACGCTGATGGTCACGCAGATGTTGAACAGATCGAAGCAGTTCTTTGTAAATCCAGTGCTTTTGTGAATGGTATCAGCAATTGCCTGTACGATACCGTCTCCCGGATTTGGAATGATACGCATGTTCAGTGACATGGCGGCACCGATGCCGGTCAGTATAATAGCAATGATCAGGAAAAATAACCGTCCGGCAAATGTTCCGGCAAAGCTGCCTGCACAGTCTGTTTTCAGATCAGGAATCCATGCACCGAACACATTTAAAAATCTTGTAAATACAAGACTTAATGGAATCTGTAAAAAATCCATAATAAGAACAAGCTTCAGATTCATTTCATTTGCATGCTCCAAAGCAATATCTTCGCGTTTCAGTTCTTTCCGGCACAGGATGGTATGAAGAAGCATTTCTACCAGAACAAAGATACAATAAAGTACCATCGTCATATTTCCAAAGTTTAGATTCCAGATTGTGGATATGCTGTAAGATACGGAGATGATGGGAGAGACCCCAAGTCCCGTCTTCGTATTCAGAGAGATACCGAGGGCCAGTACCAGTAATCCTACTAAGTAAAAGCCCCCACGGTAAATGTAATTCTTTTGCATTAAGCTAATTTTTCTCCAGTTAACATCTCATAGCTCTGTAAGTATTTGTCGATTGTTTTCTCGACGATTTCATCCGGAAGGGTCCAGTCATTATCCGGATTTGCTTTCAGCCAGTCACGGGCGAACTGCTTGTCGAAGGACGGCTGTCCATGACCCGGCTCATAACCATCTGCTGGCCAGAAACGGGAGCTGTCTGGTGTGAGCATCTCGTCACCAAGTACCATGTTACCGTTCTCATCAAGACCGAATTCAAATTTTGTATCAGCAATGATGATACCGCGTGTCAGTGCGTAGTCCGCACATTTCTTATAAAGAGCGATGGTGTAATCGCGAAGCTTCTTGGCATACTCTTCGCCTTTTCCAGGGAAGTATTTTTCAAGATGAGCAATGCTCTGCTCATAGGAAATATTCTCGTCGTGGTCACCAATCTCAGCTTTTGTAGATGGTGTGTAGATTGGTTCTGGAAGTTTGTCGGACTCTTTTAATCCTTCCGGAAGAGTGATTCCGCAGACTGTTCCATTTTCTTTATAGCTTGCCCATCCGCTTCCTGTAATGTATCCGCGGACAATGCACTCGATTGGAAGCATTTCAAGCTTGCGGCACATCATACTGTTGCCGTCGAACTCTGGTTTCTGGAAGAACTCAGGCATATCTTTTACATCAGTAGAGATCATATGGTTCGGAATAATGTCTTTTGTCAGATTGAACCAGAACTTGGACATCTGAGTCAGAACAGTTCCTTTTTTTGTAACGACGTTATTAAGAATCACATCAAAACAGCTGATGCGGTCCGTAGCAACCATAATCAGGCTGTCACCGTTATCATAGATTTCACGTACTTTTCCTTCTTTGATTGGTTTCATCTTAATACCTCACTATTATCAATAATTTTATTCGGGTTATCCTGGCGTGGTTTATATCGCCTACTTATAAGTTAAGCAGATTTTATTACAAAAAACAATAGCTAATTGCTTCAAAATATGAAAATTCATGCTGTTTTATAAGGATTATAAAACAATATTGTAAGCATTTATAAACGCAGCTTATCTAATGGGACATATTTCTTAACAATCGATAGTTGATATTCCGCTTGTTAGAAAAACAGCAGGTCAGAGCATGTCATCGGAGTGGGAACCAAAGTGTAACTTCAAAGACTCCGGATACATTTTCAGAGGCAAAGGCTGAACTTGTATTCTGAGAAATGTTATGGTTTCCCGGGCTGTCTGATGATGTTTTCTTTGTCAGAAGCATTTCGCCGTCCATCATCTGCATCATCCGCTGGACATTACGAAGTCCGATATTGCTGCTTCCGACATCAGAATGTTCTTGCTTGATTGCATTGGAAACAGTCACAGTAAAGCGCTGTTTACGGACGGAACTGCGGACGATGACCGGAGTTCCTTTGTCTCCATATTTTAAAATATTAGAGAACAGATTGGTAAAAATGCGATTGATCATTGTTTTGTCGCTGAGCAGAATACCAGTCACTTCTGGAATTTTAACATTTGTCGTAAATCCGGCCAGACTAATGAAATCGCAATTTTCCTGAATACATTGAAAAATGTAATCGGTAGACAGCCAGGACATGTCAGGAGTTTCCTGCTCTTCGGAAACAAGGGCGTAGCTGAACATTTGATCCGTCAGTTCTTTAATATCGGAAGCTTTTTTCAGACACCGGTCAAGATAATCCTTCTGCTTTTCAGGAGTTCTTCCAAGCTTTAATACTTCCAGATATCCGGTCAGAATTGTAAGTGGTGTCCGTAAATCATGGGAGAGTGCTGTGATCAGATCCTGATTTGCTTTTCGGCTTTCTTGCTCACGGACAATATTTTCATTTAAAGAGATGCGAAGATGATTCAACTCATTTGCCAAAATGCCAATTTCATCTTTACTATATTGCGGAACCGGGTGGGTCAGATCCCCTGTGGACATCAGCAAAATTTCCTGCTCCAGAGCCAGTACTTCACGCATCTTCCGGTTCATGAAGAACAGGACGATTCCAAGAAAGACCAGGACACTTAAAAGTAGCGAAAGAAACATATAAGGGTAAATGAAAAGGGCACGCTGGTAATTGACAACAACGACTTGAGCTTTTCCGTTTTGAAATTGGAGATACCCTTGACGAAAATCTTCCCCTTCCCCATCAGTTAACCTGTATCCAAGATCGAAAAAAGTCCGGAAACCGGAATGTTTTTCGTCCATGATTTTTGCATATTGTCCTGTAATATAAAGGCCATCCTCCTGTTCGTAAAGATAAATGCTTGTGTATTTATCTGCCAGATCTAGAAGGGGTTTTATTGCTTTTGAGGCAGCTTCATCGTCTGAGGATTCTGGAAGTGATAAATTTTGTGCAGTTTTGTCCAATTTCGTCCAGAAATCTTCGTCATCAATCTGGGACTGTAAAATTTCAAAATTGCCTGTCCAGTTTACCAGAGTCCATTTATTTAGCCAAAGCAGTTCGAATAATGTTGCAGAAATCGTCAGAGCCAGAAGCAAGATCAAAAGAAAACGGTTCTGTAATTTCATGGTACTGAATTTTTTTTTCATGCTGTTACCTCATTGTTACTTAATGAAAATTATTAGTCGCAACGATACCCTTTTCCCCAGACTGTTTTAATTAGTTCAGGATTACCGGGATTATCTTCCACTTTGGAGCGTAAGTTTCGAATATGTACGGTGACAGTATTATTTGCACCGTAGTAATAAGGCTCCTGCCAGACAGACTCAAAAAGACGCTGGGCAGAAAATGTCTGGTGGCGGTTCGCGACCAGCAGTTCCAACATGGAGTATTCCGTTTCTGTAAGGTCTAAAAGCTGCCCATTTTTATGAACCTCCCGGACAGTCTGGTTTATTTCCAGATCGTGAAAGAGCAGGATACGATGCCTGGAGTCAGAAGCATTCGATGTACTAGCTATTGGATCAGCAGTCGGATTAACAGAAGCACTATTGATACTTTGATTGCAGCTTTCATTTTTCCCTTTGTATACCTGGTAACGCCGAATCAATGCCTTGCTCCGGCTGATCAGTTCGTTGTAGGAAAATGGTTTTGCCAGATAATCATCACCACCGCTGGAAAAGCCAAGTGTCTTATCGCTTTCCTTTGTGCGGGCACTTAAAAACAGAATTGGCGCATTGCTCAGTTCCCGGATTTTCCGGCATGTCTGATAGCCATTTGGCCCCGGCATCATAATATCCAGAATAATCAGGTCGAAATCCTGCTGCTCAATGAGTGTAAGTGCCTGAGTCCCATTTTCTGCTTCAGATACTTCGAAACCTTCCCCACCAAGCAGCACATTTATAATTTCCCGGATTTCCGGGTTGTCATCTACGATTAAAATACAAGTCTTATCCATAGAAATAACTCCTTTCGATAGATCCTATTATACAGGAATTTAGAAAAAATAAAAAATCTTCTTAAGAAACTTTAAGATTTAATTAGGCATTTTCTTAAGGTATGAGTGTTAAACTTTGGGCATACTGAATGATAAAGCAGAGATGACGAGCACGGTCTTCTGCAGGGACTGAACTAATGGAGGTATGCAAAATGGACAGAATCAGTATTGTGGTTCCGTGTTTTAACGAAGAGGAAGCGTTGCCGGTGTATTATCGGGAGATGAAGCGCGTCATGGGCGAGCTGTCAGAGGTTTCCTTTGAGATCCTTTTCGTGGACGATGGTTCCAGCGACAAGACTTTAGAAATATTGAAACAATTAAATGCAAAAGATGGAAGATGTGAATATTTATCTTTCTCCAGAAACTTTGGAAAAGAAGCAGCTATATACGCGGGGCTTAAACATGCAAGTGGAGACTATGTGGCAACGATGGACGTAGATCTCCAGGATCCACCTGGACTTCTTCCGGAAATGTATCGTATTTTGAAGGAAGAGCCTTATGACAGTGTTGCGACAAGACGTGCCACCAGAACCGGAGAGCCAAAAATCCGCTCCTTCTTATCTGAGACATTTTATAAGTTTATTAACAGCATTTCCAAGACAGAAATTGTCAATGGTGCAAGAGATTATCGGCTGATGAAACGGATTATGGTGGACGCCGTATTGGAAATGAGTGAATATAATCGTTTCTCGAAGGGAATTTTCGGCTGGGTCGGATTCCGTACAAAATGGCTGGAATTCCAAAACGTGGAGCGTTCGGCAGGAGAAACAAAATGGTCTCTTCGGAAACTATTTTCTTATTCGCTGGAAGGAATTACCGGATTTTCAGTAGCACCTTTGTCTCTGGCATCTGTTATGGGAGTAGGGTTCTGCGCGTTGGCATTTATTATGATTGCAGTAATCATAGTACGGACATTAATTTGGGGGGATCCGGTTGCAGGCTGGCCGTCAATGGTATGTATTATCTTTTTGGTGAGCGGGGTTCAACTGTTCTGTCTTGGAATCGTGGGAGAGTATCTGGCTAAGACATATCTGGAGACGAAGCATCGTCCGATATTTATATTGAAAGAAAGTAAAGTTCAGACGGCAGGAAAAGTAGCAGGAGACAGCTTTGTGGGAAGCGGTGTGAATGCTGTAATGCGAGAAAAGAAATCCGGGGAGGAATCTCATGAAGACAAGACAGTCAAAGCGTCTGCATAATCAAAATGTTGGAACAACAAAGCCGGAGCATCTGCATAATAATGAAGAATCAACGATGTCAAAATATCTGTATTATGCAGGGTATGTAATACTTGCAGCACTGACATTATTTTTCTGCTGGATGTTTTGCCTCAGATGGGGAGTATTTGGAGCGAAGGTGGACTGGATCAGCCAGCACAGTGTTATTCCGGATTATTTTAGAAAACAGTTTTATGAGACAGGAAATCTATTCCCGGAATTCGCTATGAACCTGGGCGGAGGACAGAACATATACAATTATTCATATTATGGACTTTACAGTCCGTTATTTTTGTTGTCCTACGCATTGCCTTTTGTGAAAATGTCTACGTATGTGATTGTAATGGAGATATTATGTCTGATGGATTCGGTGCTTTTATTGTATCTGTGGCTGAATCGAAAAGGATTTGGCAGAGCTGTCAGCTTCGCTGTGGCTGTTATTTTTTTGCTGACGGGACCTATGATCTGCCAGTCCTACAGCCAGATTATGTTCGTTAATTACATGCCATTTTTAATCCTGGCTATGATGGGCGTGGACAGATACTTTGAAAAAAGGCGTTCAGGGCTTTTGGCAGTCAGTACATTTCTTATGATCATGACCAGCTTTTACTTCAGTATCGGAGGAATGCTGGCGTTGGTAATCTATGGAATTCATTGTTACGGACGAAAACTGGAAGGAAAAAATGAGCGTGCCACAGTAAAAGGGTTTCTGTGCGAGGGCGTGAGATTTCTTCTGCCTATGATTTTTGCAGTACTGGCAAGCGGAGTCCTTCTTGTGCCGACAGCCCTTGCATTGATTGGAAGAAGTTCCGGTGAATCTTCCGGAGGCAGCGCGAATGCAGAAAGCCTGTCGGTATTGCTTGGAAGTGGAAATGCAACAAAAATCCTGAAAGGACTTTTCTTTCCACAACTTAGATTGTCAGGAGTTTTTTATTCACCGTATGGTCTGGGATTCGGAACGTTGATGCTGACGGTGCTTGTTGCGACCATGTTCGGACGAAGATGGAGCGACAGAGTAATGGCGTGGATTATTGCTATTGTTGCAAGTGTGCCGGTTTTTGTATACATTTTAAATGGGGGACTTTATCTGAGGGACAAGGCACTGATTCCGTTAATTCCGCTTTTTTGCTATATGCTTGCCATGTATTTAAAGAAGGTGAGCTGTGAAGAGTTTTCGTGGGGCGGCTGTATTCCATATGTTGTCACGATGGAACTTATCTATATAGGGAGAAACCAGGAAGGAATGGGAAATCTGTGGCCATTTTTGATGACAGAATCTCAGATTATGTTTGGTTGTTATCTGGCAACAGGTGTGATAAAAGAAGTGTGGAGAAAACGAAGGAAGACAATCTGGAGAATAAGAGGAACAGTTTTAATTTTAGCAGGTTCTATGGCGGTATTTCTGGCAGTATTTGATAATCAGTATGCCAAAGAAAAACAGGAGATGCTGGATACAACATTTTATAAACAGGTAACAGATTCTAAAATTACAGATGCAATTCAGACAGCAACCGATGAGGCAAAAAAAGATGGAGGATTTTACCGGACAGTCCAGCTGGGCACTGACGATGAAAATGCAGCAAATTTAAATCGTGTGTGGAACACAGATCAGTACATTTCTTCCATCTATTCTTCTTCCTATAATAAGACTTACCAGAATTTTAGAAAGGATACATTTGGGCTGGAACAGCCTTACCGGAATTTCCTGATGCAGTCTGAGGAGTCAAATCCGATTTATGCGAGATTCATGGGCGAAAAATACATTGTTACAAAGTCTAAGATGAAAGGTGTCAGGCTTCTTGGAAAGTCAGGGGAGTGGAAGATTTATGAAAATGAAAGTGCAGCTTCGATCATCTATGGAACAAGCCAGGTTATGAGTGAGAAAAATTATGATAAGTTGGACTATCCATATAATCAGACAACGCTTCTTCAGAAGGCAGTTGTGCCGGAGAGTGCCACGAAGCAGACGGACAGTATAGAGGCGGTAGACAATTTGCACAACGCAGTACTGCGATTTGGGGAAAACTCATGCATTTCCGAGGCAGACGGTGGATATCATATTTTTGCCAAAAAGGATACAAAAGTCAAAGCAGAGATTGTGAGCCAGATAGACATAAATTCAGTGAATACAGTGAATACAGAGAATGCCGGTGAAAACACAAACGTTGCGAATGAAACAAAAACAGATTCTGGTAACAGAGTTTTATTGCTTCGGTTTAAGGTCAAGAATCTGAAACCCTCAAAAGATCTGACAATCTGGGTGGATGGCAATCGTAATAAACTGAGCGCTAAGCAGCGGGTATATTATAATGATAACACAACGTTTACTTATGCAGTGGCACTTGAGGGTGATGAAAATCAGGTAGAGGTTACATTTAGCAAAGGAAAATATAATCTGTCTGATGTGGAAGCATATATAGCAACGTTGCCGGGAACAGAGCTTTATGAATCAGAGTTTTTACAAAATAGCACAAAGACAAAGGGAAACGTAATTGCCGGAAATCTGACAATGCAAAAGTCGGGATATCTGATTACTTCGATTCCATACGATTCCGGATTCAAAATTCAGGTTGATGGAAAAAATGTAAAAAGTGAGAAAGTAAATACAGCGTTCCTTGGCTGTAAGATGAAGGCAGGGGAGCATGACATTGTCATCACATACCATGCACCGGGGATGGCAGCAGGAAAAGTGATGTCCTTTGTCGGAATGATGGGATTTCTTATTTTATCTGTGTTAGAACATGTTGACACAAAAAAATGAAAGTGGTAAATTTAAAAGAGAAGTTAGCGAGTGCTAAATACGTCAGATGAGCCTGAAATCATTTGACCGACACCGCCAGTGAGTCTCGAATCATATAGGAAAGAGGGAATCTAATATGGGAAGATATTATCGTTTATCTAAGAAAATCACAGATGATATGGCAACCGCAATTTTGAACGAGATTAATGAACTGGAAAATGTTCAGACAGCAAGAATAACAGAAGATAATAAGTATCTGTTCGTGGACACGAAGGATCAGCAGTATCCAGAGGTTATGACACGTGCATTGAATATCTGCAGCCGTCTGGGTGGCAAATGCGAACTTTCATTTGCAGGTTTTGAAGGTGGATTCCAACCGTAAGGTGTAAGAAAAAATATAAAAATCCGGATTTCCGTAATCTCACATGTTTAGTGAGGATTATGAAAATCCGGATTTTCTGTTGTTTTCTATTAACAATCATTTCGTTCATGCAATTTATACAGAACAATTAGTTTTTCTCATTATCTGCGAGGTACTTTTTTAAAGCGGAAAAACTCTCTGAGCTGATGACATGCTCAATCTTACATGCATCTTCAGCGGCAGTTTCCGGATCCACCCCAATTGAAGTCAGAAAACTTGTCAGGAATGTGTGACGTTCGTAAATTTTCCCGGCAATTGCCATACCACTGTCTGTCAGGTTGATATAACCATTTTCATCAACAGTAATATAATTATTTAATCGAAGATTCTTCATTGCAACACTGACACTCGGCTTAGAAAAAGAAAGCTCATGTGCAATATCAATTGACCTGACATTTCCAAGTCTGTTTTTCAGAACCAGTATTGTTTCCAGATAATCTTCTGCAGATTCACGTATTACCATAATAAACACCTCGCTTTGCGGTAAAATAATCCCCTGTCCGTTGGAATTGTATTAGAAATTATATCATAAAATGGGAAGTTGTTCAATTTCTATTGGAGGAATTGAACTGATAATAAATTTCAAAAAATTTCTCACTGGTCATGGCAGAGGGGATATAGTATAAGGTTAATGACAAAGAAGGACTTCTCTACTACAATATTATCCATAAGAGTTGGTATGATTGTAAAAGAGAAGTCTTTTACTTATAAAAGTAGATTAAAACAGATTTGGTAAGAATTTTTAGGATTGAGCATGCAAGTACAGGGAAGGGGAGATTTAAAATGATTTATATAACCGGTGACTGCCACAGTAATTTTGAACGATTTAACACCCGGAATTTCCCGGAACAGAAAGAGATGACAAAAGATGATTATGTCATTGATCGGATATCCTGGCCGGGGAAAAGGAAAAGCCGTTTGTATTCGAATCATGGGAAAATCAGGATTACAGTAAAGTGGTTCATGCTATAAAAAAATATATTGAAAATCGTGAAAAAAGAGATTCTGTGAAAATACTGGAAGAACTGGTGATCCATATTACTAACGGGGAAAATGATATTTATCTGGGCTATAATTGTACATTTCAAGGGAAAAAAGCTTCAAAAGCAGAAGTGGATGAAAAAGGAGCAGTTCAGTACAGCACAGAGCAGCTAAGACCGGACATTTTTCTGATTCTCAATAAAGAAATATTCTTCGCCTGTGATGCAAAGTATAAGAATTATTCAAAGGAGTTCATGGGAATACAGGCCTGGTACACAGATTTATTCGAATGTGGAGCCTATAAATATATTTACCGACTGAATCTTGGAAATGTTACGGATGAAAATTCGGGTAAATGTATGCTTCCAGTGAAGAAAAAATTTGTGGGAGAGGACAGTCTGAAGCCGGTTCTGAAAAATGGAGGAGTCTGTATACTTACACCGGCTATTTCAGATTCAGATATGCCGTCATATTATAATGGGTTCGAAATCGATAAAAAATATGAGACATTTTTGGAATTACTACAAGAAGGAAAAGTGAATCGGGATTATAGCGGATGTGAAATACTGGATTCCAGAGAATATACTTGTAAATTGAAAGAAGCAATCTGTGGCGAGGATGGAAGAGAATCACAGTACGAATACAGGATAGCATCTACAAAATTTCTTCTGGGAAACGACAGGGGATTTTACAATTTGTTTTATGAGGCATTCGAGTATGGTCAGGCACATTTTTTAAAAGCAGTATTTTGAGGTAAAAAAAGAAACAGAAGTAATCTGATCATAAAGCCGATGCAGGATTTTTGAATCCTGTATCGGCTTCGGAGATTCCATAGAGATTTAAAGAAATTTATTTGTTATAATTCATCAGCGTTTTGATGTCTTCTTCCGGCGTGGTGATAGGTGCTATACCGTAATTTTCTACCAGAAAATTCAAAATATTAGGAGACAAAAATGCCGGAAGAGAAGGACCAAGACGAATGTTCTTGATACCCAGGTGTAAAAGTGTTAACAGGATGCAGACGGCCTTCTGTTCGTACCAGGAGAGAACGAAGGAAAGCGGAAGTTCATTTACGGAGCATCCAAATGCATCTGCAAGTGCTACAGCAACCTGAATCGCACCATAAGCATCATTACACTGCCCCATATCCATTAGTCGTGGCAGACCACCGATTTCTCCAAGATCGAGATCGTTGAAACGGAATTTTCCGCATGCCAGAGTAAGGACAATACTGTCAGAAGGTGTCTGTTTTACAAATTCTGTGTAATAGTTTCGTCCAGGTTTAGCACCATCACAGCCGGCAACCAGAAAGAAATGACGGATTGCACCTGATTTTACTGCTTCAATTACAGTGTTTGCATGGGACAGGATGGCTGCATGACCAAAACCGGTTGTCACTTTTGTACCGCCATTGATGCCTGTGAGTATCTGATCTTCCTTGTAACCACCCAGTTCCAGTGCCTTTTCAATAACCGGCGTAAAATCTTTCTTTTCATCGATATGAACAGCACCTGGGAAAGCAACCATTTCTGTTGTAAATACTCTGTCAGCATAACTGCTTTTTGGCGGCATCAGACAGTTGGTGGTGTAGAGAATCGGAGCTGGAAGATGATCAAACTCTTTTTGCTGATTCTGCCATGCGGTTCCAAAATTCCCTTTTAAGTGTGAGAATTTTTTTAAGAGTGGATAGGCATGGGCAGGGAGCATTTCACCATGAGTATAGATGTTGATTCCTTTTCCCTTTGTCTGTTCAAGTAAAAGCTGCAGGTCTTTCAAATCATGTCCGGTTACAACAATAAATGGTCCCTTTTCTATTGTAAGTGTAACATTGGTTGGTTCTGGTGTCCCATAGGTTTCTGTATTTGCCTTATCAAGAAGTGCCATACACTTCAGGTTGATTTCTCCTACTTTTAGTACTGTAGGAAGCAGTGCATCTGCACTTTCTTCATAACCAATCTTAAATAATGCTTCACAGAAGAAGCGATTCACTTCAGTATCTTCATAATTCAGAACATTTGCATGATAGGCATAGGCAGCCATTCCACGAATTCCGAAAAGAATCAGAGATTTCAAAGAGCGTATATCTTCGTTGGCATTCCACAGCTGTTGCATATCGTATTCGTCTGTTTTACCGCAAGATGATTGACATTTGCTGCAGTCAGGAACCAGTCTTTCTTTTTCAGCTCGGACTTTTTGTATCATGTTTTCAATTGAGACATCGTCAAAATTTACATTTGTAACTGTGGTAAACAGCCCTTCAATTATAATCTGTCCGGTTCTTTTGGAAATAGCTGTTGTACTATCGACAGCTCTTGCAAGACCAATCAAGGCACCTGTCAGTTCATCCTGTAATCTGGCTGTATCTGCCTTTTTTCCACAGACACCGGCATTTCCTGTACATCCGGCGCATCCGACGGTCTGCTCACACTGAAAGCAAAACATTTTCTTATCCATTATTGTATTCTCCTTTTTTATTCTATAGTTTTCCCATCAATACTTATCGTTATAACCTGCCATGGTAAGAATTTTCCACTATCCTGAAGCGCCTTTTTTGCTGCTATCTCCAGACCACCACAGCAAGGAACTTCCTTATCATTTTTACCCACCGTCTATAGCATAAAATTTTTATTTCTGTTAGAATCATAGTATAATAAATGCAACTTGTATGTTTGATTTCCAACAGGAGGAACAATTTTGAAAAAATTTTTACCCATTTTAAGGAACAGTCCTTTCTTTAAAGGTCTTACTGATGACGAGATATTATCCATATTGCACTGTGTAGAGGCAACAACAGTTTCAAAAGAGAGAGATTCTTATATTTTCAGAGCAGCAGATTCTACAGAAGTAATGGGACTCGTGGTGTCAGGCTGTGTTCTTGTGATTCAGGAAGACTTATGGGGACATCGAAATATTTTATCAAAATGCCATGCCGGCGATTTTTTTGGAGAACCGTATGCAGCAAGCCCGGGGGCTGTTCTGAATATCAGTGTGGTAGCAGATGAGGATTGTGAGATTATTTTCCTAAATATCCAGAGGCTGCTGGTCACTTGTCCAACTGCATGCGAGCATCATCAGAAGCTGATCCGCAATCTGGTCAGTGTTCTGGCAAATAAGATACTGATCTTGAACGATA
>ERZ837487.2628-NODE-2628-length-17935-cov-4.574944_pt1 | contig 17935 bp, 19 predicted proteins | sample MGYA00519911_ERZ837487 | MGnify/ENA primary metagenome ERZ837487 (study PRJEB31850, sample SAMEA3708818) | human gut metagenome | biome: human gut; feature: human-associated habitat; material: faeces | place: China | collected 2014 ...
CGCCATTTGCTTATGAAAAGGTAGAAAAATGAAATAAAATAGGGACTATATTAATAGGAAGCGGATTAAAGGATGGTGATTTAATTGGATTTAACTATAAACGGTTTGAAAAAATCAAGAGTAACAATTACAAATGAACTTCAACAATATCAATTAGGTAAAGGTTCAAATAATAAAAAAATACAAAGTTATTTTATTAATAGTCTGTTATTACAATTAAAAACAGTTGATAAAACCGAACATTTTATTAATGAAATATCTCAGTCAGCAGAAACAGCACCTAAACAAGTTATATATAAGATTATAAATTTTTATCGTGAAATAAATAATCAACAATCAAAGAATAACGAAAATTTAGATGAGTTAAAACGCTTTACTGAAAAAGTATACGAGAGTAAAACAGCATCACTTGATAAAGCAAATGAACTGACAGAACAAATAATCGAAGCATATAGCGGTAATTATACAAAAGATTTTTTAAATGCGATTATTGAAATAGTCATTCTGATTTTAAATGATTATATTGTAATGCGAAAAATGTATTGCCGATATGTTTGTTCAAAATTTCAAGTTAAGGAAGGTGAAAAGAAATGTCAGAAGTAAATATGCCGCCAAAGAAGAAAAAAACAATCAATTCAGACAGAAGCATAAGCGAACAGCATAAAAATGTATCAAACACACCTAAAACTTCTGTTGATAAATCAAAGCCGGTAAAGAAACAGGCTTCAACTAAACCGATTACAGGAGAACAAAATGCTAAATTTTACACAAAACCTCAACCTGAAGCAACTATGCAAAAGCTCAATAAAAACGAAAATGTGCTTGATAAAATAAAAAAATTGCCTATACGACAAATAAGAATAGGTGATACCATAAAACGAGGTTATGTGGATAAAGTTAACGGTTGTGTTTATTTTATGAAAGATGACGGTAATTTAACCGGAGAAAGAGCCAAAATACGTAAATCAGCCAATACACCGCCTAAGCCTGCACCACAATATAAGCCGACTGCATCTGACAAGAGTTTATCGGTAAAAGATAAGACACAAACTTTTAAAGATAAGTTCAAAAATTTCCGAGATGAAAAATCAAAATCTTCAAGCAAAGATTCAGACAAGCCGAAAGATACCAAATCTAAAAGCAAAAAAGGTATGTTTGCAGTGATTATTGCAGTTGGAATAATTGCAGTAAGTATATTTACTGTAAAGCCCTTAATAGCCAATTTTAAAGCTCCTACCGTAAATAACGATACGGATGCAATTTCGGTAATTACTTTAAAGCAAGATGTAGTTCCCGGTGATGTGATAACAGAAGATATGCTTGCTCAGGCGAAAATAGATAATAAAACATATAACCAGATTGCAATGAATAATACCGATATATACAAATGGGATAGGTGTAAAGATGTTATAGGCTTATATGCAACTGAATATATTCCACAGGAACAATATATGAGTGTAAATTCAGTTTCATCAAATTTTGAATTAAAAGCAAACCCATATGGTTCGTCAAATTCAAATTTTAGCTATGTAGATATTCCGATAACCGAAGATTTAGATAAAGCAAAGCTGTTAATAGGACAAAAAGTCAATATTAGCTTCAGAATTGACAGTCAAAGCGGTAAAAATCAAAGTAATGAGTCTCAAAATCAGAACGGTACTACTGTTAAAAAAGATACAAGCACAGCAACTGCCGAAGAATACACAATCAGTAATGCAGTAATAGCAAATATATTAACCGATAACGATACCGACTTATATTCGGAATTTGCACCTTTAGAGTCAATCCCTGAAGCAGATTTATCTCATTACATTGAAAATAAAATAAAAAGCGATAAAGAATATGTTTCAAGTGTAACTCCGGCAAAAATAAGAATAGTTTTAGAAAAAGATTATGTTGAGACTATAAAGAAAGCAATATCAAATAAATCAGAAATTAAAGTTGAATTATTAGAAACAGCAGATACAGATAATGACGAAAAGAAAAATTTCTACAATACAGAAGTTAATATAGTAAAATCGTTGTATCCGGTAAAAGATAAAGAAGAATAAGGAGCTTAATATCAACTACCCACCACTTAACATAAAAGTTTGAAGTGGGGGCTTGTGAAAGCAAGCTCGGTTGACTACCCTAAGTTCTCAGAGAACTCTGTTATATAAGAATACATAGTTACCGATAGGCGTATGCTCTAACCTGTCGCTCTAAGGCGTATGTTTAAACAATTCTGAGGGGTAGGAATAGTGATGTACACAAAAACCTTATATAACATTGGGTAAGGGCATCTTACCATATCGTTTGATGTGGAATTATATGTTAAATCATATTGGAAGGAGTGTCTATTATGGTATATGTACTTGATATTACCGGACAACCACTTATGCCTACTGATAGGCACGGTAAAGTAAAACATCTTCTTAAAGATGGAAAAGCTAAAGTTGTAAAGCGTTGTCCGTTTACAATACAGTTATTATATACGACAACAACATATACACAAGAAATTACATTAGGTGTAGATGCAGGTAGTAAAGTAATAGGACTATCGGCTTCAACGCCAAGAAAGGAGTTATATTCTTCAGAAGTCACTTTACGAAATGATATAGTAAAATTATTATCACTGCGTAGAGAATATCGTAGGTCAAGACGAAACAGAACAACCCGGTATAGAGCTGCAAGATTCAATAATCGTGTACATAGTAAAAATAAGGGTTGGTTAGCACCGTCAATAGAAAATAAAATTAATACTCATATAAAAGTGGTAGCAGATATTCATAAAATCCTACCGATAAGTAAAATTGTAGTCGAAACAGCCTCGTTTGACATACAAAAAATCAAAAATCCAAATATCTCAGGTGAAGAATATCAACAAGGTGAACAATTGGATTTTTGGAATGTTCGTCAATATGTGCTTTTCAGAGATAATTATACTTGTCAATGCTGTAAAGGTAAATCAAAGGATAATAGATTAGCTGTTCACCATATAGAGTCAAGACAAACAGGCGGTAATGCACCAAATAACTTGATTACTTTATGCATAACTTGTCATGAAAAATATCATAAAGGTAAAATCAAATTACCGGATACAATAAAAAGAGATAAAATATTTAAAGATGCTGTTTTTATGGGTATTATGCGTTGGGCGTTCTACGAACGACTTAAAAATATATATCCTAATATTCGTATGACATATGGATACATAACAAAGAATACACGCATACAACATAATTTGCCAAAAACACATTATACTGATGCTTTATGTATAAGTGGTAATCCACTTGCTAAACCATTGGAAGTTTTATATATCCAAAAAGCTATACGCACGAGGAATAGACAAATACATAAAGCAACAATCAGCAAAGGTGGCATACGCAAATTAAACCAAGCACCTAAATATGTTTTTGGATTTCAATTATATGATAAGGTTTTATACAAAGGTAAAGAATGTTTTATTTTTGGTCGTAGGTCAAGCGGTAGTTTTGATATACGCACTTTGGATGGTACAAAAATATCACCCGGAGTGAGTCACAAAAAATTAAAACTTTTAGAAAAAAGAAAAACAATATTAACAGAAAGAGTATTTAAAAATCAGGAAGGAGGTAAGCAAGGATAATAGGTACGCAATTTCTCCCCCCACTTATAGAAGTGGGGGTATCCTTGCTAAATTTAGATGAACGAGTATATAACAAAACTAAAAGAAAAATTTAAACAAATGAAAGAAATTGATTTACCTCCGGCATTAACACGCTTAAAAACAATGCGATTAATGATTGGTATATCAATTATAACCATATCTGTTATAGCAGCTATACTCCTGAAAAGCGTTGGCATATTAATAGGCTTAATAGTTGGTCTTTATATGCTTATAGCTGCTATAAAAACGGATTATGATTACGTGAGTGATACGATTAAAGAATATGAATTGGTGTGCATCTCCACATCTAAGAGACGTTACGGAACAAATGTAGTATTGGATATTGTTTTTTGTGATGATAACGGAGCGACATACAAATTCAATTATGGAAATAAAAAAGGTGTATTTTATGAGAATCTCCGATATAAGCTGTACATAAATCAAAATAATCCTGAATATATAGTTGCTTATCAACAATTATAATTATTCCACAAGCAGAGAGAAATTCACTTCTTTCTGCTTTTTTTATGGATAAAAAAATAATATTTTGACCGATATAATTGACACAAAATATAAAATATGGTATAATGAAATTGTAGAATAACGGTTGAAATTTCAAGAAAGGAGGATTAAAATGAAAATCCCCAAAATAAAAAAAAGAAAAGTTATTAAAGCATCAATATTGGCAGATAAAATAGAATGTATTAAGTTATATGATAAACTTGAACCATATTTAATTGAAAATAAAATAGACTTCAAAGATTTTATCGGTGAAGAATTATATGATAAATATATAAAATTAACCGAAGAAGATCAAGATTTTATAAATTCAATACAATTGTCTGAAATTAAAATAAATATTTTATATGAGTTTATACTGAATATATCACCTATTTGGTGGGAAAAAGATGTAATCAAAAACACTTGCCAAGCAGATGTTCAAAAAACACAAACTGCCATTGATAATGCAATGGTTAGACAAGGTAGTTTTGTAGAGAGGTTACAATCAATAAAAGGCAAGTATGCTTCTATATCAAAATTAAATGCAAACGACAAAAGACTTGAAAAATTAAGAGAGAGAATGAAAAAATGGTCAGATAAAACAAATGCAATAAATGAAAATTTGCATAAGTTAGAAGCAGAAATGAAGTCATACGAATATACCTATTATACTTCTCCTTCCGAAAGATTGTATAACCTATTCAAACAGAAGCAAAAAAATAACGAATTGTCTGCTTTAATGTACCAATATAAACTTTTGACTAATGATACTCTCGACACAATTTGTATTACTAATGATTTTGTCGCAAACAATGTAGCAGAATTTGAAGATTATCTTAGATATTCAAAATTGTTTGATGTATCAATTCACTGGTTATTGTGTTTTAATGAATATTGTATATATTCAAATAATCCAACAATAGAGACTATTTTTGACTTATATAAGCTATCAAATGCTTATACAAAAGAAGCTGTTAAGACATTTGTAAAACACTTAGCAAATTAAAAGGGAGGTGTAAGAAATGAATGTATTTAATCAAGAAGATTTTCAGAATATGGATTCAAAAAATAAAAATGAAGAATATATTAGTAAAAAAATCATAACTTTGCTGAATGCTAATTTTGCAGAGATTAATAATAGATTAACCCTTGATAATTCTAATCAATTTGATGATCAGGACAATAATATAAATTCATTAGCTATATATAATGCTTATAGGAAATATGTATCTCTTAAAGAGAATCCTCAATGGTTGACAAATGACAAAATAATAAGAATATCTCCTATCGGATTAAATTATTTAGTACCATTATTTAATTGTTCTTGTAATAAATTAATTATGGGAAAAGAATTTGATATTGAACTGCCGTTAAAAGAAAGAACATTTATTAAGGCTTACAAGGAATTAAATTCAGATAATAAAAATAAAATAGATAACCTTTTAGAAAAAGCCAAATTAAATTTTACGTACACATTTATTCATAAGCCGGAAGCTCTTGGAGCTCGATTATCTGATTATGATGAGTATTTAAAAGAATTGATGTATTTACGTTTTATTGATTTAGCAGATTTAAGAGGTGTATCTCTTGTAGAGTTGGTTTCATCTTCAGTAATCGGTCGAAAATATGAAACATTTCAATTGATGTTAGCACAGCACAGTTGTAATTTCATTTTAAGCAGAATGTTTTTTGAAGCGTTAACTAAAAATTGTTCTTTAGACTATCTATGTTGTATTGATTATACTCCTTATAATCAAATATATTATACGGATGAAAACGGTACAAAAGTATATTTGTCAGATGAAGAAAAAAAAGTTTTATCCTTATATTTGTATGCAGAAGAAAAGAAAAATGATATTTTAGCCGAAACATTTATATTATCTAAAATTTAATATTGTTTATTTATAAAGCTGTCTTGCAGATTTTGCAAGGCAGTTTTTTTGTGCAAAAAAATAATTTACCGCCATTTGCTTATGAAAAAGTAGAAAAACATAAAAAAATAAGGACTATATTTATAGAAGGGGAATTAAACCGAAAGGAGAAAATATTATGGCAAGAAGAAAAAATTCAAATGAAGCTATTGAATCAGTTGAACCTACAGACATTGAAATGGACGTAGAAAACGAAGAATATGATTCACAAGAAAATGTTAATGAGGAAACAGAGATTAATACAGAAATCGAATCAACTCAAAGTTCCGAAAGTGAAACAGAACCGGCAGAAAATTCAGAACCCGAAAACAGTGATTCTGATGAGAATTCAGATAATTCAGGGGATGAAGTTGAGCCGGAAAATATCGAAAATGTTAACGAAACAGAAGATGGCGATAATACTGAAGAAGCAAATGTTGAAGATTATAAAGCCATTTCAAGACGAGAACTTATTGCTCAAAAGAATAAAAACGAACAGGAAAGAGCCGAAAAAAATGCAATTCGTGAAGATCGAATTATGAAATGGGAACAGATAAGAACGTCAAGACGTGAGAACAGAATTGTTTACGGCAATCTTATTTCCATTGAAACACTCAACGATACAATGATTGTGGGTGTTGTGAAATTCGGCGAATATCGTATTATAATTCCGGCATCTGAAATGTTCAAAAATGATTTGGTCGATTATTCCACAATTGAGGATATTGATGACAAAATCAAAAGAGAAAATCAGATGATGTCAAAATTACTCGGTCTTGAAATTCCTTTTGTAATTACACAAGTTACAGGTAAATTTGACGGTGAATATGCTATTTTGGCTTCACGAAAACTTGCACTTCGCAGAATTGAAACATACAACTTCAAGACAAGCAAGCATCAAAAAGAAGCATTGGTAAAAGTCGGCGATACTGTTGATGCGGTAGTTCTTTCAGCAGGTTTTCACGCAGTTATGGTCAATGTTAAGGGTGTAGATACATTTATTCAACAATTTCAGCTAACACATAGATATGTGAAGATTGTAAAAGATATGTATTCAACCGGAATGACAATCCCTGTTGTTATTAAAAACATCACATATGATGAAAAAGGTAATGTAGAAAAACTTGAAGTGTCCGGCAGAGAAGCGGAAATTCAGGGCTTTATTCCTAAAATGAAGAATATTACCGAAAATTCAAGATGTTTGGCACACATTACAAGAATATCGCATAGACAAGACGGAAGAGTCCGTATACATCTGTTTATTGATGATTTTGGTGTTCCTGCCTACGCAATCGCAGCAAGAGTTGAAAATACTGCTACAGCCCCTAACAGTGGCGATACAGTATTGTTCCAAGTGTTGCGTAAGAATGAAGATACAGGTTATGTTGCCGGTAAGATTATTCAAACGGTACATAAACAAATGTAATGCATAAAAGCATTATTTAACTTTTGTATGAAGTATTTTGTGGTAGAACTATTATGCTATAACAGTGGTTCTACCACAATAAGAAAGGAGTTAGTTATGTCTAAAGAAACTCATAATAGTTATATTATACCTGATAATTTTATCGAAGGCGGTAGAATACTTAATGGAATGTTTAAAACAAGAAATTTTTTAGAAGCAATAGGAATTTCAGCAGTTTTAGCATTTCCGTTATGGAATATACACTATCCATCATTTACAGTTAAAATAACTGTGGTGCTTAGTGTAATTCTACCGTTTTTTTTAATTGCGGTAATGGGTATAAATGATAGTTCTTTTTTGACATTTTTACATCAGTTATATAAATGGAAAAAAGGTCAACGAATGATGTTGTACAATAATCACTTACATTCTCGATCAGTACGACCTATGGAAGTTGTTATGGCACAAGAAATGCCAAAAGATAAACTTGTTTCTACTATTGAAAAATGGAAAGAAAAACGTCAAAACAAAAATAAAAACATCTCATACATTGAAGGTGAAGATTTTGAATTTAATGAAGATGAAGAATATAGTTCCGGCTTTTTAAATACAGAAAAGAAATTATTAGGTTTAGATAATTTAGATATGCAAAAATCTAAAAAGAAAAGAAAAAAGAATACATTGTTACTAAGTGAACAAAACACAATTTTGCCTGAGCAAACAACAGTATCTGCTGAATCTGAACCGATAGAAATATCCGTTGACGATATTGAATTCAGTGAGGCTGCTGTTGCAGACGAAGAAAATGATGATTGTACAATTAATGACGAAATCATTATTAATAGTGATGAGATAACGGTACTTGATGAAACGGAGGTGATTTAATGTTAAACCAATCAAAAAAAGAAAAAGCTAAAAAAACGATGATGACTATTCAAAGCACTCAAAGTTTTTCACCAATTCAAGACGTATCCGAAGGAATAATCATTACTAAAGACAGACGTTTTATAAAAATTCTTGAAATATCACCTATAAATTTTTTACTTCGTTCTGAAGATGAAAAACGTGATATTATAGCTAATTTTGATGCAACTCTTAGAATAATGCCTGTCACTATTCAATTTAAGGTTATATCACGAAAAACAGACGTCACTCGACTTATTAAAGGTATCGAAAAGGATATTGAAACAGAACAAAATAAGAATTGCAGAACACTTCAAAAAGAGCAGATTGATTTAATTAAATCGGTAAGTTCTAAAGAAGGTGTTTCAAGAAGATTTTTTATTATATTTGAATATTCAGAATCAGTTGGTTTGAAAAAGACACCTTCATTTTATGAAATAAAAGCTGATTTGGATACTACCGCTTTACGTATTCAAAATATGTTATTTAGATGCGGTAACGAAGTTATGCCGCTTGAAAATGATGAAGATATATGTGAAGTTCTTTATACAATTATGGCAAAATCCGAAAGTGAGAAGAAACCATTTGAAACACGAATGAATGAAGTAATTTCAAAATATCTTGCAGATGAGAATTATGATCCTGATAAAGAAGCATATGTACCGATAAATGATTATATAGCACCTCTGTCAATAGATACCAAAACATCACCTAAATATATAAAAATTGATGATGTTTACTATTCATTCGGATATATACAGGGTAAATCATATGGTGAATCAGCAGTAGCCGGTTGGCTATCAATGTTGATTAATCTCGGAGAAGGTATTGATGTAGATTTCTTCGTGCATAAAGAAAATATTGCAATAGTAACACAAAAATTGCAATATGCACTGAGATACAATAAAGTCAAAGCAAGAGGTATGGAAGATACTTCAACAGATTTTGATGATATTTCAAGTGCTATACGTTCCGGTTATTACCTAAAAGCAGGAATAGCTTCAGGTGAAGATTTTTGCTATATGTCAACTCTTTTGACTATAACAGCACATTCGATTGATGAATTGGAATGGAAAACAAATGAAATTAAGACTTATTTAATAGGACAAGGATTAAAGCTGAAATTATGTTGGTTTATGCAAGAAGAAGCATTCAAAATGTCTTTACCTGTATGCCAATTTAATTCACAAATATTTAAAAACTCAAAAAGAAATCTGCTTAGTTCATCTTTAGCTGCTGCATATCCTTTTGTTGCATATGAAGTTAATGATGAAAATGGCATTTTATACGGAATTAACAAGGCTAATAATTCTCTCGTTATATTGAATAACTTTGATTCGAGAAAGTACAAAAATGCTAATATAGCTATTTTAGGTACTACCGGTGCAGGTAAAACATATACATTGCAGTGTATGGCATTAAGAATGAGAAGTCAGAAAAAACAAGTATTTATTATTGCACCGGATAAAGGTCATGAATTTAAACGTGCTTGTGACGGTATAGGAGGACAATATGTAAAGATTTCTGCCGGCAGTTCTCAAAATATCAACGTAATGGAAATACGAAAAAAAGATGATGAAGCATCTTTGCTTATAGATGGTGATTCTAAAGTTGCAATTCTAACAAATAAAATACAGCAGTTACATACTTTCTTTACTTTGCTTATTCGTGATATAACAAATGAGGAAAGACAGCTTTTAGATGAAGCATTGGTTGAAACATATGCTGAATTTGGTATTACAATCGACAATGATTCATTAATTGATCCTCAAAATCCATCTAAGTATAAACAGATGCCTATACTTGGTGATTTACATAGACATCTTCATAATCTCGGACCGAGAGCCGAACGACTATATAACATCTTATCACGATATGTAACCGGTTCAGCATCATCATTTAACGGTCATACAAATGTCAATTTGGATAATCAATATATTGTTTTTGATATATCTGATTTAACAGAAGAAATGTTGCCTATCGGTATGTTCATTGTTGTTGATTATGTTTGGGACAAAGTAAGAGAAGATAGAACAAAGGAAAAAGCGATTTTCTTGGACGAACTATGGACTTTGATAGGTGCAAACGCATCAGAAGAAGCGGCAAAATTCGTACTTAGAATTTTCAAAGTTATTCGTGCTTATGGTGGTAGTGCCATAGCTTCAACACAAGATTTGAATGACTTTTTTGCTCTTAAAGACGGTGCATACGGAAAAGGTATTATCAATAACTCAAAAATCAAAATGGTTCTTCAGCTCGAACAAGAAGAGGCTTTGAGAGTATCTGAAACACTGAATTTATCAGAATCTGAAGTTCAGCAGATAACACACTTTCAAAAAGGCGAATCTTTACTTACTGCGAACAGTAACCATATCTTGATTAAGTTTAAATCATCAAAACACGAACATGATTTAGTAACAACAGATCGTGAGGATTTGGCTAAACAAGTCGAAGAAAAGCGAAAGGCTCTACAAAGAAAAAACAATTAAAACCAAACATTATGAGTAATGTATAAGTAGATTATAAGTAGATTATAAGTATAATATACTTACATAATACGTAAAGAAAATATTAATATGAATCAAAGAAGTATATAATTTGAGATTATATCAATACAAAATCATAATATTAAGCGTATTCAATACTTACATAATAAGTAGTATGTACTTATATAATACTTATATATTACGTACATACTACGTATTGTATACTTATATTATACTTACTCTTAATATCGAAAAAGAAAGGAATTTCATTATGAATGGATATATTTTAAAAGAATCAATGTACAACTTCATTAACAAAATCGGAGCAGTAAGCTATGAACAAATACAGTTAATGTACGGCAACGTATATGATAAAGATACAATTAAGTGGTCGGTGAAACAGTTAATTGCTGAATGCTTAATATCAAAAGACAGTGAAACTGACTTGATAACAAGACGTGGTAATATAGATTTATCTGATTTTCAGCAAAAGCAACGCACTAATGCAGCTTGGATTATTGCTTCTATGGGTGTATCGAAAATCCGTGAATTTTGGGCTTCTGATTACCCTTGCCAATTTCTTATAATCACAGAAGATGACGAAGTATATGATATAACAACATTCTCGGCATATACAGTTGATTCGTTATCTATGATTGTTCCGATAAGACGAAAGGCTATGTTGTCGGAAGATGCCGAAGATTCGATTATACATATAGCGTTGGTGGCAGACAAAGAGGTGGCAAATGACATTCAAAATCTTGAGTTTGATACTTATTGTATTTTGGATAAAGAGCATAAACCTCATTATTATGATTGGAAGTGAAAATATGTTAAATGATCAGATAAACAGCATTAATAATATGATTGAAAAAGTATCTATGTTTAAGTCATGCCTTGAACATTATAATGAGGATAGTATTCACAATGCTGATTATGAATTTCAAAGAATATACGAGAATTTCAATGAAATTGTTAAACATATGTGTGAAACTTTAAGTAAAGTAATCTCTTATGAATATGATATGTTAACGTACATAGATCGTGAACTTCCTGATTCGTTTATTAAAGACAATAATAATATGTATACGGATTTAATGAACAGAATTATAGTTGTACACAACTACATAAATCAGTTATTTTCAGAATTTATGACCGTTTCAGATTTTCATAAATTAAAGACTGAACTTAACTATAATTCATATCCGGCACTGATAGCTGATACTAACGGTAATACGGTAATCGTTCATTTACCGTATTTACCTAAGAAGAAAGTAATCTTTAATGACAGGATTGAAAATGATCTAATGGTAAATTTACTTGATAATCTTATACTAAGTAAAGAAATACCTCAAATGAAAGAAAAGATTATTCGAGTAGTAAACATTTTTTCATCTGCAACAAGAATACATTCAATACCTGACAATGATAAATATAATCTCAGAAATGTCATTGATAATATATCAGATTATACTGCAAGCACTGATAACGGAATTCGTTGTAAAATTCTAATTGAAAGTTTTATTACAGATGAATTGTACGAGGGCAGTTATATAATTGCTGAACCGTGTCTGCCGGAACAAACTTTGGATAGGTCGTCAATAGATATAATAAAAAGCTATCAAGTTTTTACGAAAATATAACCGATTTTTAATAAGCAATTATCGGTTTTAAAACCGCAAAAAAATTATTAAGAAAAAAATAACGGTTATATAAGCAAAAATGTTGAGGTATTCAGATGGTTTGAGGGATATTAAAGCATTCAATTTTTATTGCAATTGATTAGAGAATATAAATATCACAAAAAAGGGTACAGAAAACGAGGTGATTTTTATTATGAGAAAAAGAGAGCTGAAATGTCAAATTTTATACTGCTTTTTAAGGAATGGAATAGCCGATATGTCAAATTTAATACTTGTTTATGAAAAAGCACAAGTTGTAAAAAATGCAGTTGCAGAATTGATTAAAGACGGTTTGATAGTTAAACGTCAAAGAAAATTAAAACGTAATTATCGTAATTACATAATACCATTTTACTCAATAACAGAACAAGGACTGACATATTTAAAGAATTATTATTCAGAAGAAAAGAAGATATTAAGCTATATACCGAATCCGATACCGAAATTTGAAACAATGGCAGTTAAGAACCAGTTTATAGTCTATCGGGTACTCAAAGAAAATTCTTTATATATGATGTTTAACAAGGCAAATATTGATGTAAAACAAGATAATCAGTCCAAAGACTGTTCATTTGAAGAATTAATGAGTAACATTAAAGACCAATATAAGCAATCAAACGGCTATAAATTTGAACAATATGAAAAAGAATTATTATCGCCGGAACAAGGAACGTATTATCCAACAAGTCAAATACACACAGAATCAAGATATACAGAAGAAGATAAAATACAATATAGTTTTCAAACACAAAGCGGTATATTAACAAGCCGTTCAAAATCTTATCTTGTATATCATACAAATAAGCGAGGTTTATATATAACCAAACGAACGATAAAACGAGCAAGACAATCACTGTTTTTGTATATCAAGAATAAAAACTTAACAACAGAAATGTTTGACCAATTAAATTCAGCAATAGTCTTTTCAAAAAATGCAAAAGAGTGGGTACAAATCTATACAGATCCTGATAATCAGCGATACCATTGTAGAATTTCACAACTGTTTCAAAATATGTATTGCTTACCGATTCGATACGAAAGTATTGCTATCCTAAACAATATAGTAAAATATGAGGAAAAGGTAAATGATTATTATTATAACATAATAAAAGAGAAGTATCCGAGTATAAAAGAATATGGTGCGAAGCTGTTTCAAGCAGAGTATCAGAATAAAAAAGCCTATATCGGAATTACAATGAATCTTGCAGAAGTAGAAACACTGATAGAAAGACTTAATAGCAAAGCAGATGAAGAATGTTATGTCATTTGCGAAGCGTGGCAAAAAGAATTTTATGAGAGAATAATGCCAAAAAAAATAAAATATTTAATTATTTAATAAAAAATAGTATTTATAAAGGAGAATAATATGGATAGAAGTGATCTTGCAGAAAGAATGAAAGGTTATGAAAAAAGAAATAGATATTATCTTCAGCGAAGAATGCCAGTGATTTTGAGGTTAGACATGAGAGCTGGACATAGTTTTACAAGAGGATTTAAAAGACCGTTTGATGAAGTATTTATAAAATCAATGCAGAATACTGCTAAATATTTATGCGAAAATATTCAGAATTGCAAATTATCTTATCAACAGAGCGATGAAATCACATTACTTCTTGTTGATTATGATAAGTTAAATACAGATTGTTTCTTTGATTATAGAGTTGATAAGTTATGTAGTATTGCAGCAAGCATGGCTACGATGGTATTTAATAAATTTTTTGAAAAGTATGTTAACGAATATAGATTTAGTAAATGGGATGGTATTTCAAAATATGAAGATGGTACATGGGGATATATTCAGACATTACTAAATGCAGTTGACAAGGGTGCAATGTTTGATGCTCGTTGCTTTAATATTCCAAAAGAAGAGGTAACAAATAACTTTTATTGGAGACAACTTGACGCTTCTCGTAATTCAATTCAGATGGTAGGTCAAGCCAATTTCCCACACAAAGAGTTACAGAATAAATCATGTAATGATATTCAGGATATGCTTATGACTCAGAAAGATATTAACTGGAATGATTTACCGATTTATCAGAAGCGAGGAAGCTGTTGCGCAAAAAATAAGGTTGTTGTTGAATCTGATGGAGTTATGGCAATTGCACAGTTAAGAGATGCTTCTAAATTAGAAAATGAGTGGATTATTGATGCAGATATCCCTATTTTCAAGGGCAAAGGTAGAGAATATATTGATAGATTAGTTTTTGTTGGTGAAGAGTAAATAATATACTATATATAGTGACTGTAATACGTTATAAACACTATATATAGTATGAAAATCAAGACCAAAGGAAACTGACATTTCTTTGGTTTTACAAAGCTAGTGTTTATAAGGGTTTCAGAGGTCAAAAATTTCAAAAATGCTCAAATCGAGCAAAAATTCCTAATTTTCAATGAATTTTAGAGAATAACAAATATGAGGTGCTGAAAACACTTATAAATCAATGGTTTTACGGTATCAATATTAATAAACAGAGAATATAACAATAGAAAGAAATCACTGTTTCATTGGGAAGTTTGAGGAGGTGAGAATATGGAAGTAAGAGTTAGATTATCGGATGCACATAATACAATTAAAGAATATGAAAACTTGGGATACAGATTTATTAGCTCAACACAATATTCTGATTGTGCAACCCTTTTCTTTGAAGAAGTCCATATACCAAAAGAGAATAATGTAACAGATATGAAATTCAACATTGGAGATTTCGTGGAAAATAGAGATGGAAGAATTGGTTATATTTCAGATATATGCCATTGCGATGAATGTAAAAAGCGTGGATTCTTTGAGCCAACAATTCAGTATTCAGATGGTACAAGTGATTACATATCCAATTATTCTGTAAAACATGTTTCTAAAGACTATAAACAGATTGGCATTCAGAAGTTCGATAATGACTATTATGAAAAAGAAATTGAAAGCTTAAAACATCAATTAGAGATGGAGAAAAGTAAAAGTGCTTATTGGAAGATGAAAGCTAATGGTGAAGAACCTGTTTTAATGGGTACAAGAGAAGGCATGGTTCATATTCTTCGATAGTAATAGAGAACATATAAGTGAGGTGAGAAATGAATACACAGCTATGCAAAGCAAAAAGCATTCGTAATGGTCAATGGGTTTATGGATATTATGTAAATGGTTTAGATATGTATGACAAAGAAATTCATCTGATATTTGAACCTACGACAGTATTCTATTCTCATGGTGAAACCGATGGTTTTGAAGAAATAGATCCAAAGACATTGTGTAGATGTACAGGCAGCCATGATAAGAATGGTAAGTTAATCTTTGAAAACGACATTCTAAACGGAGAATTATATAATGTAGTCTCTTATGGAAATGGTGAGAATGAATTTCTCGGAATGAATGTTGGTTGGTATATTCAGAGAGATAACTTCGAATCATGGTGTGAATTAAATGATTTAGAAACGTATGAAGTAACAGGAAATATCTTAGATAATATCTAATCAGTCTTGAACAAATCAGTTCAAAAATTCCAAAAACAAAATGTCACGAATAATATATAAAATCCGTGACGAAAAGAGAATAAATAAGTGAGGAAAGCATTTGTATGGGTGGAAGAACAGCATACCCTTGGGCTTTTACGCTCAAAAATCACTGTTGAAGATAGATTTTTACATAAATTTATTTTCTGTGTTCCGTCCATTTGGGCGTTTATATAGATTGTTTTATTAACAATATTTACATAAATTTTTTAATTTTAAGGAGGACAAGTAATTTGGCAAAGACAAAGGAAAGAAAAGCATTAAAAAAAGGTAAGGCAAGTTCTGTTTGATGGGTTTGAAGTACCAAAGAAAGAAACTGTTAAATTAGAGGATTATGTTCTGAACTTTGGAAAGCATAGTGGTGAGAAGCTTGTTGATGTTGCTCAGTCAGATCCAAGTTACATATCATGGGCTAAAGAAAACATGAGTAGAGAGCCAATTAAAAGTTTATTAGCCCAACTGTAGAGAATAATATAGCAGAGGGGTTTCTGGAATGCCCATAAATAGGGCGTTTCAGAGACTCAAAAAGCAAATGAAAGACGGATTTCTTTTGAAATTAAATACAATATATAGTGGAGATATGAATGATATAACACTATATATTGTATATAGGAATGAGGTGAGTACAATAAATGATACATGAACTAAAATCTAAAAAAGATTATCCACCTACGAGTACACAATTATTATTATACACCAAAAATCATGGAGTGCTAGTTGGATTTTATGATCCAAGTACAATTGAACTATGTGGTGGGTGTGGGTTCTTTAAAAGATTTAAAGATAAAGAATTTGGAATACATTCTATACCACATAACTTTTATGCATGTACAACAAACGGATTAACTGATGTTTATGCTTGGTCAGAGATTCCAGAAACTAAAATATCAAATGACGAATTTAGAAAGTGGCGCAGAGAAGAAGAAATCTCTCAGGGATTGGTCGCATTTTATGTTGGATGTAACAAAACAACAATTAGTCGTTGGGAGAAAGGACAAATAAATATTTCACTTGAGTTATATGAAAAAATAATGAAATTTTACAAGGAGAATAAAGACTATGATTCAGATGAACGAAGTAATTAGAGATTTAAAAGCAGGAATTAGTGAAAGAGACGTTCTTGATGAGGAGAGAACATATGTTAGTTGCAAGTGTGAGGATAACGATGAAAATTCTTTTGTGATTAAATATCACAATTTTGAAACTAATGAAAATGATAAATACAGAGTTATTGTAGAAAAATTATAAGATAGGAGAATAAATGAATATGGAAATTTTTAATGTACCAAGAGGTTGTGGGAAAACAACACATCTTATTATGGAAGCAACTAAAACAGGATGTCCAATTGTTGTTGGATTACAGACTCAGAAAAAGTATCTTGAAGAAACAATCAAGAAAATTACTGACAAACATGTGGATGTATATACAGTTCAGGAAATCTTAAATATGAAAAATAAGCCCAAAGATATTCTGATTGATGAATTACCATTAGTTCTGAATATTTTACTTGATTGCAATGTAATTGAAGCAACTATGACCAGTAAATCAAGAGAAATGTATGATATTGAGAGATGGAAAAGTGGAGAAGTTAAATTTTAAAATTAACAATAAACGACAGTTTCTTGTGGAAATTAAGGAGGAAAAATGAACAGAATGACTATTAATGGTAAAACAATCACATGTTCAGGAACTAATGTAGTCGTCAATAATGGAAGAATTATTGTAGATGGTAAAACAATTCAAGAGTGTAATAGTGGTGATATTAAAGTCACTATCGAAGGAGATGTAAACAAAATTGATTGTGGTGGATCAGTAGAAGTTCACGGCAATTCAGGAAGTATTGATTGCGGTGGCAGTTGTGAAGTCAGTGGAGATGTCAAAGGAGATATAGATGCAGGTGGCTCTGTAA
>ERZ837487.2637-NODE-2637-length-17875-cov-6.845903_pt1 | contig 17875 bp, 15 predicted proteins | sample MGYA00519911_ERZ837487 | MGnify/ENA primary metagenome ERZ837487 (study PRJEB31850, sample SAMEA3708818) | human gut metagenome | biome: human gut; feature: human-associated habitat; material: faeces | place: China | collected 2014 ...
CGTACTCGTACAGGATGGAGTAGCCGGTGCCGCAGATGCCGGTGGTGGCCATGCCATCCAGGTAGCAGGCAGCCAGACGGCCCAGACCGCCGTTGCCCAGGCCTGCATCCGGCTCTTCCTCAAAGATGCTGTCGATGCTGATGTCGGCATCGGCCAGTGCTTTCTGGGCCACATCTTCCAGCCCTAAGTTGAACAGGCTCATTTTCAGGCTGCGGCCCATCAGAAACTCCATGCAGAGGTAATACACTTGCTTGGTGCCGGTGCCAATGGCACGGGACTGGAACTTTTTGTGGTTCTCGCTCATCATCTGGCGGCAGATCAGTGCCAGAGCACGGTAGATCTGCTGCTGGGAAGCAACGTTCAGCTCCACGCCATATTCACTGGTGAGCTTGTCCTGAAGAATTTTTGCAAATTCTTTTGTAGTCATAAATAACTCCTATCCGCACGAGTGCATAAATTTATTGAGTTTTCCGGAATAGGACACCCACTTTATATACTCCCAATATTCCCGCGTGTCCTTCACACAACGGTAATATTATAATATGTTCCCCGGGTGATTGCAAGAAAAAGCCCCTATTTTTTCCGTAACTGCTATTTTTGAGCCTTAGTTTCTGACAAATCTGCCAAAAATTCAAAAATACCACTTTTTCTCGCACGGTATTTATATTATAATAGAGGGTACAGATGGGTGGCGCAGGGCCGAAACCGGGCGCGGAACAGCCTCTTTGGATGGGTAATTCGGCCACAAACTCCACCCCAAATGAAAAAACCGCAGAGAAAAGCTCCGCAAAGGGCGGGGTTCGGTACCGGAACCCCCGGGAACACGACATTTTGCCCGGGAGTCCCGGCAGACACCCGCCGCAAGGAGCCGCAAAACCCTGTGCAAAGTGAGGATAGACGATGGTAAACAAAGTGAGAGTGACCATTGCGGGCGCGCCCTATGCGATCGCAACGACGGATACTGAGAGCTACATCACCTCTCTGGCTAAGAAGCTGGATGAGGACATTACAAAGCTGCTGGACGACAACGGCAACCTTTCCCTGAGCAAGGCAGCGGTCTTCTGTGCCATGGATTATCTGGACGAATACCGCAAGAGCGCGGGCAGTGCTGAAAACATGCGCAGCCAGATCCAGGATTACATTGCCGATGCAGCCAAGGCAAAGCTGGCCGAGGATAAGGTCCGGGCCGAAAACGAGGTGCTTCAGCGGGAAAATGCTGCCCTGCGGGAGCAGCTGGCAAAGCTGCAGGCCAAAATGAAAGAGACTGCTGCCCGGGAGCAGGCCGCCAAAGCCGAGGCAGGCAACTGAGGGACAGCTCTCAGATCGATTCTATTTAATAGGTACAGCAACATGCCGTCAAAAGGAGAGTTATGGCAAATATTGAGATCCTTGCCCCTGTGGGCAGTGAAGAAATGCTGCACGCCGCCGTATTCAGCGGGGCAGATGCGGTTTATCTGGGCTTTTCCGGCTTCAACGCCCGCACGGGCGCCGGAAATTTTGATGCCGACAGCCTGAAAGAGGCCGTCCGTTTCTGCCACGCCCGGGGCGTCAAGGTCCATGTGGCCCTCAACACCACCGTCTACGGCGGGGAACTGGCCTCTCTGCGCGATGCCATCCGGGCGGTGGCCGCCAGCGGGGCGGACGCGGTCATCTGCCAGGATCTGGCCGTGGCCACCCTCATTGGGAAGATCGCACCCCAGCTGCCCCGCCATGGCTCCACCCAGATGAGTGTCCACACCCTGCAGGGGGCGCTGGAGCTCAAGGAGCTGGGCTTTACCCGGGTGGTGCTGGCCCGGGAGCTGAGCCTGCCGGAGGTGGAGCACATCACCAGGCACTGCGGCATTGAGACGGAGTGCTTCGTCCATGGCGCGCTCTGCATGTGCGTCAGCGGCCAGTGCTATATGTCGGCGTTTTTGGGCGGACGGAGCGGCAACCGCGGCTCCTGCGCCGGGCCCTGCCGCCTGCCCTTTGAGGCCAACGCCCTGCCCGAGGGCAAGCCCGGGCGGCTGCACCACCTTTCCCTGAAAGACAACTCGGTCATCGACAAGCTGGACCAGCTGCAGGCCATCGGTGTGGCCTCTGCCAAGATCGAAGGCCGCCTGCGCACGCCGGAGTATGTGGCGGCGGCGGTCAGCGCCTGTCTGGCAGGCCGGGAGGGCCGTGCCTATGACCGTGACCTGCTGAAAAATGCGTTCAGCCGCTCCGGCTTCACCTCCGGCTATCTGGACGGGAAGATCGACGGCACGATGTTTGGCGTCCGCAGTGAGGCCGACGCCGAACTGACCAAAAAGACCCTGCCCGCCCTGCGGGAGCTCTACCGCCGGGAGCGCTCCCGGGTGCCTGTGACCATGAAGCTGGAGATCGAAGAGGGCGGCGAGAAGCTGACCGTGACCGACGCCGACGGCAACAAGGCGTTTGCCTACGGCGATTTTGAGCCTCAGCCCGCCCGCGCCGACCCCACCGAGAGCCTGAAGCGGAGCCTCGCCAAGACGGGAGGCACCCCCTTTGCAGCGGAAAACATCGAGGTGGAGATGGACGAGGGCCCCTGGTTCGTGCCCGGCAGCACCGTGAACGAGCTGCGCCGGGAGGCGCTGGACGCCCTGCTCAAAAAGCGGGAGGTGCTGCGCCCCTGGCCGGTGCAGGATGTGGAGCTGGAGCCGCTGCCCCAGCGCACCCTGCCGCCCCACCGGACCCTCCGTGCCCGGTTCGAGCGCTGGGATCAGGTGCCGGAACAGGCTCTTTCCGGCGTGGAATATCTGATCCTGCCCATCGCGCAGGCCGACCGTGTCCCCCGCGAGTGGCGGGGCAAGACGCTCCTGGAGCTGCCCCGGGTCATGTTCGGCAAGCTGGAAGAGGACACCGCCCGCCGCGTCGCGGCCACCCAGGATGCAGGCTTTGCGGGCTATGAGGTGAGCAACATCGCCCACCTGCGGCTCTGCCGGGGCCTGCCCATGTCCGGCGGCTTTGGCCTGAACGTCACCAATCAGGTGGCGGCGCAGTTCTACGCGGACAACGGCCTTGGCTCGGTGCTCATCCTGCCCGAGACGAAAGACAGCGACATCAGCACCATTGCCCCCACCCATGCAGGCAAGCCGGTGCCCACGGGCGTGCTGGTCTACGGCCACATGCCGCTGATGGTCACCCGTGCCTGCCCGCTGCAGAACATCCACGACTGCGCCCACTGCGATCAGACGGGCGTTCTGACCGACCGCAAGGCGAAAAAGTTCCCGGTGCGGTGCGGCATGGGCGTGCGTACCATCTACAACCCGGTGCCCATCTATATGGGCGACAAGCCCGGTGCCCTGACGGTGGACTACGGCGTGGCCTACTTCACGCTGGAAAGCAGGGAAGAGGCTGCTGCCATTCTGGACAATATCCGTGTCCATGCACCCTTTGAGGGCGATTTCACCCGCGGACTCTATTTTAAAGGAACAAACTGAGGTATACTATGGAACCCATCACTGTAAACTATAAAGTATTGGACCCCCGGGCGAAGGTGCCCGCTTATGCAACCCCCGGCTCTGCTGCTGCCGACCTGTGTGCCGTGCTGGACGAGCCCCTGACACTGGCCCCGATGGAGCGGGCACTGGTGCCCACCGGCCTTGCCATTGAGCTGCCCGGTGCCCACACCGTGGCGCTGGTCTATGCCCGCAGCGGCTTGTCCATCAAGCACGGCCTGTGCATGGCCAACGGCGTTGGCGTCATTGACAGCGACTACCGGGGCGAGCTGAAAGTGCCCATGATCAACCTGGGGCAGGAGCCCTACACCATCCAGCCCGGCGAGCGGGTGGCGCAGCTCTGCATCGCACCGGTGTACACCGCCGCCTTTGCTCCGGTGCAGGAGCTGGGCGATACCACCCGCGGCGAGGGCGGCTTTGGCTCGACGGGGAAGTGAACGATAGAATGAAAAAACTGATTTTAGCTTCCGGCAGCCCCCGCCGGAAAGAGCTTTTGAGCCTGTACACGACGGATTTTGAAATCCATGTCAGCGATTTTGACGAGAGCGCCGTCACGGCCGATACCCCTGCCCGGCTGGTGGAAAAGCTGGCTCGGGGCAAGTGTCTGGCCGTGGCTGCCCGACACCCGGGGGATCTGGTACTGGGGTGCGATACCGTGGTGGATGTGAACGGGGAAGTCTTCGGCAAACCCCACAGTGTGGAGGACGCCAAACGGATGCTCCGGGCACTGTCCGGGGCCACCCATCAGGTCCACACCGGGGTCTGCGTCTCGGACGGCGCACAGACCAAGAGCTTTGTGGACAGCTGCCGCGTGACGTTCTTCCCCATCTCCGAGGAAGAAATTGAGCGGTACACGGCCACAAAAGAGCCCTACGATAAGGCCGGAGCCTACGCCATTCAGGGCCGGGCAGCCCTCTGGCTGGACCGCATCGAGGGCGATTATTACACCATTATGGGCCTCCCCGTCAGCCGCACTGTCCGGCTCATCGAGCAATTTTGATGCACTGAAAATGAAAAATTGCCGAAAAAACTTGACAAAACGCTTGAGAAAACAGCGTCTTGCGGCTATAATAGTAGCGTGTTATTCTGCGATGGACAGCCGGACGGAATCTCGTCCGGTCTGCCGTGCGTTTTGGGAATAGAACTGGAAAGAATTTAAGGAGAGAGCTTCAGTATGAGTTTGTTTTCAAAAGATGTAGGGATCGACCTGGGTACTGCCAATACCCTGGTTTACATGAAAGGAAAAGGCATTATCATGCGGGAACCGTCCGTTGTGGCGGTGGACACCAAGACCGACGAGGTGCGCTGCGTGGGCGGCGAGGCCAAGGCGGTCATCGGCCGTACCCCCGGCAGCATCGTGGCGGTCCGCCCCCTGAAAGACGGCGTCATTGCGGATTTTGACATCACGGCCAATATGCTGGAAAACTTCCTGAAAAAGGCCTGCGGCAACAGCATGTTCTCCCGCCCCCGCGTGGTCATCTGCATCCCCTCGGGCGTTACCGAGGTGGAGCGCCGGGCTGTCCGTGAGGCCACCCTCAAGGCCGGTGCCCGTCAGGTGTCGGTCATCGAGGAGCCCATGGCCGCTGCCATCGGTGCGGGCCTGCCCATCAGCGAGCCCACCGGCAGCATGATCGTGGACATCGGCGGCGGCACGGCGGAGATCGCCGTGATCTCGCTGGGCGGCATCGTGGCTTCCCGCAGCGTCCGGATGGCCGGTGATATGTTCGACCAGGCCATCATCGCGTTCATCAAGCGGAAGTACAACCTGCTCATCGGTGAGCGTACCGCGGAACAGATCAAGATCGAGATCGGTTCCGCCTACCCCATGGACCCCGAGATGACCATGGAGATCAAGGGCCGCAATCTGGTGGACGGCCTGCCCAAGAACATCGTGGTCCACTCCGAGGATGTGCGGGAAGCGCTGCTGGAGTGCCTGGTCAAGATCACCAGCGCCATCAAGGAGACGCTGGAGCGCACCCCGCCGGAACTGAGTGCCGATATCATCGACCACGGCATCACCCTGACGGGCGGCGGCGCTCTGCTGCGCGGCCTGGACCAGCTGATCCAGAGTGAGACGGGCATTGACGTCCATGTGGCGGAAGACCCGCTGGACTGCGTGGCCAAGGGCGCCGGCGCGGTGCTCGACCATGTGGATGTCCTGCACGATGTGCTGGATACCGACGGCGCACACATGTGATAAAGCGCGCGGATGGCTCCGGCTGTCCGCGCTTTTTTGCAATCGGAGGAAGCTCCCTTGAAAGATTTTTTCGATACCTGGAAATTTAAGATCCTCGTGGGCATCGCGGTGTTTCTGGCGGCCATCATGGCCTATGCCGGTGCCAATGGCCGCCTGACGGCCGCCCCGCAGGAGATTTTGAGCGTGGCGGTGGCCCCGTTCCAGCGGGCGGCGGCGGCGGTGAGCAATGGCGTTTCCTCCCTGTGGGAGAAGTACACCAACATCGACGCCATTCTGGAAGAGAACGAGAAGCTTACCACGGAAAACGCCGAGCTGCGCGGCCAGATGGTGGATTACGACAAGCTCAAGGCGGAAAACGAGGCCTACAAGGCCCTGACCAACATTCAGGAGCAGCACCCGGAGATGAGCTATGTCTCGTCGTTCGTCATCGGGCGGGACCCGCTGGATTCGTTCTACGGCTTCACGCTGGATAAGGGCAGCCTGGACGGGGTGGAGGCCAACGACGCCATCACCAGCGACGAGGGCTACCTGTTGGGCGTGGTGACGGAAGTAGACCTGACTAGCTGTAAAGTCATGACGATTTTGCACCCCAGCTTCAACGCGGCGGGCGTGGTGTCCCGCACCCGGGACAACGGCATCATCACGGGCAGCGCGGACTATGCCGCCGATGGCCTGTGTATCCTCTCCAACCTCTCCCGCGGGACTCTGACCAAGGCCAACGATCAGGTCATCACCACCGGTTTGGGCGGCGTGTTCCCGCCGGATGTGCTGGTGGGCGTGGTGCAGGAGCTGGTGCCGGAAGCCAGCGGCAAATCCACCATCGCGGTGCTCAAGCCCGGCGCGGACCCCCGCACCGTCAAGCATGTGTTTATCATTACCAATTACTGATAGGAGGAGCCTGTCTATGGAATCACGCCGCAAGCGCAAAAGCAGCCAGATCTTCAAATGGGTCTGCTATACGCTGCTGATGCTGCTGTGTACGGTTTTGCAGACCATGCCCGGGCTGTTTCAGCTGGGGGCGGCAAAGCCGCTCTACCTGCTGCCGCTGGCACTGGCGGTCTCCGTGTTTGAAGGGGAATTTGCCGGGGCTATTTTCGGCGCGGTCTGCGGCCTGATGTGGGACTACACGGCGGGCCGAACCGTGGGGATGCTGGCACTGGAGCTGATGATCCTCAGCTTTGCCGTCTCCGCCGTGGTGCAGCTCTACCTCAAGGACACCGCCCAGAACTTTTTGCTCATCGCGGCGGGGTGCGCGGTGCTGGTGCTGGCCTGCGACTGGCTGTTCTTCTATTACATGCCGGGCTACAGCGGGGCGTGGAACCGCTTTTTGTGGTTCGTGCTCCCCAGCGCGGTGCTGAGCATCCCGGTCAGCCTGCCCATCTATTGGGCGGCGCGGAAGATCAGCATTGAATTCAAGATCGACAACGGCGTGGTCTGAGTGCTGCGGCTCCGCAGCCTGCCCCGCCGGGAGGAAACCAGATGAATTTGGACGAACACAAGACCGTTATGCGCCGGATGCGGCTGCTCATCGCCTTTGCGGCGGTCATCGTGGGGCTGTATGTGTTCCGGCTGATCTTTCTGCAGCTGGTCAATGGCGACAGCTTCAAAGCCCGCGCCACCAACACCACGGACTATAATTTTACGGTCACGGCGGCCCGCGGCGACATCGTGGACAGCGAGGGGAAACGGATCGCGGCCAGCACCACCAGCTACAATGTGGTGCTCAGCAAGCTGCTGATGGGCGGCGAGGATCTGGACGCCATGCTGCAGCGGATCGTGGAGCTGCTGGAGCAGAACGGCGAGAGCTGGAACGACTCCCTCCTCATCAGCGAGCCGGATGCCAACGGCCACTACACGTTTACGGCTGCGGAGGACAGCACCAGCGACCAGAAGAGCCTTGCCAACATGAAAGAGGGCCTGGGCCTGCAGCAGTACGCCACTGCCGATGACGTGATGGAAAAACTGGTGGAGGACTATGACCTCAGCGCCTACTCCCTCCACTGGCAGCGGGTGCTGGGCGGCATCCATTATGAGATGCAGCAGCAGGCGTTCTCCAACGTCAACAACTTTGTCATGGCCGAAAACGTCAGCGATGTGACCGTGGCCACCATCAAGGAAAACAGCCTCTCCCTGCCTGGCGTGGAGATCGTGGAGACCTCCACCCGCAGCTATGAGCAGAGCACGGTGCTGCCCCATGTGCTGGGCCGGGTGGGCAAGATCACGGCGGAAAAGTGGAAAGTGACCGATGAAAACGGCCAGACCACCTATCCGCTGCGGGATAAAGGCTACAATATGAACGATGTCATCGGCATCTCGGGCCTGGAATCGGCCTATGAGGACGAGCTGCGGGGCAAGGATGGTGTGGAGACCATCACCCGCAACTCGGATGGCGTCATCGTCAGCACGGCCATGACCACGGTGCCGGAGCCGGGCCACACCGTCCAGCTCACCGTCAACAGCGATTTCCAGAAAGCGGTGGAGCAGGCGCTGGGCAAAAACATTGATATGATCAGCCGGGCCTACGGCACCGACGGTGCCCGGGCCAATGCAGGCGCGGTGGTGGTGCTGGATGTCAAGGACGGCAGCGTGCTGGCCTCCGCCAACTACCCCAGCTTTGACCAGAACCTCTACGCCACCCAGTACAGCGAGTACAGCGCCGACCCCGGGATGCCGCTGTTCAACCGGGCGCTGCAGGGCCTGTACACCCCGGGCTCGACCTATAAGCCCTCGGTGGCCGTTGCCGCGCTGGACACCGGCGTCATCAACCGGTATTCCACGGTGTACTGCAACGGCGTGTACAACTACTTCCAGGATTACCACCCCAAGTGCACCCGCCACGGCCACTCGGGCAACATCGACGTCATCACGGCCATCAAATGGAGCTGCAACATCTTCTTCTACGATGTGGGCCGCCGGGTGACCAGTGACGTCTACGACGCTTATGCCTATAAGCTGGGCCTGGGCCAGCGCACGGGCGTGGAGGTCAGCGAGGCACTGGGCCGCCTGACCACGAAAAACGACTCCAACTACACGGCCTCGCTGGAAGTGCAGGCCGCCATCGGCCAGGGCAACACGGTCATCACGCCGGTACAGCTGGCAACTTATGCGGGCACCATCGCCAACCGGGGCACCCGCTACCGTACCCACTTTGTCAAATCCATCCTGGACACCAACACGGGCAAAGTCCTGCAGGAGACCCAGCCGGAGGTCATGGATGTCATCGAAGACCGGGGCGATACCTTTGACCTGGTGCAGCAGGGCATGGTGGGCGTGGCCCAGACCATCCCGGCACTGGCAAGCTATCCCTACACCATCGCCTGCAAAACGGGCAGTCCCCAGCGCAGCGAGAGCTACTACGCCGGCAGCACCCGCAAGCATTACACCAATGCGACGATGATCGCCTATGGCCCGGTGGAAGACCCGCGGATCGCCATTGGCATCGTGGTGGAATACGGCGGTGCCGGTGCCCGTACCGGCCAGCTGGTGGCGGATATTTTTGACGCCTACTTCGCCATGAAGAACGGCACCCTGACGGTGGACGAACCTGAGACCGCCGACCCGGCGGTAGACGATCCGAAGACAGAGGCTGTGGACGGCGACGCCGCAGCCGATGAGACGGACACGGCAGGGGAGACGGCTCCCGCGCCGGAACCCGCGGCGGCTCCGGCGGCATAAGGCGCTGTAATGCGGATTTGGTGGAAAAACCAGAAAAACCAGCGGAAATGCCCAAAAAACAGTTGTAAAATGACGGAAACTGTGATACTATGATATATGCAATACGACGCCCTAGAGAGAAAATAGAGCCGGGCAAGGTAAAAGGAGAGGTTGACCGATGACGATTGCACTGATTGCGCATGACTCCAAAAAGGAGCTGATGGTTCAGTTCTGTACGGCGTACTGCCGGATTTTGAGCCAGCATAAATTGGTGGCCACCGGGACGACTGGCAAGATGATCGCAGAGGCCACGGGCCTGCAGGTGCAGCGTTTCCTGGCAGGGGTTCAGGGCGGTGACCAGCAGATCGCGTCCCGCATTGCCTGCAATGAGGTGGACCTGCTGCTGTTCTTCCGCGACCCCATCAATGCAAAGCCCAGCGAGCCCAATGAGATGACTCTGCTGCGCCTGTGCGATGTGCACAACATCCCCATGGCCACCAACATCGCCACCGCTGAGGTGCTCATCCACGGCCTGGAGCGCGGCGACCTGGATTGGCGTGATATCGTCCACCCGCAGCAGTCCGTGTGATCATTGAATCAATAAAAAGAAGAGGCTCTGGATCGCAAGACCCAGAGCCTTTTTGTGTGCGTCAAACGTTAAAATCCGCGGCCATCTCCTGCACATCCTCCGGGGTGAAGGACCCCAGCGGCAAGATGAGCCGGGCCAGGATATCCTGCGGCAGGGCGGCAAGAGCATCGCTCTCGTCCTGGGCAGGGTCTTCCGGCGGGTAGATATGGCTGATGCCGTCGGCCCCGGTCTCCACCTGGGCAAAGTGCCCGGTGGCGATGTACTGGATGCCCAGTTTGTCTGCCGCCGTCAGCAGGGCAGAGAGGCGGGCGTCCACAGGGGTGGCTCCCTGTGCGGCCAGCGCCTCGGCGTTGAGGGTGGCACACTCGATGCCAAGGGCCTTTGCGGCCTCTTTTGCGGACTGCACCAGAGGCTCTTCTTCGGCAGAAAGCTTCACGACGGCACCCGCTACCGCAAAGCCCTGCTGCTGCAAAATACGGACGGCTACTTTGGCTGCCGTGCCGCCGCCCAGGCCTACCAGCACTTTGTCCTGCTGCTCGTAGGTATCAAACCCGCTGCCGGGCAAAAAAGTGTCGCTCATCGTCCCTGCCTCCCGCCATGTGCCTGGCTCTGTGCCACGGCCAGTTGGTCGCAGCGTTCGTTTTCCGGGTGGCCCGCGTGGCCCTTGACCCAGACGTATGTGAGTTTGTGCCGTGCTTCCTGCTCCAGTGCCTGCTCCCAGAGGTCCGGGTTCAGGGCAGGGGAGCCATCGGATTTTTTCCAGCCCCGGCGCTTCCAGCCCTTGGCCCAGCCTTTTTCCAGCCCGTTGATGACATACTGGCTGTCGGAGCACAGGCGCACTTCGCACGGCTCCTTGAGCTGGCGCAGGGCCTCGATAAAGGCCGTCAGCTCCATCCGGTTGTTGGTGGTGCTGGCGTCGCCGCCGCTGAGCTCTTTTTCGTACACTTTGCCATTGAACCGATACCGCAGCACCGCGCCCCAGCCGCCGGGGCCGGGGTTGCCGCTGCACGCGCCGTCGGTGTAAATTTCAACCTGTTTCATGCGTTTCTCCCGGTGTGTAAATTTTTACTGCTTCTATTTAGAGCCATTTTACACGTTCTGTCAAGAGGAAAGTGCATAGACCCCACCCGGCCTGCCAAACCTTGGAATTGACAAAAACGCTGAGAAATACTATACTGATGGCAACGAAATGCGTATAGGGGCGCGCTGTAAGTGCGCGCTCACGGCGTTCCCGGATAAGTGCCGCGGTCGCATCGAACAGATGGACTGGAAAGGCAGAAAGCTTGTTTCGGAACCACCAGCAGGCGTTAAAAAAGGCGCTGACAGGATAAATTCTATACGGATGCATCCAACGGAAGCAGATGCTTATTTTATGCTTCCCTGTGCAGAAAAGACGGCCGCTCCCGGGTGGGGGTGGGCCGTGTTCTGCGATTTGTTTTTTGGAGGTACGAATGGCACAGGTTAAAGAACAGAACCCCGCGCCCGCCCAGAACCGGGCCGGTGACAACAGCGGCGAGAAGCGCCCCCGCACCCGCCGCCCCTATTATTCGCGGCGTCCCCGCCGCCCGCAGCAGCCCAAGGAGGCCGCTGTGCCCATCCACATCTATCCGCTGGGCGGCCTGGGGGAAGTGGGCAAGAACATGACCGTGTACGAGTGCTGCGGCGATATGATCATTGTGGACTGCGGCCTCGTCTTCCCGGACAGTGATATGTTCGGCGTGGACATGGTCATCCCCGATTTCACGTTCGTGGTACAGAATAAGGATAAGATCAAGGGCCTGCTCATCACCCACGGCCATGAGGACCACATCGGCAGCATCCCGTATCTGCTGCAGAAATTTGATCTGCCCATCTACGGCACCCGCCTGACCTGCGGCCTCATCAAGAACAAGCTGGAGGAGTTCGGCCTGGCCGGCAAGACCAAGTTTGTGGAGATCGTGCCCAAGCAGAAGATCAAGCTGGGCTGCTTCACGGTGGAGCCCATCCATGTCAACCACTCCATCCCGGACTCGGTGGCCTTTGCCATCGACAGCCCGGCGGGCACCATCATCCAGACGGGCGACTTCAAGATCGATTACACCCCGCTGGCCTGCGGCCCCACCGACCTGACCACGCTCTCCGAGTACGGCCAGAAAGGCGTGCTGGCCCTGCTGAGCGATTCCACCAACGCGGAGCGTCCGGGCTTTACGGCCACGGAGCAGAAAGTGGCGGCAGGTGTGCGCAGCCTGTTTGCCCGCGCCCAGAACAAGCGCATCATCATTGCGACGTTCGCCTCCAACATTTACCGCGTGCAGCAGATCATTGATCTGGCTGTGGAGGATGGCCGCAAGGTGGCGTTCAGCGGCCGCAGCATGGTCAACAACACGGCCATGGCCCAGGAGCTGGGCTATATGCACATCCCGGAGGGGACTCTCATCAGCGTGGATGAGCTCAACCAGTACCCGCCGGAGCAGGTGGTGCTGGTGACCACGGGCAGCCAGGGCGAGCCCCTGAGCGCCCTCTCCCGCATGGCCTCCTGCAGCCACCGTCAGGTGCGGGTGGGCCCCGGCGATTTCATCATCATCTCGGCCAAGCCCATCCCCGGCAACGAGAAGAGCGTGACCAAGATCGTCAACGGCCTGCTGCTGCTGGGTGCGGAGGTCATCTACGAGGGCATGTACGATGTCCACGTTTCCGGCCACGCCTGCCAGGAGGAGCAGAAGCTGATGCTCACCCTGACCAAACCCAAGTATTTCCTGCCCGTGCACGGCGAGTACAAGCAGCTCAAAAAGCACGCCATGACCGCCGCCAGCCTGGGCATCCCCACCAGCAACATCCTGATCGCGGAGAACGGCTCCAACGTCATCCTCAGCCGGGATGAGATCAAGCTGGGCGAGCCTGTCACCGCCGGTGCCGTCATGGTGGACGGACTGGGCGTGGGTGACGTGGGCAATGTGGTCCTGCGGGACCGCAAGCACCTCTCCGAGGACGGCCTCGTCATCATCGTGGCCACTGTGGACAGCAAGACCGGCCAGGTACTGGCTGGCCCCGACCTCGTCAGCCGCGGCTTTGTCTATGTGCGGGAGAACGAGAGCCTGATGGACGGTGCCCAGAGCATTGTGGAATCGGCGCTGGACCGCTGCGTGGAAGAGCATGTGCGGGATTGGAACAGCGTCAAGACCCGTGTGCGCGAGGCGCTGAGCAGCTATATCTATCGCCGTACCAAGCGCAGCCCCATGATCCTCCCCATTCTGATGGAGGTCTGATCGACCGGGCCCTGCTGTGCAGGAGCAGGCCCGCCAGGAGGCATATGATCTGATGAAACAAAAACCAAGATGGACTTTGGAGATGCTCACCGCCTGTCTGGCGATTCTGTGTGTCCTGCTGATGCTGGTATTGCTGGTGCAGCGCCCAGCCATCTGGCCGGTACTGGTGGTGCTGGCAGCGGCCTGGTGCATTGGCATGGGCCTGTTCCGCTACCGCCTCCGCAGCCAGCTGGCACGCTGGGTCTGTGGCGGCGACTTTACAAAATCGAAAACAAAATTCAGCCTGGAACCCCTCTCCCAGCCGGTGGTCCTCCTCTCGGGGGAAACCGTGCTCTGGTACAATGACCAGTTCCGCCAGCGGATGCTGGGCGGGCAGGACCTGCTGGTGAGCCGGGTGCAGAAAGTCATCCCCGGGCTGGATCTGCAGCAGGCCCGCACCCAGGAGGGCCAGCAGCTGACCCTGGCCGATGGCGTGTGGTCTGCCCACAGCTCCACCGTGCCCGGCGATGCGGAAACGATGACGCTGGTGGTCTTCAATGAGGAGACCGCCCTGCGCCGGGTGGAGGCGGAGTATAAAGCCAGCCGCCCGGGTTACCTCGTCTTTCTGGTGGATGGCTACGACGATGTGTTCAGCGACATGCTGGACAGCGAGCGCGCCCGCCTGCTGGAGGGCATCAACCGGGTGCTGGAAGAGATGATCGGCCGGGGCACGGGCTTTTTGCGCCGGGTGGCCAGCGGCCGCTACATCGCGGTGGTGGAGGAGCGCCAGCTGGAGCAGTTTGCCAAGCGGGGCTACGACGTGCTGGATAAAATCCGCGCCCTTGACCCCAGTGTGAACCTGTCCCTCTCCATCGGCATTGGCCGCGGGGCCAAGACCCTGCGGGAGGCCCAGGACATGGCGGTGCAGGCGCTGGATATGGCCCAGGGCCGCGGCGGCGACCAGGCCGCCGAGATGACGCCGGACGGCTTTACGTTCTACGGCGGCGTCAGCCATGGCGTGGAAAAGCGCAGCAAGGTGCGCAGCCGCATCGTGGCCGACCAGCTGGTCAAGCTCATCAAAGAGGCTGACCATGTGGTCATCATGGGCCACCGGATGAGTGACTTGGACGCCATCGGTTCTGCCGAGGGTGTGCTCCGCATCTGCAAAATTTGTGATGTGCCGGCCGTTATCGCGGTCCGCCGGGATGCCACGCTGGCGTCCAGCCTGATCAATGCTCTTGTTGCCGCCGGGCAGGAGGACGATTTCATCGACCCCAAAGGTGCACTGCCCATCATCTCCAAGCGGACGCTGTGCATCGTGGTGGATACATACCAGGTCAATCTGGTAGAGAGCAAAGAAATTCTCGAAAAATGCGGCAAGGTGGCCGTCATCGACCACCACCGCAAGGGCGTGGGCTTTATTGAGAACCCGGCCCTTGTCTGCCACGAGCCCTACTCCTCCTCTGCCAGTGAGCTGGTCACGGAGCTTTTGCAGTATGTGGGCGAGCGGGATGACAAGCCCAACCGGGTGGAAGCTGAGGGCCTGCTGGCCGGCATCATGCTGGATACGAGAGACTTTACCCTCCACACCGGCGTGCGGACCTTTGAGGCCGCGGCCGCCCTCCGCCGCTACGGCGCGGAGACCGAGCGGGTGCGCCAGCTGTTTGATGTGACCATGGTGGAGTACAACGCCAAGGCCGACCTTGTGGAGGCGGCCCAGATGTACAAAAACTGTGCCGTCTCGGTGAGCGGGGAAGTGCCCCCGGAGGCCCGGGTAGCCATTGCGCAGGCCGCCAACGACCTGCTGACCATCCAGAACGTGGAGGCCAGCTTTGTGGCGGTGCAGGTGGGCACGGGCGTGAACATCTCGGCCCGGAGCCTGGGCGCGGTCAACGTGCAGGTCATCATGGAGTCTCTGGGCGGCGGCGGCCACCAGACCATGGCGGCGGCACAGCTCAAGCATATCACCCCGGAGGCGGCCCGGGCACGCATCCAGACCGCCATCGACCAATACCGCGAATCCCAGAAGAAGACTTCTTCCGAGGCGGACGCGGAACCAAAGAAAAAGGATAACAAGCCATGAAGCAGTATGATTATCTCATCGTGGGCGCGGGCCTGTACGGCGCGGTGTTTGCCCATGAGGCCAAAAAGGCAGGCAAGCGCTGCCTCGTCATTGATAAGCGGAACCACATTGCGGGCAACATCTACACCGAGAGCGTGGAGGGCATCAATGTCCACCGCTATGGTGCCCATATTTTCCACACCAACAACAAGGCTGTGTGGCAGTATGTGAACCAGTTTGCAGAGTTCAACCGCTATACCAACAGCCCGGTGGCCAACTACCACGGCGAGATCTACAACCTGCCCTTCAACATGAACACATTCAATAAGATGTGGGGCGTGGTGACTCCCGCCGAGGCAAAAGCAAAGATCGAGCAGCAGCGGGCCGAGGCAGGCATCACCGAGCCGAAGAACCTCGAGGAACAGGCCATCAGTCTGGTGGGCACCGACATCTACGAGAAGCTCATCAAGGGTTACACGGGCAAACAGTGGGGCCGCCCCTGCACCGAGCTGCCCGCGTTCATCATCAAGCGGCTGCCCGTCCGTTTTACCTACGACGACAACTATTTTAATGCCCTGTATCAGGGAATCCCCAACGGCGGCTACACAGCCATGGTGGAGAAGATGCTGGACGGCGTGGAGATTGAGCTGGGTGTGGATTACCTGGCCCGCAAGGCGGAGCTGGACAAGCTGGCGGATAAGATCGTCTACACTGGCCCGGTGGACGCCTACTTTGATTACAAGCTGGGTGCTTTGCAGTACCGCAGCGTCCGCTTTGAGACAGAGGTGCTGGACACCGACAACTATCAGGGCAACGCCGTGGTGAACTACACCGACGCCGAGACACCCTACACCCGCATCATTGAGCACAAGCACTTTGAGTTTGGCACCCAGCCCAAGACTGTTATCAGCCGGGAGTACAGTGCGGAGTGGAAAAAGGGCGACGAGCCGTACTACCCCGTCAATGATGAGAAGAACGGCGCCTTGTATGCTGCCTACAAGCAGCTGGCCGACGCGGAGCCGGGGGTCCTCTTCGGCGGCCGCCTGGGCGAGTACAAATACTACGATATGGACAAGGTCATTGAGGTGGCACTGAGCGTCGCGGAGAAAGAGCTTGCCGAATAATTGCAATTGCGGTATACTAGAGCTACAAAACTGCACCGGTTCTCCGGTGAGAAGTGAGGGATAACATCATGAAAGTGATTCTGAAGCAGGACGTCAAGGGCATTGGCAAAAAGGACGAGATCCATGAGGTCTCCGACGGCTACGCCCGCAACTTTCTGTTCCCGCGCAAGCTGGCCGCTGTGGCCGACGCCAGCGCGGTGAATATTGCCCGCGGCAAGGAAGAAGCTGCGGACTTCCATGAGGCAGAGAACGTGGCCGCTGCTCAGGCAGTGGCTGCGAAGATCAACGGCAAGACCGTGACGATCAAGGCCAAGGGCGGCGCTTCCGGCCGCCTGCACGGCAAGGTCACCGGCAAAGAAGTGGCGGCAGCCCTCTCCGAACTGGCCGGCACCGCCATTGATAAAAAGAAGATTGAGCTGGAAACCAAGGACATCAAGGACGCGGGCGTTTTCAACGCCAAAGTCCGCCTGCATGTCGGTGTGGTGGCTTCGTTCAAAATTCAAGTGGAAGTGGAGCAGGCCTGATCTGAAAAAGCCTGTCTGCGCCCCCTCACGGCAGGGGGCGCTTTTTGTAGTATGAGACCCAGAGGAAACGATCATGCCGAATGAACGACATTACTCCAATGAACTGAATCTGGAAAGCGTGGGCATCAATCTGCCCTACAACATGCAGGCCGAGCAGAGCGTGCTGGGCGCGGTGCTGCTCAAGCCGGAGACACTGACCGACCTGGTGGAGATCATCCGGCCGGAAATGTTCTACACCCGGCAGAACGCCCAAATTTATTCGGAAATGCTGCGGCTGTTCACCAGCGACCAGACCATTGATTTCGTCACCCTGCTGGACGCGGTCATCTCAGACGGCGTGTTTCCCAGCGCGGACGAGGCGAAAGTCTACCTGACCGGTCTGGCCGAGACGGTGCCCAGCATCTCCAACGTGAAAGCCTACGCCCAGATCGTGCAGGAAAAATATCTGGTCCGCCAGCTCATGGGTGTGGCGAAAGATATCTTGCAGGATGCGGGCGACGAGCCGGACGCGGACCTGCTGCTGGAAAACGCCGAGCAGCGCATTTATGAGATCCGCTCCGGGCGGGATTCCAGCGCCCTGACGCCCCTTTCTTCCAGCATGGTGGAAACGCTGACCAATCTGCAGAAGATCAGCGGCCCGGATGCCGATAAGTACAAGGGCATCCCTACAGGCTTCCGCCTGCTGGACACCGTGCTCACCGGCCTCGGCCGCGGCGACCTTATTATTCTGGCTGCCCGCCCCGGTATGGGCAAGACCAGTTTTGCGCTGAACATTGCCACCCGTGTAGCCATGCAGCAGAAAGTACCGGTGGCCATCTTCAGCCTCGAAATGACCAAGGAGCAGCTGACCAACCGGATCCTCTCGGCGGAGGCCGGCATCGACAGCCAGGCGTTCCGCACCGGCGCCCTCCGGGCGGAGGACTGGGAGTACCTGGCCCTTGCCACCGAGAAGCTCCATGATGCGCCCATTTATATGGATGACACCTCGGGCATCACCATCACCGAGATGAAGGCCAAGATCCGCCGGGTGAACCAGGACCCCA